>Ga0210394_10001440_pt1 | contig 38165 bp, 29 predicted proteins | sample IncBWC12MmetaG_FD_160121 | JGI IMG/M metagenome (GOLD analysis project Ga0210394, IMG submission 160121) | Forest soil microbial communities from Barre Woods Harvard Forest LTER site, Petersham, Massachusetts, United States - Inc-BW-C-12-M | ecosystem: Environmental > Terrestrial > Soil >... | reverse complement strand
ACCTACGAACCTGCGGCATACGCTAACCACCGGTTAGGACAAGCCGCAAAACAAGAACATGCTCGGAATGCCCATCAGATGGGCCTATTATTGCATATTCAGGGCTGCAAATGCGCCGGATTTAGGTTTTAGGCAGACCAAGAGAAGAGCGGTGCCTCGGTACCGGGAGTTGGACGGACACGATCACCCCATGTTGGGTGCTGCAGAGCAACCGTCGGTCGCCATATAGGAACCATCAAGAAATCAGCGACTTGCGAAATTTCCCGCGCTTCACAGCGCAGGAACTGCGCTCTCCGTTAACTCATTGGAAATACAAGAGAGCAGCGGCTAAAGAAAAATCTCTCTTGTGGAACGACTCCACACGCAATCCCCCGAAGTTCAGGGAGCGGCGCGTGGTTGCCTCGAGCTTACGAGCGAATTTATCACCTCGATGACGGTGCCCCCGGTTCGTCTTAGGGCGTCGTATATGCCACGCGCCATTTCATTGCGCGGGCGTACTCGGACTTACTGACAAAGTGCAAGGGGTGCTTCACATGCAGCATTCCTTGCGAAGAGCCGTCTGGAAGTCGGAGCTCGATCGACAGCTCTTCGCCGGAGTGTTTTGATTTTGTGAAGAAGGCCACAGGTTTGCCCTGCAACTGGATTTCAAATTCTGGTGGCCAACCGGTTGGAGAATGCCGTAAAGACCATCCGTTAACGTTGGTATAATCCTCCTTAGAAGAGGGCGCCTTAGCGTCGACATCGACTTTTTGTTGTTCTTCCGGAGAAAGCTTCTCGAAATGGGTTCCCACCCACTTCCAGAGCGCTTCGCCTCCATCATATGCATAGATGGTATTTCCACGGGGGAAGTAGGCAAGAAATGGGCTGTCCTTCTGGTTCCGCTCCGTCACGTACCTCTCAACCCCTGATGGAGTAATGCGGGCAACGATCGTCGAAAAACGATTGTCGTCGACCGTCCTGGGAACTCGGAAGAAGGCCGGAATGTATGCAAGGAGATATTCGAAGCCGGTTAAGTGGTAGCCGCTCCTGCCCCACCCAACGAAGAGGTAGGCTTCCTCTGAATTCCACAACAAGACGCCGTTTACAGCTGAATCCCCGACAAGGTGAATCTGCCAAAAGAAAAACAGGACGCCCAGCACGACCAAACACAACGCCGCGGCTTGCGTTACTTTCTTCTTTGACATGTTCAGCGGTTCAATGACAAGTGAGTGCCCCGGGTGGACCCTGGCAAACATTTTACCTTATGCAGTCTCGATAGATTCCGTCGGTGTCCCATATGCCATTCAAGAGACACCGCCATCTGCTACGTGGCACAAACGCGCGACAAGACCGCCGATCCCATCATCAAGGAGTGTGCTGCTACGATAACTTCCTAAGCGTCCAATTGCCAGGACCGGTATCCATCTGCGTCCAACTTCGGGCTGAGATGTTGGGACCAATTGATTTCGTTGGGACAATCTTGGGACCAAAAACCTCTGCTTTATGGGCCTTTTCAGTAAGGTTAGCGGCGTAAGGACAAATAGAATCATCGTGATTTATGAAGCGGGCGATGGGAATCGAGGTGTCGACGAATCAGGTGCTTTGGAGCCGCAACTGAAAGGCAATACCCGAGTGAGCGAACGGATTCCACGGGGCCACGGACCGGGCTGCCCACAAACCCGCCACGTATCGGTAACCGTCCTGAAATGTGGCGATTCTGAGTAAAAACGTCGGCAAGCGCAATTCATATGTTTTTGGGCTGGCTGCGAACAGCCCGGCGAGAGCGGTTGTCAATACGGCCCCCCATTCAGCGGTTCTCATCCCTATGCAATGTTACATTCTGGCGGGCTGCCAGTCGAAATACCGATTCTACGACCTTCAATATCTCTGTCAGAGGCGTCTCCGGGTAGTCTGAGTCACAGGATCACCATTGGCCTGACCGTCCACCACTAAGAGACCTTGACGCAGGCCGGCCGCGCGGTCGGCCCGCGCCCTCTCTCGATCACGGCTCCATCACACCCTGCTCAGTCACCACCCCAAGCTTGTCTGACTCGAAACGATTCTCGTCCTACCCGCACTATGTAACAGGATGTTCACAAAAGTCCAAATCCTGCGCAGGCAAAGGAGTGCTGTAGTCACACTCTTTTTCCCCAGCCAATTTCTTCGGAGGTCCCCAAAATGTCCCCAACCGCATTTCTTCGTACAATCCGTCTTGCTTTCGCACCGTCTCTGCTGCTCCTGGTAGTCATCCTCGCTGGCTGCCCTCACAATACCGCTCAGAATTCGCCCGCTCCACCTGCTTCTACGTTGAACCAACCCAACTCGCCGGGCCAACCCAAACAAGGCCAGCCCAAGCAAAAAGTCGATAAGGAGTTTTACTCTCCCGCCCAGCGCCTCGCCGCCATCCAGGCTGCTACCATCTACGTGCCCACCAACGTGGGCAGCCACGACACCCTCCAGGGACCCCCGCAAAATCCCATCCAATTCCAATTTCATCCTGACGACAAGGTCACCTGCGACTTTGACAAGCCTGGCTCTCAAATGGGCGGCAAAACTCCCAAATTCCAATGCAGCATAACCAAAGTCGAAAGCGCCAACGGTCAAGTACAGACTCTCACTCCTCAAATGGAAGAAGAGCCCGTGAAAGTGAAATACGGCGCCACCGACAATGAAATCTACGCCGAGGTCGTCTCCACCCGCCTCATGTGGGCCCTTGGCTTCTACGCTGATTCCTGGTTCCCTGTAAAAGTCACTTGCAACAATTGCCCCGCCAATCCGGAATCCAATTCCGGCGCCAAAGGTACCCAGATTTACGACGCCACCACAATTGTCCGCAAATACGACGGCCACAAAATGTACGAAGAAGGGAAGCCCGAACAGGGCTGGAGCTGGAAGGAATTCGCCGCCAGCAACGGTCGCCCCACCTACGAAAAAGACGGCCTCATGCTCCTCGGCGCCTTCATGCAACACAGCGACAACAAGCCTCCGCAGCAGCGCCTCGTCTGCGACGGCGTCAAACTCGACACCACCACCAAGCCCTTCACCACCACTTGCAAAGATTCCAAAATGATTATCCAGGATGTCGGCGCCACTTGGGGCAGCGGCGGCTTGTTGACTAGCAACGAAGGCGCAAAGATGAATCTCGACAACTGGTCCGGAAAAAAACTATGGAACAAGGTCGGCACGCCCGCCATGAGCGAAGCCGAGTGCCCCGTATGCCAGGCCGGTCTACGCAAAAGTCTCAGCGCCACCGACGGCCTCGACGATCCCAACGTCAGCGAAGAGGGCCGCCGCTTCCTCGCCGGTCAGATGTGCCAACTCACCGACGCGCAGATCGAGAATCTCTTCCGCGTAGCTCGCGTCGCCTACATGCCCGAATACCACAACAGCGACGGTTCCTTTAAGTCTGGCTTCGACGAAAACAGCATCGTCAAGAAATGGGCGGACGCCTTCAAAGCCAAGCGCGAGCAGCTCGCCAGCGGTCGCTGCCGTTGGAACTCCAAACCTGCCGACCTCAACGCCCTTGACAATCCTGCGGGCCTCGCAACCGTACCCAATTTCTGCACCGCGCAGGTCCACTAACCGGCGCCTTGCGCACCCCAATTTTCGCTAAGGAGCCTTATGAAGATTCGTTTTCTAGTTCTCGTTTTCGCCACTTTCCTCTTTGCTGGCCGTGCCTCCGCCCAGGCCAACACCTGCCAGGTCCCCGACAACATGGCCAAGGATCAGAAAATCCCCTGCGTCCGCGCCGGGAGCTTCATGCTCGACCAGCCCACGCTCACTCCCACGCAACTCTCCAACGGCCCCGACTTTGACGCCGCTAATCCCGATGCTAGCCGCTACCTCTACTTCACCGCGGGAGACAACATCTTCTGTTACTTCCGTCCGCACTACGCCTTCATGTCCGTTCCCGGCGATAGCAAGAAATTCCAGTGCTGGCACATGACCTCCGATGGCGGCTTCATCACCACCAAGGGCGAAACCGTCCGCCCCGACGCCGTCAAAGTCGTAGTCAAGACCGGCAAGGACGGTCAAAAGTCCGCCTCTCTGTTCGCCGCCACCGACGTCAACAACGAACGAGCCATCAAGGCCGACAGCTTCAAGATCAAATACCTCATCCCGCCTTTTCCTGATCACAACACCCGATTCAACGAGGTCTTTACCAGCGTTGCCGCCAGCACCGTCATGTGGGTCCTCGGCTTTCCCGCGGACCACGCCTATCCCGTGGGCTCCGCCTCCTGTATTGGCTGCACCTCCGACCCTTTCGGCGGAAAACTCAAGAACAACAACGCCTCACTCAAAGACCCGCCAATCGTTTTCAAAGTCGTCAGCGCAGAGCGCGAGATGCCCTGGGACGCCCTGAAAGCCGGTGCCGATGACACTTGGTCTTGGTCCGACGCCGCAAAGTTTTACTCCGATGGAGAATTCTCCCATCAGCAGCGCGTGGAATATGACGCGTACCGTCTCGCTCTGGGCTTGATTCACTATCACAACGCCATTCCGCAGCAGAACCGCCTTTCCTGCATGCAATGGGCTCCCGACGTGCCAGGGCAACCCAGAGTCTGCCAGCATCCTGTCGCCTACATCCACGACCTCGGTTCCACCTTTGGCAAAGCCAAAGGCCCTCTCGACATCGGCGGCACCAACCCTCGCGGCGTCTTCAGCGCATGGGAAGACCAGACCGTTTTCTCGGATCTGGAATCCTGCCAGCTTCGCGCCACATTGGACGGCGACAAGCAAGTCCTCAAGGAAGCCCAGGACTTGATGATCCAGCGCATCTCCCGGCTCGATCCTCAAACGGTCAGGGCTATCTTTACCGTAGCCAGGTTCGATAAGGTTGATCAGAAGCAGGTTCAACGCCTGAAGACCGCCGGCTCGCAGAACCCGGAGCAGGCCGCTCTCGACGAGTGGATCAACACCTTTCTCAAACGCGTCGACGAAATTCGCAACGCCAAGAACTGTAAAGCAAATTGACGACCCGTTCTGGGTTTGAGATCACAATTGATCTCAACTGGAAGCACTGGGACTAGCAAAACCTCTGGCATTGCTCAGGCATCGCAAGAAAGGGGAAGCCATGGCGGATAAAATCATGGTCGTGCGCCACGCCGAGAAGCCCGACAAGGCCGACGACACCCACGGTGTCGATTCCGAAGGTCAGAAAAACAAGAAAGACTTGGCTCCGCGCGGCTGGCAGCGCTCTGGCGCGCTCGTTCGCTTTTTTGTTCCTTTCAACGGCAACTTCGCCCACCCCGTTCTGGCTACCCCCACTTCCGTTTTCGCCGCCTCGCCGGAAGACGAAACCAAGAGTGAGCGTTCCTTACTGACCGTCCAAGGCGTTGCGGATTTGCTCAAACTCAAAGTCGATATCAAGTTCAGCAAGGGACAGGAACGCAAGCTCGTGGATGCCCTTTTGGCCACCAAAGGCATCGTCCTCGTCGGCTGGGAACACAAGGCCATCATTGACCTCGCTAATTTCATCTTGGGGAACGACAAATCCTCCCCTCAGCATTGGCCCGACGACCGCTTCGACCTCGTCTGGATCTTCGACAAAAAACCCGGCGCTGACCTCAGAGCCGCCTCTGCCTGGATGTTCACGCAAGTCCCCCAGCAAGTCCTCCCCGGCGACTCCCCCAAAGTAATCTAGAGACATCCCTTGCTGCCGCCGAGCGCAACACTAATCCCCGGGACTCGCCGGCTCGCAGCCGCCTTTCCGTCGCGATGAATCTCAACGCGCCGGGCTCAACCTTCCTCAGCAAGGCCAGCGCGGAATGGAAATCGAAGATTCGAAAGAGCACTTCGCCAAGTTGGCCTGTGGGGCTGGAGATCAATCGCAGTGAAGGCATGGTCAACAAGGTAAGCTTCACGCCCGGAGCAATCGGCTGGGCGGAATTGACCTACTGTGGCGGACAATACGCGACTTCTGTTTCCTTGATTCTCGCTCGACCCTCAAGGAAAATCTCATTGGCTTGAACTCAAGAGGTCTCTTCTGGGTAGCGATGCAGGAAAGGAAGCCCTTTTTCTGCCGCTTCCCGCTGGCGGCGCCTTCTCCTTCCCAGTGGAGCTGGACAAGTATTGGGCTGCAACCTCGAAGGAATCCGGCTACAAATTAAAGCCAGGGACTTACCGCCTCGCGGCTCACCTCGGCGGTTTCATTGAGACAGGCAATCAGGTGACATTCCGCTCGTTCCAACCCATAGCGGGACGCTCGTTTGACAAGGTGAACCCGGAAATCGGCCTTGGCCTGCCTCCCATGTCTAATACATTACAATTTGAGGCTCCAATCCGATAATTGCATGAGCGACCTCCACAGTGGAGGAATTCTTGACGCCGGTGCAACCCGCAACCCCACGCTTTGCCCTTGCGCTGCCTATATTAAGGATGGAGGACGTCTGGCGTTCCCTTCCCGAGTCCGGTGGCTGCCCGTAAACCACCCGCTGATTAACTAAGGGTCCTGAAATCAGGCAATTCCGGTTGAAACCTCGGCAAACGAAATTCATACATTTTTGGGCAGGCTAGAAGCGGTCCGCTGTACCTCCTTTGCTGATCCTGTTTCCTCAGAGATAGGAGGTGAACGTTGCAAAATCATGGCGGGCGCCCAGGCGTCCGGACTGCTCACAGGCCGTCCTGTCGAACTTGCCGAGCAGTTCGCCGGGCTGCTCTGGCGCGTTTGATGGTCAGCCTGCTGCTCGGCGACGTCGGGCGACCGAACCCCCGCGAAATCGCGCGACGTGCCCGCGACGCCGCAGCTGCCCTCCTGCAACTTCATCCGCTACCGAATGACGCGCGGTAGTGGTCAGTTTAAAATCCAGCGACCACCCTGTGGCTTGTAAACCAGCATCGTCCGTGCTACGGATAAGCCAATGCTGATCGCACTTCGTCTCGCGAGCACTCAAGATTTCGAATATTGCAAACGTCTGTACTTCGCCGGAATGAAGAAAATCATTGAGGAATTGCATCTGAATATGGCTGCTCAAGCGGTTAGTTTTTCGCGAGCAATGGGCGTTGACGCAGGTCCGCATCATCACCGTCGACAGTTTCGACGTCGGCTGGTTGCAGAGCACAATGCAAGATGATGGTCTTTTTGTTGCTCAGCTCTTTGTAGATGGTCCTTTTCAGCGGAAAGGCATCGGCACTAAGGTGATGCATCGCCTAATCGGTGAGGCCGCACGTCTCAATCAAGCTGTGCGCCTGGCCGTCGTGAAAATCAACCCTGCTTTGCGGCTCTACGAACGACTCGGCTTCCAAACCACACATGAGGATGATCGCAAGTTCTACATGAAGCGCGATCCCGATAGCGCTGTGTCCACCTGAAACTGATCGACTACTCGATGCGCCAGCTCAGATTGGTAATTAGCTGAGCAGTTGATGATCGCCCCACCCAGGGGACTGAGAGTGTCCGAACAATTTACTGGGTGCGTTAACTATCTCATGGGAAACAATTTAAATGAATTCACTTTATGCATGAGCGTCTAGTTGTCTACCAGACGCTCGACTCGCAGGGAGCAACCGGATAAGATTTCCCGGCCTTGCTGCCATTCTTCAATGCGTCATCTGGTCGTGCTAATCATGCACTTAATCGCCCTAAGGAATTATGGGCGAAATTGGGCGATATAACAATTCGCCAGCCACAGGATCGAAATTGTTGCATCCCTAAATCCTAAGCCACGCCATTTCAAGCCGTTCGAGTATTTTGACATCGGCCTAACGACTTAACGACTGAAATCCAATTAGTTACGCCGCATGTACGTCGAGAGTTTAACTTCGGTTCTACTGGCCGGACATCTGCGAATGGCTGAGGAATCGTCCCTGGGTCACCATCGCCGGAGTGGTATTCGGCGTTCTGGCGGTCGCTCGGACAATCGCGTTCCTTCTTGAAAGGATAGCGGACTCTTCAAGTCAGTGAACCACCGCGGCAACCAACGTCACATCGTCGCCGAACTCACCGCCGCAGAATTTCATCACCTCTTCCATCACCCGCCGCTCGCAATCCGCCGCTGACGCTCGCGCAGACGCAGCCGCTACGGCGATTCGCTGGAACCCGAATTCCTCCGCCTCTTTGTTCGCCGCTTCGCTCACTCCATCTGTGTAAAGCAACAACCGGTCGCCCGAAGTCAGTTGAATCGTGAAATCCTGATACATCCACTCCGGCTGTACCCCAAGAACTCCACCTTGCCCTGAGAGCAGCTCCTTTTGCCCTCCAGCGTGCACCAGAATCCCGGGACAGTGTCCCGCGTTTTCGTACGTAAGGGTTTTCTTCTGCCCGTCCAAAATCCCATAAAAAAACGTAATGAATTTCCCGGGCGCCACATTCCCGCAAATGAACGCATTCAACTTTCCGCACACCATTGCGGGCGAGGCGTCCGGCATGGCATATGCCCGGAAAGCCGCTTGCAGATTCGCCATCAGCAGAGAAGCGGTCAGCCCTTTTCCCGAAACGTCGCCCACACAAACCCCAATGCGATTGTCGTCCAGGCGCAGCACATCGAAATAGTCCCCTCCCACGGTCCTCGCCGGTTGCCACGCGCCCGCCAATTCGATGCCCGGAAGTTGCGGCAATTCCTTCGGCAGCAAGTCCTTCTGAATCTCCAGCGCTTGCTTCAACTCCTGTTCCTGCTGCTGCAGTTGCAGCGTTCCGCCCTCTACGGCTTGCTCCAAAAGCTTGTTCTTGGCCTGCAATCTCGCCTGAATCTTTAAAACCGCGTATCCGGCAATACCCCCCACCATGCACGCCACCACGACGATCTTCCAACTCGCGCGAAACACTTGCCAGTAGGGTCCGACTGACGGGTGCATCCAGCGAAGCAGTGCCACCGACGCGAACGCGCTCAAAAATGCGCCAAACGCTAGCAGGGGTATATAGAAGATCCAATTCCACGGGAACGGTCGGTGGTTATAGATTCCGCTGCCGAAAAACAGCAACGCGTATATGGCGTTCCCGACTACCAGAATACAAACACCCATGAAAGGAAGGGGTGTGCCCGGCATCACCACCGCGAACAGCGCGGAGATCAGTACGCCTCCGAAAACGATCCGCTGCTCCGCCCGAAGTACCTCACGGAGAAGCGGCTTGAGTGCCAGTTTCCAGGAACCGAGCTGAGTGGACAAAGGAGCCTCAAACGTAGCTCCAACTTAACTCACCTGCCTGCCCGCAACAACCCCCGCTCCTTGCCTACCAACTCCCGTCTCTTGACTCCAAGTTCCAGTTTGATTCACTCCACGCGATTCGTGCTCGTGGCGGCAGTACATTGAGGATGCAAAAGGCAGACGCATCCAAACTCCAAAATGGGGACACTTACAAGGCGGGACAGTGGAGCGATTGTCGCACCAATTTTGTGTGTTGGGTGTAGGCTGCGCGAATTACCAGAGCGGGGACGAAAGATTCCGCAAACTGAACGCACCAGTCACCGGGTGATCCGCGCCTATCTCAAAGCGGCGCAAACTCAGCGCCAAAATGACGCTACTCAGCCTGCGGAAAAAGCTCGTCAAACAATTTCTCCATCACACCGCTGAGGATATACGGTCCGTGTTCCTGCATATAGCGGTATTCAGCGGGCCGAAGCGGGTTGGTATCTACACGAGCCTCCAGTCGTGCGGTCGTTTTTTGCTTCGATGCAGGACTGTCCAGACGCTTCCGGATTTCATCGGAGAACAAAATCCCCTTGCGAACGCGATCCCGCGCACCTCGAAGATTATCGAAGAGCTTGTCGAGATCGTAGAGAACACGAAGCGTTTCTACTGCACGGCAACCCTCGGCCACCTTGCCGTCTGAACCGACAGCGTATACATTCGGCATCGTCCAAATTGTCAGGTTAGTTCGGGACCACCATAACTGACTGATTGCGAAATCCGCGTCACGCAAATTGTGAATCTCGGCAGCGGTAACAAGTGCTTCCTCAGACGCTCCGATTTCGCGGACGTACTTGTTCCAGACATCGGCGACCCGCTGTTCAGGAATCAGCCGCGACGGATTGGAAACTGCTTCGAATTCGGCATGGGCAACTTGCTGGCGAACGCTACGAGTGACCCAGATGGGAGGAAGGGTGTCGGCGAAGAACTCTGCAATCTTGTCCACAAAGGCGACCGCGTCGGCCTCCGAGTGGATGCGCGCCGCAAGGTCGTTGATTTCATTGGCAGCCTGCCGGTGGCGTTCGCGTTCCAGACTGGCGCGCTGTTCGGCAGATGTTCGGTCGCTCGATGTGACTGTCCCTTGTTGCAAATCCAGGAACGTGAGAGCGAGCACGACCCACAGCACCATCATGTTCTTGCCTCGTTAGCCAGAACATAGCTTAATCAAATACAAGCCGTCAAATTCATTAAAGCCTATTTGTATGGCGTTCTCGCGCAACTGGTGAGCTATCGCCGCCGCGAATTCGGTATACGTCTCGCGCTGGGCGCCACACCCGGCGTTAATCAGGCACAACCCCCTCTGTGCTGCGCAAAAATTCCGTTTAGCTTCGAAGTTGACCGATACAATGGGCAACCGGCAACCGTTTAACCTTCATATACTCATTATTGCCCGAGAGGGAGCGCTGGGGCCCCACCCTCCACCAAGTCCGAAGCCTTGTCGGATAAGTTGCTTTCCCCGGGATGGCTTGAAACACCTCTTTGCCGGGACCAGTAAAGTACCAAAAGTACCTGAGGGTGCGCGTCGATGAATTCGTCGTTCAGCTTATGTGTTTAATCGTTTTGATATTGTTGGCGATGTTGCTTGGATGGCCGCACCTGGTCGGATCCCACGAAGTGTTGGTTACCACCCACCCAGTGGGAACGGGCGCGTCGGCACATACCGTTAGCTCAGAGCCAGCCGGCAGATCGGCGTACTCCGTGATCGTCCAAACGTTGTATGTGATTTCCGTTGGATTCCCGCAGGTTGTGGGACTCCAGGAGTCGTTGGTTTTGATCCAGCCGGGCGGGACAGGGGTGCCGGCGCAGATGTCCTGAGTTGGAGCGTTTTCAGGAGTTACTACGGTAGTAACGTTGTAAAACACGATACTGTAAGGCTGGCCTTTATAGGTGTCAACCAGGATCTTTGCTGAATCCGGCTGGGTGATCGAATTCAGAAGATTTGCCACTTGCGTCTGTGTTTCGTAGAGGGTGCCCTGGTACACCGCAACCGCCCACTTAGCTCCAGTTCCTGGGCTCATAGGTCATCCTTTCTCAAGCTCAGTTCCCGAAGTTGGCTTCGAACTATTGAAACCGGAAGTACAATCGCCGCCGAGAACTGTCCGAGAGTGTAACCCACAGTTCGCCTTGTCGGTCATCAAAACTAAATCTGCGCCATATAGATGGTCCGTACCCTCAGAGCATGCCTCAGAGCATGCCTCGGGCGAGTAGCTGTTCGGTTGTATGGGACCGGGATGGATTGCGATTGACAGCTCGATGTAACAGTATTTATCCGAACGTGGGAGGCTTCGGTCACGCAGCTGTCGGCCAGGTGTACCGATGATGAAGACTGCCGATGCGAGGCAGGGCCCGAGGTTGGCGTGGTTCGGTCGGGCATGGCTCAACCGGCCGGACCGCCGGCGTCGTCTTCTCTAGGCCGATGTGTGTGGGGTCTTCCTGGTGATAGGCGATGTATTCACGCCCCAGTCGCCGGAGGTGTTGATCGTTCAGCGGGATTACGTGATCAAGCACTTCGCGGCGAACACTTCCGACCCAGCGCTCCGCCACTCCGTTCTGCCGCGGGCTCCGAACGCTGGTGCGAATGGGCTTCATGGAACTGGCCTGGAGAAACTCGACCACATCGCCGCCGAACTTGGTGTCACGGTCGAACAGGACGTAGCGGTAGGGACAGGGAAGCGGCAGAGCCTCGCGCAGTTGCTGTACGATCCAGTCGCTGGCCGGATCCTCCGTGACGTTGAAGTGTAGGATCCGTCGGCGACCACGCTCGATAACAAAGAAGCAGTAGAGGGTGCGAAACGTCAGGCTCGGAACCGTGAAGAAGTCGAATGCGGCGATTACCTCGCAGTGGTTGTTGAGAAAGGCCAGCCAGCGCTTCGCTCTGCCCTCATTCCGACAACCGCTTAGGTTGTGAAGATAACGCGAAACCGTAGGCTCGGAAATCTCGCACCCGAGCTGGCGCCGTTCGCCGTGAATGCGAGGCGCACCCCATGTGGGATTCTCCGCCTTCATGCGTCGAATTGACTGGCGGTCTCAGCGACGTCGACCGGGGCGACCACAGGCGAATGCGCAGATCCGCCAGCGAATTCGACGCATGCCCGCTGGCCGCCCAAGCCAGTTTGCGACATAATGCGCGCGGGGACCCGTCGCATAGGGAAGGGGAATTCTCATGGGCCGATTGCTTTTGAGGGCCGGTGAGCTCGCACTGCTCCTAATCCTGTCGCCGCCGTTCTCCGGCCAGGTGCCGGAGGTCACGGAGCAGGAGACTGACATCAAAACGGCGAAGAAGACACAGGAAGAAGCGGTCAAGGGTTCCAATTTGATGAAGCCACATTTCGCGAACGGCAATCGGGGGATGCAGGATGCTCAAGCGATCCGGCAACAACTCCAGGCGGCCACGAACGATCAAAAGCCTGCGCTGCTTACCAAGATGAAGGCGGATTATCAGACGGCGATTACGGAATATGAGCAGGCGCTACAAGAAACCGAAGTGAAGGATGAAAACGGCGTCCACGTGATCGGGCTGATTGGAGTGATACGCAATGGCTTAGTGAGCCAGCAGAAAGCCGTGGACATGCTCGTGCAAGACAAGGACTTGCCGGTGATTTTGAGCAACCTCGGCCTAGCCTACGGCGGAGTGGGGGAATACCAAGAGGCGATAACGATGCTCCAGCAAGCAGCAATCCTGAAGCCGGCGGCGGGGACATATATGGAGCTTGGAACGGACCTGGCGCAGGTCGGCAAGATGCCGGAAGCGACCGCGGCGTGCGAAAAGGTTCTGACCGTGGATCCTGCGGCCAAGAACATGCAGTCGGGCTGCTACAAGAACGTCGCCATTGTGCTCATAAACAAAGGGGACTTGGCTGACGCCATCACCCCCCTTCAGAAAGCCACACAACTTAACCCCCAGGATGCGCTGGCCTGGAAGCTTTTGGGCGATGCGCTGACCAACGCCATCACCTCCAAGTCGGAGGACAGCAAGATGGTTTATATTATCCATCCGGGGACCATCGAGGCTTACCAAAGATACTTGCAGTTAGAGCCGAATGGACCGTACGCGGGGCAGGTGCAGGCGGCTGTGGAAGGGCTTACCAAGTTGACGAAGGCGCCGACGGAAACGAAAGAGAAGAACTGATGTGATCCATGGGTCGTGGGAGATACAGGTCAGCAAAACGGGTATGGGAAATCCTGTGCGCGCGATGCTCCCCGCAGTCGCGGCGTTGCTCTATGTAGCTGTGCTGCGCAAAAATTCCGTTTAGCTTCGATATTGACCGATACAATGGGCAACCGGCAAACAACCGTTTATCCTTTATATATCCATTTGTCATTCCGAAAATTCTGACCATTATTGCCTGAGAGCCAGGATAGCCCTTTCGAGTGAGCAGCGCACCAGAAATTCCCTCGCGCTCCTTGCCGCAACAGCGAAACCGTGACACAAAGCGGACCGCGGAATCGTGAATTCCTAAGGGCAGACCATCCCGGCCTGGAAATGCGGTTTTCCGATTTTCAGCAGGGCATCCTCGACCACTCGCCAGCACATTGCTCTTCGGTCTGAAACCGTGTGACCCAGTAACTCTCGCTGGCTCTGCTGCGCTGCTGGCACTGGTTACCGTCGTTACAAGTGTCGTTCTGTCGTCGCGCAGCTAATGTGAATCCAGTCGACTCCCTCCGTGCTGAATAGGAGTCGGATGCTTTCGGACGCGCTTCGAGGCCTGAGTCAGTTAATGCGAAATCGCCAGCCCACTCTTCGAGATCGGATTCGAGTTCTACCCGGTGTTGGCCAATTCTTGATGAGCCCGGGGTATGTGGGCAGCCAAAGTGGAACAGAGAACGTCAGCGTCCGTGCCACAATCCTTTCAGGTTCGCACGGACGACGAGGCATCACGTGGAACAAAACTGCAGGAGTCTCGTATTCACCGGCATGAGAATATCCCTTCTATGGTTGTACCTTTTTCTTCTTGCGATGCTTCCAGCGGCAAGCACGAAGGGACAGACCGCAAAACCGTCCGGTCAAGCGTCGCGCACTGCAACCGCAGAGCTGAAAGATACGCATTCTTTTGCGTCAACGGTAGATGCAGTAACGCCTAGCCTCTTGCGGGAATATGCGGTACCTGGGGCTGCGGTCGCGCTGATTCAGAAAGGCAGGATCGTCTGGATGCACGGCTATGGTTTCGCTAACGTTGCCAGTGGGACCCGCGTCACGGCCGAAACAGTCTTCAACGTCGGCTCGATTTCGAAGTCGCCCACGGCTTGGGCGGTCATGCAGCTCGTGGACCAAGGCAAGGTGGATCTGGACCGCCCTGTTGATTCTTACCTCAAGCGATGGCACCTGCCTGCGTTTTCGTTCCACAACAGTCAAGTCACGGTACGACGGCTACTCAGCCACACTTCCGGCATTTCGAATCATGATTTTCATGGATGGGATCCAGAGAGCCCTCCTCCACCGATCGAGGATTCGCTTTCCGGCAAAACTGGGACGGGAGAAGTGCGAGTCGTGGCTGCACCTGGCTCCGGTTTCCACTACTCCGGAGCGAACTACGCCATTCTTCAGATCCTAATTGAGGAAGTCTCTGGCCAACGATTTCACGACTACATGAGAGCGAACGTTTTTCAGCTTCTTCAGATGCCGAACAGTCAGTATGGGCTGCCACCGAAATTTCAGCAGGTAATGGCCACACCGTATGATGGTCTCGGAAGCGCGATCCCGATTCTGCGTTACAACGAGCTTTCAGCCGCTGGACTTACTACGACGCTACACGATCTGGCCAAATTTGCCACGGCGGGACTGCGAAGTCCGGCAGGTGAGGCGGCAGGGCGGGGCGTGGTGAAGGAACAGAGTATCGCCCAGATGCAATCCCCGGCTCCGAATTTACAGTGGGCTGACCGCGACCCGTTTAACCAGGGAACTTTGTATCCCTTGCTTCTCCGGTTGGAGCAGGAGGGGGCGATCGGGTCGGATTGGGGGCCTTCAGAGAACAATCGGCGGGCGCGCTTTTACCGGCTGACGCGGGTGGGGCGCAAGCAGTTGCAGGCCGAGCTGGCGAGCTGGCATCAGACTGCAGATATCATCGCGCGGTTCCTGGCGATCAATGTGGAGACGCCGCTATGAAACTGCTGCGACGGTCGGTTAGGCGCATTCGGAACCTGGTCTCGCGGCAGAGCGGGCAAGAGCGGTTTCTGGAGGAGATGGAACAGCATCTCCTCCGCCTGACTGAGGAGAACATGCGGTTGGGAATGTCGCCAGAGGAGGCCCGGCGGCGGGCGGTGTTGAAATTCGGCGCTGCCGGGGCGATTCGCGAGCAACATCACGCCGAAAAGAGTCTGCCGTTGATTGAGAGTGCGATGCAGGACCTGCGTTATGCGGCGCGGATCCTAGGCAGAAGCTGGGGTTTTACGGCAATCGCGGCGACATCTCTGGCGCTGGCCATCGGCGCAAACACGACGATCTTCTCGGTAATGAAGCACGTGTTACTCGAACGGCTCGAGGTGCCGCATGCCGACGGGCTCCGGCTACTGCACTGGCACGGAGACAGGAATGTTGCAATAAACAACCTATGGGGCATTCCGGACCCCGGTTCGGGCGGTCTGGGCGGGACCTCGTTTTCTTATCCGGCATTCGAGGAACTGCGTCGCGACAACCGCGTGCTCGAGGATCTGTTCGCGTTCAAGGACTTGGGAACAGTGAACGCGACGATCGAAGGAAATGCGCAGGTTGTGGAGGTGGAGGCGGTAAGCGGGAACTTTTTCGACCAAATGGAGGTACAACCGGAGCTTGGCCGCCCGGTGCAGGCGCCGGATGACCGCGTTGGCGCACCGCCAGTTGCACTGATCAGCGCAGGGCTGTGGGCACGGGCGTTTGGGTCATCCCCGCTGGTGCTCGGGCGCACGGTCAAGTTGAACATGGTTCCGGTGACGATTATCGGTGTGACACCGCGGAGATTCACGGGCGCCAAAGGCGCGCAATCAGGCCAGGACTTTTTTATTCCGCTGAGCGCGCAGCCGCTTGTGGCGCCGTGGGGCAGAAAAGGATCGCTGATTGGGGATTCGAGCCCCGAGGTGTGGTGGCTGAACATCATGGGCCGGGCGAAGCCAGGGGTCTCGGACGCGGCAGTGCAGGCGGCCCTGGATGCGCGTCTGGCAGCGCTGGTGCGCGCGGACCTGCAGCCAGGCGCGAGCAGGACGATCCCGCGGCTGGATGTGCAGGACGGAAGCAGGGGACTGTTTGTGTCGAAGCAGACGTTTGCGAGGCCGGTGAGCGTACTGATGGGCGTGGTGGCTCTGGTGCTGCTGCTGGCCTGCTCGAATATTGCCAGCCTGCTGCTCGCGCGGTCAACGGCGAGGCAGCGCGAGATTGCAATGCGGATGGCGCTAGGAGCAGGACGGGCACGGGTCTTGCGCGGCGTACTGACAGAGAGTCTGCTGCTCTCCGCGCTGGGCGGGATCCTCGGTGCAGCGCTGGCGTTTGTCGGTTGCCGCATCTTGCCTGCTTTGCTCGCGAATCCCTGGAAGCCATCGGACTTCACGATGCCGCTGGACTGGGTGGTGCTTTTGTTCACGGGCGGAATCACGATCGCGAGCGGGCTTCTGTTCGGGATTGTGCCGGCATGGCTGGCAACGCGCAGCGATGTGGGAGCCGCGTTGAAGTCAGCTACGCGCACAAGCACGCGGCGGCGCAGAGGACTTGGCGGGAATGCTATCGTCGGGTTTCAGGTGATGTTGTCGACGCTGCTGGTGGTTGGCGCGTTTCTGTTTGTCGGGACACTGTGGAATCTGGCGCGAGTGAATCCGGGATTCAGGACCGACCACTTGGTGATTTTTGCGATTGTGCAGCCAGGGTCGCGGTATCCCGCGCCGAATGACCTGGATCTGCACCGCAGGATTGAAGAGCGGCTAAGGGCGCTGCCGGGGGTCGACGCGCTGACGCTATCGGAGGTGGCGTACATCTCGGACAGCATGGAAAACACGAACTTTCTGCCGGAAGGAGAACGGATCGATCCGGGCAAGGATCAGTCGGCGTGGAATAACGCGGTGGGCGCGGGGTTCTTTCGCACCATGGGAATTCCGATCCTGGCGGGGCGGGACTTCAATGCGTTCGACGTAGCAGCGGCGCCGAAGGTCGGCATTCTAAGCGAGAGCCTGGCACGCCGGGCATTTCCGGGGCAGAACCCGATCGGCAAGTATTTCCTAGCGCATTTCCATCCGCTGGAAGGCAAGCCGGGTGACCTGATTGAAGTGGTAGGCGTGTGCGGTGACACGCGGTACTGGTCGCTCAAGGAGGACCCGAGCGGCGTGTTCTACCAGCCGTACTTGCAGACGCCGAACCTCGATTTTGGAGCCACATATGAAATACGGACGAGCCTGAGTCCGGGGGCAATTGTACCGTCGCTCCGCAAGGCGGTGCAGGCCATCGATCCGGATTTGCCGCTCCAGGATATCCGCACACAACAGGAGCAGATTGACGCGTCGATGCAGCAGGAGCGGATAATTGCTGCGCTGACGGTATCGTTCGGCATGCTGGCGCTCGTGTTGGCGTGCGTGGGCGTGTATGGCGTGATGGCTTACTCTGTGGCGCAACGGGCAAGCGAGATCGGGATCCGGATGGCGCTGGGCGCGCTGCCGTGGCAGGTGCTGACGATGGTGCTGCGCGAGGGAATGTGGATTTCGGCGGCGGGCATTGCATGCGGCATCGGCGCGTCGATTTTTACGGCGCGGCTGGTGCAGTCGTTACTTTATGGGCTGAAGGCAAACGATCTGGTTGTGTTTGCGGCGGCTGCGTTGCTGTTGGTGTTGGTGGGACTCGCGGCAAGTTGGATTCCGGCTCGTCGTGCGGCTGCGATGGAACCAATGCAGGCTCTTCGACAGGAGTGAGCTTCAACTATCGCAAACAAGCCGAGGCACTCATCGAGATTTGCACACCGAAGCAATTTGCGCGTAAAACGCGATATCAAGCGAGAAAGCGGAGGTGCAGGTTACATGCCGAGTTACGTTGTTGATATTGTGTGGGGAGCTTGCCCGCACCTCCGATCTGTACTAACCAAACTTGGCACTAGCCGGCGATGCCGCCACTTCACAATTGTTCCCGCCGTGTAGATGACGAATGGCACGGTGATCGTTCACTTTTGGAAATATGCGTTATGTACACCGCCGCGCCCAAAATAAGCATCCCAAGCTCTGGTACAGTGGGTTCAACGGCCTGATGGGGTTGTAGACGTCGAGTACCACTTCCCGCGAATTGTCGAAAAGGAGTGGCAGTCGGATGGGAGATGATGTCCATAGCTCCATTGCCAGCAGCGCCAAAAAAGCTGGAGAAAAGAATCGGGTAGAAAACGAATACGATAGACCCGCCTCGCCTTTTGAATCGCAGGTGAGACGATTGCTCGCGACAGGTTGGCGTTTGGAAACGGCTTCGGGAAAAGATCTGCCATCTCCCGAGACTCCGACCTGCACTGAATATACTTCTTAGGACACTCCGATGAAGGCACTGGCTATAGATTTTGGAGGTACTCACGCTACGTGCGGCCTGGTAGAGGACCAGACCATTCTGGCACATGAGACCATTGACACAGATCGTGCGAAGAGTCTGCGCGCAGTACTCCCGCAGGTCGTGGATGTTTTCCATCGATTGGCCAATACCAAGGGACTCTCGCTCAAAGAGTGTTCCGCGGTTGCCGTTGGTTTTGCCGGGCTCGTAGATTCCCGGGCGGGACGCGTGTTGGCAACTAACGAGAAGTACGAGGACGCAAAAGAGATCGACCTTGTTGCGTGGAGCACCCAGACTCTAGGCCTGCCATTGCGGATCGAGAATGATACGCGGATGGCCCTTTTAGGTGAATTCTACGCGGGTGCCGCTAGGGGTTTCACGGAAATTGTGATGATGACCCTGGGCACCGGCATCGGCGGAGTCGCCATGATCGACGGCAAGCTGCTTCGTGGAAAACATTCTCAGGCTGGTTGTCTCGGCGGTCATTTTCCGGTCTTATTCACTGGGCGCAAGTGCAATTGCGGTGGGATCGGATGCGCAGAAGCGGAGGCTGCCGGGTGGTCTCTTCCGCTCGTGGTCAAGGATTGGCCCGGAGTTTCGCAAAGCGCACTATCAAAATATCCACATGTCGGATTCAAAGAGCTCTTCGAGGAAGCGGGGCGCGGCGACAGTGTTGCCGTAACCATTCGGGACAGGTGTCTCAATATATGGGCAGCCGTTGCAGTGGGATTGATTCACGCCTATGATCCGGAAATCGTTGTCATGGGAGGAGGCGTCATGCAAAGCGCTGACCTGATCATCCCATATGTTGAATCGTACCTGCGCCAGTATTCCTGGACGCCTTGGGGCGAGGTCCAAGTGCGCGTAGCCGAACTAGGCAACAACGCTGCTTTGCTGGGAGCCGTTCCACTGCTTTCAGAAAGATAGCACGTCGCGATCAGGATCGACTAGTTAGGTAGCATCCCATTGCCGATGTTTTCCTGGCTGGATTCGCAGAAACGTCAGTGCACGACCAAACCGAGCCAATTGACAATGAGGAGCGCGTGCATCATTGCACATGATGCTCGCGGATTCGTCCGGAGCAAGGTTTGTATTGCGCTGCGGCGCAACCCGGCTAACTAAGCACTCCTAAGATTCTGAAAAGGAGATGGCCATCAAAGCATTCGACTTGATAGAGCTAAAACAAAAATGGCGGCGATAAGTACGCCCACACCCGAGGCCATCATACGAAAAGCCTGTGATCCCGCATCTTTCCACTCGCCGGTAACGGCGCCACAAGTGGTGGCGGTGATCACGATCAAAGACATGAACAGAGGCCAGGCAAGAACGGTTCCCAATTGGCCGAGAGTCGTTGTGGAGGCGCCGTACAAAATCGTGCTGCCAAACCAACAGATGGCCATCAGCGCAGCGAGAAGCCAATGGCTCCCACTACCGGCCTCGCGGAAGCGGTTTCTGGTATTCTTTTTTCTCATTAGGTAGACGCAATACGCCAGATTGGGCACACCCCCCGCCAACATTAAAGGCAAAAACACTGCATTCGAGCTCCATAGCTTTGGCGCACCATTTTTCTGCGCTGCTTCCAGAATCGGACTTCCGAAAGCCAAACCGAAATTCATCAGAGCTGCGGTCAATCCGCTGAGAGTGCAAAATACAAGTCCTTTGGCAAGCGAAGCTCGCGCCCTCGTCGCACTCAGTGCGGCCTCACGCCGTCGGCCTGCAAGCGCACACAGGCTCACTCCGATAAGCACAAGTGCTACACCTGAAATGACTGCTAGTCCCGCTGAGCTGATGACTTTGTCAGGGTGTAGTCGGACGAGCGGAATCAGGCTGCCCACGGCGGCTGATAGGCCCAAAACAACAGAGAAAGTGAGAGCGATGCCTATTGCTTCGACCGCCAGACCAAACAGGACCTGGGCGATTCCCCAACCTGCTCCACATGCCGCCACCATCAAAACGACCCCTGCTCCCGCTTGAGCATAGGCGCTGCTAAGCTGTGGCACGGTGCTGTAAGCCAGCAGTAGGGGAAAGACAAATAGTGCAAGTATCGTCCAAATCGCCCAAGTGTTCTCCCACGCCCACTTGCGAGTAAACTTCATCGGGAGGGTGAAGCTCCCGTTCATCGCTCCTGCTAGCAACAACAGTGAAAATCCCAAAGCTGACTTATTCATTGTTCGGTTTTTCTCTCCGCTCCTCGAGCTCCGAGGTCGAAGGCTTGGCTCACATCGGACGGCAGGGCTGTTCAGGGCTCAAACCTCTCCCAGGAACTGGCCGCCTTCGCCGGATCTGAGATCCACTGAACACCCTCCGGATTTCTCGAGAACTGCTCGTAAATAGGCATTTCCCGCCAGACGCTCAGTTCCGGGTACTCACGGGCGTGCTTTTTGACGATACTGCATGCCTGGTAAGCAGGATTGTGGTCCCACTTTACGTGCTGTCCTTCATCCGACAGAGGAAACCAAGCGAGGCCGCCGTGCGCTCGGATGGCGCGGTAATCAAAACCATAGTCGCGCACACACCATGCCCCGAAGACCATCACTTCACTCGGATCAACGTTGATCACACAGTGCGCCCACCCAGGAGGAATCACAACTTTTTCTGCGGGTTCAGCCTCCACAGCAAAACATCGACCGGGGTCATCCTCGGCGGTTTCCTGCATATAGACAACTGCTCTCCCCTGCCAAATCTCAATCAGTTCTGGCGTAGAGCAGCGACAATGGCGTGAAATCGTGTGCACGTGCCCCTGGGAATGCACGAACTCTTTCCCTAGCTTTCCGCTTGCGTAAGCAACTACGCCGAACAGCAACCTTCGCCTACGCAGTTCATCGCGATGTGAAATTCTGCCTACATCCATCGCGATTGCATATACGGGGTCGGAGCCACGGCAGTGCGGGTCGAGGAGGCTGGAACGAATGTCATCAATCCGCCGAAATTCGCACTGCGGGCCGAATACACCAGAACCGTAGTCGAAACTAAGCGAGTCACGATTCAACCGAACGTCAATCATTGGATGAAAGTTCATACCATCGCCTTCGTTAGGTAACCCATACGAGAGTGCAGCTCGCTACTTCGAACAAATGCCTTGATGGTTCCACACCGCTGGCCCAACGAGTCTCCGCTGGGCCGGATTGTATATCTCCCGACTGAGGCAGGCACAATGAACGTCTCAGCATAGTGGACAATGAACGGGTCGAAACTTCCGTTTAAGCTTTCTACCGTTGCTTCCATTCCCTCGACGAGGTTTATCACATTGACGGTTCCACTTGTATCGTGGGGTGTTGGACCCGTGAACCAGTGCCTGCGGGTTTCAATGAACTGAAGTTCGTGCAGTCCCGTGCGCTCTTCGCGCCAAGCCGGGCCGTCGCCAATCGGCTCAATGCGGTTGATCAAATTCCGTCGAACCCAAGCCGTGTCACGGCTCCAAACGATATTTGCTTGGCCATGATCGATGTGAATCGGCCGCGGCAGTCCGTCCAACCCCAGACGTCCCCAATCCCACAGCTTAAAGGTGAAAATGTAGGGGGTGGCACTGATCTCAAGTACCATGCTGTTTTTGCCTGAGCAATGGACTGTGCCAGCGGGGATAAGAAAATGATCATGCTTCCGGGCAGGAAATTGGTTCACGTACTCTGCTGCCCTAAACTGCGGTCCACCGTTCTGTGCTAACCGCAAGTCGCGGATCATTGCTTCGGCGTCGACACTCGGCTTCAGACCGAGATATACGCTTCCGTCTGGGCCAGCATCCAGGAGATAGTAACTCTCGTCCTGCGTGTAGTTCATTCCGAATTCGCGGCGAATGTACTCTGTCTTTGGGTGCACTTGTAGAGAGAGGTTGCCTCCACCCATCGTGTCGAGGAGGTCGAAGCGGATCGGGAACTCCGCTCCGAATCGGGAATAGATTTCCTGACCGAGCAATTCACGTGGGTGGAGAAACGTAAGATCGATGGCAGGGATCTCAATACAAGCCCTTCCGCACCCGAGAAGCAGACTATTCTCTTCAGGAACACAATCAAAACACCATGCATGATTCGGCACATCTTTTGGAAGATCGCATACTTCTTCCATCCAATGTCCCCCCCAAGGGCCGGGATCAAAGTACGGAACTACGCGGAAAGGGTGGTGAGCGATTTTATGCAATCCTTCGCGCAGGGCGCCCCCGGCTATCAGCTTGGGTACGTCACCGTTCGTATCAATCAGAAAATCGATTTTCGGTAGAAGCTCCTTCTTCAACTGATCGGCAGCACGCCAATCGACGAAGAAGGCGCGCTTGTATTTTGCGCTGGCGCTCTCCTCTAAGTTGTCCGCTCCGAGATTCCCGATCACATTCTGTCGTTGCCGAGACTGAATCTCCCAACGGGCCATGTCCGCATACACAAGAAGTTCTGGCTCCGGCGAGACCAGCGCGGCGCCAGTGCCAACAATGAGCAGCAGTCCCTTTTTCCAACTCCGTACCATCTCGCGGGCTTTTGCGAGTTTCCACTCATCGAAGAAATCCTCAAGCCAAATGGTGCTCATTCGGCCAAATACGGGGTCGTCACCCAGCACACCTTGTAACATTATGTGAATTTTATCCGCGGGCTTCAGAAGATCCGCGGTGAAGATCTGCGCTGAGGGACGTAATCCCTCCCCTAAAATTTTATTGATCATTCGCTCAAACGTGCCGGGATAACATTCCACGCAAGCCACACACTTGTCGAGGTTTGCGGAGCCGTTAAACCGCTGAAGAATTTGTGGCCAACCCGTCAAACATTCTGACCCAGAGGTGTCGATGGGAACGCAAGGATACTTGTCGTAGTTTGATTTTCGAGGCATTGACTCAGTATCGTTGGGCGCGACGGCTCGAATTCGGTCAGGACAGTTATGATCGGTCCGAAGCCTAACAGAACAAAATAACTTCGTTTGAGTGCTAATAGCAAGTCAAAAGTATCTATATCTGCGATTTCTGTCAAGGAAATGGCATGGTTCGACGGACGAACGTGACGCGGAGCCCTTTTCCAGCAAACGGAAGTCTTCAGATGGCAGCTTTGAAGGAGAAAACGAAAAAACTATACTGTTGACACCAAAACGGGCTCTCCATTGCGTGCGAATAGGCGCGCCCCAAAGCCTTGTTGACGGATCGCTTCGTAGTCGTGACCCGCATCGCTCGGCCAGCAAGCCGCAAATTTGAGCGGCGCTTGCCCGGTATTGGCCACGCGGTGAGCTACGTTTCCAGGAATATAATGAAGGCTGCCCGGAGTCATCACCTCCGCCCAGGTCCGCCGAGCAGTGTCCATCATAATGACCATCCCTCTTCCTACGATGCAACCGTAGTACTCTGCGCGGTCGCGCTCGACGTGGAAATGACCGTGCGTCATGAAATATTCGTCTCCGACTCTGCCCGGCTCGATCACTGTTGTGCCCCAAAACAGACCGCCTTGAGTTCCTTCCGGAACGGGTGCGTACCACTGGACTCGGTAAACAATGGTATTCAAATCCATCCGCTCTACATCGTTCCGACTGTTAAAGAGCCCTTGCATTTGCTCCAATGTTCTCATGGTCTCGCGAACATTGTGTCCGACAAGGTTACCGCTACACCAGTCCATATAGGGAATTTTCCCAAAATTTTGCGCGTTCATAGGGGTGATGGTAGTCGGTGACATGTGGAAAATCAACAAAAGTACCGGCCTTAGTCCACTAGTTGAGTTTCCCTCCTCGTCGAGATATAACGCTATTTCAGTTGGGAACCAAGGGTGCAATTCGCAAGTTCTTCTTGGCGCTCGTTGAAAAAATCAAGCCCGTGTGGGAGGTTGAATTGATCAAGGGAGATCGTCTTGAGGGCGACTCGGTTGGCGATCATGTTTCATCATCGGGTGACGGCGGAAGTTCTGACAAGCAGCGAACCCGCTTGAACAAGATTCTCACCGCTTTGCAACAGACTGGCTCGGTGTCTGTCGAAGAACTCAGCAAACAACTGCGTGTGACGGTGGTAACGGTTCGTCGGGACCTGGACGCCCTGGAGGCTCAGGGTCGGCTCAGGCGAACGCACGGCGGTGCGGTTTCCATAGCACCTTTGTTTTACGAACCTTTCCGCAATGACCGTTCTTTTCAAGCGCAAGTCGAGAAACTTGCCGATGAAAAGCGACGGATTGGAAGGGCGGCCGCCGCACTAATCAAGGAAGGGGAAATCATCGCCTTAACCCCCGGGACTACTACTACCCAGGTGATTCGCGGGCTGCCGCTGAATCAAAAGATCACGGTCGTCACAAGCACCGTGAATGTCGCGATGGAACTTTCTAAGCGCAAAGATCTGAATGTTTTCGTTACCGGCGGTCATTTACATGGGGAATGGTTCTCGCTCGTCGGGCCCACCACTGTTCAGAGTCTTTCTCACCTGGTGATTCATACTCTCTTCATCGGTGCTGATGGCCTCGATGCAAAATCGGGTGCGACCTGCTATAGCCCCGAAGAGGCGCACGTGAATTCAGCCATGGTCCGGCACGCCCGCAGAAAAATTGCGGTCGTTGATCACACAAAATTCGGGAAAATCGCCGGCTGGCGTATTTGCCAGACATCTGAGCTAGATCTCCTGGTTACGGATTCGGGAGCTACAGACGAAATGTTGGCACCCTTCGAAAAGGTACACTTACAAATCACGCGCGTCTAACAGCGTCCTGCAGGTCTGGTTCTGTCTTAAGTACCCGTGTTTGTTGAACATAGCCTCACCAATCCTGGTCAGAGCACGGGCCGGGTCTGTCTTGGCGCGGGTCGGTACTAGCCCAAATGGTGACCTCGAACTGCTTGATGTGGCGTTAAAGCATCTTCATTTGTTTCGTTAGAACAAGAAAAGAAACAAAAAATGATTGACTTGGCGGGATTCGTTACATTAATGTCCGAACGCAATCAATAGTCCCGACAAAGGTTTGGTGACCGTTCTCGAAGGATGACGCCTGACAGGAGGGGACATATGTTATCGAAGAGGGGTGTGGCAGTCGCAATTCTGTTGGTGTGGGTGATTGTCGTGGGTCCTGGGACATCCGGGGTTGTACTTGCACAGACGGTGAATGGCGCGTTCCACGGGACTGTGACCGACGCCACGGGTGCTGCGATCCCTGACGCGTCCGTAAAGGTTACCAATTTGGCTACCGGTCTCGTTCGTGTAGCCGCCAGCAATAGCTCCGGCTTTTACGTCATTACAGAATTGCCTCCCGGTCAGTACTCGGTGACGATATCGAAATCCTCATTCGGGACCGTTGTGCAAGAACGCGTCGAACTTCTCGTGAACCAAGATCTGGAAGCGGACTACACGTTGAAAGTGGGCGACGTAACGGAGCGAGTTGAGGTAAGCGCCGCTCCTCCAGCTCTAGAGACCGCCAATGCGACGTTGGGTCAAGTGATCGGTTCCAAGCAAGTGGTGGATCTTCCATTGAACGGACGTCAATTCACACAGCTCGTACTGCTAACGCCTGGTGCTGCTCCGAAGGAGAGCGGCCAGCAGCAAGGGTTTGTTATTCCTATTGGCGGCGGTGGAATAAGTCCGTCGGTGAACGGCCAGCGGGGTCAACAAAACAACTTCACCTTAGACGGAGTCCTAAATAACAACATTTACACCAACACTTGGGCAATCAGCCCCCCTCCCGACGCCATTCAGGAGTTCAACGTGCAGTCCCAGATTACCGACGCGAATTTCAGCATCTCTTCTGGCGCCAACGTCAACGTAGTCACGAAGCAGGGCAGCAATGGACTTCACGGTTCCGTCTGGGAGTTCTTGCGAAACGACAAGTTCGACGCGGCGAATTTTTTTGACAATTTTGCGCAAGTGAAGAAGCCGGCCTTTAGGCAGAACCAGTACGGCGTCAATGTTGGTGGGCCAGTGGTGTTGCCGACGCCCTTGGGGTTATACGACGGGCGCAAGGCAAAGACATATTTCTCCGGGTATTGGGAGGGCTTCCGGTCGACTCAAGGATTCACTCTCTTTAACAACGTGCCGACAGCTGCTGAGCTGGGTGGAAATTTTTCGGATTTGTTGACCGGCCAGCAGGCCGTCGATCCCACAACCAACAAGCCCGTTGTCGACCCACTGGGTCGGCCCGTGATGGTGGGTCAGATTTACAATCCTAATAGTACTCGAATGGTAACTGCTGGGCAGCCCGACCCTACGACGGGGTTAGTGGCGCAGAGCAGCGGTTTCGTGCGCGATCCCTTCCCGGGGAACGTAATCCCAACGGCTCTTCTGAACACCCAAGCGCTTACGTACCTCAAGGCTTTCTATCCCTCGCCGAATTTCGGTGTGGGCGGCAACAGTTTTCCGAACCTGGCCATTACGAGTCGTCAAATAATCTCAAACGATCAATTCGGTGTCCGAATGGATCACACCTTTGCAAACAACGACACCCTGTCTGGAAACTTCTACTACACGCAACCCAATGAAATTTTTGCAAATTCACTACTAACGGGCGCAAATACGTCGAAAAATCACGCCCGCGTAGTTGCCTTGGGCTACTCGCATGTATTTAGCCCTTCGTTCCTGATGTCACTGCATTATGGTTACAACTATACGGTTTTCGGTACCACCAACGTCCCTGGCGGCGCAGCTTTGCTGAACGCCACGAACACGGCTGCGTTCGAACCCGTGCGAGACGGGATTCCGATCGTGCCCCAAATCAGCCTGAGTCCCCGCCTTGGCGGAACGAGCCAGTTTGCAATTCCCCTCGGTCCCATCCGATCCCACCAAATCAATGCCGACTTCGAGAAAATTCGCGGCTCCCACACGTTCAGTGCTGGGTTCATGTTCTATCACATCCATAGCTTCGACGATGGCTATGGAGGATCCGTGGGATTTGATCAGTTCCCGACCAGCGGGACTTATGGAACCAATCTGAATGCCTCGCAGACGGGTGACGGTCTCGCCAGCATGCTGCTGAACCTGCCGTCCAGCCTTTTCGCTTTCGTTGGCAACACTGCGGCGGACGATCGCACGACTTGGCAGGGTTATTACGTCCAGGATAAATGGCAGGCCTCCAAGAAGCTGAATATCCAAATTGGTCTCCGCTACGATTTCGTTCCGCCCGTTCACTACCAGGACAATCATGTTTCGGGCTGGAATCCGAATTGTCCCATTCCTCCCGCTGGAAGTTTGAACAACCAGGCAGCCATCAATCAAGTCATCGAGTCTTGTTTCCTGATACCGGTTCCCTTCGTCCAGCCGCCCACGGCCGCCAATCCCAATCCTCCGTCGTTCCCGTTCCCGAACGTTCGGAGCACCTACTTTGATCCGCAGTATGGTGGATTTAATACATTTCAACCAAGATTTGGTTTCGCTTATTCGGTTCTGCCGCGATGGGTTATACGCGGGGCCTTCGCCATGTTCACGGACCACAACAATACGCTGGTCCAGGAATCCCAGGATCCACGGATTGCTTGGCCTTTCGGAGCAGGTATATCTCAAGGAGGCCTGAACCGCGCGGTACCAACGACGTTCTGGAACGCGCTCCCTGCGGCAACCTCATTTCTGCCTCCCGTTAACCCCACTCCCCAGTTCGCATTCGGCGCGGACCCGACTCTAAAGGTTCCTTACTCGATGGAATACAACTTAAGTGTTCAACACGCCTTTTCCTCGAACCTGACGGCGACGGTAAGCTATGTCGGTTCAGGAAGCCGACATTTGTTCATGCAACCGATGTACAATGCGCCGCTTCCGAGCGAGATGGGCCCCGGCCCGGTTGCTCCTCGCACACCTTTCCCCTTCCTCGGTCAGTTCCCGGTCGACTTCAATGAGGGCATCGGCAATTACAATGCGCTTCAAGCGAAAGTAGAGCAGCGCTTTTCGCATGGTCTTACATTCCTTGGCTCGTACACTTACTCTCGTTGTCTGTCCATACAGGATGAGGGACAGTCTGGCAGTATTCAGAATCCTTACAACGTCAGGGCTGATTATGGCCCTTGCGATTTCAATATTCCGCATATTTTTGTGTTTAGCTCTGCCTATGCGCTGCCTTTCGGGAAAGGCCAGGCCTTTGGCAGCAACGTCGGGCGCGCGGGCGATCTGCTCATTGGAGGTTGGCAAATGAGCGGCATTGCCACGCTTGAAAGTGGACAGCCCTTTACGGTTGACGTTCCGTTTGACAATGCCAACATCAATCCCTCAAGTGAAACGCAGCGGGGTGATCCGGTTCCTGGCGTCGCGCTTCTGCCTCCCGGATTCAAGCAAGGCCCTCAGGCCTGGTACAACCCTGCGGCTTTCACGGTCCCCGCACCCTTTACCTACGGGACCCTGGGGCGCAACACGCTCCGCGGACCCAAATTCGAGAATTTGGACTTTGCTCTGTTTAAGAGCTTTAAGTTTACGGAATCAAAGTCTTTGCAGTTCCGTTCGGAGTTCTTTAACGTCCTCAACAACGTAAACTTTGCGCCGCCGGGCGGAGGTGCCAGTGGTGGGTTCAGTACCCTCGGGGGTGAATCAAAGACCGGTGTTGGTGCTCCCGGGTTCATGCAAATTTTCAGCGCGGCCTCAGCGCGGCAGATTCAGTTCTCGTTGAAGCTGCTCTGGTAGGAATCGTGGAGATGGCTGCGGGGACGAGCCAGGAGAGAGTGCAACTCGTCCAGACCAAGTTCGCGAAGGCTCTGGCTGATTGGCACATTCGACCCTTGTTGCGTCGATTCGCGTCACGATAAGGTGGGGTTTTCCCCTATGTTGAGGTCCGTCGTCTTGTGGGGTTGTTTCTCGATCATGGCGAGACTCAAGCTGAAGAGGGCTCGGCAAACAATAGCCGTTTCCTTCTGCCAGATCCCTTTCCTGGTTTCAGCGATGCTTATCGCGCCCTCGCAGCCCCAGGCACAAACCCGCATTCCGGAAGAACACGGCCATCGAGCAGACTCCTCGTCCCAGCCGTCGGCGGATGCGATTTATCAGAGGGGTATGTCGCTCGCACAACAGAAACATTACGATGAGGCCCTCGGCTGTTTTCGCCTCCTCCAGACGCAGTTTCCGCAAAGTCCCCAGGGATTCACAGGTGAGGGCATTGCATTGGCCTTGATGGGCGAGCCACAAAGGGCCATTAATATTTTGAAGACCGCGCTACTGGTTGATCCGGATTACTGGTTGGCGCGCCGGGAACTGGGCATTCTGTATTGGAGCGAGGGTCTTAGGCAGGACGGTGCAGAGACACTTGAACCTCTCGCCGACTTACATCCCGATGACGCGCCGGTTAACTCAATCCTAGGACAATACGAATTAGAACGGAAAAACTATGGGAAGGCGCTCGCCTATTTTTCTCGCGTTCCCGCGGAGATGGCCGCCGACCCAAACCTAGCGCTCATGGGTGCCGAAGCGCAGCTACATAGCAGCGAGAAAACACGCGCTGAGCAGACCTTGAAAGGTCTTGAAGGGCGGCCCGACCTGACCGCCGAAGTGCGTTTTAGGTTGGCGTGGTTACTCGGGCAGGCCGGGCTTTCGAAAGAGGCGGTTCAAGAGTTCAACAAGCTGCCCCCAGATTACCCGGACCGGTTCCGGCGCAGTTACGGCTTGGCGCTCGCCTACTTTACTGAACAGGACTATCAGGAATGCGTCCAGACGCTTAGGGCGCTTCTTGGGGCCGGAATGACCCAGCCCGAGATTTACAGCCTCGTGGGTGTCGCAGAAGAGAGGAGCGGACACACGCAGGAAGCTTATCAGGCCTTCCGCGAAGGTATTCTCAAGAACCCAGCGGACCTGCAGAATTACCTGAACTTTGCCACTTTGTCGAGCGAGCACCAGAACTATGAACTCGCGGCGGAAGTGCTAACCGAAGGCCTCACGAGAAACCCTCAGGCTCACGAATTGTTCCTGAGCCGGGGAATCGCCTACACGCTGGCAGCCCGCTTTGCCGAGGCCAACCAGGACTACCAGCGTGCCATCGAGATGGCCCCCGAAGATTATGGAGTCTATCTGGCGATGGGTATCTCCGAACAAGAGACCGGGAATCTGGACGATGCCATCCGATTATTCCGGGAAGCGACAGTCCACGAGCCGAAAGACCCGCGGTCCTACTGCTTCCTGACGGAAACTCTGATGCAAAGAGGAGCAGTTCCAGGAGGTTCAGACTTCCAAGAAGCCCAGCAATCGATTAACACTGCGCTTTCGCTCGAGCCAAACTTCGCTCACGCGTATGCCGACCGCGCGAAACTCGAGCTCGCCCAAGGGAACACGAAGAAGGCGATCGTCGATCTTGAGCATGCTCGGTCGGCCGATCCGAAGTCGCGTCAAATCGCTTATGCGCTGGCACGGGCTTATCAGCGCGAAGGTGACAAAGCCAAGGCCGACCGATTGTTCCGAGAGGTCCGGGGCCAGAGCGACGAAGACGCAGGACAATTCGCGAAAGATTCTCTAACGCAAACCATGGCGGTTGTTTCAGGTGGGCCGCGCTGAGGGCGGACGATGGACGCAATCGGAGTTGTGCTCAGAACCGGCAGCAGCCTCTTGCTCCTCGTTGCCTCCGTTCTCAGAACGGCTGGTCAGGGCCTCCCGCTCGAGGAAGCGTCCAAAACAGACGTTTGCAGGCTGGCTGTAGAAAAGACAGAGCAGCTGATCGTCGGCCACAGTCTCCATGAAGCCCAGCAAATCCTAGTTGAGGCTGGACCAAGCTGTCCTGACGTTCCAGAGATGTTTAACAGTTTGGGCTTGGCGTATGACTCCGAAGGTAAATACGACGAAGCGCGAGCTGCCTTTGAGCAAGCGACTCGCCTCAACCCCAGAAACGCTAGTTTTCACAATAACCTGGCCGCCAGTTTCATTCGATCAGGGAAGCAAGCCCGCGGCATCGCGGAGTTCGAGAAAGCCCTGGAGGTCGATGCAAGAAATTCAACGGCTCGCTTCAACCTTGCGAGGGTTTACCTTGAGGAAAAACAATATCGACGGGCACTCGGCTACCTTGATACTGCTGAGATACGACAGTCTCGAGATCCCCTTTTACAGCTGGTCCTGACTGAGGCTTATTACGGTGCGGCGCAAGCTCAGCCGGCGCGGGAAACAGCCGTACGACTCGCGCGCCTCCCTGGGGTCGACCCGAAGGTTCATTTTTCTTTGGGCCTCGTGCTTGCTGAGCACGGCGAATATCAATTGGCGGCTGGCCAGTTCGAGGCCATTCCAGCGGACGAACGAGATGTGGCAGCAGAAATGAATCTAGGCATGGCCTACACAAGACTAAGGAGCTTCGAGACTGCCCGCGCTGCCTACGAGAAGGCCATCCGACTGGATCCGAGGAACCCCGAACCCTACTATCACATCGGCATTGATGAATCGGCTCTGGGGAACCATCCGGCGGCGGTCGATTGGATGACCGAGGCTCACAACCAGGCTCCTAATCGACCGGACATCTCCTTCGCTTTAGTTAAGGAACTAATCCACAGCCGCAACTACGAGCAGGCTCACAGCGTGCTAACCCTTGCCATTGCCGCTCATCCGAATGATCCCTCCTTGCGAGAGGCTCTGGGCGATCTCTTTGCAGCTCAAGATCAAAAGCACGACGCGGTCAAAACGTACCGGGAGTGCCTCCAACTTAATCGGGGAAGTGTGAGCGCGCGTTTGGCGCTTGCTCGGGTTTACAAAGAGATGGGGCAAACCGAAAACGCCAGAGCGGCTCTCGCCGAAGTCCTTAAACTTAGTCCGAAAAACGCCGAAGCGGAAGCGCAGCTTGGCCGTTTGGCCTTTGAAGCTGGCAATGAGGAAGAGGCTTTATCGCTCGTCGCCAGAGCCCTCACTCACGATCCCAACGATCTTTTGGCCAACGAATACCGTGCAAAGCTGCAGCTACGCAACGGCGAGTTGAGCGGGGCCCGGCAAACCCTCGAAAGGCTGGTGCAGCTCGACCCGCAAAACTCTCGATTTCATCTTTTGCTGGGGCAGGTATTGGCTCGCTTGAACTATTCGGCGGAGGCAGAGAGAGAATTTCAGCTATCGAAAGACCTTGGGCTGAAACACAGTCCTGAAAAGCGATAGCCAGGAAAGAAACCCAGGCTTGGCCGGATTCGTTGCGTTGATATCCCGTGGGTGAAGCGGGTTTGACGAATTTCGTTTCGCAGGGCGCCCAGCAGCCCTCTGCGTGGAGAGGTTATGAGGGTAAAAGCCGTTCCGCTCGCGCTTGCGTTGATGACGTCCTTGGCGCCGCTTGCTGAGCCCGCTGACAAGACAGTGTGGACGGTTGGGGTCTTCGACGGCTCCTCCTGCGAATTTGCCGGCGGAGAGCCTCACGGGGCGTTTAATTTTGTGGCCGGTCAGGACCAGCCGCGCACAGCCTGGTATGCTTTCGCCCCTGTTGCCTGGTCAGGGAAACCCGCATATCCCACGTCTGCACCGCGCTCTATCGACTTCTCCATCGCGGGCAGGCCTGAACCGGCCTATCGACTGAAAGTATCGCTGCTGATCGAGCATTCCAGCGTTCCCGCTTTGCGCGTGGGCATCAACGGCGGTTTGGGAATGTTCTGTCTTCATCCTCGGCTCGACTACAACATGGGCGACATGGTGGCAGCTTTCTATTCGGCATATGCGCGTCCCGAAGTCGAAGTTGACTTTCCAGGATCGCAGCTCAAGACGGGCACAAATAGCGTCTCCCTTCAGGCAGTCCCCGCAGGTGACAAGGGCGTTCCGGATGCCGAGTTCGAATATGACGCCATCGAATTGCATCAAGCGGATCCCGTTCCAACCGCCGGCAGCGCACATGCAGAACCGACCACCTTTTTTCAGAAACATGGTGCATCCGTTGACGAACGAGTCGACGTTTTCGTTCGGCATGGTCAGCGTCCTCGTTCCGGGCGCGTTGAGCTTGTCATTGCCACACTCTCAGCAAGCCGCTCCACGCCGATCAGGAGTTCGGAGAAGACCGTATTCCTTTCGAGATTCCCGAGTTCGCACCCGGTACCCAAGGCCCATCTTACTTTGGTTGTGAATGGGCACACGGCGCATGCGCAGGAGACGCTCCAGCCGCAGAAGAAATGGACACTCTTTCTTGTGCCTCACGTGCATCTTGATGTGGGCTATACCGCATTATCCCCGTAGGATTTTCACCCGACACGCCCTTCAGCCGAACCGAATGAAGGGGATTTTTCGGGGGGAATATCACTAGGCCTGCGTGACGCTCGTTCGGGTTTGTTCGCACTGGTCAGAAAGGAAGTTTTTGCCGAGTATGGAAAGACGCAAAGTCATAAAGGGAATGGCGGCTTCAGTAGGTATTGCTTGGGTGAGTCCTCGGATTTCACTTCTAGGCCTAGTTCAAACCTTGACGGAGAAGTCGACCTTTGCCATTCCAATTCGCGCGTTGGCAAATAAAGGTGGGAAGCTTGTCCAACCGATCCAACTGACGATAGAGCATGCCGGAACGGATGCGACTTTGGTGGTTCGCGTCAATCACCGGGAAGGCGAGAGCCGAGTTCTGCCTCCGGGCACGCATACATTCAACATCTATGTCGACCCGGTTGAAACAGCTCAGCATATGCTTGTCGAGTATGACATCGCCGGCAAGTCAGACTCGGTCGAAGTTCGCGTAGAGCCGGTCCGCAAGGTGCTGATCTTCATCCTGCCTCATTCCCACCATGACCTTGGATATACGGATCTCCAGAGCAATGTTGAAGAAAAACAAATGGCAAATATCTCCCGGGGAATCGAACTGGCGCGAAACACCGCCAACTACCCGCCCGGTGCGCGATTCGTTTGGAACCTTGAGGTTCTCTGGGGAGCAGATCAGTTCATGCGGACCAAGAACGAGCCAGAGCGCCAAGAACTGATCAGTGCTGTGAGAAAGGGCTGGATCGGCCTAAACGGCATGTATGCGAACGAGCTAACTGGCCTTTGCCGCCCTGAAGAGCTTCTCCAATTATTTCGTTACGGAACCGAATTAGGCAGTCAGTGCGGGACCTCCGTTGACTCTGCCATGATCAGCGATGTACCCGGGTATACCTGGGGGACGGTCTCCGCGATGGCCCAGGCAGGCATCCGCTACTTCTCGGCTGCTCCTAATTTCTTCGACCGCATAGGTACCTTTATGGTTGAGTGGCAAGATAAACCGTTCTGGTGGGTTTCACCTTCAGGCAACGAAAGAGTGCTTGTCTGGGTGCCGTGGACTGGCTATGCAATGTCGCACGTCATGAAGCTGGACACACGGTTGGTCAACGAATACCAAGCCAGACTGGATGAGGTCGGGTTCCCTTATCAGATCTCTTGTATCCGGTGGTCGGGCCATGGCGACAATGCGCAACCTGATCCGGAAATTTGCGAGTTCGTTAAGGAGTGGAACGAAGAATACGAATGGCCGCACTTCTCCATTTCCACAACCAGCGACGCATTTGCGACATTCGAGAAACAACATGGCCACCAGCTACCAGAGTTCAAGGGCGATTTGACTCCTTATTGGGAGGATGGAGCCGGGTCATCGGCCTTAGAGACACGAATGAACCGAGGAGCAGTCGAGCGGTTGGCGCAGGCGACAACACTCTCTGCGATCCTCGCGCCGCAGGCATATAACAGCGCGGATTTCGCCGTCGCTTGGAGAAATGTTTTGTTGTATTCGGAACACACATGGGGAGCGTGGAACAGTGTTTCGGACTCTGAGAATCCTTTTGTGAAGCAACAATGGCAGGTGAAACGTCAATTCGCCGTTGACGCCGAGACCGAATCGAAGAAGCTTTTTGACAAGGTGCTCGACGCCTATGCACGTGAGACGAATAGCTCGCAGCTAGATGTGCATAACACCTGCTCTTGGCCGAGGACAGAAGTGATTGTGATCTCGAAGGAGAGGTCTCTGGGCAAGGACCATGTGAAGAATGAACACGGCGCTTCTGTTCCATCCCAGCGTCTTTCGACGGGAGAATTGGCTTTTCTCGCAGAGAATATTCCTCCGCTTGGAACTGCGAGTTTTCATCTTTCAGCAGCAGCGCCGCATGTTCCGGCAAAGCGGGTCTCGGTGCTGGACGGAGTCCTGGATAACGGCATTGTACGTGCGACAGTCGACAGCAAAAGCGGCAACATCGTCGAGCTGAGGTCCAATAAGAGTGCGCGCAACCTTGTGGACACCAGCCGGGACGAGGCAATAAATCAATACCTATTCCTTGAAGGCAAAGACACATCGAAGGTGAGCACGAGCGGGCCTGTGCGCATCGCGATCGAGGAACCCGGCCCTCTCGTTGCGACGATCCGTATCGAGTCCTCTGCACCAGGGTGTGTGGACCTAGTTCGTCGGGTGCGGTTGAAGGCCTATGCAGATTGCATTGAAATATCCAATATTGTAAATAAGAGACGCGCTCCCTTGAATCCGCATCCAGGCCAAGGCGGGCCTGGCGCAGATTTTGCTCAGCATGAATCTAAAGAAAGCCTGCAATTCGCGTTTTCGTTTGCCATTGAGAATGGTCAGATTCACATTGACGTTCCGCTCGCGGTTATGCGTCCTGAAATTGATCAACTGCCGGGTTCTTGCAAGAACTGGTTGCCTGTGGGCCGGTGGATCGATGTTGCAAATGCAGAATACGGCGTCACCTGTGCAACACTTGATGCGCCTCTGGTCGAGATCGGCTCTCTTTCGGCTACCATGCTAGGCTCGCAAACCTATCCTGAGATCTGGCGTAAGCATATTGAGCCGACGCAGAAGTTCTATTCCTGGATCATGAACAATCATTGGGGAACGAATTACCGCGCGTACCAGGATGGTCCCGTCGAGTTTCGGTATGCGCTTCGTCTGCATGGCGGCTATGAGCCTGCGGCTGCCAGCCGTTTTGCGACTGGCATGTCACAGCCCCTTGTTGTTTCAGCTCAGGGGCAGCGATCCCGAATGGGGCTGAAGCTGCGCATAGATCAGGATGATGTACTTGTGCAGGAGTGCAAGCGAAGCGCCGACGGCACCGCATGGATTGTCCGGCTCTTCGGCGCCGCGGGAGAAGACCGCACGGCCGGCTTGACTTGGACGGATGGGAGCCCGATCAAGGTTTGGCGCAGCAACCTCCGCGAGCAACCGCTTGAACAGCTCCCTACACAGGTGCGCGTACCTGCTTGGGAGTTGGTTACCCTGCGCATTGAGGCCCTCAACACATAGGATCGGCTGCAATCCAGTTCGAGGCCCCTTCCGATCCGTACATAATGGGCAGCGATGGCCGCGTCGTACTGCCGCACTTGTCGTTGATGAAGTTGCGCAGGTCTCGGCGGGCGCGAGCCAGGCGTTGGCGAAAGTTGTCGGGAGTGATCTCCAAGAGCTCAGGGGCTACGGTGTCGCTTACACCGAAGATGGCACCGCGGACGAAGGTCAACCGTTGCTCACGGTCAAGGCAAAGCAGCATTCCCGAGGTACAGGAGAGCATCGCCTCGGTCACTAGCACTAGAAATTGACATATGACATATATCGTTGCAACGAGTATCGTTGGGAGGTATGAAAGCCGGAGTTCAACAAGCTGAAGGATTACAGTGTGTTGATCGCTACGATGGACTCGTTTGGTTTCAGTAGCCCGGTCGAATCTTCTGAATATCCGGAAACACTGACAGGCGAACCGTCGGGCACGAACTGCTCGTTGGAGTCCGGTAGATCAATGGAAGAGAAACATAAGCCAGTAAGACGAACTATTGCAGCTTTATATTCCTCTGGATCTTTACTCTCTGGAGTCCCGACGAAAAGCTGCATGTGGAGAGTCGCTGTGCGGTCTAAATAGTCTAGCGTGAGCCGTACTAGCCTTGCGTCGTGAAACCCGTTAGGCAGCACCGATTCTAGTTCTTCAAGGGTCATAGGTTCCTCGATTAGGGCAAGGGTTCTCGATCAAACTCTACATGGCAAAGGCTGCAGCTACCTCTAAGATCTTGATGCCCACCTAGATCATTATGCCCACGACTCCGGTTTCGACCACAGCTGGTCCATAGGTTCCATTCCATGGTATCTGCTACCCAGGAGTGCGCGAGCTGTGCGAGAGTCGGCCACTCACCCGTATCCCTCCTCCATAATAATCCCCAGCAGATTCGAGGCTTCTCCTTATCCCGAATCCCAAAGACTTGCACCCTTACTTACAGAAGGAGGCCCAACCGATGATAAAAGCTAACCTGGGTCTTACGAACAAAGGCATAGGACGAATCTTGGAACTCTCGGCGGATGCGCCCATACGAAGACGGGGGACGGTTAACACTGTCTCGCCTAGTAGGTGTCCCCAATCTGGTGTTTGGATGCGTCTGCCCTTTTGCATACTCAATGTGCTCGGTGATGTACTTGACGACGGGGAGCTGTATTTCGTAGAGGCAGCACAAACCTTCGACGCCGCAAGAGCGCGTGTGCAATCGCTAGCGGAGGCCTGGCCCGGCGAATATGTTATCTATGACGGGGCAACGGGAGAGCGAGTTCTTATCACGGCAGCCTCGCCAACATCAGAAGGAGCGTGTCCCTGGCGAATTGATCCGATGGCAAGTTTCAACGCTTAACCGGCCAATGTCGGATCAAGACACAAAGAGAGGGATTGGAGTTATTCTTTCTTTCATCCTAATTTCGTGGAAGAGGGGAAGCCCTCTTCTGAACGCACATCCTCGCAAGATTCCGTTCCGGGAGAGAGCTTCCCATGCAGTACGATTCTCTTTATCCCACTTCGCGTGGATTCTTGCAACCCAGCTTTCGACTGGGCT
>Ga0210394_10001439_pt1 | contig 38206 bp, 36 predicted proteins | sample IncBWC12MmetaG_FD_160121 | JGI IMG/M metagenome (GOLD analysis project Ga0210394, IMG submission 160121) | Forest soil microbial communities from Barre Woods Harvard Forest LTER site, Petersham, Massachusetts, United States - Inc-BW-C-12-M | ecosystem: Environmental > Terrestrial > Soil >... | reverse complement strand
CTCTGGTGTTCCGGTTGTCACGCCAGTGGCACTGCCGGGTAGCTATGTGCGGACGGGATAACCGCTGAAAGCATCTAAGCGGGAAGCCCCCCCCAAGATTAGATCTCCCTGGGAGCTCGACTCCCCTAAAGGGCCCACGAAGACTACGTGGTTGATAGGCTGGGTGTGTACGGCCAGTAATGGCTTCAGCTAACCAGTACTAATTGCCCGTGAGGCTTGACCATATAACCTCAAGTGGTTTGGTCCACGAGAGGACTGATGCCGATGGAGCGATTCCATCGTGAACGCGACAGGCGTCGAAACAGAAACTCACCGGATTGGAGGCGCGTGAAGCCGCTACCGCTTTGGTAGCGGCTTCATGAACCTTTAACAGTTTGCCTGGCGGCCATAGCGAGTGGGAACCACCCGATCCCATTCCGAACTCGGAAGTGAAAACGCTCTGCGCCGATGGTAGTGTGCCTTTCAGGCATGCCAGAGTAGGTCACCGCCAGGCTTCAAACCAAGAACCCCTGAGGTCGAAGGACCTCAGGGGTTTTTTCTTGCGTGCGAGTGGCGTCAGGGCGCTAGGGCTTCTTGACCCAGACCTTGCACCAGCCGTCGGCCGGCACGAGCTTGCCGGGGAAGAGAGCGCAGGGACGCCAGGCTTCGCCCGCCGCGCCCTGCAGTTGCAGGCAGTTGCTGCAGGATTGGCCCGGCTGGAAGGTCGGGAACTCCTTCGCGGTCACCGTCTTGACGCTCTCGTGATAGCTGAGCGCGACCGCGGCCGGATCGGTCGGACTCAAGTGCACGGCCTCGGCCGCCCGGGACTCAGGCGTAGCGCGCAGGGCACCGGCCGCGCCGACCAACAGCGCAAAACCCTTCAACACTTTGCGACGTGAAAACGGCTCACTCATAAGTCTCCCCTTGATGATCTTTGTTTGACCCTGAACCCAGGACCTGCGCGCGTCTGTACGGACATGCACATTGTCCGACATGCCTGCGTTGCTCGTCGCCGCCGAGTTCGGGCGGCACCCGTCGGGAGCGGGCACTACCGTCAAGCTAAAGCTTCGAGACGCAGAGCAGGGCGTCGCCAAGAGGCAACACCTCAATACTCCTCAGGTCTGGGGCGTTTTACTTATCTCCCTGCCTATTTGCACCCAATTGCGTTGCGGGCGAGACTTAGACATAAGACCGTAGTACATAAGACCGTAGTACTGGTCGCATTGGGTGGGGAGACCATGCTGGTCCATGCCTATAAGCATGCCCGCCTCATGGAAGAGTCGGAGGCGCGGGTCGAGATGGCGGCGAGGTTTGACTCGCCCGCTGACATGCTCGTGGCCAGTCGCCTGCTGGAGCACCCGGACGCATATCGGCGCTGGGAAGCGGAGCACGATCGTCTGATGCGCATGGTGTCGGAGCCGGCGCGCCTGAATCGCCAGGTGGTCGCGTTGCGCTCTACCGCGTTCACACTCGTACACCGCAAGGCAACATTCGAATATCTGCGTGATCGGCAGATTGTCGGGGCGCGGCGGCGCCGCCTGTTTGCGTTCTTCTGCGGATTTCGCGACTACACCAATGCGGTACTCGCGGAGCACGGCAACTACGTGCGCTGCAGTGGGAGCTACCTGTGTGCGCATCACCTCGCCGAGCATTTGATGCAGGACGCGGCCTTTGACGAGCCGCTGCGAATCTACGAGCAGTGGTACGCGGAGTACTTCCGGACATTCTGCGACACGGCGCTGGCCGAGACCGAGGAAGAAAAGCAGGCGACCGCTCCGATGGACGCGCTGAAGCCTCTGCTCAAGTACCAGTTGGCGGAGGCGCGCAAGGCGATACTGGAGATGCCGCAGATGCCGGCGGAGGACTGGCGTGAAGCGCAGATTCGCAAGCCGACCGGGGACACGCAGAGGTTGCGGGCGATATTCGGCAACGCGAATCGCGCCAACTGATCTGGAGCGTGCGGCGGCTGGCGCCGGTGCCTCGTGCTCGAGGTGCCGCCCGAGCACTGCAAAGGCTCGCCGCGTGATCACATGATTGTTCGCATCTGGCACGGCAGGACTGCGCGGAATCGCGCCGACGAATACGCGGCGTTCCTCGAGCGGCGCGCGATCCCTGACTACCGGGCCATCGCCGGCAACCTCGACGTGGCGATCCTGCGCCGCGACGAGCAGGAAGTGACTCACTTCCTCACCGTTACTCGCTGGATTTCGGAGGAAGCGATCCGCGCCTTCGCCGGAACTCACGTCCTCAAGGCCAAGTACTATCCCGAGGACGAGCGCTTCCTCATGGAATTCGAGCCCGAGGTTCAGCACTTCACCGTGGTGGCAGGCAGTCCCTGAGCCGCGAACCGGCGTGGTGAGGCGGTCCGCCGCGCAATGCTTCAGTCAGTGCCAGCGCCGCTTTGCGCAGCGCCAGCGCCAGTTGCTGTGCGGAGCAGGCGGATTGCCCGGCCAGCCAGGCGGCGATGGGTGCAAACAGCGCCTCGGCCAGCTGAATCGCCGCGAGACGCGCAGGAATGAGAAGCGCCGCTCGTCTCGCCGGCGCCTCTGCGCGCAGACGCTGTTCGATGAGCCGCACGAGCACGGCGACGGTGCGCCGTCGCATCGGCCCGGCGAAAATACCCGGTGCCACCGCGCGGTTCGACCAGAAGTGCTCGAGCAGCGCCGTCAGCGCCGCTGTGTTGTCGCGCGGCTGCAGCGCGTCGGCGAGTACTGCAAACGGACCGCCGAGGCTTGCGGCCAGAATCGCATCCTTGCCGGGAAAGTGCTCGTAGAGCGTCGAGCGGCCGACACCTGCGCGCACGACGATGTCGCGTACGGTGATGTCCTCATACGGAGCCTTAAGGACCAGCGTAAAGAAGGCGTCGAGCAGCGCCTGACGGGTTTTCTGCACACGCCTGTCGCGCGGGGATCGATACCGGACGTTGCGGGGCAGGTGTCCGGCTACGGTGCGGATCATGCCGGTATCGTAAGCGAAAGTGCCACAGGAGAGCATCGTGCCCGAGAGCGTCCCAGGGGAGGCCCGCAGCCGTGCGACCGCGCGAGCGGCGGGCGCACTGCTCATTGGCGGGTCGATCCTCGAGATCGCGGTGATGGCTCACCATCCGTCGGTGCACGCGCACGATCTGGCCACAGTCCTCGTGCAGCTGCGGGAGCTGAGCGCGGTGTCGGCGTGGGTGCATGGCGTGCTCATCGCACTCATGCTGACCGTCTTTTTCGCGCTGACCGAGTTCGCGTGGCAGCGCGGTATCACGCGGCCCGCGATCAGGGCCGGACTCATCGCTTATGCAGCGGGAGTCGTGGCGATGATGGGCGCTGCCCTGGTGGATGGCTTTGTCACGCCGCGGGTAGCGATCCTGGCTGCGGGCCTGGGAGCCGCTGATCTTTCGATCACGGCGCAACTGCTCCACCTGTGCATTATTTTCAACCAGGCGCTGGCGCGCCTCGGCGCCATCGCCATGTCGGCGGCGATCATCGCGTGGTCGCTGGATCTTCTGCGCCGAGCGGGACTCGAGCGCGCGCTGGGTATCGCGGGAACGGCGCTCGGGCTCGGCTGCGTCGCCGCGCTGATCGCGGGCGTGCTGCAGCTCGACATGCACGGGATGATGCTGGTGCTGGTACTGCAGGCTGCCTGGACGATTGGCCTCGGTGTGCTGCTGATTCACCACCCGATGCCGTAATCCTCACCGTGATTGCTCGATCCGCCCCAGAGCGTGCCATGGGCGCGATCAACGAAGATGGCGTTGATGGGGCCCGAGCTGCGCTCTTCGAACTCGAGCTGGTAGCCCATGCGCGTGAGCTCCTGTCGCACCCACAGCGGGGTCGCGGTGTTGACCGTGAGCCTGCCGGGAAATGACTGGTGGTCGCCGAAGGAGTCGCGCATCTGGTAGCTGGTGATGTTGGCCGCTTCGGTCGCTTCCTGCACCGTCATGCCGAACTCGACGATGTCGAGGAAGAACTGCAGCAGATTCTGGTCCTGCGTGTCGCCGCCCTGCACGGAAAACACCAGAAACGGTTTGCCGTCCTTCAGCGCCAGCGTTGGGGTGAGCGTGGCACGCGGCCGCTTCCCGGGCTGCAGCACGTTGAACGGATCCTCGCTTGCGTCCAGCACGAAGCTCTGCATGCGCTGGCTCAAGCCGATGCCGGTGTGACCGGCAATCACCGCCGGTGTCCAGCCGCCGCTCGGCGTCACGGACACGGCCCACCCCTTGTCATCCGCAGCCTCGACGCTGGTCGTGCCCAAGCGGAACGTGCGGTCGAACTCGGCCAGGGTGACCGGAGTCTGCGCCGGCATGCGGCTGTGCCAGTTCTCGAGAATCGACACAAACGGATTCTTCCCGCCCTGGAACGGATACGGATCGCCGGGCCGGATGTCGGGATCATTGCGCTCCGGGCGGACGAGTCTGGCGCGCTCGCGCGCGTAGTCCTTGGACAGCAGGCCCTGGATCGGCGGGGCCGGCGAAAAGCTCGGGTCGCCGTAATAGAAATCGCGATCGGCATAGGCGAGGTTCATCGCCTGGTAGAGCGTGTGGATGTAGCGGGCGCTGTCATAGCCCATCGCCTTGAGATCGAAGTTCTCGAGAATGTTGAGCGCCTGCAGCATCACCGGCCCCTGCACCCAGGTGGTGAGCTTGTAGACTTCGATCCCCTTGTAGCCGGTGTGCACCGGCTCCTCGATCTTCACTTTCCAGTTGGCGAGATCCTCGGCTGTGAACAGACCTCCGAGCTCGCGCACGGCGCCCACCAGGTCGTGTGCGATGTCACCCCGGTAGAAGCGCTCGTAGGCGGCGTAGATGGCGGCCTTGCGATCCTTGCCGGCCTCGAGTGCCCGATGTTCGGCCTCCACCAGCTTGCGCAGCGTGGCGGCGAGATCGGGCTGGCGGAAAATTTCCCCGGGCTCCGGCGCTTCGTGGGCCTTGCCCGGGTGCACCAGCAGCACGCGCCTCGAGTCGGGCCACTGCTTGATCTTTTCCTTGTAGTGTTCGATGGTGTTGACCAACTCCGCTTCCATCGGATAGCCGTCCGCCATCTCGATCGCGGGCGCGAGCACCTGTCCCAAGCTCAGGGTCCCGTACTCGGCGAGCATGGTCATGAGTCCCCCCGGCGTTCCGGGCGTGACCGCGGCCAGCGGACCGTACTCCGGCGGGTACTTCATCCCGAGCTTGTGAAAGTACTCGGGCGTTGCCCCGGTGGGCGCGACACCCAGACCGTTGATGCCGATCACTTTGCCGGTGTTCGGGTTGTAAATGAGCGCCTGGGTCTCCCCGCCCCAGGACAGCGTGTCCCACATGGTGGAGGTCGCCGCGATCATTGCGCACGCCGCATCCACGGCATTCCCGCCCTGTTCGAAGATCCTGGCGCCCGCGGTGGCGGCGAGCGGCTTGCCGGTTACCGCCATCCAATGCTGACCGTGGAGCGCGGGCTTCTGCGTGCGGGCCTGGGCCACGGGCGTCGCGGCGCCCAGGAACGCGGCCGCGCCGAGCAGCACGGCGGCGCCCACCCGCGCCCTTGCCATGGGGTTCGAGCGTCTTCGGAGTCGCATGCAAGGGTCCCTCCCGGTCGTGCCGGCGAAGGAGCATATGGCAGACTAAACGAGTGCGCCACGCGGCGTGTGCGGCGGCGCGATGTCGGGGAGGCCGTGTGACAACAGCGGTTACGGTGGTCGACCTTTTCGTGTATCCGGTGAAGTCCGCTCGCGGTATTGCGAAGGCGCGGGCGCGCCTGGCTGCGACGGGGTTCGAGTGGGACCGCCAGTGGATGCTGGTCGATGCCAAGGGGACGTTCCTCAGCCAGCGCACCCATCCGCAGCTCACGCGCATCGTGCCCGAGATCACCGACGATGCCCTGGTGCTCCACGCCTCGGGCGTGCCGGCGCTGCGCGTGCCGCTGGACAACCGGGGTGAACACGTGCCGGTGCGCGTGTGGAAGGACGCCTGTGTCGGTGTTGATCAGGGCGGGGCGGCTCACGAATGGGTGAGCGGGGTGGTCGGGCAGGCCGTGCGGCTGGTGCGGGCGGCGCCGGATATGGAGCGCGCGGCCAACCCTGAGTTCGCGGGAGCCACGCCCGCACCGTTGGGATTTCCGGACGGCTACCCCCTGTTGGTCTGCAACCGGGCCTCGCTCGAGGATCTGAACCAGCGTCTGCCGCAGCGCCTATCCATGGAGCGCTTTCGACCGAATATCGTCATCAGCGGCCTGCCCGCCTGGGCCGAAGACGCCGTCGATACCCTCACCCTGGGGGCGGTCATGCTGCGGCTGGTGAAGCCCTGCTTGCGCTGTTCGATTCCATCGCTCGATCCGCGCAGCGGCGAACCCTCCACCGACCCGCTGCCGGTGTTGCGCAAGTTCCGCTTCGATCGGGCCCTGCTCGGGGTCAAATTTGGCGAGAACGCCGTCATCGCCCAGGGCACGGGCTGCGAAATCGAGCGCGGTGCCCAGTGCCGGGTCACTCTCGACGCCGGCGCGCCACAGGAGTGAGCGCACGACCCGAAGGCAACCTTGGGTCTTGTGTCGGGCCTGCAAACTGTGCACAGCGCACGGCCGCGTGCCGGCCAGATCCGCCACACTCCCGGAACACACCGTCGGGGTAGAGTGTGATCCAGTTGGCATTTGGTCTTGGCGCACTGGCCGGAGCCATTCCGGGTGCGGCCATCGGGTTCTGGCTGCTGCGGCGCCGGCGCCTGCGCGCGCGTGCCGATGCCGGGCTCCAGGGTGCCTTTGAGCAGTGGCCGACCGGCGCGATGGTCCTGAACACCGACACGCTGCAGATTGTCGCCGCGAACCCGGCCGCGCTGCGCAGCCTCGGTTACACGCTCGCGGAGGTTCGCGAGCTGCGCTTCGGGGATCTCTTCAGCGCTGAGGGGGTCGATGCGCAGGCCCTCGTCGGCAAGCTTCTGGACGCCACCTCACGTGTCCCCGTCGAAATGCGCCAGCGCTGCAAGGACGGATCACAGCGCAGCGTCGAGGCCAACTGCTATCGGCTGACACTGGGCGAGCAACAGGTGCTCGGGGTGGCGGTCCACGACGTCACGGTGCGCCGCAAGGCCGAGACGAAACTGCTCGAGCGCCATCAGCACCTGGATCACCTCGCGCACCACGATCAGCTCACCGGGCTGCCGAATCGGCTGTACCTGGCGGCCCACCTGCCAGGTGACATCGAAGAGGCGAAACAGAGCGGCAGCGTGCTCGCGGTGCTGTTCCTGGATCTCGATCGTTTCAAGCACGTCAACGATTCGCGCGGACACGAGACCGGCGACAAGCTGCTCAAGACCGTCGCGCAGCGCGTTCGCGCGACCGTGCGCACCCAGGATGTCGTCGTGCGCATGGGTGGGGATGAGTTCGTGGTCATATTGAAGGGCGTGCAGGACACCAGCCAGGTCAACGAAACCGCCGAGCGCATCAACCAGGCGCTGAGCGCGCCCATGGTCGTGGACGGCCGCACGCTGGTGACGACCGTGAGTATCGGCGTGTCGCTGTATCCGCACGACGGCGCCGACATGGGTGAGCTGCTGCGGCACTCCGACACGGCGATGTACCAGGCGAAAGACCGCGGCCGCAACAACTTCCAGCTCTTCAGCCCCGGCATGGACCGCAGGCTCAAAGAGCGCATCGCCATCGAGTCGAGCCTGCGCACCGCGCTGCAGAGCGGGCAGCTCGACGTGCACTATCAGCCGATCGTCGACATCGAATCGCACCGTGTCGTGGCGCTGGAGGCGCTGCTGCGCTGGAAGCACCCGAGCCATGGATACGTGCGGCCCGAGCGCTTCGTGAGCATCGCGGAAGAGGCCGGCCTGATCGTGCCGATCGGGGACTTCGTGCTGCAACGGGCGATCGAGGACGCAGTGCGCTGGCGGCAGACGGGAGGCAAGCTGGTGCCCATCGCCTTCAATGTCTCGGCCGTGCAGCTGCACCGCTCCAATCTCGCCGAAAACATCTCCAGGCTTTGCAGGCAGTACGGCCTGGAACCGTCCCTGCTGCAGGTCGAGCTGACGGAGAGCGCGGTGTTCGAACGGCGCGAATCACGCAACCGCGAGGCGAGCCAGGACGTCGTAGCGAGCCTGCGCGAGCTCGGCGTGCGCATCGCCATCGATGATTTCGGCATCGGCTACTCGAGCCTCTCGTACCTGAAGCGCTGGCGCGTGGATACGCTCAAGATCGACCGCAGTTTCGTGCGTGACCTGGTGACGGACATGAGCGATCTCGCCATCGTCAGCGCCATCATCGCCATGGCCCGGCATCTGAACATCGAGGTGGTTGCGGAAGGTATCGAGGGTTGGCAACAGCTCGAGAAGCTGCGCCAGCTCGGCTGCACTTATGCGCAAGGGTATCTGTTTGCCCGGCCGGCGCCGGCGCAGGACTGCGCGGGCTACCTGTCCGGGGAGCCGCTCGATCTCACCGCGACCCGGCCGGCACTCGACCGCCTGGAAGCCACCGGCAGTGGGGACCAGTTCCGCGTACTGCGCGCCTGAGTCCGACGGCTCCGCCTCCTCCCTGAAGCCGCCTCTTCCCTGAGAGCGCGCCTGCGATCCGCAGCTTTTCGGGACGTGCGAGAATGAGCCATGTCGCCGAGCCTCGAGAGCTCCCCCCAATGCGCGGATGCCGTACTCATGATTCGGCCTCAGGCGTTCGGCTACAACCCGGAGACGGCCGCTACCAACACCTTCCAGCGTCCGCAGGACCTGCGCGGTGCCGCGGGGGCAGGGGCCCAGGCGCGCGCGGAGTTCGAACGCCTCGTCCAGGCGCTGAGCAGCGAAGGCATCAGCGTCTGCGCCGTGGACGACACGGCGCAACCGGCCAAGCCCGATGCGGTGTTCCCCAACAACTGGCTGAGTTTTCATGATGACGGCACGCTGGTGCTGTATCCCATGCACAGCGCGAGCCGCAGGCTCGAGCGCCGGCCGGAGGTCATCGATGCGGCCGTGAAGCGACTCGACTTCAAGGTGTCGCACCTGATCGATCTCACGCATCACGAGAGGCAGGGAAAATTTCTGGAGGGCACCGGCAGCCTGGTGCTCGATCACGTGGGGCGTGTCGCCTACGCCTGCACCTCAGCGCGCACCCATCCGGAGCTGGTGGCGGAATGGGCGCGGGAGCTGAAGTACGAGGCGGTGATCTTTCAGGCCACCGATCGCGCCGGCGCGCCGCTCTATCACACCAACGTCATGATGTGCATCGGCGCGCGCGCGGTGATCATCGGCAGCGGGGCGATTGCCCCTGGCGACCGGGATCGGGTCCTCGCTCGCCTGCGCGCCAGCGACCGCGAGATCATCGAGATCGGCCATGACGAGATCGCAGCCTTCGCCGGCAACATGCTCGAGCTCGGCACCTGGGACGAGGCTCTGGGAGACTCGCGGGTGCTGGTGATGTCGGAAACCGCGCGCCGCGCGCTCACGCCTGAGCTGTTCGCACGACTTTCCGGCTGTACCGACACCGTGCTCGCGGTTCCCGTTCCCACCATCGAAAAGCTCGGCGGCGGCAGCGTGCGCTGCATGCTGGCGGAAGTGTTTCGGCCGACGTGATCGAGCTGCTGGTCAAGGGGGGTCTCTCCTATCTCCTGGGCTCGATCGTGGGGAGCCTCGTCATCGGGGGTTTTCGCGGGGTCGACATTCGGGCGCTCGGCAGCGGCAATGCAGGCGCCACCAACGCACTGCGGACCCAGGGCAAGAGGATCGCGTTCGGGGTGCTGGTGATCGATCTGGCGAAGGGCTGGATCGCGACGCACCTGATCGCACCCGCGCTCCTGCCCGGAATCGCGCCGGCGGCGCCCGCCTTACACCCCTGGTGCGTCACGGCCTGCGGGCTCGCCGTGATACTCGGACATGTCTACCCGCTGTGGTTCGGATTCCGGGGAGGCAAGGGAGTGGCGACGCTGGTGGGCGCCGTGCTCGGCATCCACCCCTGGCTGCTCCTGCCCATGGTGCTCACCTGGCTCGCGGCGGTCATGCTCTTTGGCTTCGTGGGGCTCGCCTCGATGCTGAGTGCGTTCGCGCTCGCGGTCTCGATCGCTCTCAGCGCCGGCAACCCGCGGGCACCGCTCCTCAGCTTCGGAGTACTCGTCGCTTTGCTGATCGTGTTTACGCACCGTTCCAACATTGCGCGCATGAGGGCCGGCACTGAATCGCGCGCCCGCCGCCTGTGGCTGTTCGGATCGCATGGCCGGCAGGCCTGACATGGCGCGTAGCAGCGGCTCTGCACACCGGGAGGCGAACGATGCGACGCCGCTCACGGCGCGCGTGTTCGCACACTTGTGCGACGGGCGCTTCCACTCGGGTGAGCAGCTCGCGCAGGCGCTCGGCGTCAGCCGCAGCGCGATCTGGAAGGCGGCCGGGACGCTGAGAGAGCTGGGCGCGACCCTGCACGCGGTGCGCAATCGGGGCTATCGCCTCGCCAGCGCCAGCGATCCCCTCGATGCGGCCAAGATCCGCGAGCGCCTGGCGCCCGAGGTGCGCGACCACGTGCGCAGTGTCGAGGCCACCTGGTCGATCGCCTCCACCAACAGCGTGCTGCTGGGGCGCGCCAACCCGCCCAGCGGGACGAGCGAGGTCTTTCTCACGGAATATCAGACCGCAGGCCGTGGGCGGCGTGGGCGTGCGTGGCTGGCGTCGCCGGGCGGCGCGATCTGCCTGTCGCTCAGCTGGACATTCCGCGAAGTGCCGCGTGATCTCGGCGCGCTGAGCCTGGTCATCGGGGTGTGCGCGCTGCGGGCGCTGCGGGAACTCGGGGTGGCCGGTGCCGGGCTCAAGTGGCCGAATGATCTGCTGCTCGGCGAGCGCAAACTCGGGGGCGTGCTCATCGAGCTGCGGGCGGAATCCGCAGGCCCGGCATGCGTCGTGATCGGGATCGGAGTGAACATGGCGCTCGGCGCCACCCTCCTGCAGAGGATCGCGGAAACCGGGATGGCGGCGACCGATCTCAAGAGCGCCGGCCTCGCGGAGCCGTCCCGAAACTCGGTCGCGGCGGGCCTGGTCAGCGCCTGCCTGCAGGGGCTGCTCGCTTTCGAGCGCGAGGGCCTCAAGCCGTTCATCGAGGAGTGGCGGGCGGCAGATGCGTTGCGCGGGCGGCCGGTGGATGTGACGGCGGAGGAAGGGATCGCGCACGGTGTGGCCCGCGGCGTCGACGTTCACGGAGCGTTGCTGCTCGAGACCCCGCAGGGCGTGAGGCGGTTCATCGCGGGCGATGTGACGGTGAGGCCCGGCTGATGAGGGTGCTGCTGGTCGACATTGGCAACACGCGCATCAAGTGGGCCCGCTTTGACGGTGACCGTCTGGGCGCCCGACGCGCGGCGGTTCATTCCGCGTGGCGCTCCCCCGACTATGCCCGCCGGCTGTTCGGCCCGGCGCGTCTTCCCGAGGGCATGCTGGTCGCCAGCGTGGCCGGCTCGCGGGTCGACCGGAGGCTCGCAGCCGCCGCCCGGCGCGCCGGAGTCCCGGCGCGATTCGTCACGGTGCCGCGGCGTGCGGCAGGCGTGACGGTCGGATATCTGGAGCCATGGCGTTTAGGGGTCGACCGGTTTGTCGCGGCCGTCGGGGCGCATCACCTTTTCAAGGGGGTAGCGACCTGCGTGGTGGGGGTCGGGACCGCGATGACCATCGACCTGATCACTGCTGCGGGTCGGCACCGCGGCGGAGTGATCATCCCGGCACCCGGGCTCATGGTCGACACCCTGCTGAACAACACCCACGGCATCCGCCGCCGCGCGCGCGGCGGAGCCTCCGGCGCGACGGGCCTGTTCGGGCGCTCCACCCGCGCGGCGATCGTCCAGGGGTCCCGCTATGCGGCGGCGGCCACCATCGATCGGGCGGTGGAGGAGGCCAGCACTCTCCTCGCGCGCAGACCCCTGGTGGTGCTGACCGGCGGCGAAGCGCCGGCGGTGCGGCCGCTGGTGCGAAGCCCCTGCGTCGGGGTGCCGGACCTGGTGCTCAGAGGGCTGGTGGTTCTTTCGCAGCTCCCGCAGCCGCTGCGCCGGCGTTGATTTAGAATTCGCCCTGTGCGGAACGTTCTTTTAACGCTGCTGTTCGCAAACCTCGTGTACTTTGCGTGGTCCCATTGGGTCGATACGCCCCAGCCGCCGCCCGTGAACGAGAGCATCGCGCGACTGCCGCGTCTGAAGCTCGCGAGTGAACGACCGCCACCGCGGCCGGCGTCGAGCACACCGGAAAAGACCGAAACACCGAAACTGCCCTGAGGCAGCGTAGCGTATGCACGTTGGTGCCGCCGGTCTGAATCGAACAGACGACCTGCCGCTTACAAGGCGGCTGCTCTGCCACTGAGCTACGGCGGCGACGGTCCGGATTGTACGCCACCTCCCCGATCGTCCGGGCTCATCCAATTCATGACGAACCGCATCGATTTGGCGCTTTTAGATCAGTGGCGCGCTGCTAGATTCGATCCGTGCAGCAATACCGGAGCTATCGATTCGAAGTCCGGGCGACACCCGAGCAGCGTGCCCTGCTTTGCAGAATTGCGGGCTCCTGTCGGTTTTGTAAACCGTTGGTCGGGAGTTCAAGTCTCTCAGCCGCACTAGAGACACATTTGCCAGGACCAGTGAGACGTCCTCCGCGCGCTGGTCGACTCTTCCCTCGGCCGCACCTAAGGCCAGAGGCTGACTACCCCATCTGCGGCGTGCGACCTGCCAGCACCTGTGAGAACCGCGCGCGTTCTATGTTGCCGCCGCTCAGAATTACGCCCACGTTCTTGTGAGCCATGCGCCCACGCTCCTGCAATAGCGCGCCGAGTGGCGCCGCGCCGGCGCCTTCCGCCACCTGGTGCGTGTCGTCATAGTAGACACGCACGGCTTCGGCCATCTCGTCCTCGCTCACCTTGACGAAGCGCGCCGCGCCTCGACAGATGGTTTCCACGACGTCAGCGACCGGCTCGCGCGTGGCAATACCATCAGCAAACGTGCGGGCTGTTGGAGTGGTCACGGGCTTGCCGGCCTCGAACGAGAGCGCCGTGGCGGGCGCGTTCACCGCACTTACGCCGATGATCTCGGTCTTCAATCCGAGCAAATCCCTCACAGCGATGAGAGCGCAGATTCCGGAGCCCATGCCGACACCCACATACACCGCATCGAGCTTCTCAACCGCGCGGAACAGCTCCAGCGCGTAGCTCGCTACGCCAGCGACGAGATGCCAGTGGAAGGAGGGAACGAAGTGCAGGTTCTCGGCGTCGGCGACGCGCTGTGCCTCGTGCTTGGCTTCGTCGAAATCCTTGCCGAACTCGATCACTCTGGCGCCGAACGAACCCATCGAAGCGTTTTGATCCGGAGAATTCCCGTACGGCACGTAGATAGTCGCAGGAATGCCGGCGCGCGCGGCCGCGAACGAGATCGACTGGCCATGGTTACCACGCGTGGCGGAGACGATGCCCGCGATCCTCGGCTGCGACCGGGTCAGCCGCTCCATGTACACGAGGCCACCGCGCACTTTAAACGCGCCGGTGGGCGTGTGGTTCTCATGTTTCACCCAGACGGTGCAGCCCGCTCGATTGCGCAGCTTGGGCCATGCGTACTGGGGCGTGGGTACCATCACCCGGTAGACTAGGGCAGACGCGCGTTCGAGCTCCTCGAGCGTGACGGACGTTCGCGATTCAGCCATCGGGTTCTCCATGAGGCCGGAAGCGCGGCGGTGCGCGCTCCGAGTATGCTGATGGAACAATGAATGAAGTGCCAGATGCGCGTGTTCGCGGCCGCGACTGACTGTACTGGTCGCAGAGCAGCACAGATTGGATCTCCCCGTGCAGTGCTCGGGCGAACCGCTGGCGCTTCCCCTATTTCAGCCCGAGTTTCATTCCAGCCGCGAGCAGGTGCACCGATTGGGCGCCGTGAGCTGCGGCAGCTCGAGCCACGTGAACTAGAGCGAACTTCGGTATCGCGCAGTACCTGGCAGGCCAGTACGCGTTGGCGCGCGCCGCCGCAGCGGGAGCGCCGCGAGAATCGTGTCGCGGTAGGCGTGACCGGAGCGCAGGCGCGCGCCCGTTACGAGCGTGAACGCGAAGGAACCATGTCCGATCGGTTGAGCGTAGGCGATGGCGCGGACGTTGAGCAGAAGCGAGCGCTCGATTCTCACGAAACCGCCCGGCGCCAGTAGAGCGTCGAGCCGCTTGAGCGATTCGCGCGCGATATATTCAACGCCGGCGAGGTGGTAGGTGACGTAGTTGCCGGCGGATTCGACGTAGTCGATCGCGAACGGATCCAGTGGGTAGAGCCGATGCTCACGCTCGCCGACGAGAAACAGCGGCCGGCCCGCATCGCCATCCCAGGGTGCCGCGGTCGTTGCTGCGTGCAGCCGGCGTGCATCGCCCGGGCGCGGGATGCCGCGCGCGCGTGCCCGCAGGATGGAGGCCGAGAACGCCGTCTCGTTCACGGGCTTCACAAGATAATCGATGGCCCCGGCCGCGAAGGCGCCCGGGGCATCCCGCGCGTTCGCGGTGACCAGAATCGTGCGACGCTGGTGTCGGCGCCGCAGCGCGCGCAGGACATCGAAGCCGGACATGTCGGGCAGGTCAGCATCGAGGAGCATCAGGTCAGGTCGCAGTGACTCTACGGCCTCGATGGCCTTCGCGCCCGTGTCCGCTTCACCCAGAACGTGCATGTCCTGCGCGCGCTCGCACAGCCTGATCAGTCCTACGCGAGCCGCTGGCTCATCATCGACGATGAGGAGATTCATAACCCGCTATGGAGACCTCCGGTGGCGCGATCCGTGCCGCTCGCCGCATATCACACTTGCTGGCGCGCGCCGCGTCCAGAGCGGTTTCTCGCGTTCATCCGGAAATCGCCTACGGTCGTCCCGGGATTTTTTTGTGGCGGGCGAGCAACGCCTGGGTGAGGGGGCTGGCGGTCAGTCCTTCGAGCCGCCGACGACGAACTGCCCAATGTGCTCACGGACCTTGTGGCGAAAGCGCTCACTGCTCGTCACGGTGGTGCCGCCGCTGAGCACGAACACGTAGTCGCCGCGCGGAGTGCGGCTCACCTGCCGGACATGGTTCACGTTCACCATGCAGGAGCGGTTGATCTGCAGCATCGGCTGTGAGCGCATCGACTCTTCGGCCTGAATGAGCGTGCTGCGTGCGTGGAACGATTCCTTGCCGACCGTGAGCACGACATAGTTGCGGTTCGCGGTTACGAGCTCGATCTGGGCGACATCGACCATGTGCATCGCGCCGCCGGTCTCAGCCAGCAGGCGCGGACGCGCCTCCAGGCGGGTGTGGGACAGACGCTGCAGTTCCGCGAGGGTCGCCGCGGCGATCTGGTAGTTGGCGGAGTTGCGCGCTGCATAGCGCTCCCGCACCCGCCACAACATGGTGCGGAAGCGCTCCCGGTCAAAGGGCTTGAGCAGGAAATCCGCGGCGTTCACCTCGAATGCCTGCAGCGCGAAGCGGTCGAACGCGGTGACGAAAACGACCAGCGGCGCGGTGCCGGGCTCGAGCGCTTGAGCGAGCTGCATCCCGGAGACCCGTCCCATCTTGATGTCGAGGAACATGAGATCCGGCGCCTGCTGCGCCAGCGCCGCGAGCGCGCTCTCGGCGTCCGGGTATTCCCCGACCACCTCGATATCCCGCTCGGTGGCGCAACGTTCCCGCAGGGCCTTCCTGGCGGCCACTTCGTCATCGACGATGATGGCCCTCACGGCCGCCCCGCCGCTTTCGCCGCCGCAGGCTCGGGGCACCACTCGCGCAGCACCGGCAGATGCAGCGTTGCCACCCAGGTCGACGGATCGCCCGGGCCCGAGCTCAGGACTGCGCGTCCGCCAAAGTGCACCGCGAGCCGCTCGCGCACATTGCGAAGCCCGAAGCGCCCGATCCCGGGAGCGTCGCCTGAGCCGATGGAGTTCATCACTCGCAGCTGCAGGCGGTATGGCGACAGGTCGTAGGTCACGTCGATCCGCACCGGACCACTGTGGTCGGCGAGGCCGTGAACAACCGCGTTCTCGACCAGCGGCTGCAGGATCAGACTCGGCACCCAGACGGCGGGCACGTCGGCGCCATTCTGCACGTGCACCGTCAGACGATCCGCGAAGCGGCCGACCTGCAGGCCCAGATAAAGCTCGACGAACTGCAGCTCGTCCCGCAGCTGCGTGAAGTCCTGCTCCCCCGCCTGCAACAAGCCCCGCAGCAGATCGCCCAGGGACGCAATCAGAGTCTGTGCGACTTCCGGCTCACCGCTGATGCGCGCCTGAATGGTGTGCAGGACGTTGAAGAGGGTGTGGGGTGAGAGCTGGGTACGCAACGCGGCGAGACGCGCACCCGCCCAGTCGCGTCGCAGCTCGGAGTTGCGCAACTGCAGCTCGTGGTAACGCCGGTAGGTCGCAACCCCGGTGATGAGCGCGAGGCCGAAACCGTAAGCGAGCAGTCCCGTCGCGGTGCTCGAGACCCACACCGCCCAATCGCCCTTGCTGAAGATGCCAAACGGAACTTCGTGCGTGCCGAAGACGGCGTGGAGTGTCCAGCCGCCGGCGAGCATCATCCAGTACATCAACAGGGAAAACCCGAACGCCAGTGCGAGCTGTTGCGGCACGCGCCGCCCGACCGGCCTCCAGCCGAGGCGAACTGCCGTGGCATAACATAGCAGCAGCAGCGGGAGCATCAGCACGTGCTGCATCAGGCGGTGCTGCCACGGGAAGAAGACCATGACGCCGGTCATCTCGCTGAGTTCGATGCGCATCGCTTCGTGGTAGACGATGTTCGTCAGCGTGACGTAGGCCCAGAAGAGGCTGGCGAACAGCAGCACGCCGCGGCGGGACAGGAATTGTTCCTCTTCCTCGACTATCGGAGCGGCATGCAGCCGGAAAGCGGTGGGAATCGCGATCATACGGGGATCAACGCCGCTCAAATCGTACCACTGCGCAGCTTTCGTCTCGCCTCGATGTGGCATAACACACGCGGCCCCGGCTCGCCTGCGAGCCGGCGCGTACCAAGACGCGTCGCATCCAGGGATGAGCGCGGCGTTCCGGGGGACGAACGCTGGAGAATGTGCTCCGGGGCGCCGGCCTCGCTAGGATTGGCAAACCCCGGGGGGAGCGTTTGCATGAATACAAAGCACGCAGATCGATGCGCCGGAGCTTGCGCGCGGGGCGCAGTGCTGTGCGCGCTGGCCGGCGTTTCCGCAGCTGTTCCGCCAGCGCCGGGGGGCAGTGCGAACGGCGCGGCTCCCTGCGAGAGGATGGCGCGCCTCGAGCAGTACCTCATGCCGGACCGTGCCGAGATTGCGCTCGCGCGCAGTGCCGCGCCGGCTGCGATCTCCGATAAGGCCACCATACTCGCTCTCAAGCCGCAGGGGTACGAGACCGCCGCCAACGGCACCAACGGATTCACTTGCCTCGTGGAGAGGTCGTGGATGTCACCATTCGACAGCCCGGGATTCTGGAATCCGAAGATCAGGGGACCCGTTTGCTACAACCCGGCTGCCTCAAAGTCCATCCTCGCGTACACGTTGCGGCGGACGAAGCTCGCACTGGCCGGGCGCTGCAGGGAACAGATGCTCGATGAGGTTCGCGCCGCAGTTGCGCGCAGAGAGCTCCCATGGCCCGAGCCGGGCGCAATGTCATTCATGATGTCGAAGGATGGGTACCTGGGCGATGCGGAGGGTCATTGGCATTCGCATCTCATGTTTCACGTGCCGAAGGCCGCGGCCGCAAGCTGGGGAGCCAACCTTCCGGGCTCTCCCGTGGTCCTCGACGACCGCGAAGTTCCGGAACCCGAGACCATCTTCCTCGTGCCCATAACCCGCTGGTCGAACGGAACAGCGGCGCCGATTCTGTAGCGGCCACCCGCGGGCGTCGTCACAGCAGCGCGCGGCTTCATCACACTTTTTTCTGACCGCCGTTGCGCGCTGCTACGTTGGCGGCGTGACTCTCATCGACCGCGTCGCTCAATGTCGCGCACCGTTTGTAGTCCAGGACCGTACAAGCGGGCGTATCACAAGCCTCAATAACGCCGCGGAGTGCGCCGCTCGCGTCGCTGGGTGTCGAGTGCGGTATGTGCTCAGCGACGATCTGACTCAACTGTGCGCGGATCTCGCCTATTCCAAAGGTGCTCGCACGGTGGCGTGCGCTGATCTCCTGCATGTCCCCGCGGAGACGTTGTGGGTCGAGTGGTGTAACGAGCCGTGGCAAAACGCGCTTCAGCGCTACGGGTTCCCCTCGGTAAACGGAGAGTGCCGGAGGGTGGGCCGCCGCGGAGCATTGATCCACGCTTCGCGCGATGGCCGTCGTGGCTTAGTTCGCACGCTTTGGAGCGGAGAGAGCGAACCGGATGTGCTCGCGAGCAGCATCGAGGCATTTTTTGATTTTGACACGGTAGAAGGTGAGGAACCGGAGCCTCCGGGCCGACAAGAGGGGCAAACGATTAGAGTCTGTGACGACGCGCGCTCTGCTGACGACGTGCTCGCTCGCTGCTTTCGCTTTCGCTACGAGCGTACTTGGTCAGACTACTACGCACGCGCAGAACTCTCGAGCGCACAGAGCGAGGCAATTTGGCGGCACGCACTTGGCACGATTGCCATGGACGTTCCCATGCTGTTGACGTTCTTCCTCCTGCTGGCAACTCGGGGCGGACTACCGCAGCGCCCGCAGAAGCTTGAACGCCTCAATCGCTCGCGGCGCAAGGCCGGCAAAGCGACTCTGCTCGATCACATTGAGGTGCGCGCGCCCCTGCTGCCGGAATATCAGCAAACCAGTAGATCGGACCGTCACAGCGCAAGACGAGGCCCCCGGCTCCATCACGTTCGTGGTCATCTCGTGCGGCGTGGCAGTCAGCTTTTTTGGCGTGTCCCGCACCTCAGGGGCAGTGCGCGCTCCGGAGTCGTTCGAACGCGCACTGTCATTTGGACCTTTGACGGCGCCACCGGCGGGCGCTCGGCTCTCCCGCAAACATCGACTTCGGCATCCGGCGCGTCGACGCCGCAGTAGCGCATGTGGCTGATTCGTCAACCCGGCGACGACCGGCTCGCGGTACTTCGGGTTGCCATGCTGAGCACACGCCGGCTGTCTCGTCTCAGCAGCATCGCGAAGCATCGTGTGCGCTCAAAGTGCAACATCTCGCTGACGCCAGGGGAAGTGCGACCGAAGCGGAAAGCATTCACAGCAACAATGGATCGCGTGTCAACGTACCAGTAGATAATGGCTTCGTCACAACAGCGTGCGTTGACGTCACATTTTTTAGTTGACGCACGTCGCTACAGATAGTCTGCAATCAAGCGACGAACTGGGGGCGCTGGCGCGCAACACTCGAATGCGAGTGAGCGTTGCGAGAACCCAACACCGCGCTTTCATCGCGAGTGAATTCACGGGAGCACTTACTATGATTGCAGGACATGGTTCATTTGCCGCAGAAGCTTGGAATCGGAGTCGTGCTGCACGAGTGATCGGCAAGTTCGGGTGTTTGCTTCTCGCGAGTGTTTGGGCATTATCCGCATCGGCGCAGACGCCACCGCCGGCACCGCCAGTTGAACTTCAGGAAGTGGTGATCACCGGCTCACGTATCGCCTCGCCGAATGCCGAGAGCGCGAGCCCCATCCAGGTGATCACCAGCAAGGAAATCCTCGCCACCGGCAAGAATGACATCACCGACATCATCAATCAGCTGCCGCAGATCTTTAATAACGATCTGGGCCAGGACCTGGGCAACCGCACCAGCGGCCTGACGACACCCGGCGGCGTTTCAACCGCGGACCTGCGCGGTCTGGGTCCGAACCGCACCCTGGTGTTGATCGACGGCCGGCGACTCGGTCAGGGCTCGCCCTACACCTCGATTGCCTCGCCGGCGCCGGATTTGGACCAGATTCCCGCGGTCCTTGTCGAGCGCATCGAAGTTCTGACCGGCGGGGCTTCGACCGTGTACGGCTCCGATGCGATCGCGGGCGTGGTGAACTTCATCCTCAAGAGGAACTTTCAGGGCTTACAGTTCAACACTCAGCTCGGGGAGGACTGGCACAATCAGCACAATAGTTACATGCAGAACCTGGTGACCCAATCGGGCCTGACGCCCCTTTCGGGCAACATCCAGGACGGTCGTAACCGGACCTTCAGCGTCATCGCGGGCACCAATTTCGCCGATGACAGGGGAAACGTCACCGGCTACCTTAGCTATTTGCACGCCGATCCGGTCTCGAGCGGCGACCGCGATTTCGGCCAATGCCAGCTCGCCGAGAGCACCGATGCGCTCGGAAATGTGGTCGGGAACCTCTGCTCTGGCTCGAGCAATTCGAACCGCTTTACGCCCTTGAGCGGACCCAATGCGAACACAAGGTACGCTGTAGTCGGCAATAATTTCGTTCCCTGGGGAACGGTCCCGACGGCGAGCCCGCCCGCGGCTTTCAACTCGCAACCCTTCATCTACCTGGCGCGCCAGGATGATCGCTACCAGGCCGGGCTCATGGCACACGTGGATTCCACCGACTTCATAAAGCCTTACCTTGAGTTCAGCTTCATGAACGATAAGACGCACCAGGCGATCGCGCCGACGGCGGCTTTCACCACCAATAACCCGAACACCCCGGGTGGCGCCTATCCCATTAGCTGCGGCAACCCCTTCCTGAGCGTGCAGCAGCAGGGCATCCTCGGATGTACGGCGGCCATGATTGCCGCGAATACGCCGGTCTTTACGGTCATCGGCCGACGCAACGTCGAGGGCGGCCCGCGTATCTCGGACTACGAGCACACCAACTACCGCGCAGTCTTTGGTTTTAAGGGCGTGTTGTCGAAGGCATGGAACTATGATGCCTACGGACAGTATTACTACACGACGTTCTTTAACTCCAACGACCAGTATTTCAATTACGCGAACATCGACAACTCTCTTCAGGTCACGGGCACCCGCGCCAACCCGGTGTGCGTCAGTGGTCCGCCGTGCGTGCCCTGGAACATCTTCCAGGACGGTGGCGTCACGCCGGCAGCGCTCAATTATCTGTACGTGAGCGGTACCGGGGCTGGCACCACCACGTTGCGCACCGCCCACGGCGACATCACCGGCGAGTTGGGTGAGTATGGGATCAAGTCCCCGGTGGCGAACGAAGGCCTCGCGCTGAACCTCGGAGTAGAGCATCGCAACGAAAACGTGCAGTTCGCACCCGATTCCGCGGAGCGGAGCGGGCAATTGTCCGGCTTCGGCGGCGCCGCGGTACCTATCAACAACAGCATCTCGGTGAGCGAGGAATTCATCGAGCTGCGCGTGCCGCTGCTGCAGGACAAGCCGTTCGCCAAGGACCTGGTGTTCGGCACGGGATTCCGCCACTCGAACTACTCGGTCAGCGGCGGAGTGAATACCTATAAGTTCGACACGCAGTTCGCGCCCGTCGAAGATCTGCGCTTCCGCGGCTCTTATCAGCGGGCCATCCGCGCTCCGAGCATCATCGAGCTGTACAATCCGCAGCTCCTCGGACTGATTCAGTTCGGCAACGACCCCTGCGCTCGGCCGGCGACCGCATCGTTGGCCAACTGCCTGCGCACCGTTTCGGCGGCGCAGGCCGCGGCTTTCACGGCCGCCTACGGCAACGGCGGCTCGACCGATGTCATTCCGCAGGCCATCTCCGGACAGCTTGGGCAAGTGCAGGGTGGAAACGCGCAACTTCAGCCCGAGAAGGCCAAGTCGTACTCGTTCGGCATGCTGTTCTCCCCGCGGGCCGTACCGAATCTGACCGGCAGCGTCGACTTCTGGCAGATCAGGCTCGAAGGTGCGGTTGCCCCGATTCCGGCCTCGGTCGCGCTGGCGCAATGTCTCTCGGGGGCCAACCCGGCCTATTGCCCGCTGATCGTCCGAGAGGTGACTAACTACTCACTGAGCGGGAACACCCTTGCCGGCGGCGGCTACTTCATCCAGACCAACCAGAACATAGCCGGTGGGCTCACCAGCGGCATCGATCTGCAGGCGAATTATAGGGTGGCGCTGCCGGGAGGCGCGGGCGGGCTGGCGTGGTCGATTAACGGCGCTTACCTGCTCCATGCCGTGACGGAGCCGCTCCCCGGTGGGGGGGAATACGATTGCGCCGGACTGTTCGGGCTCACGTGCCAGACCGTCAATCCGCGCTGGCGGCACAATCTGCGCGCCACCTGGGAGAGCCCGTGGAGCACGGACCTGTCGCTCAACTGGCGCTTCATCGGCAAGGTGGGGAACGATAATAACGATCCTCAGAGGCAGCTGTTCACTGTCGCGTACAGCGGAGGCTTTGACTTCGACCTCAGGCAGATACCCAACATCAGCTATCTCGACCTCTCCGCTAACTGGCACAGCTCGAAGGGGCTCGACATACGCGGTGGCGTGAACAATCTGTTCGACCGCAATCCGCCGCTGGTGCCCGTGACCCTTCAGCCCGGAGGCGCACCGAACACCTACGGGACCTACGAGGCGCTCGGTCGACAGCTCTTCCTCGCGCTCACGGCGAAGTTCTAAAGCTGGAAAGATTGATCGAGCAGGGTTCGATGGCGGGTGCTCATTCGTGGACCGAGTGCGGCACCCGCCATCCTGCAGCCGCGTGGCGACTCGCTACGACCGATCCGATTCGTCGCGCCCTCGCGAAATGTGCGCTTCTGACACGCTCCGAAAAGCCGCGTGACCCTTGCCGGCTCCAGTTGGCGCTATTTCGTCATTGAAGCTAATCGTGACTGGGGCTGGAAAAGCCTCGATAGAGGCGCTGCCGGCGAAGCAGTCGTCGGCACAGGTGTCTGTGGCATGACGATGATTGGCGACTTCGGAGGACCATGCCCGGTTCCATCCTGCGCAACCGCAACGATTGTGACAGTCGATGTCATGAGCAAAAGGGCGACGATTGTGCGTTTCATAGTCATTCTCCTGGGGCGCAGTGGTAGTACACGGCGCTGACGACGTGGGTACACAATCCGTCGGCAACATCGCCGGATTTCGCTTCCGTGAGAAAGCGCCGCATCAGCTATCTGTCGCGGGAGGCTGTCGACTCTCACTTCCTTCGTGACGAGAGATCGATTGTCTGCTGAGACGCGCGAGCCTTAGGAAACAGATAGAACGTGAGCGTGGAGAACCGTTGCGACCCTAACGGGTTGACGCCCCGGCCTACGGTCCGAAACCCAACGCGGGAGCTACCCAGTGAGCCGAGTCAATGTCGCGGTCGCGGTCGCGGACGACGCGCGAGGTCACATCTATGAGATCGCCGCAGCCTGCCGCGCGCTTGGCCTTCATCACAGCGCGACGCTCGCGCTGGTCGGCGTATTGACGGGTTCGATGGAGTCCGATGACCTGGTGAAACTCTGGGATGTTCCCGGGGTTCTGGCGATTGAGGTCGAATACGGGTTTCGGTGGGGAACTACCGGGAGGACCCACTGACGCGGGCGCGGAGACTTCTTCGCATCAGCTTTGGAAATTCAGCAAGAACCTCGGCCAGCTCCCGAGGGATCGCGTCATTATCGACCTGAACATTTGAGTACCAGCGTGCCGCTACACCCCCAGTTTTCGCGACCGGCTGGAGGACGAGTCCGTACCTTTTTTCGCGCGGTCCGGCACTCCCGATGCGTTCGCGGTCAAGCCGGCGGAGCGTGAGCGGGGCGGTCCGTGCGCTACCGGTGCAAAGCGCGGTAGTGCCATACTCGACCTCTGCCGCGACCGCTCATTGTTCTTTAGCGGCCATGAGACCCGGATAGCCAGCGCGAGCCGCCCCGGGGCAAGCGCAGGGGACACTCTCGAAGGAGACTGAGAATGGAAAGCAAACAAACGCCCAAAAAGTCGAAGGTCAATGTCATTCTCGCGAAGACGCGGATGAGCGCGAAATTGCAGGGGGAGGGAGACTACGAAGCGGCGCGGCGCTATGACAGTGGCGTGCGCAAGTTCGTGCAGCGTGCGGACATCGGGCGCGCGGCACGTGCCGCGGCGCCGCGAAACAAGCGCGAGGCGGCGGAGATGGCCGCGGCCGAGGCCATCGGCCGACAGGGCGAGCCGCGGCAAACTGGGTGGTTTCTCGCCGACATGGAAAGCATTCGCCGCCGGGCACGCGCGCAGCTTACTGCCGGCGCGGTCACCGACAATTACCAGGGGGACGTGCAGCAGGCGGTCGGGCTCTTGAACCACGCCGTGGCCACCGAGATCGTCTGTGTACTGCGTTACAAGTACCACGCCGTCGTCGCGACCGGCATCTCGAGCGATGCGGTGAAGGAGGAGTTCACGCAGCACGCCAAGGAAGAGGAAGAGCACCTGGACATGCTGTGCGAACGCATTAATCAGCTGGGCGGTAAGCCCAATATGAACCCGGAGGGCCTGTTGTCACGCGCCGCATCGCAATACATCGAGGGTAAGAACCTCGTCGACATGATCAAGGAGAACCTGGTCGCCGAGCGTGTGGCCATCGAGACCTATCGCGAGATGGTGCGCTATTTTGGCGAGAAGGACCCCACGACCCGCACGATGTTGGAGCGCATCCTGGCGCAGGAAGAAGAGCATGCCAACGACATGCATGATCTGCTCGTCCAGCACGAGGGTAGGCCGATCCTGAGGAAATAGTGCATTAGGGATCGCGCTGCTGCTGTGGGCCTAAGCGGCGGCAGGTTGCGGATAAGCGCTTGGGTGGTTGGAGCTTCGGTGCACCTCCTTGGGCGCCGACTCGTTGCTCCGCTTTTCCAGTTTCCGGGATCAAGGAATCGAATTCACCACTAGCGTGCGCTGTGGAGACGGCCTTAGGCACTCCGCATTCCCGTATCGTGCGGAAAACCGCCCAACCGTAAGGCTCTCGTGGTTAGGCGTCCCGCAGAACTTGAAGCTTCATGGAAGGCGTGGAGCGTCGGGCCTCAATGGCGAAAAAAAGCTCAAGTCAGGTTACGCGAGGCTGTCGATTTCCGTGGCACTCTTTCGTCGTAACCCGGACGAGATCAATGATTGCCGAATGAGGAGAGACAGACGATGGCCAAAAACGTGATTTGCCTCTGGTACGACGGCACAGCGGAAGATGCTGCCAAGTTCTACGCCCAGACTTTCCCAAACAGTGCCGTCACCGCGGTCCACCGCGCCCCTGGCGATTACCCGGCTGGCAAGCAGGGGCAGGTGCTGACGGTCGAGTTTACGGTGCTGGGAGTCCCCTGCCTCGGCCTCAATGGCGGTCCGGCCTTCAAACACAGCGAAGCTTTCTCGTTTCAGATTGTCACCGAGGACCAGGCCGAGACCGATCGTTACTGGAATGCGATCGTCGATGACGGGGGAGCCGAAAGCCAGTGCGGGTGGTGCAAGGACCGATGGGGCCTATCCTGGCAGATCACTCCGCGGGCGCTCCTGGAAGCGATTACCAATCATGATCAGGCGGCCGCCAAGCGTGCGTTCGACGTGATGATGGGAATGAAGAAGATCGACATCGCTGCGATCGAGGCGGCACGGCGCGGCCGAAGTCGCGCTTAGCGCGCGATGAGAGGCCGGCGAGCGGTCCGAAGCCCGGCCCAGGCGATCATGAAACCGGGCAGCGGGTTACTTTCCACGCCGTTCCCTATGCTCGGCTGCTGATAGTCTGCCGGCTCTGCATCAGCGCTGCTGTGTGCAGCATGAGGAACAACGGCACGAGGAACGCCGGGATCAGCAGCAGCGGCAGCGTGGCCATCGGAGCGGTGCTGATCTCTCCCGGGGATCCCGTGGATAGAGTGGCGCTCAAGGCTCCAAGGCTGACGGCCACCACGAGGTCGAGTATCCCCATCACGTTCCAACGGATGAACGCGGGGCTGGCGGCGAAGCCAGGCCGACGCACAAGCGCAAGGACTATCCATGGGGCCGCGAAACCGACCGCCATGTCTCCGAGACCTGCCGGCAGGGCGAACATGCCCGGCAGCACTTTGTACGTATAGAGGGAGAGGAAGCCCAGTCCTGCCCACCGCCACGCCTGTATACCCGCGATGAAACGCAGATCAAGCGAGAGAACGAAGTCGCGGAATGATCGGGAAAGCCGCAGCCCGGCAAAGAAGAGCACCAGGGGCGCTCCAACCCCTATGGCAATGGCAATAGGGGGTGTCCCGGGAGGACCGACGAAAGCGCCGACGGCACCGAGTGACACGACGAGCACGAACCAGACGGTCAGAACCAGGGTAACGCTCAGGCGAATATCGCTCAGGCCGGTGGGTTGAGACTCGGCTGGGCGGGGAAGGACGTCGGTTGCCATGGCACTGCTCTCCCTTGTGGTCACTTGCATTTTGCAAGTCTATCGCGACGGTAGCATGATCACTTGCATTCTGCAAGTCTCTAGGTCCTGTGAGGTCATGGAGAGGGACGAATGAGTACCGCGAAACCTTTCACGCGCTCCGCATGTGCGGTCGCCAATTCGCTTGATGTCGTGGGCGACAAGTGGTCGCTGCTCGTGGTGCGTGACTTGCTGCACGGCAAGCGCACCTACGGGGAGCTGGTCAATTCGCCGGAACGCATTCCGACCAACATTCTTGCGGAACGTCTCAAGCGCCTTGAGGGTGCCGGCATCATTGTCAGCACCCCATATCAGCAGCATCCTAAGCGGTACGCCTACACGCTCACTCCGAAGGGCAGCGCTCTGGGCGACGTGTTGCTCGCGTTTGTGCGTTGGGGTAAACAGCACATACCGGGTACGGTGACCCTAAACCAGGGTCCAGCGAGGGGCGCGTCTGTCGCGTCGGCGGCCAACTCACGCCGCACGCGCGCAAAACGCGCGGGATGAGTCTGGAAGGATTTGCACACGTAAAGTCAAGGTGCCGACAGGAACTGCAATATCACCTTCATCAATCAACCACGTTGATCTGTCTTGAACAGGAATTTTTCAATCAGAGCGAGAGCGGCAACTCCAAATACTCAGCGTACATCATGTCCCGATGCTCGAGCAGAATTGGGTCCAGTGCCGCCTCGATCTGCGCATCGCGCGTCTCGAACGCCTCTCTCATACTGGCCTCCATCTGACAATGCTCAGGCGGCAGCGGGTTGAACATTGCAGTGAAGGTCGCGCTGTAGACATCTACTGCGGTCAACGCGTCGCCCACGTAGTAGCGGCTCCCGGCCTCTCGCTGGGCCTTCAGGCGCGTCCCCAGCATACCCAACAACTCCGTCACGCGCGGGCCGGACCCTGCACCAGCCTCAGGGCTGTAGCCGTACTTCTTGCTCAGGTATTTCGCGACGCGTGCGGGAAAGCCACCCGCGTTCTGCAGACTCGCGTGCACCAGCTGCAGGCGCCGCGACCAGCCTAGGCCCGCTTCACCGCAGATTTCGTGGGCGAGGCCGAAGACCAAGGCGCGTTCAGCAGGGTCCGCAGGTAGCAAAGAAGGTATGGGCGCTAAGCGTTCGGTAAGCAGGAGGATTTCGGCCCAGCCGCTGCGGGGTCGCTCGTTTTCGTATATCGCTACCGGCCCGCTGCGCTGTCCCGCCCAGTCCTTCAGGGGCTCGCTGTCGTAGACCAAGCGTACGGCGGCCCATTCGATGCCTTTGATGTGCAAGAAGCCTTTGGCGGCTTCGCCCCATGGGCTCGGCACGTCGCCGACAACCACCATGCGCAATCCGCCACGTTTTATCGCCTCTTCTACGCCTAGATATTGGACGGTCATTGTTCAGGAGCAACCTGACGCTTGGACTGAGTGGTCGCTGCAGCCAGGATTTGCACTTTACCGCAGCCCATCCGCAGCGGGTAGACGATGCTCCACACGCGAATGCTGGCAGACCGGAACGCATTTCGGCATAGACCAGCGGTAGGCGAGTAAGTCGTGTTGACCCACAGGAGGCCGTCGCGACCGGCGGCTCTCGGGAAACCTAATTGGCCGCGTTGCCCTGACTTCGTCGGGACGCGCTGGTTCCCCTCGGGAAGCTAAGACAGGAATTTCTCGAGCGGGTCCCAGTAGTGCTCTTGCCAACCCGAGGCCAGGTGTTCCGCCTGCCCCTTCGGGAATCCGGCATGGTCAAAGATGATCTTTGTCCCAGCGTCCTGTACCGTGAGTTGGAACCTGATAATCGAATAGATCCCTCGATCCCAGCTGCCAACGCGCCAAGCCTGGACGATCAGCTCGTTCGGCACGAGTTCAATGTGTCGGCCAGTGATGTATCCGCCAAACAAGGCGAACGCGCCACCCACGCGTGGGCTGATCACTGTCGGTTTTTGCATTTTCGCCATTGCCGCTGATTGCATCAAGTCGTGCGTTACCCGATCAAACTGCCTGGTGACGGTAAGCGCTTCGTAGAGGCGCTTCCGACTGGCTTTGAACAGCCGTTCCTGATGAATCGCCTCCGCTATGTGCGAAACCTCATCGCTAGCGTCAGCCAGGACGGGCAATGGGCGCATCACAGTACCGGCAACGGCGATCACGCCCCCAGTGATGACCTGTCTACGCGTGGGAGCATGCCCAGCTGATGTTGGCGTTGCTTTCACGAGCATATGCGCTCTCAATTGTTGTTCGATCTCTTGGATGCCTTGCAATATGACACCAAATGGTTTCATATACAAGCCTGGAGAAAATCAATGCCATTAAGAGAGGACCGTCTCGATGCGATTCTTCACGCCCTGTCCGACAGAACGCGCCGGACGCTCCTTAAGCGATTAGCGGCGGGCCCGGCTATGGTGGGCGAGCTCGCCCGGCCGATTGCTATGACTCGAGTCGCTGTCTCTAAGCATCTTCGGGTCCTCGAGAAGGCACGCCTGATATCGCGCACCATTGACGGTCGCGTTCACCGGTGTGCTCTCACGCCGGGGCCACTGCTGGAAGCGGAACGATGGCTCGTGGATTACAGAGCCTTCTGGATAGAGCGGCTCGATGCGCTAGCCCGCTACACCGAAGAGCGCAACAGCGACCATCGCTAAGCTGTAGAGGTCCTCATGAGCGAACCACCGACTGATTCAGCGCACGAGAAGCTCGCCGCGACACTCGTTGTGCGGCGGCGAATTCACGCAGCACCAGAAAAGCTTTTCGCCGCGTGGACTAAGCCAGAGCACCTGGTGCAATGGTGGGGTCCACAAGGCGTCGCCTGTCCCGCGGCCGAGATCGACCTGCGCGTAGGCGGTGCCTACCGAATAGCCAACCGATTTCCAGACGGCACCGTTGTTTGGATAGCGGGTGTATTCGAGCTCATCGAGCCCCCCCATCGACTCATGTACACCTGGAAACTAGAGTCGCAGATGGGGTCCGCAGAGCGAGTGACCGTGTGCTTTGAACGGCTCGACGCTTCGACGGAAGTCGTTGTTACCCACGAACGAATTGCTGACGAAGCAGCTCGCACCAGCCACGAACGCGGATGGGCCGGATGCCTCGACAGTCTGGTCAGGTATGCGGGACAGCTCTGACTACCGATCGCGGAGCCCAGCCACGCCGACGAGCTCATGTCCGGGCCTGAGAAGCACGTGTTTGAACTCCGTGGGCAAAGGTTCGTACAGACTACAGAGTCTGCTGTTTCCTAACGATTCATGGAATCACTGTGATGCTGGTAACAGGGTGAATCTCGTTCCACTGCGCATGAAATGTGTCCTGCACGTAACTCCCCACTATCCTGACCCGCGAGCCGACTGGCGGGAGCACAATATGGTCCGTGTAGCCTTGGCACGCACTTTGAGCGTCCTTCTGCGTCACAGGAAACCTGCATATGACTTCGAACACGAGGTTACCATCCTCATCGCTCATGTTGCCGGCATTGAGTAGATTCTGAAACTCGGGGTCCACTTTCAACCATCCGTGTGTGTCCCCATCACCTTCGTGACGGACGCCATCAGGCTGCTTGACCCTCTGAGTCGCTGTCGCATCTACGAACGTCCCGGTCACGGCGATACACTGCTGTTTCACGATCAGCCGATAGGAATGGTAGACGTGATTCCATAAATTTGAATCACACGTTGCTGCCGGTGAGGGAGCGCCTGTGGTTGATGTGCCCGCATTCGTTGGAGTCCCTGGAGGAGTGGACTCTAAGACGGTAACGTATTTCGAGAAGACCCAGCCAATCTGGTCGTCCTCTGTCCTGACGTGATAGAAACCACTGTCGGGACTTGCATCCACCAGCGTGATCCTGGCTCCCTTGGCTAGATGGCTCAGAACCGGACTGGATGTTGAGGGGTCGCGGCGAAGAATGACATTGCGGCGTAGGGATGCCTGCTGAGCCAACCCAGAAGATGAGAGAGCAAGCAGGAGTAGGAGCGTCCCTACCGCAGTTCGGCCAGAGGCGATTTTCATTTGCCTCCCTCGGGTCTCTTGCTTATTGGTGTCGGGAATCCTGTCCTCAGACGTTTTCTATCATAAGTGATTGGCGGAGTGTCACCATTGGGACCTCTGAGCTTGCTCGAACCGACACCCGATTAGCCCTCTTTGTTTGCGCGCCGCAGCAGGCCTGCAGGGTCAGGGGTTTTCTTCGCAAGAACGGGCTCAGCTCTTTTCACGGGTGACGTTCTCTTTAATGACATGCACCTTTACACCGCCGAGACGGACATGAGGGCGAGAAAAAGGTGGTTAAACTCGCTAAAGAAAATCAGGGAGTTGAAACCTGCTGTTGTTATTCCTGGACATAGCAAGGTTGGAGCCCCGCTTGACGCAACTTCGGCCGTAACCTTTACTGAAAGATATTTGTTAATCTTTGAGGAAGAGCTCAGGAAAGCCAAACAGCCCGATGACCTCGTGAAGGCGATGAAAGAAAAATTCCCATCCTCTTATTTACTGTTGTCAATCGAAAGGGGTGCGAAGGCCAATGTTAAGCACTAGCTGAATCGCCATCGACCGGTTGAACGGCAACGTCCGCTCTACGGTAGTGCCCGATGGCGGCCTCTGCGAGCGAGATCGCGCGCCAGGACAGGTTAGTCAGCGCGCGCTTTACCGAGGGGTTCGGGCCAACCCCGAGAGGAGCGAAGGAGAAGCGATGCAAAACGCGGAGGACAAAATGAATTGGCTTGAAGGGCAGGTGTACTCAAGCGGGCTGGAGCAGCTTCGAGCATGGATCGCAGACGGACGGCAACCGCCTATCGGCGAGACCTTGAAAATCAAGTTCGTTGAGGTTTCAGAAGGCCATGCTGTGTTTGAAGGTACACCCGGGATTCACGTATACAACCCCATCGGTGTCGTGCACGGCGGATACTCTGCTGCGCTTCTCGACTCTGCCTGCGGGTGTGCCGTCCATTCCAGCCTGAGTGGTCAGCAGGCCTATACGACCTTGGAGCTCAAAGTGGCGTATCACCGCGCGATAACCACCACGACAGGCCCGGTACGCGCCGAAGGCAAGGTCATTTCGATCGGCAAGCGCGTGGCGTTCGCGGAAGGAAGAATTACCGACGCTGACGGTCGCCTCTATGCGTCTGCGACGTCGACGCTGCTCGTGTTCGAACGCAAAGCTTAATGCAGTAATCCGAGCCTTGTTCGCGGCGTCCTGGGCGCCGATTGAAGGCGACGAGCTGCGGGTTCGCGACGGGCGTCGGACTGACCCGCGCGTAAATCCGGGGCGCCAACGCGGCGATGCCCGCCCTTCGACCGAAGTCAGGCGCGCCTCAGACTCCAAAACACTGCGCACGGATATCCCGGTACCACGCGCCGGCCTCGCTCACGTGCGCGGCCGCGGCCGAGGTGTTGGTTTCCGGGCCGTTGCCGGCCTCGATCTGCTCGATGCGGTCTGCGGAGATCCGGAAGCGTCCGTGCATGGCCAGCGCGGTCGCCGGACTGAGCAGGCTGTAGCAGACACTGTCCAGTTCCGCAACCGGCGCCGGCCGGTCTTGCAGCAATGCGCAGATCGCCGCCGCGCATTGCAGTGCCTGGCTGCGCGCCGCGGACGCCGCTTTGGGCATGGCGCCCGCGATACAGGCATCTCCGATGACATGCACGTGCTTCACGACCTGCGACTCGAAGGTGACCGGGTCTACCGGGCACCAGCCATGACCCGAGGACAGGTCGTTGATCTGCGCCACGAGTCCAGGTGCCTGAGGCGGAATGATGTTCGCCAGGCTGACCCGATGGGCACCTGTGGCGCTGTAGAGCGTGCGTGAGGCAACATCGACCCGCGTCACCGTGCCACCCTCTGCGGGCGGCAGCCATTCGATCATGCCCGGATAGAGCTCGGCCCAGGACGCGCTGAAAGCGTCTTGGCGGGGGAAGCGGTTGTTGGAATCGAAGATGAGGATCTTGCAGCGCGTGCGGTGCGCTTTCAGCCAGTACGCGATGAGGCTGGCGCGTTCGTAAGGACCGGGCGGACAGCGCATGAGGCCTGCGGGCACGCTGATCGCCACCGTGCCGCCGTCGGGCACGGTCTTCAGGTAACGCGCGAGCAGGCGGGTCGAGGAGCCTCCCTCCCAGGCATGCGGCATGTGCAACGCAGCGGCCTGATCGTAACCCTCCGGCTGCCCGTAGAGCAGGCGGATACCCGGCGCGATGACCAGCCGGTCGTAGGCGAGGGGATTGCCGTTCAGCAGCCGCACCACGTTCTTCCCGGCTTCGATCCCCGTCACGGAGTCTTCGATGTAGCGTACGCCGGCCCGCTCAATTCCCGCGCGTGTGACCGTGATCGATTCGACGCTACGCAGCTCGGCGATCACCGCGTTGCTCATCGGGCAGGTGACGTAACGGGGATGCGGGTCGACGACCGTGACGTCGATGCCGGGTGCAAGCCTGCGCAGCGCCAGGGCGCAGCCTGCGCCGGCAAATCCCCCTCCAGCCACGACCACCCGGGCGGTGGACGCAGCGCGGGCGCGCCAGGGAATCGCGGCGGCCGCCAAGAGGGCCGCGCGCAGCAAGTCGCGCCGGCGCGTTACTCCCACTCGAGTTCCTGGTACGCGCGCGCCACGTTGCGCGGATGGGTCTCATCCCAGAGTTGCCACTGTGACTTCCGCGGCTGCACGTCGCGGACGGCCTCCTGCAGGGGCTTGCCTTGGGCAAGCTCGTCGCGAACTCCCTGAAGCAGTGCAACCAGGTAGCGGCGCTGAGGCTCGAGCGCGGCGGCGAGTTCACTGCTGACGGCACCATGCCCGGGGACGACGTGCTTCGCGGGCAGCCGTGCCAGGTCCTCGATGACCGCGAGCCAGCCCTTGAGGCTGCCGTCGACCACCGGTGTGCGGCCCACGAACAGCAGGTCCCCGGTCCACAGCGTTGCCGTGCCGCGATCGAGGACTGTCAGATCGCAGTCGGTATGGGCACGGGGCCACGCGCGCAGCGTCAGCTGTCGCTGACCGAGGTCGAGGTCCAGGTCGCTGCCGGGGGCGACCGTGCGATCCGGGCCGATGATCTGCTCGGCGCCGGGCGGCGAATCCAGGTCCGCGGCGTAGTTCTTGAGGAAGAACTCCCGGCTGCGCGCGAGCGCCGCCGTAAGTTGTGCGTGCCCGATGAACTGCGGCTTGTCATCCTTGAAGGCGGCGTTGCCGAGGACGTGATCGACGTGCACGTGGGTGTTGATCACATAACAGACCGGGAGTGGCGTGTGCTCACGAACGGCCGCGCGCAGCGCACGGCCCACGCGCACCGAGCCACCGCTGTCGATAACCGCGACGCAGCGTGCGCCGACAACGAAACCGACATTGGCGATGTCATCGTGCCCCGGAGCATCGAGCGCCAGGGGCTTGCCTGTGTGCACGAACACCCCGGGGGCGACTTCGCTCACGGGCAGGCCGTTCGGTGCCGCGGCGTACAGCCACGCGCACACCGCCAGCGATCCCAGCACCGCGAGCGTCGCGTGTTGGAGGCGATCTCGGAAGCGGCGATGCGTCCCGCGGCGCAAGGTTCAGGCGAACCGCAGGACGAAGCTGACGGTAGCTGTCATCCGCGGCACGCGATGCGCTATCTCGAGCTGCTGCCCGCAATCCAGGTCGCCGTGTAGCGCTCCTGGGTCGGTATGTCGGTGGCCTCGACCGTGAGCGGGCTGCTCAGCGGTTTGCTGCTCGCGATCCGTAGCGTCGGGTTCTCGCTGAGCGAAATACCGGTGTCGGCCTCCATCAGGGTCTCACCGCCCGCGCTGAGCCGGATATGGGAGACGAAGTGCGGCGGGATCGCATCGCCCGTGCGCGGGTCGATCTGGAAGCCCGAATTGTTCGGGTGGCGGATGCTGATCTGCAGTGACTTGGCATCCCCGGACGGGCGGAAGCGAATCTGTCCGAGGGTCCCGCCTGCGGTGGGGCTCGGCGGCGCAGAGCATCCGCCGCTGGCGTTCACCCAGGTGCTGCGCATCTCGAGCCTGCCGTCAATCGTTTCGGCGATCGCTCGCACCGAGGTAAAGCGATCGATGCGCACGCGCAGGTCGATCTCATCCACCGGCAGGCCTTCTTTTAAGTCCATGGTCGTGACGAGCGGGGAGGGGTTGTTGTCGATGATGACACGCACCTGCTTGACCCGGCCCACGAGGGCGCCGCCGAAGCGCAACACTACCGGGGTGGCGGCGGGGTCGGGTGTAGTGCCGGGCGCCTCGATGCTCATCAACTGGTCATCGACTTCCCCGATCTCGCGCGTGCCATAAAGCTGCGGACCCATCGGCTGCCAGGCCCCGCTGTCAGGGGACTGGGAGTCGGCCAAGACCGGAAACGGGGCTGCCACGACCAGCAGCAGCACTCCGATGCCGAGCTCGCGGTTTCGCCAGGGATTGCGGTCGCAGGACATCGTTTGATTCCCCTTTGGGGTCGCCGGTCTGTTCTGTGGCGCCTGAGAGCTTACGCGGCGGCGCTTTCGGTCCGGTTGAAGCATACAAGTTGCCCCCTCGAGGGGCAACGAAGCAACGTCCGCGGAGATTCGCTGCAGGATAGGGCCAGGGTTCAACTCCCCCCAGCGCCCGACGATTGGGTCCTCTGAAAGGTTCCGAAGTCTTCGACACAGGGTGCCGACAACCGCGACTATCCCCCTGCGTCGCAATAACTTCTGTCCGGTTGCGGACAGACTCGAAAAGATAATGGCCGCCTCGCGACGCCCTTCTTTTCGTGCTGTCATAACCAAGGCATCACTCTCGGTGCGCCGGCGGAAGATCGCGTGCGTTATCGCCACATCCGGCCGACGCCCGAGATTGATCGCATCCATGTCCTTGAAGAAGAATTCCCCGTGCGACTCAGCGGCCAGCTCCCGCGGTGGCGCCAAAAGCAGGCATCCGGCCGACCAATAATTACCCGAAAGCCGACAGTCGTTCGTGATAGCGTCAGTCGACGCACCATCTTGCGCCGATGCTCGAAACACGACACCTGACACCGGCATGACGATGACAATTACAGCGGTGCGCCCCCTGCACAGAATCCTCGGACTCGGGTTTGGCGTCGCACTGGCCTTTGGCTGCTCCGTCGGCGTTGGCATCCTGCGGCTGCCCGGCACTCTTGCCGGCGCGCTGGGCGACTCTCGCCTGATTGTGCTGTTCTGGGTTCTCGGCGGCCTGTATGCGTTGCTCGGTGCTGTTGCGGTGGCCGAGCTGGCGGCGATGATCCCGACGGCGGGGGGCTTCTACGTCTACGCCCGCCGTGCCTTCGGTGACCGCGGTGGCTTTGTAATAGGCTGGAGCGACTGGATCAACTGGGTCTCCTCGCTCGCCTATCAGGCCATTACCGCTGCATCGTTTCTAAGCGCGCTCTGGGCGCCCGCGGCTGCGTACAATCGGGCGGCGGCGCTGTCGATACTGTCCGTATTCACCGGGTTGCACTGGGTTGGCCTGCGGCTTGGGCGGGCCGTGACCGGCGGCATCTCGGTCTCGGTAGGGCTCATGCTACTGATGCTGGTTATCGGCTGCTTTATCGCTCCGCCTGCGCCAGCATTGACCGCCGCGGCGCCGGCAAACTCCGTTGCCTCGCTGCCACTGATGTCAATGGCGATGGTCGCGGCGATCGTCATGGCCTTGCGCTCTGTGCTCGTGGCCTTCGACGGTTGGTACGGCCCGATCTACGTCGCTGAGGAGAGTACAGATCCCGCTCGAACGCTACCGCGAGCCATCATCGGCGGGACGCTATTGGTTGCGGCGTTCTACCTCGTCATCAACATTGCCTTCATCAGGGTCCTGCCGTTGCCGGTGCTGGCAGCCTCGCAGCTGCCAGCTGCAGACGCCGCGAGCCTCTTTCTGCCCCGCGGTGGTGCCGAGATCGTTACGGCGATTTCGCTCATGACAGTACTCAGCGTCATGAATGCAACCCTGATTTGTACGCCGAGGGTACTGGTTGGATTGGGTCGCGACGGCCTTGGTACGCAGAAGGCGGCGGCGGTCAGCGTTAGTGGTACACCGCGCTTCGCGCTGGGCCTGTCGAGCGTGACTGCGGCGTTACTGGTCCTGACGGGGACGTTCGAGCAGGTCCTGGCATTGAGTGCCGTGGTATTCGTGTTCAACTATATTTCGGCCTACGCGGCAGTCTTCGTGCTGAGGCGGCGCGAGCCGACGTTGCCGCGGCCGTACCGCGCGGTCGGCTTTCCGCTGTCGACGGCCATCGTCCTGCTGGGCTCGGTGCTGTTCCTCGCCGCCGCCGTTGCCGGCGACCGTCGCTCGGCGATCATCGTTGCCACCCTGCTCGTAGCGTCTGTCCCCGCCTATGCGGTCGTCGTGCGGCGCCGAGCCGTAGCGCAAGCCGGGATTTGACGCCGCAAAGCTGCCGCTCGCGACCGACTGTGCCGGGTCAATCCGCGAATCAGGTCCCCTATGATTGACCGGCGGAAAAAAGTAGCTGGCGTGTCGATCCCGGCCGGGCTCATTCGTCGAGTAACTGGAAACCCCAGGAGGAGCCATGAAATACCTGACCTTCATTCGTCATTCCGAGTCCTATCGTCAATCCGGGCCGCCGGCTGCACTAATGGACGCGATGGGCAAGTTCGTAGAGAAGTCCCTTAAGGACGGGATCCTTGTTGATACCGGCGGCCTGCTGCCGAGCAAGGACGGCGTTCGCGTGCGGCTCGCCAACGGCAAGATCACCGTGACGGACGGGCCCTTCACCGAGAGCAAGGAAGTTATCGGTGGCTGGGCGATCTTGGAGACGGACTCGAAGGCGGAAGCCGTCCGAGTTGCAACTGAGTTTATGGAGTTGCATCGAAAGTACTGGCCCGGATTCGACGGCGAATCGGAGGTGCGGCCGATGTTTGACCCCGGTGTCGGGCCGTAGCGCCCGCGGTTCATTGTGGAGCCATTGGGCCGCGCCATGAGCATTCGCAATCGTACAAGCGAATTTTGCGACAGATTTGGTCTGCGCGTGCCGATACTTTTGGCTCCCATGGCCGGTGCCAGCGCTCCTGCCCTATCAATTGCCGTTGCAAACGCAGGTGGCCTGGGCGCCTGTGGCGCACTCTTAATGGCGCGTTCCGAAATTGCTGCCTGGGCCGATGAGGTGCGAGCCGCGAGCAACGGCAGATTTCAAGTCAATCTCTGGATTCCCGACCCTTCCCCGGTCCGCAATGCGGCCCACGAAAAGCTCGTGCGCGAATTTCTTGCGAACTGGGGGCCGGTGATCGCAGAAGACGCAGGTGATGCCAGGCCACCAGACTTCACCGCGCAATGCGAGGCGCTGCTCGAGGCCCGCCCACCCATAGTCTCTTCGGTAATGGGACTGTACCCATCCGAATTCGTGAATCGGCTTAAGTCCCTTGGCATCGCGTGGTTCGCCAATACGTCGACCGTCGCTGAATCAACGGCCGCAGAGGCGGCTGGCGCAGACGTGGTTGTGGTTCAAGGAATGGAGGCCGGCGGGCACCGCGGCTGCTTTGATTCCAACAAGGCCGAGCGCGAAATGGTGGGATTGGCTTCCCTAGTTCCGGCAGTCGTCGACGCTGTTAGGATTCCGGTCGTCGCTACCGGAGGCATTGCCGACGGCCGAGGTGTCGCTGCAGCGCTTGCATTGGGCGCGAGTGCAGCGCAGGTCGGCACAGGATTCCTGCGCGCACCGGAAGCGGGCATTCATCCGGCATGGGCGGAGGCCCTCGCGAGGGCGGCGCCGGAAGACACTGTCGTTAGCAGGGCTTTCAGTGGGCGCGCCGGCCGCAGTCTGTCAACCGATTACGTGCGTGCCGCAATTTCCGACGATGCACCGCAACCTGCACCCTATCCGGTTCAGCGCGGTCTCACCGCTGCGATGAGAGTCGCCGCAGTGAAAGCGGGAGACGTGAGTCGCATGCAGGCGTGGGCAGGACAATCCGCAGGCCTCGCGCGCCTGGAGCCGGCCCGAAAAATCTTGGAGCGCGTTTGGGACGACGCACTCGCGATTCTCCGTTACTGACGTCCTAAGCCGAACCCTGCAGGCGGTATCGCCGCCGGACAACAGACGTTCGTGACCGTCGCCTTGGGGTCTAGGCCGTGTGGAAACGCTGGATTTTCGTACGCTGCAGACGGCTCGACCCGACTTGAGAAGGTCGTAGCTATCTGGTGTCGTGGTAAAAAAGGGCTGTTACGCCCTGATCGCCTGCATCAGC
>Ga0210394_10001438_pt1 | contig 38215 bp, 36 predicted proteins | sample IncBWC12MmetaG_FD_160121 | JGI IMG/M metagenome (GOLD analysis project Ga0210394, IMG submission 160121) | Forest soil microbial communities from Barre Woods Harvard Forest LTER site, Petersham, Massachusetts, United States - Inc-BW-C-12-M | ecosystem: Environmental > Terrestrial > Soil >... | reverse complement strand
GAAACGTCCCGCGCGCTGGATGTCGGTCAACGTGGCCGGATCGCTCTTCACGTGAAGCTCGTGCAGCTTCCGGCTGGCGACCGAGAATCGCAAATAGCGCACGAACTCCTCATAGTGCCACTGGCATACCCGGTAAAAATTGACGATGTCGAAATCCAGATCATTCAGCACTTCGACATTGGACGGCGGTTTGTGGAAAAAGACTTGAGCGCCGCCCGCGAAAGCTTCCACGTACGTCGTGTGATCGGGCAGCATAGAGATGATTTTCTTGGCGAGGCGGTTTTTTCCGCCAATGTAAGGTAAGGGGCCAACCATAAGTGCATTTAATTAATGATGAAAAGCCGCTCCGTTTGTACGTGGAGGCCGAGGATCGCGGCATCCTGAATAAATAGTTTTGCGTGACTCCCAGCGAGAATCGGCCAGATCGCAGTCGCGACCTGCCGAAGTTGAGCCCGCGACTTGAGCGGCGGATGGCCGCAGGCTTCAAGCAATTCTTCTCTCGGGACCTCGTAAATCGAAAGCGTCCGCTCCCTTAGCACCCGGCAAATCGCATCGTGGAGCGCTCGGCGTTGGATTTCCTTTCCGTTCGGAATTGATTCCAGCGTCGCGAAATGGACCGGAAGGTGGTCCAGCAGCCACTCGATGAAACCCACGGCGCTCGTAACCGCTTTGTCGCGCATCGAGGAGAGCTGGCGCGCGTCGCTGTAATCAAGATGACCGCCGCGGAATACGGCGGCGGCCACTGTGCGCCGCTCAATGCGAATTGAAATCTGGCTCACGTGAACCAGGTAATGGTCGCTCGCGTGGGCGCGTTGAAGCTCCGTGTGAAACCGTCTGGCCATGTCGCCGTGCCCCGCGGAGGGTCGGGCGCGACGATAGGCACACAAAAGCTGGGCTTCCGAATGGCTGTCCACAAGCGAAACATAATGCCGAACGGCGGCAATATCATTGAGCTTACTCGCGAGATGCACAGCAAACAGCTCCTCCATTGTCCTGGGCGCGAATGAGCTCGTGGGCAAGACGAACCGGTCGAGGATGTGATTCATGAGACATGGGCTAATGATTTAGAAAAGTGGCCGTTGGCTGGGCCCGGCAAGACATTCCTCGTCGTGACGAATCCGCCGCTTCAACTCGTCGTACAAATCGGGAAAGAGGAAGGCGACTGGAACCCGGTAAATGATTTCCAGACCGAGCGCCACGACAAGCGGCGGGAATGCGCGACTGTGTTCATAATGCGAAACCATCGAGGTATCGCGCTGGCCGAGCAGCCGGGCCACTTGCTTCTGCGAGAAGCCCATCCTCCTTCGATATAAAACGAGATTGTTTGTTTTTTGTTTAAGTGAGTCCATTTGCGTTCTCTTGAGTGCACTGTAGCAACTGGGTCGAATCGGTAAAGGCGGGAAAATTGTGGAAAACTACAAATCTCCGGGTCCCTCTGTGTGTAGCCTGTGGAAAAGGCGGTCTCGGTTGCGCTTATGGACGTGATCAAGCACCGCCGCAGTGCCGCGAATCTTCCGGGCACTCGAAAACATACTCACGCGGCCGCGAAGCTGGCCGGAGAGCGTTTCAACCGCGAAAGCCCGGATGAGCTCGATCAAGAATTGGAGAGGAATTTCCAACATCTTAGGATCATCGCGCTGATCGCCGCACTTGAATAGGCGGGAAAGTCTGGACGCAATCCAAACTGGTTTCAAAACCGGGCCGGAATGCGGTTCAGGTTTTCCCGTCTTTTCGCCGGCGACAAAACCTCGTATCATTACCGCCTATGTCAGAATCCTCCGGTGAAAAAATCGCGGTCACGTGGGAGACAGTTCCGAATCCCGATCCTCACGCCCTGCTGAAGGCCGTTGCCATGCTGTTCAACCGGCGGGTTCCGTTGTCCACAGGAGCAGATTTGACTTCAACCGACGAAGAGCTAATGTGTACACGACAGCCCAAACCCTAAACATCTACCCGCGCTTATGCAAGCAATCGCAGAAAAAGTCCTTCGGCTGGCCATCTACGCCCGTGTTTCCACCGAGGAACAGCGGGAGGGCCAAAACATCGACTCCCAGGTCGCGGAGCTTGAGCGTTTTTCGCGCGATAAAGGCTGGCCCATTACGGGGGTTTACAGGGACGATGGTTGGAGCGGCGGTGTTATGGAGCGGCCCGAACTCGACCGTTTGCGCGATGATGCGCAGAAGGGTCTATTCGACGCGGCTCTGATCAACGACGTGGATCGGCTGGCGCGCGATGTCGCCCACCTGGGAATCATCAAACGCGACCTCGAAAAGAAGGGCATCCAGGTCATCTTTCGCAAACTGCCGTCCGACGCGAGCGCCACCTCGAACCTTATGGTCAATATTCTCGGCAGCTTTGCCGAATTTGAACGGGAATTGATAGCTGACCGGACCCGCCGCGGACGCCGCCACAAAATTGAAGTGCGAAAGCAGTACCTCGGATCCAACACAGCATATGGCTATCGCTACTTGCCGATGGACCGAATCGCCGGCAAACAAGGCGTGCTCGAGGTGAATCCCTCGGAAGCGGCTGTTGTGCGTAAGATGTTCGAGTGGATTGACCAGGAAGGGTTATCAGCCCGCCGAGTGCAGCATCGGTTGGACGAGCTCAAAATCCCTCCTCGCCGCGGCGCGGCGCGATGGGGGAAGTCCAGCGTCCTGCGAATCTTGAGGAGCGAAATGTATGCCGGCATTTGGCACTACAACAAGTTTCAGGGCTGCGAACCAAAGAACCCAACAAGTGTGCGCTATCGGAGACGCGCAAAATGCAGCGTCCGCCAGCGCCCACACTCAGAGTGGATACCACTGGAATTGCCGGAATCGCTGCGCATCGTCCCCCGCGACCGCTGGCAGCGAGTTCAACAGCAACTTGATCGAAATATTGCATTCTCCCCTCGAAACGGGAAACACGCTTATCTTCTCAAGGGACTAATCCGCTGTGGAGCATGCGGAGCGCGTTACATCGGCGACCCCTGTCGTGGCATGTTTTACTACCGTTGCATCGCACGCTGCAAGAAGCTGCGCTCAATCCGCGAATCCTTGATCGACGACGCCGTCAAACGGGCGGTGTCGGCCGTCATGATTAACCCGGAAACAATTCTTGAGCCACTTCGCCATTTGGAGAGGGCGGACCTTCGAGAGAAGAAATGTCACGCGGAAACCGCTCAAGAGTTCGAAAAGCAGTCGCAGAAGCTGCTTTCCGAGGAGAATCGGATCCTTGAAGCGTATCGCAGCGGGATCATTTCCCCTGCCCAACTTGGAGAGCAGCTTGGACTTTTGAAAGCAAGACGGGACGCACTGGATGTGCAGCTTAACGAGATTCGGACCGCCCAGTCTATCGAACCTCAGCAGATCCAAAAAGAAACCATCGATTACTGCGCGCAGGCCGCAAAAAACTTGGCCCACTTCACGAATGAGCGCTGGCGGGAGTTTCTGCAAGTCGTCATTCGCGCCATTGCATTTCACGGTGACCGGATCGTTATCGAGGGGCAAATTCCGATCAAACAGGAGTTCGCTTCGGCAGGTGGTCTTCGCCTTGAGATTCCTCTTTAAGAATTCACATTTCGTCGCGTCAGCCGGACACTGGCCGACTTCAGGGACCTATCAGGCTGCCGCCGACCTTTGTCCGAGTGGCGGACAATACGCTCGGGGGTTGTGCTCAACCCTTGCAGCTCATCCAATTGATATGGAGGCCTTGCCCGTCTTTATAGAGTATCCTGAGAGTTCATCATTTGGATATGCGTTCGGAGAATGACAGGTGGACGCCAAACTCATAGCCGCGATGATTGCGGCGGCAGCAGCACTCGTCGTTGCCCTCTCGACGGCCATCGCTCAGATCTGGCAGATCAGAGAGAAATCGCGCCTGGATCGCAAACTTGCCGACGATGCTCGATCAAAAAGTGCGTCAGCTGCATCCCTTCAGATTACTCAAAATGCTATCCGACTGGGATGCGTAGCAATTCAAGGGTTTCAGGACGAGTTGGGAGTTCTTATCAAAGCCGGGTCCCGCTCACTTCTCGCGGCAGAGCGCAGAACGCAACTCCTTTCCGCGCGCGACGAATTACAACGGGTATACCGGGAGCAGCATCCGCTTCTAAGTTTCGCCGACAGGAATGCATTGAACGTCGCACGCGACATAGCGGCTGACGCGGTATTAATGCTCGAGTTTGAAGGTGTATGGCAGTCCGAGCTACTCGTTTTGGACGCTGTGTCGCTGCGTCAACTGGAACGCGCCAGCGCAATGTTGAGTATCCGGCATCAGCAACTGCTTTCGTCGGCAGTAATGAGGCTGCAACGGGAAGAGACTGAGCTAGAACAATGAGGCGAGCGAATGTCGAGTAAAAATAGGTTGCTTTGGGCTGATGACGATGCAGATTCGTTGCTAGCGCCACTCGGTCGCCTACTGCGCAAACAGTCCCAACTAGAAATTGATGTGGCATCAGACTATGACACAGCCATCCACCTCCTTCAAGAGAAGACCTACTCGGCTGCAGTCATTGATACAATCCTCCCTCCTGGCATTCGAGACTCTGCACGCGCTTCCTATTTGGGCATACGCCTTGCGCAATATATCTCGGCCACCTATCCTGATATCAAAATCGCCTTACTGTCAGTCGTACCCGTCTTGGAAGTAGAGGAACAGCTCCGAGGTCTGGACTTAGCATACTTCGAAAAATTACATGTATTTGAAATGAACAATTTTGATCGCCTAGTGTCATATTTAATAGGTAAAAGAGACCGTTGATGGTGCTATGCGATCATAGCAATTAGCAGTCATAGGTCTGTCGTAGCCGAGCAAAGAAAACGTGTGGGTAGTGATGCAGGTACAGGCGGACCCAACTCCTGTTTCGGGCAGCCTCCGGTCGGACCGCGTCGCCACTAGGACCTGGGCAACTCGGAGAAGGCGGATGGCTGAGCGCCCAGAGCGGGATTAGGAACGAGAAACGCGCTTGGGCCTGTCGACCCGCGAACTCCTTAAATGCCGGATTGCGACCATGAGGATAAAGCAACATGGTCGCAATCCGGCGAGCGTACGGAATGTTTCAGCATTATCTCAACAGGTCCGGTGGGTTTTTTTGTGCGCTTCTTGGGAGTTGCTGTGGCCGGACTCAACATCTCCGCGGACGCGAGGAGGCGCTCTGCATAGGCATCTGCGGGGAGCTTTACCCAGCTAGGAGCGCACCAGGCTATGGGGTAGTCAAACCGCGTCACAGGACCTGGAGAGCGAACTGCGTATTCATTACCCGGCCAGGCAGGCGGACGCTACCACTTCGAATCAACTGTTTATCGTCAGAAAATCCGGCATTATTGCGATCACATCCGCCGCGAGGTGGTATCACTTCCCCCGGGTTTTCATCGTGCCAAGAATCATCCCGTGGGTTCAAAGTAAGTTCTTCAGCCAATGCCAGAAACGCCTGATTACACCAGCACGCTTTTGATCACGCGCCCCATAGTAGACGCGAAGGCGTTGTTCCTCGTATTGGCGGCCTACAGCGATTTGTTCGGGCGTCCACTGATCCGCCCATCGAACCTCTCCACGGTCAATCCAGTAGTGCGATTGACAAGGCTCCTGCCAATTTCCTATTGACGGATCAAGCGAAGGACCATCCTGCGTCTCTGTGAGAGACCATCGATCTAACGGAGTCCTCACGATTGTGCCGCAGCCGCAGGCGCATAGATGCGCAGCGGCACCAAAAGCGTCGGCGACATAAAGAACTCCTGGATCCAGCTTAGCTGGCATGTACTGGACCTTTCGTAGCTCAAACCGCTGGGTCATAATGCTTCGTGAAATGTCTTAATATTGCCTACTTGCACGACGAGGCTGTTTAACGCATCCTTGTCGAAATAGAATCCCCTGATCTGCTTGAATTTAATGACTGCTAAGGCAGCATTTAGCGCATTCAGCTCAGCGGTTTGGATATGAATTCTGTATTCGTCTGCAGGATCATCAACAAGCTCCGCCAAGGTTAAATCCCGCAATCGCTGACCGTCTTCGGCTGAATAATATGTTGCTCTCAATGTGCCGTCGATCGGCCCCTGCGTCCGGTTTAGGCCCATGCCGACATCAATAAACGAAATTCCCTTCGAGGTTAGAAGGTCGAATATGCCCGCTCGTGACTTGCCTTTGTCAACACAAACAAACGCGAAAGTAACACCTGTGAGACTCTCTGATGATTGAGCGTCGATGTACCTCGGCTCAATGCGAAGCCCGTCGCGAAAATTCTCATAACGAGATCTGTAAACGTCAGCCTTTTTCTTCCCAAGTTCGGCCTCCGGAAGAAGTCTCCCGGGAGATCGATACGCTGTATGAACATGGAAATCATCCAAATCGAATCCCCGGATCTCTCTCACGGGAAGCTTGACCAAGAAATCGAGCACGTAAGAGCCAGTACCACCAAGGCCGATTACAGCAACGACATCGTCTGCAAACTTCGCAGAGAGATCTACGATCTGCGCTCGACTGGTTAGCGTGTCGCGAAATTTGAAGACTGACGTGGTCGGAGTGTCTTCAACGAGGCGGAAGGTGTACGGGGTTGCGCCACACTTCTCAATTGCGGGTCCGGAAATAATTTGCACGTAGTGTTCTATCTTTTCAAAGAAGTCGCGATAATCTTGTAGACTTCCGTTCGTCATCACCTTATTTGAAAAGGAACGTTGTACCACAACATCCGGGCTCGACGGTAGCGCAAGGGTGGCCTGGCCGCCTCCCAAACCCCTTATAGCCGTGCCGTCCATCTCGCAAGGATGAGAGCCAGCAAAGAAGATTTGATGGTCGTGAGGCTTTACTTTCTTTCCGTCGACGTCCGATATTAATGCGACTATCGCGCCCGTCTGACAATTCCCACTGTTATCTAGATACGGGATATCGCGCACCACGATATAGCCATGGTCTTCGGTAATAGCGTAACCTTTCTCCAAAAGGCGCTTTAGATCTTCGTTATGATTCGCCAGTGCGAGAAACATGGAATATCATGCCGTCTTTAACTTTTACAGTCGCGCCCTTGACCAACTGCCCCTCGGGCTTGATTCCTTCGCCTCTTTCGAAGGTGACGGTGTATGCCCTTCCGTCCGCCTGCGAGTAATCCGGATAGACCCACATCACAACCTGACCAAAAGAGAGCGCCTCGGCTTTTGGCCATTCGTGGGGGGTTCCCTCGACAACAATGGTCACTGTTTTCGTGTCTTGCATGTTGTTTTTCCTTTCCTTCCAAAGGCTTGACTAGCCTGTAGGAAGAGATTATCCTCATAAAGGAAGTATAGAGGAGAATCCGAGGCGTGTCAACATCAACAGGACAGGTTCGTCCTATATGAGGATTAACATTAGATGAACATTTACCACATCATTGCGGCGAAGATTCGCGACCTGCGCACTCATCATCACGGCAAGGGCATTAGCCAGGATGCTTTGGCCGAGGCGATGGGAACCACACCGAACACTATTTCGCGATGGGAGACAGCCACTTACAAGCCGTCCGTCGAAGATCTCGAAAAAATGGCCTGCTTCTTCGGAGTGCCGCTTTCAGTGTTTTTCCCAGGAGTTGAGCCAACCGCCCGCGTTCAAGCGCTTCTGAGCGCAACCGGGGACCTGGATGATTCTGATTTCGACGAACTTACGCGCTACGCGCAATTCCGGAAGGCTCGCAAGACGATCGAAGCAGCCAAGGCTACGAAACGCAAGAAACATGTATGAACCAGCGTCCGAATTACGAAGCTCTGAAGGAACTGGCCCGCAAAAAACGGACCGAGTACGGGGTAGTTACGGCCAGCCTAAATCTGATCGTAGTTCGGAAGATCTACGGCGCCGAACGTATTCGCATAGATCCCTGGAAGTTTCCGTCGACCATCCGCGCTGTGTACATGTGCGATGATGCCGATCCGTCGGTCGCTATTAATAAGGCATTGCCGAGAGAGCCCAAACTGTTCTCGCTCGTTCATGAACTAAAACACCACTATCTCGACCGACAACTCATTGAGAACGGAGAAATTCGCTGCGGCGATTACAACGCAAATCAAGGGATCGAAATAGGGGCGGAGGTCTTCGCAGCAGAGTTCATTTATCCTGAGGAAGAGTTCAATTCTTGTGTTGAGCGATTGGGAATTGAGCTGACGAAATGCTCGGCGCAGGACGTCGTCCGTCTGAAGCGGGAGTGCGGTGCGTGTGTGAGCTACCAGTTTCTTCGAAAGCGACTCATTCGACTGGGATTCGCAACTCCAGATGTGTTTGACGGCATCCAGTTCCAGAAGCTCGAAGAGCAGATGTTTGGAGTGCCGATTTACAAGCAACAGTGGTTCAAGAAACGCAGAAAGCGCGCATAGAACCACAACAAGCCCGGACCGCCGCCAACCGCAGACGGAGCGCGCCTCCCTCTGGTGGAAGAAACGAGGCGATCCATTGACTGCACTTGTGCGGGAAGGATACACCATCCCTCAAATGTATGGTCTTTTTTAGGCAGAAATGTTTATGAGAACGGACACCTTATGCCACGAATCGCCCGGCAGAGCGCCCGGGCGCCCTTGCCTGTCACAAAGAGGCGATGCCCGCGCGGCACTTGGTCAGAAGCTGCGCTGAAACTTCGCGATGATCTGAGCTGCGGAAAATAGCGCGAGCAGCTTCTTTGGCCGGCGCACGGCAGGTTCCTTTAGGATTTCAAGGGTCCAATAGAGAAGCGCCGCGAAATAGTGTCTACCTTCAAGGTCAAAACGACCAGCGGCCTCCTTAGCCCTAGCGCGGATGCGAGCAATTGGACGATAGGCACGTCTTATGGAGGGATCAGCCGCGAGAGTCCGATCCACTTCACCGCGAGTGTAGTCAAGCCCCTTCTCAATAGACGCCTTCTCAACGGCACACCATGTGCGAGGACGCGAAGCACTACTCAAACGCGCGGCATCAAGGTCGAGATAACCTCCTGATTCTTGATCGGTGCCCAACAAAACGATCTTGAGTTCTCTTTCGATCACCGCAAGGTCCGAAACCAACCGCCAGCGTTTCCTGAACTGGCCGCAGTCGATCAGTTTGAGACGACGACAATCGCTGGGATTGAAAAGACAGTTTCGGGAGTTGGCATCCCCGTGAATGTAGCCCATCGCTACCGATCGAGGCTCCGTTAGCCACTCATGTTTACTAAGGGGCAGGTACATCAGGTTTCTGATGCCGGTGCGCAAGTTGGGCCAGTCGGCGCACATCGCGGAACCGTAAATGTCGAGGTCGTCAATTGCGTCAAGGACGCTCCGTTTTAGATCACCAGTCAATTGAAATTCGACGTTCGCATCATAGCCCCATGGAGTTACTTTGTCGTCTTTATTGGTAGGGTCGAACTCGCCGGGAACGATAGTGAGGAGCTTCGCGATTGCTTCGTCCACAAAGGCGTCGGTAGCGCGGACATAGAGTTCCTTGAGCGTCTTACAGGCCGATTCGCCTTCCGACGCTGAATCGAAGCAAATCGGGTAAGTGGGCGGTCTGGTCTCCCCCGGAAATGCCTCCGCCTGCGGCTCGTCCTGGCCAAAGTCCGGAACCCGCCTCAGGGAGACAGTGTGGCCTTTCAGGACAGCCTCCGCGTGAAGGTGGTTCTTGAACTCCTCCTCGTACTTTTTCTTGTCGGAGTAAAACTTGATGAAGTGTTCGTTCTTTCCCGGACCGGCGTGGACCCTGCATAGGGAATCGCCAGACCATCCCCCTCCCACAGGGTGGACATCTACAGTCTTGTCCTCAGGAAAGAATCTTTGAATCAGATGCTCCAGGTGTTCGCGGCCTATTGGACGCACATCGGCGTACGCCTGGGTGCGATCCGATTTCCCTAAATATGCATCGCGCTTGCGCCCGAATGACTCGAAGAGGTTCATGGTAAAGGGATCGTTCTCGTCAAAATCGAGTCTCAGATCATAGGGCTTCAAAACCAACCCAAGCTTCTGAAAAGCTGGTTCGAGATCTTCTGGTCTTGGTACGTCGTGCCCGAGGACCAAATAACTGGCGTGCCATTCTGTCATGCTGCTACGGATGACTTCTTCGCGAGCGCTCTGAGAACTCACGATGAGCAAAGGGATATCTCCATCGCCGCACAACTGACGTAGTATTTCAAGACCCTGTGCCGCAGCCTGATGATCCGACCACGCGAAGATTCCTAAATCGGCATCTTTGACGTCTTCGATCTTGATGCTGTCATCGGTCCTGTAAATCCAGCGCGCGAATGGAGTGCGCTGCCAGATCCATTCGTTAATTGCATTGATGTTGTCGACCAATTCACCGGCTATTCCTCCGGTATCGATAAACAGAATCCGCCGGACTGTGCGAAGGTCACTCATTCGGGGCCCCCTGGTCGCTCTTGATGTTCTCAAGCCGTGCCGCCAAGGTGTCGCGATCAACGCCTACCTCCTTGGCCACACGACTTTGGTTACCGCGGTGTTTCTCCATCAGTGGTTTCAGGTATATCCGGTCTATCTCGCGCTGAGCGGCGACACGCGCGTCCTGGTAGGTAAGATTTGGGGGGATTGAGATCCGGTCTTGGGGCCGCCCAACCTTGTTGAGGGTAGGCGAAACTATCTCCTTGGGCAGATGCCTTGGAAGAATCACTCGGCCTGGATTAGATCGCCCGAGGGCCTCTATGATCGCGTTCTCAAGTTCGCGAACATTCATCGGGAAGTCGTAGTTTTGCAAGACCTCTAAGGCGCTAGGGCTGATGTCAACAGCGTGCGCTTGAGAGTGTTCCTCCAAGAAGTGGTGCGCCAAGAGCGGTATGTCGGACCGCCGCTCCCGCAGGGGAGGCAATACAATTTGGAATTGCTTGATGCGACCAAGAAAGTCCGGTCGGAATCTCCCCGCAGCAAGGGCCTGCTCAATGTTCACTGAAGTCGCGCTGATGAGCCGAGCTAAGAATTTACGATCCTGGTTCTCCCCGAGGCGCTGAAAGATTCGTTGCTCGATGACTCGCAGCAGTTTAACCTGCAACCCAAGCTCGATATCCCCGACTTCATCTAGCAGAAGAGTGCCTGCACCAACCTCTCCGAGACGCCCGATGCGGTCCGCTGCTCCTGTGAAAGCACCTTTGGCGGTTCCGAAGAGCTCGCTTTCAAGAAGGGCTACCGGAATCGCGGGACAGATCAAGGCTCTGTATGGGCTACCTGAGCGCTGGCTGAGGGAGTGAATCGCGTTCGCAAACATCTCTTTTCCAGTCCCGGTTTCGCCGAGTAGTAAGACGTTAGCTTCGGACCGAGCGGCAAGTCTCATCTCATCCAAAGAGCGACGGAAACTGGGGCTTTCGCCGACGAGGCGATCTCGAACAACATTCTGAAACCTGTCCCGCTCAATCGGATCTAAGAACGCAAGGGGTTCTGTTGCGTACTGGATCTCGGCGTGGATCTCCTCAGGCTCGGGCGGCGAGAATAGTGCATCGACGGCTCCGGCGAATCGTGCTCGTTGCATCAGAGCTACTGCGCCTGCGGGAACCAAGGCAATGACCGGCACCGGCGGCACCATTTGCGCGGCGGCGCTGAGACCTGCTAACAAACCGGCTAAGCCATCGCCGCAAACCCATTCAGCGAAAACCAGAGTTGGCTCCGTCCGGAGCACGTTGGGTAGGTCGCGGCAGCGGATTGCGTGATAGCCTTTGGACCGGATTTCTGTCTCCAGAACGAGTGCCAACTGGTCGTCCGTTGTAGCTATTCCCACCTTCACGACTTCCCCAAGTTCGTCACACTTAGAGATACGCCCGCTCCGGTTGCTTTAGACTCAACCCTAATCTCCCCACCAATTGAATGCATCATGCGCCGAGCAATATAGAGCCCCAGCCCTTGGTGGCGGTTGCCTTGGTCTTTGCGGGTACTGAAACATGGTTCGAATCCGCGTGCCATTGCTTCCGGCGAAAACCCGCCGCCGTTGTCCGTCACGTGAATCACCGCGTCCTTTCCGAGTTGCTCCACACCTATTGTTATCGCGCTAGCGCCAGTGTCTACTGCATTTTGGGCGACCTCATAGATGGCAACTCTCAGGTCATCAGGAAACGTCCAAACTCTAATGGGTTGAGCGGGCACCTGGGATATGTGAATCGGCCCCTCGTACAATGCTTCCAATGGCTCAAGCAAGTCCTTCACAAGATCCACTTCACTCATGGGTTGGCGGAGATTTCCAAGTAACCTTGTAACCTTGGCGAATTCGTTAGACAGGCGCTTGACGGCATCTCGGATTCGTCTAGGAGCATCATCAATCACGCTGGAATCCCCACTCTCAATTTCCTGCGCGATGCGGGTTAGCCGCGCTTTGGTTCTGCTGATGAGGCCACCGGCATCCTCGGCGAACGCATGCGAGCCGAGCGTTCGAAGCAAGGCTCGATATTCATTACGGAGGGTGACAGCCTGCTGAAGATCATGGGCGTTTTTCCAGGCGGTTTGGATCCTCGCAAGAATGTTCTCGAAGTTTTCCGTTTTGGCGACGAAATCGTTGGCGTGATGATCGCGGATCGCCGTAACGACAGTGGGAACTTCAGCGTGCTTAGTCAGGACCACGATGGCAGCCTTTGGCTGAAGCTGTCTAAGCGTCGGCAGCCATTGCATGCCCCGGAGTACCACGGGTTCCTCCATGCTCAAAGGTTCCAGAGAGAAAGGGTATTGCAAGTCGAGAAGCACAATGTCGTATTGCATCGCAGCTACAGCTTGGTTGGCTTCTATCTGATTCTCGGCGAGTTCTATCCTCAGTTTGCCGTACTGGGCTCCCGCTAATTCAGCGGCGCCGGCCTTTTCGAGCAACGCCCTAAGGTCGTTGGAGTCGTTCCGATCGTCCTCAACCAGTAAAATAATTAGCGGCTTCATAAATTTCCTCCTCGAACACTCGGCCCTTCGCTCGGCGCGTCCTCGCATACCGGCAACGAAACTACAGCCTCGACTCCACCCTGTTCCGGCGAATCGAGCCGAAGAGTCCCGCCGGCAGCCTCCACGGCTTGCTTAGCGAGAGGCAGGCCCAGGCCGGAATGATGTTCTCCCTTCACCGAGTATCCTGGTCGGCTCATCCGCTCGATCTGTTTGGCGGTGAGCCGGGGGCCAGAGTTGTGAATCCGAACGACAGCGTTTCGTCCATCCGGTGAGCGCTCAGTCACAACCGTGAGAACCCCCTTGCCCTCAATCGCTTCCAATGCATTATTCAGCAGGTTAACCAAAGCACTTACTATAGACATCGAGTCGACTCGAACCTTCATTTGCTCTTTGTTGAGGTCGTTGAGCGAAATAGCCGGTCGGATCGACGGCTTGATGACCTGGACTGCATTCCGGACGATGGCTCGAAGATCCTCAACGTGCGCTCCAGGTACTCCTTGTCGGCGCGCTTGCTCTATAATCGCTACTGCACGATCCTTTTGCGCTTCGATAGTAGCGTAGTGGGGCTGGGGATCCTCGCCGGGTGACCGCCGTAAAAGATCGACAGCTCGTTGAATCCTAACGAACGGGTTCATTAACTCATGCATTACCGCAGCGCTGTACAAACTCGTGGCAGCAATCTGCGTTGCCGTCGTGAATCGATTCTGAAGTTCCTGATATGCCCGCTGAGTATCGCGCGCGCTGATCGCCACACCCAGCATCTGTGTGATATCCCAAACAGCGCGTTTTTCAACATCGGGGACAAAGGCAAAGGGGTATGATCTCGAACAGCTTCGATCAACAAACAGCACACCGCAAGGTCGTCGCTCCAAGGACCAAACGGCCGAGGCAAAAAGGGTGCGCACTGCCTCGCCATCTGGCCGTTGATTCAGACGATGATCTTCGAGGTTAGACATGAGCACCGCCCCTGGATCATCCGGGAGGCTCTTAATCAGTTCGCGCATGACGGTGTAATCCTTCAGTTTGATGGGTTGGGGCAACGAAGTAACTGGGGAGCTGCATCCGTACACAATACTGTCATTCTCGACCAGGTATAGGGTAACTCGGTCGCCTGGAAATCCCTTGTGCAACTCGTCTACCACTGGTTGCCAGTCTGCCTCAGGCTTCGAGGCGGCAATTAGCAAAGTTGCTACCTTCTGTTTAGTCAGATGCAATTGTTCCTGACGATCTCGTTCGGCCTTTTCTTTGACTGCGGTAACAGTAAGCGCGATCTCATGCCTCGCGTTTGTCAAAACCATGCGAGTTAGGTCGTCCATGATGGGCAAGCGATCAGAGTGGGCTTCATAATACCCCAGAGTGACTACCCCGACGAGGGCATCGCGGGCCGTAAGCTTCAGACCAATCCGCGGCGTCTGAGGATTCTGTGCTATTCGCTGCTCTGGTGGCTCAATGGAATCGCGGTGTTTATCACGAAATCGAGCATGCCTGGAGGACGGCGGGAGGATGCCGATGTCCTCCTCTCTGCCAGCCAGCCGGCCGATCCATCCCTCGTTGAGGTCAAAGCAGGCCAAACCCTCCTGGCGCATGTGCCAGTTGAAGCTTGCCTGAAGGATCAACTTTCTAGATGTCTCGTCCCATACGAACAGCGACCCCCAGTCAGCTCGCATGATTTCGCACAAAAGCTGCAAGATGCGGTCTAGCCAGGCCGTAGACGGCTCCTGTTTCGAAGCCCACTGCAGGCGCTTCCGGTAATCCGACATCACGGCATGCGTATGATCCGCGTCCTTCACCCGTACCATCGTCCCCAAAAACTTTCCGGCCGCTCGTATGATTCGAAGACGCCGCTCAGTGAAGAAATTATCCCTTGAACTGTCAATTACCCAGGTACCGACTAGAGTGCTCTGATGGGAAAGTGGAAGCACAGCGGTAGAGTGAATCGTGGCCACTTCGTTTCTTAGCTGGTCACCGTATCGAGCGGCATTTTCAATAGCTCTTACGCTCCGATGAAAGGATCTTGTTTTTGGCCCAGAGTTTGTCACGATACCACCCGCCTCTAGGCTCTTCCTGCTGCATGCACCATCGGTTCCGGCACGTGTGACGGGCCGAGTGAGGCGGCGAAGTTCGCTCAGCAGACCTGTCGGCGCTGCTCCAACGAGATAGAACTGGTTATCGTTCATCAGTACTCGCATGTGCGTATAGTCCGCTCCCAGTGATCGCCCAACCTCCTCCAGATACCGGTTACACCATTCGAAGCGGTCCCTCTCAAGAGAAATTGGTTCCCGGAGAATTGCGTTGCCAATTTCAAGGAGTTTGCCTCTAGTTTTCCTTTCCTCGATCTCTTGTTCACGCTCCAGAGTGCTCGCTATGTTCTGCGCATAGCCTACCCACAAAGAGAAACTTTCCCGGTCCAAGAGTGTGCCGTCCGGAAAGCTGAGCTGAAATGTTCCTATCACTCTGTGGCTTGAGCCTACCAAAGGAATCGCCAAATGAGCCTTGAACCTACTTATCTTGGTTGCCCGTTTGTCGCACCTGAATTTCTTCTTCGTCGCGTCCGGTACAAACACAGCGCGGAGCGTTCGTGTAACCAGCGTAAGGATATCTTCATCCTTCTTGCGAGTTGTCGGGTGTTTTGCGGGGATGTCGCGCACGACGGGCATCGCCCACTCCTCCAATTCAGGAGGAAACACTCCGTCAGTCGTGTCAGGTGCGCGGCGTATAGTGATCCGCGCGACAGCCGGCCAGTCGTGACCAAGAGGAGAAACTGGTGTGGCGTAGCCGAATCCCTCACCCAAGATCAGGCCAAGTTGATGGTCCACTAAGCAGATTTGACCACCTTGTGCGCCAGCCGTCACTGCTTCACCTAGCGCTGTTTCCATCACCTTTCCCGGGGAATCACACGTTAGCAACACAGCGGCCGCTTTCAGGAGGATTTGTTGCAAGTCGCGCGTCCTTGCTCGCGACGAATAGCAATTCAGCGAGCACCGGGCCGAAAGCGACATGTTGTTGAACCGCGCACCGTGCCTCAGATCCACTCCAAATTCGCCAGCACATAATCCGAGGACCACGGGAATGGCGGGATACTTTTCTTGAAGCAACCTGCCAAGTTCGCTCCAGTCCGCGCCCCGCCTGGAATCATATGCGAAGAGACCCGTACAAACGAAGCCAAGAATCAGCGAGAGATCGCTGCCGTCTTTACGGCTTGCATTTACGGCCTCATCGAGGGTGCGGGTCACCACATCTAGCATTTGGTCCTGCTTCGGACTCATCACGTAGAAACAGTCGCGGGCCGCGATCCTTCTGTTGACACGAACTGGACCGTCGCCGGTGGCTAGCGGGTCGATCGGCAAGATGATCTTGAAGTCATCGCCAGAGCGCAAACCGAAGACTGGGTTCTCGTCTTCCCGAAGCTTTAGTTCGTTTCGCAGTTGCAGAATCCGATGCACAGCAGGGAGTCCATCCAACTTTGCGGTTTCGTATCCGACGGTGGCCGCCCCGACCAGCTCGTCTGCGGAAACCCTCATCTTCCCGTGTGGTTTGAAGCCATGTTCCATCGCCGTTCCGCTGCCGATATCGCTTTCCACAAGGGCTAAGGCCAAACCGGATTGTATGCAGCGATCGTTGGCGAACTGGTAACCTATTTTGCCTTTGATCTGGTCGGTTGCGGAAGCGCCTAGAAGTTGATACCGATGCTGAAATGAGGCAAGAATCTCATAGTACAGCTCGCCATCGCGGAGCATCCTCCCGCCATCTCCATCCGGTAGAAAGCCAGGCATTATTCCACAAAGGTATCTTTCCGCGCTCGATCCGAGTCTGACCTTCGCGGCGTTCTCGAGCTTCGCAGCCAACTTCTTGAGTTGCCTGCGATCAGGTCCGCTCTTACTGTTGTATGGCTGATCGAGATGATCTACGGTAACCCAAAGGTCGTTGGAGCACAGCAACAGCAGGATTACACCCGGATCAATAAATCCGCCCGGAACAAGGGAACAAAAGAGTTTAGCCATGCTGCCACCGATCAGAGGGACATCATAGTGGAGGGAGTGATGGAGAGCGGAACGGACTTCTCGTGCGAGAAAAGTTCGCGGTGTACACCAATCCGCCGTGGCTAACAATAGAGCGCAACGGACTTGGAGGTTCGTCGACGAGCGGCTCTTCAGGGCGCTGTTGACAAGCCTTCTTGCGGGCTTTGAAGCGCGGCTGCCGCTGCCCTGCTGGCGGAGGACCGAGAATCCGACGTCAAGCACGCGTGCGGGCATATTATCCTCGTTCGCCTGCCCTGCAGATTGCCGGTCCCCCATGGGCGACCCTGGCGTATTCCGTGTGCGCCGCTTTAGATCCATCTGAATTCTCGCCCTCAATTCTTAGGTGCATGATGCGGCGACCCTGCGGGAGGGCCTCGGCTTGCTGTCGGATTCTTCCGCCGAGCGGACCGCTGGACGTCGGTGTCGGCCCCGCGTCGGCCGGCAAACCAAGATCGGCTCTGCTTCGACGTCTTGTCTCCTTTCTGTAGGCTAGTTGCTTGCAACTATCGATGGTAACGGTTCGAGCACGTGTAGCACCAAACGAAGATTTCATGTGAAGAGATTATACATCTGCTTGTGTACCAATGGATTGAGAATCAGCTCTGTACTAGCAGACCAGCCTTGGAGGCGCTTCTTTGATATGTAATTGGGGAAGCGGTTCCGCAGCAGTGCCGAGAAGTTCCCCAAGTCGGACCTGAAAGAATTGTGGCATTTACGATTCTGTCTCCTAGCGACCGAAGCTCACTGCTAGCAATGAGGTTTTGCCGGAAACGGCGGGGTCTTTACGACGCACAGCGGAGCGTCGCGACTCCCCCAAGGGAAGACGGAGCCGTCCGTGAAGACGGAGCCGACCGTAATGATAATCACTCCGACAGACTCCGTACTTTCACTAGTAGCAGAACCATCTTATCTGGTGTAAAAACGAAACGGGGAGATCTTCGAGAGACTCCGTTAGAGAACAGATCGCGTGTCTCGAGCGCCGCTATCTCGAACGCCCTGTACTCGGATTCGAGCGGGCTATTTGTGGAACAGTGATTGCATTTGACAAGACGTGGCTAGTACCCTAAGATTACCGTAACTTGTTGATACTATTAATGTTAACTAAAAGGAGGTACGCGATACGCCGACCGATCGGGCGAGAAGTACTCATTTTTTCATTCCTTCCTTGCATCGCCCGTGGTAAGATGTTGCGTCGCGGAGGATCCTGGATATGAGTAGCTCGGTTGCCGGCACTGCGCGGCAAATGTTAAAGTCACAGGTTACACAGCCAGAACTCACCTACTGCGCTATCTCGATTGCCCTTAATGAGGTCTTTTCCGGCGCTGAATTGATCAAAATCGCTCAGGAAATCTCCAACGTGACTGATCTCAAGCACACTAGACCAATGGAGGACTATTCGACAAATGAAATTCGAGTTCTCCTATTGGACCATGTCAGGGACCTTTACGAGAAGCAGCCTGAAATGTTGACCATAGTGGAATCAATTATCGAGACCACTGCAACCAACGCTCCGGATAACTCTTGATTGGAGAGACCCAATCCACCTCACCAACAAGGCGCGGACGCACAAACTCAATCTCGGATTGATACCCAGACGCAGATCCTTGCTCCAAGCAAGAAGTCAGTCTGGGTTTTTTTTAAGTTTCAACAATCCTGAATTGTGAAGAATCGAGGTGATCCATCGACTGCTCCAAGTGGGCAGTACTTCAAATCGTAGTGTTCGTAATCGCTCGCGGTCCTTTTCAACTTGAGACAGTGCGAAGACCGAACGGGGTGGGGATTCCGGCAAAGCCGAGCGCCCAATCCGAAAGAACGCCGAACGGCGTTCCGGGATGAATCCGAACAACATCTGAGCGTAGCGACGCTCGATTGTGCAACAAGCGTTCGGCCTGCTCAAGAGAAACCTGTCCGGAGCGCATCGAAGGATGGATGCCACCTAGGTTGAGAAAGGGGTGCGCACTCCGACACACGATATCCAGTACTACTGTCGTAGGTGGACAATGTAAAATATGCGATCCTAACGGGGTAATGGAGGTCGTTGACCGGGAATGTCAGTTTATGACTCGTGTTCGACATGCAATGGCAGGGGCGGGTTTGACTGCACAAATTGCCTCTGCAGCCGATGCGGCGGCCGAGGAGTGCTACTCGTAGAATGCACGAGGTGCGAAAGCGGCAACATTGTCTGTGCTCGATGCGAGGGAAGAGGAGACGTTGTCGTCAAGAAGGGCCTCTTCTCAGACAAGTATGGAACGTGCCCAACCTGCAACGGCATGCGTCGTATCAAGTGCGGAACGTGCAAAGGCAGCGCCCAAGTCGAGAGTACTTGTTCCGCCTGCCAAGGAAGGAAGAGGAATTCTTCTTGCACGACATGTAATGGAACAGGGCGAACTAATTGTCAGACGTGTAGCGGTTCTGGAAGAGTCCCAAGCGCTTGGTCCCGCTCTCTATCTGAGCTACCGGTCGAGCGCCTAAGATTTGAGTACGAGAAACGGCAGCGAAAACTTACCACGCTGCAAGTGAAGATTTCTGGATTGAATAGCGAATACGAAAGGGCCGTGGCCGCTCAAGAAGAAGAGTATCAGCGGCACGTACGAAATAGAAGCTTGAGCAGTTACGACCCCCCGGGTACGGTTGACTACTTAATACGAGAGCTCATGGGCGCGGAGGGCGAGGTGGGAAGCCTTGAGGCCGAATTGAGTATGATCGACAGAGCCCTCAACGGCAAATGATAATGCTAGTTGGCTGAGACATTCCTTCGCCGTATTTGACCAAGTCGGTCTCATTAACCCGACGCCACAGTAACACGGTCCTTGAGCACGCTTTTCTCCGAATAGATCAAGCCAACCGTCCATTATGTCCGGTTGGCGCGAGCCTCGGCAGCGGCGATAATGCTCTTGACGACTCTGTCAAGCGTGCGGAAATATATGCTGATCGATTCTCTGTTGGACAGCGGTAATTCTCCCGCTTGATCTCCTATGTTCTTGAAGTACCTAAGCATGCTATTCTGATCGCTTTTTCGGTAAGCTTCGTCGTATGGGCTGTCAAGTTGGTTAGGATCGAAGTCTATAGCTTCAAAGAATGCGCGGGCGTCTTCAACTGAGTCTCCAGTCGGCTGGATGGATTGAAGGGCCCTGATCTTGCGCTCGAATCTGTTCCGCTGTTCTTCCTGCCGTTGTCGGCGATCCTCGCCTCTTTGCGCTTCGATGCTCGCAATCTCCTCTTTACCTTTAAGTACCCTCTCGTCCCATTCTTCGCGGGTCATTGTGCGGTAGAACCTTAATTCATCCTCCGTCGGCTGTCTGTCCGTTCCAGATGGAGAGGGCGGTATTTTTTCATTTTTGCTCTCTTGTTCCGGCGGAACCTGAAACTCTTTAGCTTCAGTTGGTGTACCGTCGGGCATATCACCTCTATTCATATGGATGAGTCCTTTCTTTTGTTATTGGTAAAAACTCTTGAAAAGGGGAAGTCTGGCGGCGCCGCGGGCAGCCGGTTCTAGCCAACTGTGGGCGAAAGGGAAGCAATTCAGTCGGTGGGGCGAAGGTTAGACCTCGGAGGCTACCGGGAGGGCCACCGTGCCACTTGCAGTTGCAGCGTAGCATGGCTACAGATTTGTGTCAAAACATCCGAAACATCCGAAATGGCTTCTGCTGCGGCGCGATGATTCCGGAATCTCGCGGACATGCTGTCCTGTTTTGCAAGTTGTTGAAAGCCGATGAGGTCAACAGCTACAACTTTGACTACAATGCCCATTCTTGAGTGTAGACGATGCCACCCCAAATAAAAGAAATCAATGGAGATAAGCGCATTTTAGAAATTGGCGTCTCGATGCCTTGGGCGCTGGTTGTCTGCTCCTCGATGGGAGCGAACGCCGGCTAGGACGAGCGATGATCCGGAAGTGGTGATTTCCTTAGGGTAGGGGAGTGTTTTTCCCAATAGTGGTAAGGTGAAATACTAACCGCACTCATAAGAACGAAGGATTCCTAAAGAAACGAACGGGGAACAGACTAGGACAAGTATGCGAGGTATTGTCATCTGCCCCGACATCGCATTGCGCCAGCGATTCGAAGAGGCTGCGGCGCAGTACAACCTGACTCTCGTTAAACGGCTGGATTCTTATCCAAGCCCGGAAGCGTTCGGAAGACTGGCGAGGGCGTGGGCTCCGGAGGTGGTATTCCTGAGCCTGGAGAATCACGGGCATGCGACGGAGTTCTGCCGCCACATGGAGGCGGAGTTTCCGGACGTGCAACGAATTGCGCTCCACTCATCGCCGGATCCCGCCACATTCAAGCTCGCGCTGCGCCTGCGTATGCGGGAGCTTCTGATCGCGCCGTTCCAGCATGCGGAACTCGCGCAAGCGTTGAGCGATGTGGTGAGCCACCTGGAGAAACATCCGATCAACATCGTCGGATGCTCGGACCGGTTTTACGCGTTTACGCCGGCCAAGGCGGGGGTGGGGGCTTCGACGATCGCCGCCAACGTCACGCGCGCATTCGCGACAATGCCGAAAGTGCATGCACTGCTGGCGGATTTTGACATCTACTCCGGCGTGGCGGGTTTTCTGTTCAACGTGGAGCACGAATTCTCCATCATTGACGCAGCCGACCGAAGCAAGGATCTGGATGACGATTCCTGGAGGCAACTGGTAAAGAACGTGGGTGATATCGACCTGCTTCTGTCGGGCGCGCCGCGGCTGGCCGGCGACGCTCTGGACGCTAAACAAATGGCAAAGTTGCTGGATTTTATGCGGCGGAACTATACCGTGGTGACCGCGGACCTGCCGGACATATTCGACGAGTTGTCGCTCACGGTGCTGCGCGAGGCGAGCCGCATTTTTCTGGTCACCACGCCCGAACTTCCGGCTTTGCGGCTGGCCCGGCTAAAAGTCGAGTTATTCCGGCGGTTAGAACTGGACGACCGGTTATCGCTGGTGCTGAACCGGGTGCCGAAACGTATGGAGCTCTCGATCGAAGAGATCGGCGAGACGGTGGGGCTTCCGGTGACGGCGTCGTTTCCTTCCGACTACGTGAGCGTCACGAAATCGATCCGCGAGGCTCAGATGCCAGCGAACCTGGCTGCGCCCTTCCACCAGTTCGCAGAGACCTTGTTCCGCAAGCCCCCACAGGAAAAAAAGCGGTTCATCGAACGGTTCGCAGTGGTACCGATGCGGTACGGACTCCGATCGCACATCTCGTAATCCTGTATCGGCTCGGCTAACCCCGCTTTCAGCCCCGCCACCCAGTCTCGGATAATCGCGATCGGTTCAGATGCCTTTTCCACCGGGGCGACCGGGAGGAGGGGCTTTTCGTACAGGCTTCCAATCGCCACTGATACCGTGTTTCAGCGCTTCCGCATGCTCGATCGCGGCAAGCCTGTGTTGGATTCCGGCTATGGTGGCGGCCTTATAGGGCGAGTCCGGCCATGTTTCCGCTACGCTGAGCCGGTAGAGTTCCCATTGACGTTCGGTCATGTGGTTCGTTGTGGCGAGAGCGGAGTGTTTACGCGCGGGCGTCCATTCCGTGCCTCCAGGCGGTGTGCCTTGAGTCCGCTCTCAATCGGCATCCTACGTTCGGCCACGGCTTGCGTCTATCGCCCTAAGGTACTAGACAGTACTCGTGCGGAACCCTTGAATCCAACATAGCGGACTATCGCCTCAAGCCTCTGCGCCCTGCGGAAACCGCAACTTACCCATCACTGACCCTTATCCTGTAAGGCCGGAGTGTCGAGTACGGCATCCTTGACCGCTGCTTTTACCGCATGCTTCACCGCATCTTTCACGCTGTCTTCAAGCTCTTCTGGTTGTAAAGCAATCTCGACACCCTTCGCGCCTATTTCCTGGATCGCGGTCTCGATCATCGGAGTTATCGACGGCAAATCCTTTGCGACCGCTTTGGCCACCTTCTTCGCCACCTTGTTCGTCGGGATCCCGTCTCTTTTATCCTTCTCCAGCCGCGCAAGCGCTGCGCTTCTCCAATCGTCGAGGAACGTCTGTCGAAGGCTCCTCGCGATGGGCGCGTCCTCAAATATCATTCCCACTTCGCGGCGGCGGTCGAGCTCCGCCGTTCGGAGACTCTGGCTGCCGACAAAAGCGTGGGTGCGGTCGCGGAGGATCATTCGCGTATGCAGGCGCAAATCGCTGAGTTTCGCGACATCGAGCTTCGCGGAGGGCCGCGTCACATGACCCAGCACCTTCACTTCCACACCGTTGTTTCTGCGCTCCTCCAGCGCGCGGATCATGGCCGCATCGCCGATGCAGGGATCGTAAACATAAAGCTCCTTCCTGGCGTCCCTGATGAATGCTCCCAGCGCGTGTCTGGCATTGGAGGGACTCACCACCAACGAATCCAGACCGGCCGTGTATGGCTGCCGCGTCATGTCCATTTCAAACAGCCTTGCGGCTTCTTTAATCGTAGCCGCGTCGTTGGTCACGACTCCGAAACTCCGGCTCTGCTCGATATCGATATAGGTAAAATTAAACGCCAATACGTACAATTCAAGGCGGTCGACGATGAGGTATTTCGCGTGATAGCGAACCAGATCGTCCGCCGTCCGCGCCACGGTCACACCCGCCTCCAGGAGCCGCGCCTCAAGGTCGCGCAGGCGCTTTTCCCCTCCCCGATTCGCACAGGCGATCAAAGCGCGAACCCGCACGCCGCGATTGACCGCATTGATCATCGCGCGCTCTATCTCCTTGCGGTCGAAGCGAAAAATGGCGATGTCCACGCTTTGCGTAGCTGAACTGATCGCCTTGACCAAGGCGCTCACGCCATCGCCGGGTTGTATCAGTAGTTTCATAAAGATTCCTCAAGCACGGAAATGGCCTGGAGGCTCTGGCAGCCTTCTTGCTCTTGGTCTTTCGGGCGGGGCGCCGCCGGTGCGAAGGAGGACCAGCAAGTTATGTGCAAGCAACTCTGTAAGATAAAGCTTTCCTTGACTTGTTTGACCCTGGCTGTAGGCGCGCTGGCCGCACCGGCGGGCAAGCACAAATTTGCCGACCCAAGTGCGAAAAATGCGCAGGCCGTGCTCTGGAGCGATCCCGCCGACATTCAGTCCCGTAATTTGTTTTACGGCCCCGGTGGGAAGCAACATCAGCCGGTTGGAACGAGCTTCACGTTTGTCGATGAGGATCTGAACGGCAGCAATCCGAAATACAACGTAAAAGCCGAGGACGGCGTGAAGTGGAAAATAAAACTCGGCGCTGAAGCGCGGCCGGAGACAGCGGCGACTCGATTGGTATGGGCGGTAGGGTATTTCGCCGACGAGGATTATTTTCTGCCGAGCGTGACGGTTTCCGGCCTCCCGCAGCATCTGCATCGGGGACAGCAATTGATCGGCGCAAACGGCGCGATGCAAAATGTGCGGCTGAAGAGGCATGTTAAGAGCGAGGGCAAACTTGGATACTGGTCCTGGCGCGACGATCCATTTGCGCGCACCCGCGAGTGGAACGGATTGCGCGTCGTGATGGCGCTGATCAACAACTGGGATTTGAAGGACGACAACAATGCCATCTACGAGGAGGGGCCGGAGCGGATGTACCTGGTCAAAGACTTGGGCGCGAGCTTCGGAACGACGGGATATGACCCGCGGCAGTACACGTCGAAGGGCAATCTGAAGGGCTACGAGCACTCGCGCTTCATCACGAAAACGACTGCCGATTACGTCGATTTCGCCGTTCCATCCCGGCCGGCGATCCTGGTATTTTTCAATCCTCCCCATTTTGTTTCCCGCATGAAGCTGCGCTGGATCGGCAGGCGCGTTCCGCGAAGCGACGCACGCTGGATGGGGCAGTTGCTCGCAAAATTATCTCCTGCGCAGATTCGCGACGCCTTTCTTGCCGCCGGCTATACGCCGGAAGAGACCGAGGGGTTCGCCAAGGTTGTCCAGAGCCGGATCACGGAGCTAACCGATCTCTGAAGATGCTTCCTCCGTCGCCGCTTGAAACTGGATCCGGTGCAATTCCGCATAAAGGCCACCCTGTGCCATAAGATCCTCGTGCTTTCCGCTTTCGGCGATGGTCCCATCCCGCACGACGTAGATTTTATCGGCGCGTTGAATCGTAGAGAGACGATGGGCGATCACGATGGACGTTTTTCCTGTCATCAGCCGGTCCAGCGCCTCGAAAACAAGCTGCTCTGAAGCGGCATCGAGGCCCGAACTGGGCTCGTCGAGGATCAGAATGGGCGTGTTCCGGATAACGGCGCGGGCAATCGCGATGCGCTGCCGCTCGCCGCCGGACAAAGTCGCACCCCGTTCGCCGATCATCGCATCGTAACCCTGCGGCATCTTTTCGATGAATTCATGCGCGTTGGCAAACTGCGCGGCTTCGAGAATCTCCGCGCGGCTCGCGCCCGGCTTTCCATAGGCGATGTTGCGCCACACGGTCGCGTGGAACAGAACCGTATCCTGGAGCACGAAGCTCACTTGATCGCGAACGGACTTTTGCTGCAGGCGGCGCACGTCCCAGCCGTCGATATTCACGATACCCGAATCGGGATCGTAAAAGCGCGGGATCAGACTGATAATCGTGCTCTTCCCAGCCCCGGTTGGTCCGACTAGCGCGGCAACTGTACCGGCCTCAATCTTGAAGCTGATATCTTTCAGCACAGGCTGGTTCGGTTCATAACCAAAGGTCACGTGATCGAATTCGATGTCGCCTCTGAGCCTTCCCACGCGCCGGGATCCGGGCAGATCCTTCACCTCGCGTTCCGATTGCAAAACTTCCTGGATTCGCTCGTAGGCGACGGCGGCTTTGGCGTAGGTATCGGTCATCTTCGAAAGATCCTGCATCGGCTTGTACATCTTGCCCAAGTACCAGATGAAGACGATCAGAGATCCGGCGTCGAGCGCCCCTTCGAGCACCATGCGCGCGCCAAACCACAACACCAGACTCGTGCCGGCACCCACGATGATCTCGACCAACGGCGCGAGCCGCGACTTTAGGGCCCGCGCGCGCAACGCGATCTCGACACTTTCGAGGCTCTCGTCCTCCAATCGCTTCTGCTCATACTCTTCGCGCGCAAAGGCCTTTACCACGCGGATCGACGTAAGGACCTCTTGTACGATCGAGACAATCTGCCCCTCTTTTTTACGGACTTCGCGGGATGACTTTCTGATGAGCCTCGTATAATGGAACACCACGAGAAACAGGACCGGTGCTATGGAGAGAGCGATCAGCGTGAATCGCCAGTTCATGTAGAACATGATGCCGACCATCCCGGCCAGGGTCAGGCAATCGACCAAAACGCTCAACAGGCCGGAGGTGACGAAGCTTTGGACGGAATCGATGTCGCTGGTGACCCGGCTGATCAGGTCGCCCGTCTGGCTTTCGTCATGAAAGGACAACGAGAGACGCTGGATGTGAGCATAAAGAGTGCGCCGCAGGTCGTGCATCACCCATTGGCCTACGGTGGTGGTGCAGGATTTTTCGACATACGAGCTGATCGCGCCGAAAATTGCGATTGCCAGCGCCGAGACTGCCGCTATTTTCAGCATCATAAGAGTGTCGGAGCCGGCTATCGAAAGGACCAGCCGATTCAGCCAGTTGTCGTTGTTCCTGGGCTTCAGAATGCCGTCGAAAACCAGCTTTAGCGGCCAGGGGCTCGCCAGATCCGCGATCCCTTCGCCAATCGCCGCGACGAAAGCGATCAGCAGCAGGCCCGAATAGGGCTTCAGGAGTTTCAGAAGGGTGAGACGGCGACCGCGAGGTTCCACAAATAGAAGATGACACATTGCATCTCTCTGTTACGGACCGGGGTGTTACGGAATGGGGCCGAAGTGAATCTATTGGTCAGTGTCACCGGCTACGCTCCTATTCGGATTGTCCGTTTTCGCGCAAGGCGACGTTAATCCGCAAGCGGCCGCATTGCAAGACTTTGAGAAACGCATCGGCGAGTATGTGAGTCTACAGAAGCGTCTCCAAAAAGGACTGCCTTCCACAAAGCCTACCGCCGAGCCCCAGACGATTCTCGATGGTCAGCACGAGTTCGCCCGAAAAATCCGCGAGGCGCGCAGTCAGGCGCAGCAGGGCTCTATTTTTACTCCGGAGATCTCGAAAGAGTTTCACCGGCTTCTCGGATTGGCCCGGGCAGGATCGAATGACGCCCATATCAAGAAAAGCCTGGAGCGCGCCGAGCCGGTGCGTCTGACGCTCCATGTGAATGATGCGTATCCGGCAAATATCCCCCTGCAATCCACCCCTCCGACGATCCTGATGAACCTGCCGCGTCTGCCTGCGGGACTGGAGTATCGCATCGCCGGACACGCGCTGGTGATTCGCGACACCGTGGCCAACATCATCGTCGACCTGATTCCGGACGCGATTCCCTGACCCCATGCGCAGATCCGTCTTTTTATTGCTGCTGTTCCGCGGTATTTCCGCCGCCGCGAGAGCCCTGCGGACCGTCGCTGGCGAGCAGCAGTCCATCGGGCCGGCGCTCAAGCTGCCCCTGGCGCCAAATTCCGTGCGCCTGGCCATTATTGGCGACACCGGAACAGGCGAGCGCCCCCAGTTCGAGGTGGCGCAACAGATGGAAACGTTCCGCCGGGCTTTTGCGTTCGATTTCGTGTTGATGCTCGGCGACAATATATACGGCTCGAAGACGCCTGAGGATTTCAAGAAGAAATTTGAGAGGCCGTATGAGACGCTGCGGACCGCGGGCGCGAAGTTTTACGCGTGCCTCGGCAATCACGATGACACTTCGGAGCGGCTCTACCAACCGTTCAACATGGGCGGCCAGCGATACTACACCTTCAAGAACGGGAACGTCCAGTTCTTCGCCCTGGACAGCAACTATATGGACCCTGCGCAACTGGAGTGGCTCGATCGCCAGTTATCGGGCTCCGGTGCGATGTGGAAGATTTGTTACTTTCATCACCCTTTGTATTCGCACGGTAAGTTTCACGGCTCCGATCTCGATCTTCGCGCCCGATTGGAACCGATGCTCGTGAAATACAAGGTCGACGTGGTTCTCAATGGCCATGAGCACGTTTACGAGCGCGTGAAACCGCAGCAGGGGATTTATTATTTCGTGCTCGGCAGCTCCGGCGAGCTGCGGCCGCACAATCTGAATCCGTCGCCGGACACAGAGAAGGGTTTCGACACCGATCGAGCATTCGGATTGATTGAGATCGCCGACGACCGGTTCCATTTCCAGATCATCTCGCGCGCCGGCGCAACTGTGGATTCAGGAGTTCTCCAGAAATCCGCAGCGAAATCGTGATCCGAAGCAGGATTGAGGAATTACCAGCTTGAGTAAACCTCAGGTTCGCATGGACAGTTCGAGCGCCAACGGCCCGTCCGGATTTCCGGAGCGGACTCTTCTGAGCAGGGAAAACGAGCTGTGGGCCTTCATTGAGAATGCCGCGGTTGCGCTGCATTGGATGGGTGAGGATGGCACCATCGTTTGGGCCAACAAGGCCGAGTTAAAGCTTCTGGGCTATTCCCGCGCTGAATATGTCGGCCATAACATCGTCGAGTTTCACGTTGATGAGCCGATGATCCAAGATATCCTCCGCCGCCTCAAGAACAAGAAGCGGGTGAGTGCATGGAAGGCGCGGCTCCGTTCGAAAGACGGATCGATCCGCTACGTGCTGATCGACTCCAGCGTCTACCGCGAAAATGACCGGTTCATCCATACACAGTGCGTCACGCTGGACATCGGCGAGCAGAAGAAGAGCGTAGAAGTTCAGCAGCGTTTGGCCGCTATTGTCGAATCGTCTGACGACGCCATCATCAGCAAGGATCTGAACGGCGTCATCCAAAGTTGGAACAGTGGCGCAGAACGGATCTTCGGGTACACGGCAGAGGAGATCGTCGGCCGGCACATCATGATGCTTGCCGCACCTGGCCGCGCGGACGAAATACCGGATATCCTCGGGCGGCTGGCGCGCGGTGAACGCGTGGATCACTACGAAACGCAGCGCCAGACCAAGGACGGGCGAATCGTGACCCTCTCCTTAACCGTTTCCCCAATTCGCGATGAGACAGGCGCGATCATTGGTGCATCCAAGGTCGCCCGTGACGTTACCGAACGGCACCATCATGAGGAGGCGCTTCGCCAGGTGAATACCGCCCTCAACCGCTCCAATTCCGATCTGCAGTACTTTGCGCATTCGGCGTCACACGATCTGCAGGAGCCGTTACGCATGGTCGCGATATACGGCGAATTGCTGCGGCAGGAATTCTCTGGAAAACTCGGACCAGCCGGCGACGAATATATCGCCTGCATCATCCGGGGCGCGCTGCGCATGGACCAACTATTGAAGGATCTCCGGGCGTACGCAATCGCCTCGACCTCAGGAAACGAGCCGGCTGAAGAGTTCGACGCGAACGCCATTCTGCAAAAGGCGCTGGCCAACCTGAAAGCGGCCATAAAAGACAGCGGCGCCTCCATTACATCTACTCCGCTTCCCCGCATTCGCATCCGTGATTTCCAATTGGAGCAGCTCTTTCAGAATCTCATCGGAAACGCAATTCGATATCGAGGCAGCGAGCCTCTCGAAATTCGTGTGGCGGCGGTTCTGGAGGAAAACGAATGGCTTTTCTCCATCACGGACAACGGTATTGGCATAGATCCCCAATACAAGGAACAGATCTTCAAACTGTTTGCCCGTCTTCACAGCGTCTCCGAACATCCCGGCACCGGTTTGGGCCTGGCGATTTGCCAACGAATCATAGAGCGCACCGGAGGGCGGATCTGGGTGGAGTCCGAACCAGGCCGGGGGTCGACGTTTTTCTTTACGATCCCGCGCGAGATAAAATAAACAACCCGAATCACTCACGGCTTCCGAACGGCGCCATCGGGACGACGATTTTTTGCCGGTTAGCCTTCTGCAATGGACGAGAGCACAACAGACAAAGTGTCCTGTTTCCGCGGTTCAATGTGGAGCGGACGCCCCCGTCCGCGACGGACCCCTGGTCCGGCTTCCCCACAGTACTCCAAACGGAGGCCGACGCCGGCGTCGGCCGCGGTCCAGGGGGACCGCCCTACACACTTAGGAAACAGGACACCGGTGCTGTGACCGGATGATTTGTTGGCAATTCAGGGTGACGTGGATCTCCGGACGAAACAACGTATCCATGCGTCACACCGCTAGATCGCAAATCCGGTGCTACCATCCTTTTGAGAGGTAACTGGATGCTACATAAGCTGTGCATATTCCTCGCGGTGTTATTTTTCGGGATTGTGCATAGCGCGGCCCAGGAAATTGCCGCCACCAATGGACCGGAAGATCGAATCGCTCTGACGGTACCAGCGGGATCGCCTCTGCGTGTTTACCTGACGAAACGCCTTTCAAAACGGCTGGACCTGCCGGTGGAAGCCAAGCTGATCGATCCGCTATTCGCTTTCGACCGGCAGGTGGCCCCGGCGGGATCGACGGTTCTCGGAACGGTGGTGCGCCTCGATCCGGTTTCGAAAATGCAGCGAGCGTCGGCGATTCTAGGAGGCGATTTCACGCCGCTTCATCAGGCGCAAGTGCAGTTCACGACGCTGGTCCTGCCGAACGGCCGCGAGATTCCCTTGCAGACGATCGAGACGGCGGGACTAAACTCGATTTTCGTAGTGAACCCGCCGAAAAAGAAAACTGCTCCGCAGAACGGTGGAGTCCTGGGAACGGCTAAGCAGCAGGTTCAGGATCAGATCGCCGCGAAGACGCGCAGCGTCATCGACACGGTGCGCGGTCCAGACAAGAAAGATCGTTTGACCGAGTACCTGCTGATGAAGCTGCCGTACCATCCGCAATGGGTCCACAAGGGGACGAGGTTCGACCCCGAACTCAGCGCGCCGCTGATGTTCGGGGAAACGGCGATTCAGCCCGCCGCATTGCGGCTGTTAGCGACGCAGCCGGCGTCCGATAGCGTGGTCCATGCTCGCCTGATCACTCCTTTGAATTCCGGCACCGCGGCGCAAGGGGAAAAAGTGGAGGCGCTGCTATCGCAGCCTTTGTTTTCGGGCGATCGGCAGTTGATCCTTCCTGAAGGCTCGCGGCTTAGCGGCACGGTGACGATGGCGCATCGTGCCCGCTGGTTTCATCGAGGCGGCACGCTGCGCTTCAATTTTCAACAGATCGATCTGCCTCCCGGCGTCAAGTTGCCGCAGTTCATCGCCGAAAGGCCCGCTGTCAACGCGCCGGCCCAACTGGATGCCGCGGAATCGGGTAGCAAAGCAGCTTTAAAGGTGGATTCCGAGGGTACGGTGAAAGCGACCGAATCGAAGACGCGCTTTTTGGCGCCGGCGCTGGCATTGCTGGTAGCATCGAGATCGGCGGACAATGACATTAGCCGCCGCACAGGTCTTCCCGAGCAAAATCTCGGGGGCCGCACCCTGGGCGGAGGATCCGGATTCGGTCTGCTGGGGGCTCTGGCGGCGCAGAAATCGACAACGTTTGGAAAGTTTATGGGATTTTACGGGCTGGCGTGGTCGGTGTACTTGAATATTGTGGCGCGTGGGAGCGAAGTCGAGTTCGGGAAAAACGCAGCCGTGGACATCCGTTTCGGCGGGCACGTTCCTCCCCCTGCCGCCAAACCCTTCGTCGCTAGCACCCGGTAACAAACCGCGGCTCATTGGAGCTTTTCCGGGTATCATTCGTCAAGCGGGCAACCGGCACTATCGGCGAATAGTTCAGGTGATCAGAGCGTATTCGCGATAGTTCCCAAGCTGACCCGAAAGGTGTACGATGTTGAGTGCATCGGAGCCCGATGAGGGTCGCATGCGGGAGCAGCATGAAACTCCGACATTTGCCTCAACTTGCCGGGGCCTGGCTGTCGATCGCCCGCTGTTTCGCGCAGTCCGCGGCCCGGAATTCCACTTCGACTAGTATATTCGCGCCAGACTCGACGCCGGCCGACGCTGTCTTTGGCCTGTCGATTTTCGTTCTGGTGGTGACCGGGGTCATATTCGCGATCGTTTTCGGCTTGCTGCTCTATGCCGCCATTAAATTCAGGAGGCGGGCAAACGACGATCGCCGGGAGCCCCTCCAGATCTATGGCAGCGACCAACTGGAGCTGGCGTGGACGGTGATTCCGGTATTGATCGTCATTGTGCTGTTCATGACGTCAGCGCGGGTGATCCACTCCGTCCAGGACGCCCGCCGGCCGCCGCAATCGATGGAAGTGACTGTTATCGGTCATCAGTTCTGGTGGGAGTACAGATATCCTCAATACGGCTTCGTGACCGCCAATGAGCTGCATGTTCCCGTCAGCAATCCGGCCCACCCCATGCCGACCTTTCTCGAATTGCGGTCGGCCGACACGGACCATAGCTTCTGGCTTCCACGCCTGGCCGGCAAGACGGACCTGATCCCCAACCACCCCAATAGCACGTGGATCGACCCGCATGAGACAGGGCTCTACCTGGGCCAGTGCGCGCAATACTGCGGAACGCAGCACGCGAAGATGCTGCTGCGCGCATACGTCGATTCGCCGGCCGACTTCGACCGTTGGGTGCGGGCGCAGCAACAAGCGCCTGGGGATGATACGCCGCTCAGTCCCGAAGCGGCGGAGGGCCGCCGGGTCTTTAACAACACGGCGTGCATCAATTGTCATGCGATCGCCGGCACGGCGGCGGACGGACGCTTTGGACCGGATCTGACGCACTTGATGAGCCGCGAGACGATCGCATCCGGAATTTCGCTGAACACCGGGGAGACTCTGCGCCGATGGGTTCAAAATCCCGCGGCGATCAAACCTGGTGCGCTCATGCCTGCGATGAACCTGACAGACAAGGAACTGGATGAGGTCACCGCTTACTTACTAACCCTGCACTAGGAGGATTATGGCGTCGGATTCGGTCCCGATTTCGGGCGCGATCGGTTTGCCTAAGGAAGCCGGGAGCACGTGGTCCGAAACGCTCCACGAATGGGTGATCACGGTCGACCACAAGAAGCTTGGGCTGATGTACATCGGCTCCGCGCTGCTGTTTCTGGTGATCGGCGGGATTGAAGCCGCCATCATGCGGATCCAACTGGCCGTTCCTCACGCACACTTTGTGTCGCCGGAAGTTTTCAACCGCATGTTCACGATGCACGGAACCACCATGATTTTCTTCGTGGCGATGACCGTGCTGTTTGGGTTCGGTATCTATCTGGTGCCATTGATGATCGGGACCCGCGACATGGCTTTTCCGCGGCTGAACGCATGGGGTTTCTGGATGAGCTTTTTCGGCGGGCTGCTGCTGTACTTCAGTTTTATCGGAGGTGACGGATTATATGGAGCCGGCAGCGCGCCGGACGTAGGCTGGTGGGCTTACGCGCCACTCACTTCCACTGCGTTTTCCAAAGGCCACAGCACGGATTACTGGACGATCGCACTTCTGGTTGCCGGTTTCGGGACGGTGGCGACGGGCGTGAACCTGGTGACCACCATCATCACTATGCGCTGCCCGGGGATGACTCCGGGAAAGATGCCCCTGTTGGCCTGGATGTATCTGGTGATGGCGGGGATGCTGTTGTTTACCATCACCCCGTTGACCGCGGCGCAATTGATGTTGATGGTGGACCGTTACTTGGGAGGACACTTCTTCGATACGCAGGCAGGCGGTTCCGCGGTGATCTGGATGCACTTTTTCTGGATTTTCGGCCACCCGGAGGTCTATGTGCTGATTATTCCAGCGTTCGCCTTCATCTCTGAAATCGTGCCGGTATTTTCGCGGAAGCCGATTTTCGGCTATCCCATCATGGTGGCGGCCACGGTGGCGATCGGATTCGTGAGCATGAGCGTGTGGGCTCACCACATGTTTACGGTAGGGATGGCCTCCTACTCCAACGCCTTCTTTGTGCTGACGACGATGGTGGTTGGAATACCCACCGGCATTAAGATCTTCAACTGGCTGGGCACGATGTGGGGCGGGAAAATCCGCTATGCGGTGCCCATGATGTTCGCTCTCGGGTTTTTGTTTCAGTTCCTCGGCGCCGGACTCACCGGAATCATGCTGGGCGCAGCGCCGTTCGACTGGCAGCTCAGCGGCTCCTATTTTGTGGTGGCGCACTTCCATTACGTCATCGTCGGCGGAATCCTCTTTTCTGTATTCGGCGCCTTTTATTACTGGTATCCGAAGATGACCGGCCGAATGCTCAACGAAACTCTGGGCAAGTGGCACTTTTGGCTTTTCCTGATCGGTTTCCACCTCACGTTCGATACCATGCACATCCCCGGGATTCTGGGAATGCCGCGACGCATCTATACTTACGAACCCGGAAGAGGATGGGAACTGTGGAATCTGATCGTGAGCATAGGGGCGATCTTTCAGACCGTCGCGATCCTTTGTTTCGTCGTTAATTTGATCTGGTCGTACTTCCGCGGCCGGCCCGCGGGCAACGATCCATGGGACGCGTGGACGCTCGAATGGGCTGTTCCTTCTCCGCCGCCCGCTTACAACTTCGCGGTGATCCCGGAGGTGAGGAGCCGCCGGCCGCTCTGGGACGCCAAGCATCCGGAAGATCCGGACTGGAAGTACGAATGAGCCCCATACCCGCAAACATGCCGGCCCAGGCGCCGTGGATTCTTCCTTCGCGCGGGCGCGTGGGGATGTTTTGCCTGATCGCGGCCGAGGCGGCGATCTTCACGATTTTTATCGTCGCCTATATCTTTTATTTAGGGAAGAGCGTGACAGGCCCCACGCCGCGGCAGGTGCTCGAGGTTCCGATCTTCAATACCATCTGCCTGCTCTCGAGCAGCTTGACCATTCACCTTGCGGAGCGCGCCCTGGAGCGCGGCCAAATCGTCCCCTTCAGGGTCCTTTGGTTTGTCACTTTCGCTCTCGGGGCGATTTTTCTTGGCGGCACGGGACTGGAATGGCATCGCCTTATTTACACCAGGGGGCTGACCATTTCGACCAATCTTTTCGGTACAACATACTATTCCCTGGTGGGGCTGCACGCATTTCACGTAATCGTCGGTCTGCTCGGGCTTGGCTTGGTTTTGGCGCTGGCTCTGGCATCGAAATTAAAGCAGGAGCATGCCGCGCGAGTGGGAGTGTTCGCGCTGTACTGGCATTTTGTCGACGCAGTCTGGGTCGTGGTTTTTACGGTCGTCTACATCATAGGACGGTGATTGAGTATGGAAGAAGATGTGAGCAGGCAAACTCCGGCTGAGGTCGAGCTTCCGGCGCCGACCGCGTGGCCGATCGTTCTCGCTTTCGGCGCCACGCTTCTGTTTGCCGGACTCCTTACCAGCGCGGACTTGAGCATCGCCGGGGCGGTTTTGATGGTTGTGGCCTCGATTGGATGGTTCCGCGACGTGCTGCCGCACGAACGTCATGAGATGGTGCCCGTCGAAGCCGAAGCCGCGGAAATCGTCACCGCCCGGCCGGAGGTCGTGCGGGCCGGGCCGGAGATGCAGCGGCTGCGGATTCCTGTCGAGATCTACCCGGTGACGGCGGGGATCAAGGGCGGCTTGGCGGGAGGCGTGGCGATGGCCGTACTCGCCGGAACCTACGGCGTTCTCTCGCACGGCAGCGTTTGGTACCCCATCAACCTGCTGGCGGCGGTGGTCGACGCCGATGCGCTCCAGCTTCCGATGGATTATCTCACGTCGTTCCACCTGGGGCTGTTACTCGTGGCCTCCCTGCTGCACCTGGTGACCTGTATCCTGGTCGGCTTGCTTTACGGTGCGATGCTGCCGATGTTTCCGCGACGGCCCATTCTGCTCGGTGGCGTAATCGCGCCCATCATGTGGTCGGGACTGCTCTATGCCACCCTCGGCATCATCAACCCGTTGCTAGACCAAAAGATTGACTGGAGGTGGTTCGTCGCCTCGCAGATCGGCTTCGGCATTGTGGCCGGGCTGGTCGTGGTGAGGCAGGCGCGGGTGCGTACGCGGCAGTTCCTGCCGTTCGCCGTGCGGGCCGGGATTGAAGCGCCGGGAATGACGGAGGGAAAGAACCAGCCATGAGCATCCGGCTCGCCCTCCTTCCGGCCGCTGTTTTCGTCTTAGCCGCTTGCAACAATATGCCCGGCCGACCCGGTCCGCGGGAGGAGGTAGTTCGTCCCGAACAGGTTCTGGATTTCCATACTCTTTATAAGGAGAACTGTTCCGGCTGCCACGGTGCGGACGGAAAAGGCGGCGCGGCGATCGCCTTGCGGGATCCCGTATTTCTGGCGATCGCGGACGATGCCGCCATTCGCGCCGTCACCGCGGGCGGTGTGCGCGGCACCCAGATGACTCCGTTTGCACGAAGCAAGGGGGGAATGCTCACCGACCAACAGATCGCCGTGCTGGTCCACGGCATCCGATCCTGGGCGCGGCCGGATGCTCCGCGTGATGGCCTTCCCGCTTATGCGTCGCAGTCGCCTGGCGATCCGCGGCGAGGGGCCGGTGTTTACGCAACGTTCTGCTCATCCTGCCATGGCCCCAACGGTCAGGGGGACAGAGGAGGAAGTTCCATCGTGAACGGAGCGTACCTGGCTCTGGTGAGCGATCAATACCTGCGAACGATTGCCATCGCCGGGCGACCGGAACTGGGCGCGCCGGACTGGCGAACGAATGTTCCAGGCCGGCCTATGTCCGCCGAGGAAATCTCAGACGTGGTCGCCTGGCTCGCTTCCCAGAGGCCGCAAGGAGCAGTTCGATGACTGAAAACCAACCCTCGCGGCGCGGCGCGTTGATGAAACTAGGAATTCTATGCAACGGTCTGGTGGCCGCCGTTCTTGCCCTGCCTGTCGTTCGATTTCTCCTGTCCTCGGTGACGCGCGGACGCGAGGCGGGCGCCTGGGTTTCGCTCGGCCCGGCCGCTCAGTTTCCCGAAGGGGAAACGCGGCTCGCGACCTTCCGCCATCCTTATGGAACCGCGGCGGATGGTAAAACCCCGGATACCGCTTGTTGGGTCCGGCACGTCGATGGCGATCACTTTCAAGTTTTCGCTGTGAATTGCGCCCACCTCGGTTGCCCGGTTCGCTGGTTTCCACAGTCCGGTCTGTTCCTCTGCCCGTGCCACGGCGGCGCATATTATCGCGACGGAACGCGTGCCGCCGGTCCGCCGGAACGAGGAATGTTCGAATATCCCTACAAAATGGAAAACGACCTCGTCGTGATCCAGGTCGGTGACCTTCCCACGCCCGGTTCAAGCACGGCGCGCCTCGGCGAGGGCGAGAAGAGGTCCCCGTGCGCCTGATCTCGCGAATCGGCGATTGGTTCGATCGCCGACTACAGCTTGCCGCGCCGGTCCGGGAGATCGCGGAGCATCCGGTTCCCCGGAGCACCGCCAGTTGGTGGTATGTGTTCGGGAGCGCCGCACTGGTGGTGTTTATTCTCCAGCTCGTGACTGGTATCCTGCTCGCGCTCAGCTATGTCCCGTCAGCCGCCGAGGCCTGGAACAGTTTGCAGGCGCTGAATCAGGACGTGGTTTTGGGGTGGTTCATTCGCGCGCTGCATGGCTGGGGCTCGAACTTCATGGTGGCCATCGTCCTCATTCACATGGTGCAGGTATTTCTGTTCGGCGCCTATAAGTTTCCGCGCGAGCTGACCTGGATCGTAGGCGTATTCCTGCTCCTGATGACGCTCGGCATGGCGTTCACCGGGCAGGTTCTGCGGTTCGATCAGGACGCGTATTGGGGGCTGGGAATCGGCGCGTCGATTGCCAGCCGCGTGCCGGTTGCGGGTCCCGCCGTCGTCAGATTGATGCTCGGAGGGCCCATCATCGCCGGCGCCACGCTTTCCCGGTTTTTTGCTCTGCACGTTTTTGTCATTCCCGGAACTCTCATCGTGTTGGTGGGTATGCATCTTTTGATGGTGCTGAAGCTTGGGATCAATGAATGGCCGATGCCCGGCCGCCTGGTGAAGAAGGCCACTTACGAAAAGCAATACCGCGAACTGACGCAGGCGGACGGTGTTCCGTTCGTGCCGTACGCGGTCTGGAAGGATCTGTTTTTCGGCGCCGCCGTGCTGGCCGCCGTCGCCATTTGCGCGGCTTATTTCGGTCCTTTTGGGCCAACAGGCCAGCCCGACCCGACCATCATCCAGACGGTTCCCAAGCCCGATTATTTTTTCCTGTGGCTCTACGCTTTGCTGGCGCTGCTGCCGCCATCCATGGAAACGCCGGTGCTTCTGATCGCCCCGGTCGTGGTGATCGGCGCTCTTGTACTTCTTCCCTTTCTGTTCGGCGAAGGAGAAAAAAGCTGGCGCCGCCGGCCGATTGCCGTTCTCACGCTGCTCCTGGTTGCGATTGCACTCCGGTCGTTTACGCATCTCGCAGGATACAGTCCCTGGAGTCCGGAGATGAATGCCTGGAGCGCTGAGCCGATCCCGGAAAAGCTCCTGACGGGCAGGACCGCACTCGAACGTCAGGGCGCGCTCGTGTTCCAGGGCAAACAGTGTCATAACTGTCACGCCCTCGAGCAGAGAGGCGGCCAGCGCGGCCCGGCGCTTGACTCCGTAGCGGCGCGCCTCACTAAGGATCAACTGATTCG
>Ga0210394_10001437_pt1 | contig 38275 bp, 24 predicted proteins | sample IncBWC12MmetaG_FD_160121 | JGI IMG/M metagenome (GOLD analysis project Ga0210394, IMG submission 160121) | Forest soil microbial communities from Barre Woods Harvard Forest LTER site, Petersham, Massachusetts, United States - Inc-BW-C-12-M | ecosystem: Environmental > Terrestrial > Soil >... | reverse complement strand
TCTACAAAAACAATTTCGTAGCTGTACTTGTGCTGTTGCATAACGCGCACAATCCAGTCGTGTAACTCGGGCAAAGACTCTTCTTCGTTTAAAAGGGGGATAATTACAGATATGTCCATAAAAAGATAAGAAGCAAAGTTTGCGATTTTTATTTTAATAACGAAATAAAGTGCTAATTTTGCGGTGGGTAAGTCTTTCACGATCAGCTCCTACCAAATCCCCCAGGGTGGGAACGCAGCAAGGGTAGGTGGTTGTAGCGGTGCGATGAAAGTAGCTTACCCTTTTTTTATGCCCTATTTTTTGGTATCCTAAATCTTCGTATATTTGCTTAATTAAAATCATTATAAATAATGAATATTGTAGTTGCCGATAACAGTGTGCTAATGCGTGAAGGGTTTAAAGCCTTAATGCAAGCCAGTTACAGCGTTAACATTAACGAGGTAACTGAAAAAAATGGTCTTTTATCCGCACTAAAAAAGCATAAACCACAAATTTTGGTTGTAGACCCTGTGTCTATGCAAATTACCCCTACCGATGTTACTCAAATAAAAAACCAATATAAAGCACTTCAAATACTTGCCATCAGTCCTATGTTACCTAAAGAAGAAATTTCTTTATTGTTAAACGCCGGCGTTACCAGCTTTTTAATGGAAGAATGTTATAAACAAGAAATTTGTGATGCTATTGATAATACAGAACAAGGCACACGCTTTTTATGCGGACAAATTATTGACGCTTTAACAGCAGAAACCGGAGTTGTTGCAAAAACATACAGCAAAAAAACTTCGTGCGAAGGCTTTGCCGTATCTGACAGAGAGATTGAAATTATTAAACACATTGCGCTTGGTTTATCAAACAAGCAAATTGCTGAAAAACTTTTTTTAAGTTTTCATACCGTGCACACACACCGCAAAAATGTAATGCAAAAACTTAGGGTAAATAATACGGCGGGCGTGGTTATGTTTGCCGTAAAAAACAATTTATTGGTTGATGAGGAAATACACACCAACTAAATTCTCTAATGAAAACCTTCGAAATTCCTGAGTTTTACCGAAGCCCGCTTATAACAAAAATAAAAACGTATCAAAAAACAAACGACCCTCGTAAAAGAGATATGTCGCCTACGTATGTAGATTTTGGTCCGGTGGGATTTTACATTGCACGCCATTTTGGTTTTTGTTATGGTGTAGAAAACGCCATTGAAATTTCATTTAAAGCTGTAAACGAAAATCCGGGCAAGCGTATTTTTTTGCTGAGCCAAATGATACACAACCCCGATGTAAATAAAGACTTAACCAATAACGGTGTGCAATTTTTACAAGACACCAATGGCAAACAACTTATTTCGTTTGATGAACTTACTCCGGCTGATGTAGTTATTATACCTGCTTTTGGCACTACGTTACAAATAGAAAAACTATTAGAGCAAAAAGGAATTGAAGTACAAAAATATAATACTACTTGCCCGTTTGTAGAACGTGTTTGGAAAAAATCGGAACAAATAGGAAAAGAAAATTATACCATTATTATCCATGGGAAATATACGCATGAAGAAACCCGTGCAACTTTTTCGCGCAGTGCACAAAGCGCACCCGCTGTTGTAGTAAAAGACTTAGCCGAAGCAAAAAAATTGAGCGATTATATAACCGGTAAAAAAGATGCTTCGCTTTTTTACGAAGAATTTAAAGACAAACACTCTGCAAATTTTGACGTAACAAAACATTTGCAACAGGTTGGTGTAATTAACCAAACTACTATGTTGGCTACTGAAACACAAGAAATAGCCGAGCATTTTAAGCAAGTAATGGTTGCCAAATACGGAGAAGAAAATACCAAACAACATTTTGCCGATACCCGCGATACACTTTGCTATGCTACCAATGAAAATCAAGATGCTACATACGGCTTATTAAAAACAGATGCAGATTTAGCGGTGGTGGTTGGTGGTTATAACAGTTCAAACACGTCACATTTGGTAGAATTGTTAGAGCAAAAATTTCCTACTTATTTTATTTCTTCCGAAAAAGAAATTGAGTCAAATACTTTGATACATCATTTTGATTACCCGCATCAAAAAAAACTAAGCAGCGAAAACTTTATTCCCAAAAAAGATAAGGTAAAAATTATACTTACCAGTGGTGCCTCGTGCCCCGATGCAACGGTTGAACGTGTTTTAAACCAACTGCTAAGTTGTTTTAAAAACGCAACAACTAAAGAAGAAGCATTAAGTTTTATTAAATAAAAAAATCGCCTTTCGGGGCGATTTTTTTCGTACAATTTTTATTTTTAGTCAATTAACTCAACCGAGCGTTTTATAAATTTAGTAAGCTCTTCACCTTTTAATAAGCCTTGCGATAGCATAGCCAAATCTGCGGCTTGTTTGCTTATTGCTTTTCGTTTATCAGCATTTTTTTCTCCTAAAATTTTACCAATAAGCGGATGGTTTGTGTTTACAACCAAATTGTACATATCAGGCATATCACCATAAAAATTCATTCCGCCACCACCCATAGCACTCATATCTTTCATACGGCGCATAAATTCAGGGCGTGTAATTAGCATAGGCGCATCTTTTTCACTAAGGCTTTCAAACACCACCGTAAATTTATCTTTAGCCACCACTTCTTCTACAATAGGTTGTAATTCTTTTTTCTGCTCATCGTTTAGTTTCGATACTTGCTCTTCATCTTTTTTAATCAGTTTGTCAACCGTATCAGCATCTACACGCACAAAAGCAACTTCTTTTAGGGTGCTTTCTAATTTACCAATAAAATGAGGATCTAATGGAGTATCAAACACCAACACATCATATCCCCTATCCTTAGCCGCTTGTATATAACTATGTTGTTCAGCAACATTAGTAGTGTATAAATAAATTAGTTTTTTGTCTTTATCAGTTTGTATTGGTTTTATTTTGTTTTCGTATTCTTCTAACGTAAAGTGAGCGTCTTCGGTATTTGTAAGCATGGCAAATTTTTGCGCTTTATCGCTAAATTTTTCGTCGCTAAGCATTCCGTACTCAACAAAAATTTTAATATCGTTCCATTTTTTCTCAAAATCGGCACGGTCTTTTTTAAATATTTCCTCCAGTTTATCAGCCACTTTTTTGGTAATGTGAGCCGATATTTTCTTTACGTTACCATCTGCCTGCAAATAACTACGCGATACGTTTAATGGAATATCCGGACTATCAATAACACCACGTAACAACATTAAAAAATCAGGTACAACATGTTCTACGTTATCAGTTACAAAAACCTGATTGCTGTATAATTGTATTTTATCTTTTGGAGCCTCGAAGTTGTTTTTAAGTTTAGGGAAGTAAAGCACACCTGTTAGGTTAAATGGATAATCTACATTTAAGTGAATCCAAAAAAGAGGCTCTTCAAAATTCATCGGATATAATTCGCGATAAAAATTTTTATAATCTTCATCCGTTAAATCAGCAGGCTTTTTTGTCCATAAAGGGTTTGGATTGTTTATGATGTTATCAACCTCTATTTCCGTTTCTTTATCGCCTTCTTTCTCTGCTTTTACATACTGTTTTTTAGTCCCAAATTTTATTTCTTCCGGTAAAAAGCGACAGTATTTTTTTAGCAAAGTATCAATACGAGCTTCTTCTAAAAACTCGGTGCTGTCATCAGCTATATGTAAAATAATATCGGTACCTCTAAACTCTTTAGTAGTTTCTTCCAATTTATATTCAGGACTTCCATCGCATATCCAACGTGCCGCTTTAGACCCTTCTTTAAATGATAGGGAAATAATTTCAACTTCCTTAGCAACCATAAAGGCCGAATAAAAACCTAAACCAAAATGCCCAATCATAGCATTGGCATCAACCTTGTCTTTATATTTAGTTACAAATTCCTCAGCTCCCGAAAATGCAATTTGTGTAATGTATTTTACAATATCATCAGCCGTCATGCCTATACCTCTATCGCGGATGGTAAGTGTTTTTGCTTTTTTATCTAAAATAACTTCAAGCGTTGTTTTACCTACTTCGCCTTTAAACTCACCCATTGATGAGAAGGCTTTTAGTTTTTTGGTAGCATCAACTGCATTACTCACTAACTCACGCAAAAATATTTCGTGGTCAGAATAAAGAAATTTTTTAATGATGGGGAAAATGTTTTCTGTTTGTACGTTTATCTTACCTGTTTGCATAGTTTTAATTTTTTTAATTCTTATTCCTCCCTGTCAATTTTTTTGCCAAAGATAGCAGGTGTGACTGATTGACAGTACATAAATAAAAAAGGCTTCCATATTTCTATGAAAGCCTTCTATATATTCGTTTTATTCTTTACCTGATTAAAGTAACCGTACCGTCTTGCTTATACGTTTTACCATCTAAGCCTTGGGCCTGCAGTATGTACATATAGGTTCCATCAGGAGCTTTATCACCATTAGGTACCAAGCCATCCCAACCTTGGTTAGGTGCTGTTAGCGTATGTAATAACTGGCCCCAACGATTATAGATATCGCAACTTAAACTAACCATGCCTGTATTAACAATAAAGAATACATCGTTAATTCCATCTCCGTTTGGAGTAAATATATTTGGAATAATAAGCGTAGTAGGCACCTCCGTTACAATAGTTACTTTAGTCGAATCTTTACAAGTACCATTTGTTACATATAACGTAGCGGTATAGGTTCCCACATTTGTATATGTATAATTTGTATCGTGCGCTATGCCACCATGTCCGTCTCCAAATGTCCAAGTATATATTGTTGTACTTGTAACATTTGTTGATTGATTAGTAAATACTATATGAAAAGGAGTTTGCCCAGTATTAGAACCTGGTGTAGTTGAAAATGCAGCTGTTGGCTGTGCTATTGCAGGTACGCTAAATGTTGTTGAACCGCCTGTAACATTAGCTACACAATGGTTTGCATCAGTTATTTGCAAACTATAACTACCGGCCGGCTGACCACTTAAAACAGGCGACGTTGCACCTGCTATTGGTTGCCCGCCCGAGAACCATTGAAAATTATAGCCCGGCGTTCCGCCACTTACGTTGCTAACACTAATACCTGAAACTCCACCGGTCGGCTTTCCGCATTTTGCCGTATCTATTTGTGCACCCGTAAGTGTTACAGTAGGAACAGGATTAACTGTTACATTTATAGTAAGTGTATTTGCAGTTTGAGCACTTGTACAACCTGTAACTGTATTTGTATTTATAATACTTAATACATATGGTACTGGCGAACTAGCCCAGTTTGCAGGAGGTGTATAAGTAGAACCTGTATTCACAATCGCATTATTATAGTACCAAATAGCAGTAGTTGTACCTGAGTTTACAGTTAAAGGCACAGGCAACCCTTGACAATAAGACGTATCAGGGCCCGTTGGTAATGAGTAGGTTAACGGACCTGGTAATGGGTTTACTGTTAAACTCAACGTAAATGTATTCGCTGATGGTGAAGCATTTGTACAACCACCTACCGCAGGAATTGAATCTATTAAACTATACGTATAAGTGCCCGCTGTAGCTGTGCTTGGATTATAACTCGAACCTGAATGTACAAAAACTCCATTACTATACCATACCGCGGTATTCGTTCCTGAATTTACTGTCATTGTAACGGGGGTGCCTTGACAAACACTTGTATCCGGACCCGTTGGTAAGGAATAACTTAATGGCCCTGGCACTGGGTTTACTGTTAAACTCAACGTAAATGTATTAGCTGATGGTGAAGCATTTGTACAACCGCCTACCGCAGGAATTGAATCTATCACACTAAATATATATGTGTTTGCCGGTAAAGTACCAGGTAAAGTAAAGCTTGAACCTGAGTGTACAAAAATACCATTACTATACCATGCCGCTGTATTCGTTCCTGAATTTACTGTCATCGTAACCGGTGAACCCTGACAAACACTCGTATCAGGACCTGTTGGTAAGGAATAACTTAATGGCCCTGGCAATGGTTTTACTGTTAAACTCAACGTAAATGTATTTGCTGATGGTGAAGCATTTGTACAACCACCTACCGCAGGAATTGAATCTATTAAACTATACGTATAAGTGCCCGCTGTAGCTGTGCTTGGACTATAGCTTGAACCTGAATGTACAAAAACTCCGTTACTATACCATACCGCTGTATTCGTTCCTGAATTTACTGTCATTGTAACCGGTGTACCTTGACAAACACTCGTATCAGGGCCCGTTGGTAAGGAATAACTTAATGGGCCTGGTAATGGGTTCACTGTTAAGCTTAATGTAAGTGTGTTAGCTGATTGAGATGCGTTTATACAACCACCTGGTACCGCAACAGAATCTATAATACTAAAAACATAGTTTCCTGCTGTATAGGTTGCAGAAGGTGTAAAAGTTGAGCCAACATTTACAACTGTATTATTATAGTACCATACGGCTGTAGAAGTACCTGAATTTACTGATAAAGGAGTTGGCGAACCATAGCAATATGAATTATTTGCACCTGTTGGTAAAGAATATGTTGGTGTAGGAGGAAGTGGATTAACTGTTAAAGTTACTGTACTTGCAGAACTTGAACAACCGCTGGCTGTAGCTGTTACACTATAAATTGTTGTACCAGCAGCCGAAGGGGTTACTGTTGGGTTGGTAGAAGTACTACCTGTCATACCAACAGTTGGAGTCCATACACAATTTCCATTACTAGTTGTTGAAAACGTAACTGGTGAGTTTACACAAGTTGTGTATGATGATGGCGTAGCACCTACAGTTGGCGAAGCAATTACAGAAACTGTTGCTACAGCGGTAGCGGTGCAATTTCCGGATGTAACAGTTTCAGTAACTGCATATGTTCCTTGCGAGGCGTATATATGACTAACCGGCGAACCACTTCCTATAGCAGAACCATCTCCATAATTCCATGAATAAGTAACAGCCGGAGTGCCTGTATTAGTAAATGTAAAAGTATTTGTTACACATCCAGTAGTAGAAGAGCTACCGATTCCTGCCGTAACTGTACCTGTTTGACCAACAGTTACTGTAGCTGTATAAGTGCAACTTTTAGAGTCCGATAAAGTAAGCGTATAAACTCCGGCGGCTAACCCTGTTGGGCTTTGAGCCGTAGATGTATAGGAACTTGGTCCTGCCCAAGAATAAGTATAACCAGGAGTACCACCACCCGGCGTAGTTGTAATTTTACCACTGGCAGCGCAAGTAACGTTAGTTGGTACAAGAGTGGCTGTTACAGCCGTAGGTTGCGAAACAATAAGTGTTGATGTAGCTGAACATAAATTTTTATCGGTAACAACAACTGTATATGTTCCTGCAGGTAAACCAGAAACAGAGTTGGTTGTTCCAACAGTTACTGTATTTGTAGCTATTGAGCCACTTGGTCCAGTCCAATTAAACACATAAGGGTCTTGATTGCCAGAAACTCCAGTTGTTGCTGTAGCTGTTAAAACACCTGTAGAACCTCCGTTACAAATAACAGGGGTCGTAGCAGCTACGCTGGGTGGGCAACAAGCCTGTACCGCATTAAATAACAAAGGTTGATCTCCGGCACAACCTGTTGATGTGTAATCTCCCGATTGTCCATCTCCTGTTGTAGTAACCGTTACTGTTAGAGGGCTACCGGGGTTACAACCCGTATTTAAAACTTGTATACTCCAGCAAAAATTCCATTGGTTAGCAGGCGGTGTAATTACTGCACCATTTCCTAAATCAGCACTTCCATCTCCTCCTCCTGCACTACTGGGAACCCCGCCTGGGTTAGCACTTGTATAACAACTGCAGGCACCTGTACCCGAATTATATAAATAACTTCCATTGTGGTAAAAACCAGGACCATAGTGTACACCTGAAGAAGAGTTTGTACATCCAGCAGCATAATAAGCCCAAGCACCACAACTACCTGAACAGCCTGTATTATTAGCTGCATCAGAAAGGTAAGTCGCAGGAGCCGTAGTGGTTAATGTTGTTAAATCCCAGCCACTACCAAAAGTCAATTGAACTCCGTGTAAATAATTTAAATTGGCTTGCGTCCATTGATCGACATGAAAACAAAAGTTTACAACTTGTCCCGGTAAATAACCACCGTTTACTGGCAGAGGGTTTGCAGTTATATGTCCTGCATTTAAACAATCACTACAATCTTGGAATGCATTAACATTTAAAGTAAATGCACCGCTTTGGGTAGCATCTGTACCACTAATACTAATATAATATGTTGTACCCGGTACTAAAATTCCCCCTAAGGATAAGGTAGCTGTTCCTCCTGCACCCGACGCGCAACCTGCCGGAGCGAATCCTCCTGCACAAGTACCACTCCACAAAGATATTTGAGGATTGGAAAGCGTTCCTCCTGCGCCTGAAACAACTATATTAACACCGAAGCCATTAGCAGGTGCGGTAAAAGTGTACCAAACGTTGTTTGCAGGCGTACCCGAACATCCGGCTTGAGAAGTATAAGGGTTTTCGGGTGTAGCATTAACATTTGTAGCTGCAAGTGTTGCTGTAGTTCCGTTTTTTATTCCAGAACCACATCCACCAGGAGCACCTAAAGTACCCAAATTAATCGCTCCAGAGCAATCATCATTCACAGGCGCCTGTGAAAATGCTAAAGAGCATATAGTCGTAAAAGCAAGTAATAGTTTTTTCATCTTAATTTTATTTTGCTTTTGTTTTTTTAAATGAATTATTATATCCAGTAGTAGTTATCCATCCATCTGGTTGAATAAAAAAAACGGGCAAGTCGTAATTTTCAAGAGTAGAAGTTTTATAAGAAGTCGGATCAATTTGCCCTTGTTTTATAAACACGCTTTTAGCCGAAAATAATTCTAAAACAAAGCCATTAGTAAAAGTTAAATTTACATTTTCATCTTTTAACCGATACTGCTCCATATTAGCCTTTTCAATCGACGCTATAAAAAATGCTTCGTTTTCAGGATGAGTATTGCTTATTATCTTGAAACTTCCTGATATAGTTTTTTGTGAGTAACCAGCATAACTTATTACTAAAAAAAATAAGATTAAGAGTCTTGATTTAAAATAAATTTGGTTCATGAGTTTTATTTTTTGCAATGTAAATAACTATACCTAACTAAAAACAAAATTGTTGCTTTTTTATAAGCAACTTACTTTGTAGCCGTAAAAAAAACTATTTTTTCTTACTGCTACAAACAAAGTTAGTTTTTTTTTACAAAAAAAGCAATTAATTATTTTTTTCAAGCAAAAAACTGTTCGTATTTTAACTTTTTGTTAAATTAAAGTGTTGTAAAAAGTAAACACACATAAGCCTTTGCTTTAAAAAAACTTACGTGTGTTTTATATTTTTACCTTACCAGCATAACTGTACCGTTTTGCTTGTATGTTTTACCATCCAGGCCTTGCGCCTGCAGTATATACATATACGTTCCTTCAGGAGCTTTATCTCCGTTAGGTGTTATTCCGTCCCAACCTTGGTTAGGTGCGGTAATGGTATATAGTAATTGTCCCCAACGATTAAATATATCGCAAGTTAAATTCAGCATACCGGTATTAGGAATAAAAAACTCATCATTTATTCCATCACCATTCGGAGAGAATATATTCGGAATAATAATAGTAGTAGGTACGTTAGCTACAACCGTAATTTTAAATGTATCAGAACAAGGTCCGTTTATAGCAACTAATATAACACTATATGTACCAACTGCGGTATAAGTGGTGGTTGGATTTGTAAACGTTGAAGTATCTCCGTTTCCAAAAGACCAATTGTAATTAATTGCTTGGGTAGATGTATTGCTAAAACTAATAGCTAACGGAATGGTTCCTGTGGGCGGATTTGGATTGGTTATAGCTTGTGCATGAACACCAACTGAAGCGGTTACTGAAAATGTTCCTGAACCTCCGGTTATATTAGCTATACAATTATTAGCATCCGTTACTTGTAAACTATAGGTGCCGGGCCCTTGATTGCTTAAAGTAGGCGATGTTTGACCAGGCATTAGTTGTCCATTATCATACCATTGGAAAGTATATGGTTGTGTCCCACCAGATATATCAGTACTACTGTTAGTTAAACCGCTAACACCGCCTGTTAGTTGTCCGCAATTAGCAGTAGCTACACTTGCACTACTAACACTTAGTGTTGGCGTCGGATTTACCAATACACTTATGGTAAGTGTGTTTGCTGATTGAGCATTTGTACAACCCGTAACTGTATTTGTATTTATAATACTTAATATATACGGTGTTGTTGAGCCAGCCCAGTTTACAGGAGGTGTGTAAGTAGAACCTGTATTTACAATTGCATTGTTATAGTACCAAACAGCAGTACCCGCACCTGAATTTACAGTTAAAGGAACCGGCAATCCTTGACAATAAGACGTATCAGGTCCGGTTGGTAACGAATAACTTAAAGGGCCTGGCAACGGATTTACCGTTAAACTTATGGTAAATGTATTGGCGGATGGAGAGCTGCTTACACAGCCGTTTGCACTCGGAATCGAATCTATTAAACTATACGTATACGTACCGGCCGTTGTTGTGCTTGGACTATAACTCGAACCTGAATGTACAAAACTGCCACCACTATACCATACCGCTGTATTTGTGCCTGAGTTTACAGTCATCGTAACCGGTGAACCCTGACAAACACTTGTATCAGGTCCCGTTGGTAACGAATAACTTAAAGGGCCTGGCAACGGATTTACCGTTAAACTTATGGTAAATGTATTGGCGGATGGAGAACTGCTTACACAGCCGTTTGCACTTGGAATCGAATCTATTAAGCTATACGTATACGTGCCAGCTGTTGTTGTGCTCGGACTATAACTTGAACCTGAATGTACAAAACTGCCACCACTGTACCATACCGCTGTATTTGTGCCTGAATTTACAGTCATCATAACCGGTGACCCCTGACAAACACTTGTATCAGGTCCGGTTGGTAATGAATAACTTAAAGGGCCTGGTAATGGGTTTACCGTTAAACCTACTGTAAATGTATTGGCGGATGCCGGTGCATTTGTACAACCACCTTGAGCCGCCGGAATAGAATCTATAAGACTAAACACATAACTGCCTGCCGTATAAGTTTCTGTAGGAGTAAATGTTGAACCAACATTTACAACTGTACCATTATAGTACCACACCGCTATTGTTGTACCTGAGTTTACGGTTAATCCTATAGGCGATCCAAAGCAATATGAACTACCATTTGCATTTGTTGTGCCGGTATAAGTAGGTGCAGGAGGGGTTGGGTTAACAGTTAAACCCACCGTAAATGTATTAGCTGATGCCGGTGCATTTGTACAACCACCTTGGGCAGCCGGAATAGAATCTATAACACTAAACACATAGCTGCCTGTTGTGTAAGTTGCAGGAGGAGGAGTAAAGGTTGAACCAACGTTTACAACCGTGCCATTATAATACCATACTGCTATGGCTGTACCTGAGTTTACAGTTAATGCTACAGGTGAACCGTTGCAATACGAATTACTCGGACCCGTAGTACCTGTATAGGTTGGTGCAGGTGGGGTTGGATTAATAGTAACGGCAATAGGTCTGCTGGCTCCGATACAACCGTTTGAAGTGCCTGCAACGTATAAAGTAGTGGTTCCAACAGGTAACCCTGATGGGGTATATGTATTTGTGTTGGTAGCTAAGGTTGTGGTTAAACCTGCATCGCTATACCAGTTTGTGGTTGGAGTTGTGGTACCGCTGCCGGCTACCGTTACAACCAAAGGTTGTATAACATCACCTTGACAATAGGTTGTGTCGTTTCCGGTTACTGATAATACAGGTTGCGAAGGAGAGCCTGCATTAATAATATTTATATAGCAGAAATTACTTTGACATGAATTTCCATCTGTAACATTTAAACAATATGCACCTGCCGGTACGTTTGATAAAGTTGCACTTGCTCCGCTTCCGGTAGATACAACTGTACCTGTTGGAAGTGGGTTTCCTCCGCTTGTCCAAGTATAATTAATAGTGACTGCTCCGGTAATGCTAATGTTGGTTGCACCTCCAGTTGGGGCACTACAATTAGTTTGTATAATGTTAACCCCCGTAGTATCAATAGTTGGTAATGGGTTTATAGTTATAGTTCCATTAGCAGATGTGGATGCTACGCAACCTGTAACAGTATTTGTTACAGTCACCGAGTAGCTATTATTTACACTGGCAGTACTAGTTCCTGTAACCGATAAAGTATTGCTTGTTGCTCCTGCAATAGTTCCACTATTGTTACCCCACTGATAGCTGTAATTTCCCGTTGGTGTTACAGATAAAGTAGTTGAACTTCCTGAGCAAATTTGTGAAGTTGAGTTGCTGATAACCGGTGTTGGTAATGGGTTTACTGTAATACTGGTAGAGCTTGCACTACCTGAGCAACTGGCCGAGGTAGACGTTACACTTACTATATAAGGGTTTGGTGAAGACGGCATATTAGATACGGTATATGTAGGGCCTGTGCCTGTATTACCGTTTGATTCTGTCCAGTTATAAGTTATTCCACTAACAGTTGGTACAGTAAAAGTTACTGCTGTGCCAACACAAGCCGATGTTGCACTCGCCGTTACAGTTGGTGCAGGCGGCGCTCCTGCGTTATTTATAGTATAGTTTTGAGAATAAATACAACCTGTTACATTATCTTTTATTTGTAATGGATAAGTGCCCGCTGCATTTGTGTAGGATGAGCTGGCAACAAAACCACCCGCATTGTTCCATTCATAGCTATAGTTTCCACTACCACCTGTACCTGTTATACCTGTAATAGTTCCGTTACTCATACCACAACCTGCTAAGCCATATGTTGCACCTGTTTGACCAGGTGTTTGGTTAATGGTTATGGTGTAGTTTAATTGCGTAGCATTGGTTGATGTACAACCTGCTACGGTAGAACTTGCTGTAATTATACCTATGGTTGGTTGAGTTGTTACGGTTGGTGCCGAATAAGTAGCTATGTTACCACTGCCTGAAGAATTAGAAAGTTGAAGACCACCTAAATTTGTATTGCTATTCGTCCAGTTAACTGTACCCGATGGAGTAGAAGTAAATGAAATTGCCTGAATGGTTGTATTTGTAGTACCACCACCACAAACTGTTTGAGAATTGGCGCCGCCGCCCACTACGCTTATAGTTGGGGTTGGGGTTACACTTATACTAACTGTATTTTTATTTACGCAACCATTAGCATTGGTACCGGTAACCGTATAAACGGTTGCTGCCGCTGTATTAGTTGGAGTAGCTGTAACTACTGAACCTGTTGCTGCGCTTAATGTTGCAGGATTTGCCCAAGTATATGTACTTGCCCCGCTTGCTGTTAAAGTTGAACTGCCACCACCTGAGCAAATAACTGTATTTGTTGGTGTAACAGAAATAGTTGGTAAAGGGTTTACGGTTAAGGTAACTGTTTTTGCAGTACTGCTACAACCACCTGATGAACCTGTTAAACTATAAACGGTTGTAGTAGTTGTGGTTGGTGTTACTGTTGGAGTTAACGTAGTAGAACCTGTCATGCCTGTAGTTGGTGTCCATGCATAACTGCTCGCCCCAACAGCCGTAGCTGTAAATGTAACAGGTACATTTAAACAAGTTGTATAAGTTGCTTGTGTAAGACTTACTGTTGGGGTTGTTGTTACCGTAAGAGTAGTGGTTTGAGCTGCACCTTGGCAACCTGTAACCGTATTAGTTGCAACAACTGAATAAGTTGCAGAAGCGCCGGTAGGAGTTGCCGTTACACTCGAACCTGAGGTTGCACTTAGTCCGCCACCTGCTGAAGAACTCCAGCTATACGTGTTATTCGCACTACCGCTAACGCTTAACGTGGCACTTGCCGACGAACAAACCGTACTACTACTCGCTGTTAACGTTAAAGTCGGTAAAGGGTTGACATTAATGGTGGTCGATATATTATTTTTACAGCCGTTACCATTTGTAGCATTTACCGTATAAGTTGCATTGGCTGTTGTTGTTGGTGTTGCTGTAAGTGTAGAACCTGTTGTTGCTGACAAGCCTCCGTTAGCCGATGATGTCCATGTATACGTACTTGCACCTGCTGCCGTAAATGATACAACACTTCCTAAACATACACTTGGAGTTGGTGATGCTGTTAAGGTTAAAGTTGGTAAAGGGTTTACGGTCAAAGTAGCTGTTTGTGCAGTACTATTACAACCGCCTGATGAACCTGTTAAACTATATACTGTTGTAGTAGTTGTGGTTGGGGTTACCGTTGGTGTTAAGGTAGTAGAACCTGTCATGCCTGTAGTTGGTGTCCATGCATAACTGCTCGCTCCACTGGCTGTAGCTGTAAATGTAACAGGTACATTTAAACAAGTTGTATAAGTTGCCTGTGTTAGACTTACAGTTGGGGTTGTTGTTACTGTAATAGTAGTTGTTTTTACAACACTTTGGCAACCTGTAACTGTATTAGTCCCTACAACTGTGTATGTTGCAGAAGCGCCGGTAGGAGTTGCTGTTACACTTGCCCCCGATGTACCGCTTAATCCGCCACCTGCCGAAGAACTCCAGGTATAAGTGTTAGAGGTACCAGTTGCTGTTAACGTTGCACTTGCTGATGAACATAATGTTGTACTACTGGCTGTTAATGTTAATGTCGGTAAAGGGTTGACATTAATAGTTTTTGTTATATTATTTTTACATCCGTTACCATCTGTAGCATTTACCGTATAAGTTGCATTGGCTGTTGTTGTTGGCGTTGCTGTAAGTGTAGAGCCTGTTGTTGCTGATAAACCTCCGTTAGCCGATGACGTCCATGTATAGGTACTTGCACCTGCTGCCGTAAATGATACAACACTTCCTAAACATACACTTGGAGTTGCTGTTAAAGTTAAAGTTGGTAAGGGGTTTACGGTTACTGTTGCAGTGGCTGTACTTATACAACCAGTTGATGTTTTTGTACCTGTAACAGTATATACTGTTGGTGTTGCAGTATTGGTAGGGCTTACACTAACCGTACTGGTTGTTGCAGATGTACTCCAAGTATATGTATTTGCAGTTCCGCTGGCTGTTAAAACAGCGGATGAACCAGTGCATATAGTGGTAGAAGTTGGTGTAACTGTAAGTGTTGGGCCAGCCGGAGTAGTAAAAACAAAAGTACTTGTTATCATAGGGCAAACAGAAGAGCCTTTAAAATGGTAAGTAACTGTATATGTAGTTGAGGAAGGTAAATCAGCGGGAACAACCTCTAAAAAACCATCATTGCCATCAAATACACCCGCTGCTCCACCAGCCGGAGATATGGTATAATAAGCATCACCCATGCTGGCTGCACCAGGAATACTTAATGTAAAACAACTTGAAGCATTCCCCGACATTGTAACAGGACCGGAAAGTACTGTATTATCCCAACAGTTTTGAAGAGAAGCAACAGGTGTTCCATATGTGCCACTTGATACCGAAGCATTCTTACATATATTTACGGTTTGAGATACTGCACTATCACTAAAAACCCAATAGTCAGTAAAATTAGACCCTTGACCATAACCAGAGCCTATAGCATTATCTGACCCTGCAGCTCCATTACCCTCGGTAATAGTATAACTGCCATGGTTAGTTAAGTTATTTGTTGTTGGATTAAAATTTACAGCTACACAAGGTACAAGTATATCTTGCATAGGATCTGAAATTGTAGCAGGCATTTCAGGGTATATAAAGTATTTATTAGTACAACTTAAGGTAGCTCCATTGGCTACATTACCTGTACCATTTAATGAATTAACAGAATAATTCGCTGTATCAGACATGAGCATAGTCATGCTGGTTGGACATGCAATAGAGCAATCGGTTGGTTGGTTACTTGGGTCAGCTGTAATTAAAACATATCCAGGGCAACCACCACCACCGTTTCCGCCATCATAAGGGCTATTACTACCGCAATCACTACCGAAAAAGGCAGTAGAACCTGTATAATTTGTAATTAATAATATATAATACTGACCCGCAGCAGTAGCATTGATAGTACAAACTTCGGAACCCGCCGCACTGAAACTACAGTCAACTATTTTACCACTACAGCTATGGTCACCAGAACAACTACCTGTTAAATTAGAGCATGCTGAAGGAAAAGTAGCTGACGTAAAAGGTCCCCAGCAAACAAAATCAACGTCAAGATTGGTACCCCCTAAGTTAGTACCCTGAGATAGGGTATATGTTAATGTTCCTGCAGCTGAAGTTTTTATGTAAAACCAAGATGGATCTGGTTCATCTCCCAAGCAACCATAACTAATACCTGAAGCAGGTGCCTGAGTACCGTTTGATACGTTAGGAAAATTAAATGACCCCCCTGGCTTAACACAAAATGGAGTTGCAGTGCTGCAAGTAGCACCGCCACTACCCTGCCCTAATATCATATTGGGCACAAAAAAAGCACACAATAATATGATTAAAAATAGTAACTGTTTTTTCATATATTTTTCTTCTTTAAGTATATGTTAGTTTTTTTTGCGATTTAATTTATCTGTCACCCATTTTTGCACAATAGCCGGGTGGGTCATATAGTAATTATCCATAACATCGTTATAGTATTTAACCCCATAACCTTTGCTGTACTTAGGAAAATCGGATGGAATTTCTTTAACGGTTAATCTTCCTAAAATTTCCTGCGAGCGACCCATATAAGGGTCATTTTCATTTAATACCGTTTTAGATTCCTCGCTATTAGTTACTGCGGGGCTTGTAGCTGGGGCTGCTAATTTTCTTTTCGGAGCAATTGCCGCATGCCCCCCTTTTACGGTGTTAGTAGCCCTCGCTTCGGTTGGGGCAGAAGTTGAGTTAGTTTTACTATTCTGTTCGACACTTTGCGCATTTACTCCTACAAAGCCAATAAAAGATGGTACTACTAAAAGTAATTTAAATATTTTTAACAATTTCATGAGTTTTTTTAGTTTTAACACAAATATACATAATTATTGATAAAACCAAAAAAAATTTCGGTGAGCAGTCATTTTTTCCGTACAAGTAAAATTACCCCCCATTTTTTGGGGTGTGAATAAAAATATTCCCTCCTCTCAAAATAATTTACCTTGTTTTGATAGATTTGCAGCCTTTTAGAATATTTTTTACCGAAAACAATGAGCAAAATGCCTTGGCATTCTGCAAAAATGAAAAGACAAACAAAAACAATGAGTGAAAACAACGATATAAATTCTGATAATCACCACGAGTTAGACAGCATTACCCATGTATCGGGCATGTTTAAAAACTGGTTTATAGATTATGCCTCTTATGTAATTTTAGAACGTGCCGTACCTGCGTTAGAAGATGGATTAAAACCCGTACAACGCCGAATTTTACACAGCATGTGGGAACTCGAAGATGGGCGCTACAACAAAGTTGCCAACTTAATTGGTAACACTATGAAGTACCACCCGCATGGCGATGCCAGCATTGGTGATGCTTTGGTAGCCATTGGACAAAAAGACCTTTTAATTGACATGCAGGGTAACTGGGGTAACATTTTAACAGGTGACAGTGCTGCTGCTCCTCGTTACATTGAAGCCCGACTTTCTAAATTTGCGTTAGATGTACTTTATAATCCAAAAACTACCAACTGGCAACTAAGCTACGACGGTAGAAATAAAGAGCCTATAACACTTCCTGTAAAATTTCCGTTGTTGCTGGCGCATGGTGTTGAGGGAATTGCAGTTGGTTTGGCTTGTAAAATGTTGCCTCATAATTTTAATGAATTAATTGACGCATCTATACAAGTTTTACGTGGCCGTAAAGCTGTTATCTATCCCGATTTTGCTACGGGTGGCATTGCCGATTGTGGCGATTATAATGACGGTTTACGTGGGGGTAAAATTAAAATCCGTGCACGCATAAAAGAACTGAACTCTAAAACACTTGTTATTACAGAGATTCCGTTTGGCACTACAACAGGCTCTTTAATTGATTCGATACTTGCCGCTAATGATAAAGGAAAAATTAAAGTAAAAAAGGTAGAAGATAATACGGCTGAAAACGTAGAGATTTTAATTCACTTACAACCGGGCATTTCGCCCGATAAAACCATTGATGCGCTGTATGCGTTCACTAATTGTGAAATGAGCATATCGCCTAATGCCTGTGTAATTGAAAACGATAAACCTCGTTTTGTAGGTGTTAGCGAAATGCTTCGTTTATCTACCATGCAAACGCAGGAACAATTGCGTCGTGAGCTTGAGTTGGAAAAACAAGAACTGGAAGAAAAATGGCATTTCGCATCTTTAGAAAAGATTTTTATTAAAGAAGAAATGTACATCGACTTTAAAAAATATTCTGACAAAGAAACTTTATTTAAATATTTATATACCGCATTTGCGCCGCATAAAAAGAAACTGATTCGTGACATACACGATGATGATTTACAGCGTTTAACGCAAATTCCGATGATTCGTATCACACGTTTCGACAGCATAAAAGCTGAAGAACACATGAAGGATTTAGATGATAAAATTGCAGCTGTAAAAAATCATTTAGCCAACTTAACTGATTACGCGGTTGAGTATTTTAAAACACTGAAGAAAAAATACGGCGAAGGCAGAGAACGCAAAACAGAAATAAAACAACTTGATACCATTGTAGCTACCCAAGTTGTTATGGCTAACGAAAAGCTGTATGTAAACAAGGCCGAAGGTTTTGTTGGCACCAGTTTAAAGAAAGATGAGTTTGTTTGCGATTGCTCAGACATTGATGATATTATTGCTTTTACCAAAGAGGGTAAACTAAAAATATTTAAGGTAGCCGATAAAGTTTTTGTAGGCAAAGACATTATATACGTTGCTGTGTTTAAAAAGAACGACGAGCGCACTACATATAACATGATTTATACCGATGGGCCAAAAGGCATAACCTTTATTAAACGCTTTAATGTTACTGGTGTTACCCGCGATAAAGAATATGATTTAACCAAAGGCACAGCAGGCTCTAACACACATTGGTTTACCATTAATCCTAATGGCGAAGCCGAAAAAGTAGTGGTTAATTTAAAACCTGTTACTGGTGTACGCAAGTTAGAAATTGACGTTGATTTTGCTGAAATTCCGGTTAAAGGTAGATCATCGGTTGGTAATATTGTAACTAAATACGCGGTAAAAAAAGTAGTTTTTAAATCGAAAGGTGCATCAACCTTAGGTGCCGAAGATTATTGGTTTGATGATACTACGCATCGTTTAAATAAAGAAGAACGCGGCACTTACTTAGGCAAATTTGCAGGCGAAGATAAAATACTTACCATCACATCAAAAGGGCAATACAAATTGTATAATTACGATTTACTAAACCACTTTGATGAGGATATTGTAATGATTGAAAAATTTCTACCTAAACAAGTAATTACGCTTGTTTATTTTGATGGAGAAAGTAAATCTTACTTAGCTAAACGATTTATTCCTGAAAACATTTCTACCAAAACATCTATTATTACCGAGCATGAAAACTCGTTAGTAGAATTGGTTACCAGCAATCCAATTGCGGTAATTGATGTGGTGTTTGGTAAAGAAAAAGATAAACAACCAAAACCCGAAGTAATTAATTTGGCTGAGTTTGCCCCTATGGTGAACATGAAAGCTAAAGGCAAAAAATTAACTCCGCTTAAAGTAAAAGAAATTAATTTACGCGAAGCCGAAGAAGTTGAATTAGATGAAGAGCCGGAAGCAAATAGTGGCGATAATGGTTTATCACCTATGGAACTACACCGCCGTGCTATGGAAAAAATTAGCCGTAAAGCAGCGCAGGATTTTATGAAGGGTGAAGATGGGCAAGGTAAATTGCCTTTTGATTAGTTTGTTATTAATGGAAACTAAGCAAGCCAAAACTAAGTAACATGAAACAGTTTTTTCTTGTTTTAACTTTTTTGTTTTGCGTTAGTAAGTATACGGTTGTTGCACAAGTTAGTGATACAACCATACAAATTAGTGCAGCACGTACCGATACTGTCCAAAAAGCAATGACTGCTATTACCGAAAAAGAGTATGACAATAGCAACGATTACGACCCCGGACTTTTCCTAATTGGTTTAACCGGGCTGGGGATAATAATTATTTCAGTTGGCGCGGGCATTATAGTTTCTATGGTTTGTTTTTTCCTGTTACTTACGTTTGTTTCGGTAGGCATTGTATCAACTTCTATTATTGTTGGCTTGCACAAAAAATCATTTGAAAGAGGTTTTAAAATTTTTATTATTTCATCTTCAAGTTTTGCAGGCACTTTACTTTTTACCATAGTTTTTTGGGCTATAAACCATGTTATGCATTGGTTTACAACAAAAACGGCTCTTTTAACTGGTGCGTGTTTTGGCTTGGTTAGCGGTTTTATTTTAGGCTTGTTAGTGGCTTATATTCTAAAAAAACTAACCAACTATTTTAAAGGAAAACTACATTTGTTTTAAAAGCACTTACACGCTCAAAAAACTTTTACTATCGGCTACAAATTCCATTTGTTTATGGGTTACAGGGTGTTCAATAACAAGTTTAGCAGCATGTAAAGCAATAGCGTTCGGCTTATACAAAACAGTTGAACCATAAAGCGCATCGCCCAAAATTGGGCAATTTAAACCTGTCAATTGCACCCGTATTTGATGGAATTTACCTGTATACAACTCCACATCCCACAAAAAATAGTTGTTATGGGGTTTAACCGTATAGGCTAATTTTATTTTTTCGGCATACTCGGTACCCTCAGGTACAAGCACTGCCTTCTTTTTTTCTTTCCGATGCCATTGTTCCAACGTATCTGTCCTATTTATAGGTGCTGTAGCTGTTAAAGCCAAATAATGCTTGGTTACGGTGCGGTTAGCAAACTGCTCGCTTAAATTCCTTAAATAATCCTTGTTTTTGGTAAATAACACCACACCGCTCACGGGTCTATCTAATCGGTGCAGGTGTTGGGCATAGGATAGTTTATCGCCCGTTTTTCCTTTCAAATAATTTTTTACCTGCTGCAACAAATTAGGGAAATTATTACGGTCGGGTTCTACCATTAAGCCGGCAGGTTTGTTACACACCAGCAGTACATCATCTTCGTATATAATTTCGGGCTTATTCATAGTTAAAATTAATAAGGGCAAATAAAATCAATAAAATATAGTCTGCTTCATAAAAACAATTATTTTTGACAAAAGTTTTTTGAGTTTATTTATAATTTAAAAATTTCATCATATGAACATCCACGAGTATCAAGGTAAAAGTATTTTAAAAAGTTTTGGTGTTGCTGTGCAAGAAGGGATAGTTGCCGAAACACCTGAACAAGCAGTTGAAGCCGCTAAAGAAATGAAAGCAAAATATAACAGCGATTGGGTTGTTGTAAAAGCGCAAATACATGCCGGTGGCCGTGGTAAAGGCGGTGGAGTTAAATTAGCAAAGAATTTAGACGAGGTGAAACAAAAAGCAACCGACATTATAGGCATGCAATTAATTACCCCGCAAACAAGTGCCGAAGGTAAAAAAGTGCATAAAGTGTTAATTGCACAGGATGTTTACTACCCGGGTGCATCGCCAACTAAGGAGTTTTATATCAGTATTTTATTAAACCGTGCTACAGGTCGTAACATTATTATGTACAGCACCGAAGGTGGCATGGACATTGAGCATGTAGCAGAAACTACACCGCATTTAATTTGGAAAGAAGAAATTGACCCGAAAGTTGGTTTACGCGATTTCCAATGCCGTAAAGTGGCTTTTAACTTAGGTTTAAGCGGTACTGCATTTAAAGAAATGACCAAATTTGTGGCTTCTTTATACAAAGCGTACGATTCTATCGATGCTTCTTTATTCGAAATTAATCCGGTACTTAAAACATCCGACGATAAAATTATTGCCGTAGATGCTAAAGTAACCATGGATGACAACGCATTGTTCCGTCATAAAGACATTGAAGCCATGCGCGATGAATTAGAAGAAAACCCTATTGATGTTGAAGCCCGCAAAGCAGAACTTAACTACGTTAAATTAGATGGTAACGTGGGTTGTATGGTTAACGGCGCAGGTTTAGCAATGGCTACTATGGATATTATTAAAATATCGGGCGGTGAGCCTGCTAACTTTTTAGATGTGGGTGGTACGGCTAATGCTGAGCGTGTAGAAAAAGCATTTCGTATTATTTTAAAAGATAAAAATGTAAAAGCCATTTTGGTAAACATTTTTGGAGGCATTGTGCGTTGCGACCGTGTGGCACAAGGTGTAGTAGATGCTTACAAAAATATGGGCAGCATTCCTGTACCAATTATTGTGCGTTTACAAGGTACAAATGCCGAAGAAGCTAAAAAACTAATTGAAGCATCGGGCTTAAAAGTATTTTCAGCTATTCAGTTACAAGAAGCTGCTGATTTAGTTAAAAAGGTTATAAATAATTAATTAGATTTGCTTACAATTTTAAATATAAGTATGAAAAAAATAGTTATCTCAACACTTTCAATTGCGGCAATAAGCGGTGCATGTATGCTAACTTCTTGTGGGGGTGGCAATAAAGCAGCCGATACAGACAGCATGGCTACTGATAGCACAAAGGTTGATACAGCGGCAGCTGTTACACCAAACGCCACTTCAAGTACCGAAATGACGTATCAGATACCATCGCCTAAAGAAATGTTTGTTTTTATTAAACAAGTAGCAGGTAAAAATAATAAGCGTACAGATGTTTTAAATAATCCTGATAACGTTAAAAATTATGCCGATGCAAAATCGCAGGCATTAAATTTTGGCATATATAGTTGTGATTTAACCTACTGCTCTATTTTTGAAATTGGTACCGATGTACTTAAATATTTTAAAACAGTAAAGCAATTAGGTGATGCCGTTGGCGTATCAAGTTCTATTAGTCCGGCTATGCTTAAAAGCTTAGAAAAAAACATGGGTAATCCCGATTCGTTAGTTGAAATTGCGGATAATTTATATTTCTCTTCTTTCGAAAGCATGCAAAACTCACAACAAGGCACTACATTGGCTTTATCAGTTGCGGGCGGCTATATTGAAGGATTGAACATTGCTTGTGGTTTAGTGAAATACGACAAAAAAAGCGCAGCGGTTGAACGTATAGCCGATGAAAAATATACCCTTGATAACATTATTGATTTTATGAAAAAATACGAAAGCGATGCAGGTGTAAAAGAAACCATTGCAAAGCTGGAAGATTTAAGAACTACATTTAACCAGGTAACTGAAAAACAAGCAGGCGCGGTTGCTGTTAAAGAAGAAAAAGGCACTAAAGTGTTAGGCGGTGGTAGCGAGTCGCAAATAACTGAAGCTCAATACAAAGCTTTAGCAGATAAAGTAACTTCTATTAGAAACTCATTTACAGGAAAATAATTAATTATAAATTTCAATTATGAAAAGAATATTTTTTGCATTAGTGATTTGTTTAGGTTTAACAACAAACTACGCATTTGCTCAGGCAGGTGTTTGTGGTGACTTCCATAAAAAAGCTTGTTATATGGAAGGTACCCGTAGAGATAAACATTCCTTTATGTATAACGCCCAATCAAAAAGTGGTTTGTTTGCACAAGGCTCTACATCTAAAATGCGTTGTGTAGTTTACAAAGGCAACGATTACCGCATTAGCGTTTGCTGCGAAACTATTATAGGCGATAAAGTAAATTTTAAAATTTTTGATGCCCGCACAAACGAATTGCTTTTTGATAACACAAAAAATGATAATACACAACAATTTGAGTTTCAAGCATCAACTACCCGTCAATTAATTATTGAAGCTACTGTGCCTTTAGGCGATGTAAAAGAAGAAAAAGGTAAAGCTGAAAGTGCTGCCTGTGTTGGCTTGTTAATAGAAAACAAAGTATCAGACAGAGTAGGTTTTTCTCAGTATTAGAATCAATAAAAAATTATTTCGAAAGGCTTACTGCGTAGTAAGCCTTTTTTGTTTACTGGTTTCTCTTGCAATTTTTAGCTAAAATACTTCTTCTACAATATAAATAGCCTTGTTGATTTCAACAGAAGATTTTGCCTGTAAACCCATTAGTTTTAATCCTAAAGGCGATTGAGGCGAAAGAACAATTACTTCTGCACCATCAACCAGCAGTTTGCCCAAAGGAACACTTAAAAACAAATAACCCTTGTTGGTTTTAACCAAACTTCCTTTGGTTATTTGAGTTGATTTTAATGCAGCATCAATTTTTTGCAGCGCAGTTTTTTGTATCAATAATTCATCAAGTTGCCTGCTTATTTTTTCCTGCTCTAATTGCATCATAGCACGCGCAGTTTCGTGCTTATCGCCTGCTGAACTTTTACCATCGCTTATGGCTCCTTCACCTAACTCCTGCAAATTATTTTGTAGAGTTTGTATTTTTTCAACTACTAATTTAAGACATGCAGCATGTATTTTTTCTTTTAACTGCATACTTAGTTATTTTCTCTACTTACGATTTTACTAATTTCTTAGTATAGGTGTTTCCGTTTTCTGAAGAAATTTTTACTACATAAATTCCGCCTGAAACCGACGATAAATCAAGTGATTGAATAATTTTATCGGTAGTGTTTGTTTGCGATGATTTTGTTTGTGTGCTTAGCACCAGTCGTCCGGCAACATCGTACAGGTTTACTGTAAGCGGACAATCGGTGCTTCCGCAAAGTGTATTTATAAGGCTCGTGGTTGTAATTGATTTAATGCCGTAGGTTCCTTTTAAAATTTGGTCGGCTACACAAAAATTAGGAATGCCATATCCTAAAAGCGAATCGGGATGCGTATACTGCGTAGCACTTTCTTTTATAGCTTTAATTACTTCCATGTTTGTTTTTGTAGGATTGCCCTGCCATAAGCAAGTTACCATACCCGCCATAATAGGCGATGCAAACGAAGTACCGCTGCCCACAGTTACCATGCCTGCACTTATATCAAAAATAGTTGCATTCTCTCCCTGTGCCATAACATCAGGTTTTATGCGCCCATCGGCCGTGTTACCGGTTGAACTAAAATTAGCATAAGCGCCGCCCGCATCAACCGCTCCAACAGCTAATATACTATCAGCATCAGCAGGTACCGAAATTTTTTGCCAAGTCGATCCTCCTTCATTACCGGCAGCAACACAAACAATCATTCCACGGCGTGCCGCCATGGTAGCCGAAATACTGGCTACTGATGTTCTTCCGTTTAAATCTGCCCAAGTGTGGCTTTGTGTAGGGTCATCAAATGTAGTATAACCTAAAGATGAGTTTATAACATCTGCCCCTGCACTATCAGCATACTCAATAGCTGAAACCCATTGATACTCTTCCAAAATTTTTTCAGTAGAATCTATTTCGCTCCGTAGTAAATAAAATTTTGCATAAGGCGCGCTACCCATCATGAGTCCGCTTGTGTTAGCTGCTATACAAGATAAAACTTCGGTACCATGTCCTCCTTCGTTATACACCAAACTATCGTCGTTTAAAAAATCATGTGAAGCAATTACTTGATGGTTATGCCACAATGTATCGAGCACAGATGCTGTTTTAGAATCTAAAAAACCATTATCAATAATGCCAATTTGCATGCCGGTACCATTGTATCCTTGGTTATGGAGGCATTCTCCATTCAGCATATAAATTTGGTTTTGACTTTGCCCATAATTAAACACATTGCTTTGTGTAGCGGTTGTTTTTTGATTAGATATATTGTTGATTTCGGCCAACGGAATAAATTTTTTGGGAGCCTTAACTCTTGCTAAGGGATTGGCGTTAACTACAAAAGGAAGCGAAATAAGACTATCTAACTGCGCTTGGTTAGTTAACCTAACCACTACGCCATTAAACCAACGAGAACGACACATAACCAATGCACCCGTTTTTTCAACTCGCCTAACATAAGCCGTATCTACCGGTATATCTTCATTGGTAATGGCAATGCCTTGATTTGTTCTGCGATTTATGGCACGTTGCGATAAAAATTGTTGTGGATTACTTACACTATAATTAGAATTATTCTTATCGGCAAAAGCTACAAAATAACGCGTGTAAACTGTTTGCGCGTAACCATTTATAGTTAATAGAACAAAACAAAACAGCTGTAAAAACAACTTTACATTTTTAATTTTTAATTTGTTCATGCTTAATTTATTTAGTCTGTTCCGTACGAGTTTACAGTTTCAACATAATATATGCCACCGGCAATTACGCCACGGTGCGCACCCATAGCATCTTGCGCATAAACATAATTTATAATTTGCTTGTATACGCACCCTACCCCACGTGCATACTGCTCGTAGTAGTTTTGGTAAATAAGCGCGTTTGTATCTAAGTTTTGTAAAACGGTTAAGGTTTTAGCAAAAGAGTTTCCGTTAAGCTTAAGCGGGCTATCAAACGTAGTATAACTGTAATCACACTCATTAGTATCAGCATGTGCTGTACCGTTCCAAACCAAACCTAATTTAGCAGGGAAAGCAAGTTTTGTGTAGCGTATATTTTCTTCTACTACCTCAACATCGGTAGCTGTTTTGTTGGCAACCCACACTTTTTCCAAAGTCCAGGTCATGGCACTATAGGGTATAGTTGGACTATATATTTTTTTATAACGAATTAATTTAATGGTTGGTCGGTTTTCGTTATCAGTAATAAGCGTATCCATCGACTCTTTAATCTGGAATTTATATGTGCTTGTATCTCCTGTAATGGGATTATATATAATGGAATCTACGTCATAAATTACATACGATTTTATGGTACCCGGATAGTAATTATATCCCAAATCGGGCGGAGCAACTGTCGCGTCTTTTTTACAAGAAAAAAACAAAACTATTACTAAAAAAATGCAATAATATGGAAACTTCATTCATGTAAAAATAATTAAAAAAACACGAACCCAAAACTTATTTAACTTTGGCTGTTAAATTGTGAAGGTTAAAAAAAACATACTCATTTTTGTTGATTGGTACTTGCCTGCCTATAAAGCGGGAGGACCTGTAAAATCGGTATCTGCGTTGGTTTATTATCTGAAAGATGAGTTTAACTTTTACATTATAACCGGCAATAAAGACCTTTTTGCCACCGAACCCCATAAAGGCATTAAAAGCAATGAATGGAATGTTTTAGCCAATGGCGAGCAAGTTTTTTATTTTTCAGATGAGTTTATTTCGTTTAAAAATTTGCGTACAGTAGTAGAAAAAGTCACTTACGACTCTATTTATTTGAACAGTTTTTTTTCTAAACGCTTTACCATTTATCCTTTGCTACTAAAAAAATTAGGTGTTATAAAAAAACCGGTACTACTTGCACCAAGAGGCATGTTAGGCAGCGGGGCATTATCATTAAAATCGGGCAAAAAAAACATGTTTATTAATTTAGCCAAAGTAACAGGTTTATACAAACACATTATTTGGCATGCTACATCATTACAAGAAGAAAATGAGATAAAACAACTATTTACACACCATATTAAAACAATATCAAACTTAATTTTACCTACCACAAAAAACCGAACAGATTATACCAAAGAGGTAAACGAGGTAAGAATTTGTTTTATATCGCGTATTACACAGAAAAAAAATTTGCTATTTGCTCTGCAAGTTTTACAAACTATAAATAGCGGAAAAATTGTATTTGATGTATATGGCCCAGCAGAAGAAGCAGATTACTTTAAGTTGTGTAAAGAACTTGCAGCAAAACTACCCGGCAACATTACCGTAAATTTTAAAGGAGATTTGCAGGGCAACGAGGTAGAAGAAACCTTGAAAAATTACCACTTATTTTTGCTACCAACGTTAAACGAAAACTTTGGGCATGCCATTGTAGAAGCTATGTTAAATGGCTGCATTCCTTTAATTAGCGATACAACACCTTGGCGTAATTTACAGGCACAAAATATTGGTTGGGATATTGCTTTAACCGAAAAAGAAAAATTTGCAGTCGCAATTGAGGAGGTTCTGCAGTTATCGCAAACCAAATTTGAACAAAAATCTAAAACAGTGCAACAATATGCGCTTACACATTGCATAGATGTGTCGGCTGTAGAGGCTTACAAAAAACTGTTTAATTCACTTTAACATTCAAAAAAAGGTCTTTTGCATAAAATTTTGTATTTTTATGCGGATGATTTTTAGCCAAATAAATACACGCCCTTCGGCTATGGCTATGTGGAGTTAAATTTCACTACAACATTATTAATGTATTAACATTAGTTATTGTAAATTAATAAGCAATCATTTTCAATTAAATTTAAAATTCAAAAAAATTATAACAACATGGAAGCAAAAAACATTGCACCAACCTTAGAAAAAATATATAAAGAGGCAGGTGATTTTTTACCGCTTAACGGAACCGATTACGTTGAGTTTTACGTAGGTAACGCCAAACAAGCGGCACATTATTATAAAACAGCTTTTGGTTTTCAAAACTTGGCGTATAGCGGTTTAGAAACCGGAAATAGAGAAACCGCATCGTACGTGCTGCAACAAGGTAAAATTCGTTTGGTGCTTACGTCGCCTTTAAGTTCAAAAAACCCCATTAACGAGCACATTGTAAAACACGGCGATGGTGTTAAAGTAATTGCGCTTTGGGTTGATGATGCTACGTCTGCATTTAACGAAACCGTTAAACGTGGTGCTAAACCTTTTATGCAACCTACTAAAGAGGAAGATGAAAACGGATACGTAGTTCGTAGTGGAATTTATACCTACGGTGAAACTGTACACATGTTTGTTGAACGTAAAAATTACAACGGATTATTTTTACCGGGTTATAAAGAATTAAAAAACGAGTACAACCCAAAATCGGCAGGTTTAAAATATATCGACCACATGGTGGGCAATGTTGACTGGAACCAAATGAATGTGTGGGTTGAGTGGTACCAAAAAACAATGGGCTTTATTAACCTGCTTACGTTTGATGACAAACAAATACACACGGAGTACAGCGCGTTAATGAGTAAAGTAATGGCTAATGGTAACGGCAGAATTAAATTCCCGATTAACGAGCCGGCTGAAGGAAAAAAGAAATCACAAATTGAAGAGTACATCCAATTTTACGAAGGTGCAGGCTGTCAGCACATTGCAGTTGCAACGGAAGATATATTACATACAGTTCGCGATTTAAAATCACGTGGTGTAGAATTTTTATCGGCTCCGCCAAAAGCATATTACGATGATGTAAAAGTGCGCATCCCCAACGTGAAAGAAGACATTGACTTACTGGCATCAGAAGGGATTTTAATTGATTGCGATGAAGATGGTTATTTGCTACAAATTTTTACAAAACCGCTTGAAGACCGCCCGACTTTATTTTTTGAAATAATTGAACGCCACGGTGCTAAAGGTTTTGGTGCAGGTAATTTTAAATCTTTGTTCGAATCAATTGAGAGAGAGCAAGCCCTACGCGGAACTTTAGATAAATAACTTTTTTGATCCTCTAACTAAAAATCCTCTTCATGTTTTATGAAGGGGATTTTTATTGAAGTTATTTTATAGTCTGCATTTCGTACAACTTTAAATAAGTACCGGCTTGTGCAAGTAATTCTTTATGTGTACCGCGTTCAGTAATTTTTCCTTTATCCAATACAATAATTTCATCGGCATGCACAATGGTAGATAAACGGTGTGCGATAACAACTGTTGTACGGTTTTGCATAAGCTTTTGCAAAGCATCCTGCACCATGCGTTCGTTTTCGCTATCAAGTGCCGAGGTAGCTTCATCTAAAATTAAAATAGGCGGGTTTTTTAAAACGGCACGCGCAATGCTAATGCGTTGTCTTTGTCCACCGCTTAATTTAGTTCCTCTATCACCCACGTTGGTTTGGTAACCTTCGGGCATTTGCGTAATAAAATCGTGAGCGTTGGCAATGCGTGCTGCTTCCATTACTTGTTGTTCGGTAATGTTTTCTAAACCAAAAGCAATGTTATTAAAAACAGTGTCGTTAAATAAAATAGGTTCTTGCGACACCATGCCCAATAAATTACGCACACTTTTTAGTGAAGCATTTTTAATGTTTACATCGTCAAACAGAATTTCGCCTTCGTCGCAATCATAAAAACGAGCAATCATATCTGTCAACGTCGTTTTACCAGAACCTGATTGTCCAACCAACGCAATGGTTTTACCCTTTGGTATAATTAAGTTAACGTGTTGCAGCACATGTCCCGCGTCACCTCTATTATAAGCAAACGAAACATTTTTAAATTCAATTTTTTGATTAAATGATTTAATTTCAGTTGGATTAACAATTTCAGTAATCGAATTTTCGGCAAGTAAAATTTTATTGATGCGCTCTTCCGAAGCAACTCCTTTTTGTATGCTATTATAAGCTTGTGTAACTTGCTTAACCGGTGGAATTATTTGTGACGCCACGATTATATAAGTAATGAATGAGGATGCAGATAAACTGCTATCAGCCCCCATTACCATTTTACCACCAATAAACATTATTAGCATTAGTATAGCGGTAACAATTACTTCGGTTAGCGGAGAAGATAAATCAGTTTTACGATAAATGCGGATTGATATTTTTGTATACTCTTCGTTTATGCTTTTAAATTTATCTGATACAAAACGCTCACCTGTAAAGGCTTTAATAATTTTTAAACCACCTAAGGTTTCTTCCATAGCAATAAATAATTGTCCCAATACCTGTTTGCCTTTGGCAGAATTTCGTTTTAAACTTTTACCAATTAAAGCAACCAATAAACCCGCGATGGGCAGCAATAAAAAAACGTATAGCGTTAGGTAAGGGCTAATCATAATTAACGCAACCAAAGAAATTATAATTAATAAAGGCTCACGAAAAATAAGTTCTAACGACTGCATAATGCTCCATTCAATTTCGCTAACATCCGATGTTATGCGCGACATAATATCTCCCTTTTTTTCGTTACTGAAATACGATAGTTGAAGATGCAACACTTTATCCATTAAACGGTTTCGTAAATCGCGCACCACCCCATTACGTATAGGTGCCAGCGCATACATAGCCATATATCTGAAAAAATTTTTTAAAAATGTAAGCAACACAATTACTATACAGATAAAAAGCAAGGCACTTAATTTACCATGCGTAGAAATTAAGCCCGATAAATGATATGTAAACGCATCATTAACCCAAGCGGAATTTGGGTGGAAAACAGGCGCGCCTTTTTGCAAAACATCTTTATAAAAAACCTCATCGTGCAGAAATAATAAATCTAAAAATGGTTTTACTAAAACTAATGAGAATAACGAAAACACTGAGAACAAAACATTGCAAATAATGTTCATCCAAGCATGGTTCCAATATCCCTTTATATATTTAAAAACTGAAAATAATTTCATGTTTGTTTTTCTTTAATTAATAATCTCTATAAAAATTATACATAGATGTTTTTATGCCCATATACACATACGGTGTTGAGTTTGTATAGTTTTCCGAATGTATATAACGTTCAATTACTCCGGCTTCTAAACGTAAATTTAAGCCTCGTATTATAAAGTAAGTAAACTTAAATTCACCCTGCATAATTCTATACTGAATTCCCTGTGCAATATGATTTCCAAAATCGTTGGGGTGCAAATCATAGCTTAAAAAAATATTTTGCCCTACATCACTTTTTGCACTGGCGCTATCTCTGCCAACTACGGTAAACATTCCTTTTAAATCTATCTGCCAGTTTTTATGTTTGTAGGTAATAAAACCAAGCGATTCATAAAAATTAGCCCCAAATGGGTCTGCCAACGGCTGGTTAAATTGAGAATAGTTTTGCTGCTCGCTGGCATGTGAATAGGTATATGGCCGTACATAATTAAACTCTCCTTGCAACGAAAGATTTTTTATGCCAAATGCATTTACATATTTCAATCCAATTTGATAACCTTGCTTGTTAGCCCACCAACCGTTCATTTGACGGATATAGGTAAGGTTAAATTCATCTAACATTACTTGTCCGTATAATTTAAAATGTTTGGCAAATTTTACGGAGGTGTTAAAACCAATAAGGGCATTGTCTCCTGAACCAAGCGAGTACTCAATTGGTCGATAAAAAATAATGGGGTTTAAGTAATTAGGATCGAAACCACGATGACGTAAGCTATCGGTTCCTTGAAAAATTTCTGTTTCGAAAAACGAAAAATTAAAGTTCTTCGTAACATTCCAGCTTAAGTAATGGAAAGTACCAAAACGGTTAAGCGCATTTTTACGAATACCATTGGGTGAATAAACATCCTGCATCCAGCTATACCAAAAACTATATTGTAAGTGCCAAATATTAATAGTGGTTTTTAAAAACGGGTAGCTGTTTGCCACATCAGATAAAATAAGAGAACGGTAACCATCACCAATAAATATTTTATCTTTTGCCAACTGAAAATTTAAAATTTTAATAGGCGAGTATGAAACAGAGCCTGTGAAATTTGTAAACGTGTAATTGCCGTTGCTACCATAAGCCCTGCCAAGTCCTGGAATAATTTTATACTTAGATACAATCGTATCTATAAAACCAGGATACGAAGCTTGTCCGCCAATACCGGTAACAGCTGCTGAAAAATTATTATTTATATCTAAACGCACATAAGCCCCACCCGAAAGTTGATTAACACCACGTTTAGCATGGGCATCATAACCAACTTCTTCATCTAACTGAGGTAAAATTTGCAAAGCAAAATGATTTTTTTGCTGCGGTTTAGAATGAAACTCATTTAAAAAAAACTGATTTTTTATTTTGTAATTGTTTAAGTGGAAAGCCGTGTCGTCAGCTTCTTTAATACCGAAACCAACATAAGGTTTCATAGACGAGTGAAATGTTTCGGTTGGATATTTTATATAGTAAGCATCAATCAAATTATTTAAATCGGTGTTTAAAAAAGTTTGTTGCGCGTCGTTTTGCGATACGGCACAAGCACTTATTATAAAAAATAATATGTATAATTTAGTTTTCAGCGGGAGGAATATTTTTTTGTCGTAGCTTATAAACAAGTTGCAAAATCATCATACAAACAGCCGCAAATAACACAACAGCAATCATAGCTATACTTGGGTTAAGTTGGTAACAAGCAATAGCAATACCAATGGTTAGTATATTGAACATATAAACAAACAAAACTGTTTTACGGTGCCCAAAACCTATATCAATAAAGCGGTGGTGTAAATGGTTTCTATCTGCCGAAAAAGGCGACACACCCGCAATGGCACGCATGGTAAAAACACGCAACGTATCAGCCAATGGATAAATTAAAACCGCAATTACAAAAACCGGTTTTGATAAATAAGGCAAAATGCCGCCTAATTTTTCTACCGGATACTCAATTAATTTAATGCTTAGTACACAAACTATTAAACCTATGGTAAGCGAACCCGAATCGCCCATAAATATTTTAGCCGGACTAAAATTAAAAACTAAAAAACCTAACAGCGAACCACCTAAAGCAAATGCCAACGATGCCAAAATAATATCGTTAGCGCAAACAAACCAGGTACCAAATGCCATACAAGCTATAAAGCCAACACCACCCGCTAAACCATCAACCCCATCAATTAAATTAAACGCGTTAACTACTACAGTATAGGTAAATAAAGATAGAAATACACTTGCCCAATAGGGTATCTCATTCACCTCAAAAATGCCATGCAAACCAGTTATACGTATGTTGCCAACTAACACTAAAATTAAACCTGCCAGCACGTGTGCAATTAATTTTTTTATAGGTGCTGTACCAATAATGTCATCTTTTATACCCACAAAAAATAACATCAGCATGGTTGCTACAATTAATTTAAACTCACGTATATACTGGTATACTTGCGAAAGCTCAAACATATTTCTAATCTTAGTAAAATCAAGTTCGAACCATAAGCTGTATGAAAACAGCGTAGCCGCAAATATAATAATGCCACCAATAGTGGGTACAACACGTGTATGTATTTTACGTGTACCCGGCTCATCAAACAAACGTTTTAATATGGCTACTTTAATTAAAGCTGGCGTGGCATACAGCACCACTATAAAAGAGGTTACAAAAACCAGTGCGAGTATAAGTGCATTCATAATTTAAAAATCATAATAAGTGTTATACAAAGATGTTTTAAAACTAATATAAAACAATTGCATTTGTTGTTGTTGCAAACTTACAGTCAACAATTTATTTTCATAGGTACGAAATGTACTACCTATAGCAATATTAGCTTTATAAGCCGGATTTATCATGTACCCAAGTTTAGCATCAAAATAACTGAGATTTTGAATTGCCCGATTCGTTCCAAACGAATAATTTTCTTTTAGCTGAACAAAAAATCGTTTAAACGTGTAGGATGCCATGCCAACCACTTCATTACTAAAAGCTGCTGGTGTAGTTAGCGTTTGATTATACTGCACATAATCTTGTGCGGGGGTTTTAGCATCTAAATAAGAATATTGACTAACATAGTTAAATTCGCCCTGCAAATAAAAATTCTTTATATGTAGTGCATCAAATAACTTCAAGCCCGCCTGTACACCATAATTAGCTTTGCCCAAATAGCTACCGTCATACATAAACTGTCCGTAAAACGAAGTTTTTCTAAACGGTTTCATTTCCCAACCCCCACCTTCAATTATATGGTTAGTGTTGTTAAAGCCATATGCAGCCAAGTTGGTAAAAATTACGGGGTTGGCATATAGCACATTTAAATGCATAACATTATTAGTATCGGTAGCGCGCCAAATTAAACCCTGAAACAAATAAATATTTATTTTTTTATTTATCTGCCAACTAAGTTGCTGAAACGATGCCGCTTTTTTTTGATAAATGTCTTCTGCACCCACAGGATGCTTCGTACCTCCATCAGTTAAATTCATAAGCAAGGCATAGGTTTGGGTGTATTGCACTTTATGCTTAAAAAAATCGGCTGTTAGTTGTAAAAACGGATAATTAAAGGCATTATCACTCAGCAACAACGAACGATAACCCACACCCACTTTTTGTTTACCCGTACCCAAACGAATAGAAAAGTTTTTACTTGGCTGATAATGCACTACCCCGTTAGACATGGCATAATCAAAGCCATCTTTTTTAAATGGTTTCCACCTGCCTTGCCCGGGTACAATAAGCGACGTAAGACAATAGTTTCTTAAATAGGCAGGGAAGTTAGATTGGTTTTCGAAAAAAGAAGTTTCGAAAATAAATTTTTCACCAATGGTTCCTTTTATCCAAACACCACGGGTGTTATTTACAAAAACTTCTTTAGTAGGGTCTTTTTGGTCTTGACCAAAACTAAAATTAAAAACAGGATTAATATTAAGTGTAAATTTTCTGTTAGCCCCTGATGATTTATCAATGTATTTTACTTTCAATAAATCATCGTAAACAAGTTTATCAATAAACAAATCCTGACCCGGCTTCACATGCCTAAATGTGTCCTGTGCGGCATCTTTATAGATAAGCGGTTGTGTAGATGAATGTATGATAGCCGAGGTATCGGTAAAAATGTTTTTCTGACGCTCTACATCAAAAAAATAATCGGGCGGAAATAAAATAGATTGTGCTTTTAGTTCGTTAGCCAAAAATAAAAACAAGCCAATAGTAAAAAAGGAAAGTTGCTTATGGTTTAAAAAAGTCATTGTATGTTAAACAACGCGTAGGTGCTTATTCGCTTTAAATTCGGCATACACGTTTTTAATTCCTTGTTCTAAATTTATTTTGTGTGTCCAACCCAAACTGTGTAGATACGATACATCCATCAGTTTACGTGGTGTGCCATCGGGCTTGGTAGTATCAAAAACCAATTCTCCTTGGTAACCAACAACATCTTTAATTAACAAAGCAAGTTCTTTAATACTTATATCAACACCCACGCCCAGATTTACAAATTTTTCGCCATCGTAGGTTTTCATTAAATGTACGCAGGCATCAGCCATATCATCAGCATGCATAAATTCTCTGCGAGGAGAGCCTGTACCCCAAACGGTAACTGAAGGCGCATTGCTTTCTTTCGCATCGTGAAACTTACGAAGCAAAGCAGGTAACACATGTGAGTTGTTTAAATCGTAATTATCGTTAGGGCCATATAAGTTAGTTGGCATTACCGAAATAAAATTACAGCCATATTGTTTATGATACGATTCACACATTTTTATGCCCGCTATTTTTGCAATAGCATAAGGCTCGTTGGTATATTCAAGTGCACCGGTAAGCAAATATTCTTCTTTCAACGGTTGTGGTGCCAGTTTTGGGTAGATGCAAGACGAACCTAAAAACATCAACTTTTTTACGTTGTTTTTATACGCTGCATGTATAATGTTGTTTTGCACCATTAAATTCTCATAAATAAAATCGGCACGGTAGGTGTTGTTTGCCTGTATGCCACCCACTTTTGCAGCAGCTAAAAAAACATATTCAGGTTTTTCTTCTTCAAAAAAAGCATTTACATCTTGTTGTATACAAAGGTTAAGTTCTTGTCGGGTTTTATAAATTAGGTTAGTAAATCCATGCGCTTTTAAGTTTCGCACCAAAGCACTCCCTACCATTCCTCTATGCCCGGCAACATATATTTTAGAAGAAAATTCCATGCTGCTTACTCGTTTTGGTTTAAGATGGAATGCCCATGTTCCGATAAAAGTTTATCGCGTTTAAATAACTCTACGTCCGATGCAACCATTTCTTTACAAAGTTGTTGTACGGTATGTTTTGGTTCCCAGCCTAATTTAGCTTTTGCTTTGCTGTAATCGCCAATCAGCAATTCAACCTCAGCCGGACGAAAATAACGAGGGTCAACTTCAACTAACACTGCTCCTGTTTTTTTATCAATGCCCTTTTCATCCACTCCACTACCCTTCCACTCCATACTAATACCTGTTTCGGCAAACGCCATTTCAATAAATGTGCGCACCGATATTTTTTTGTTAGTTGCCAATACAAAATCATCTGCTTCGTTGTGTTGCAAAATACGCCACATGCCTTCTACATAATCTTTTGCATGACCCCAATCGCGTTCCGAATCTAAATTGCCTATAAACAGATTTTTCTGTAAGCCCAAACTAATTTTTGCAACCGCGCGAGTTATTTTGCGGGTAACAAATGTTTCGCCACGTATAGGGCTTTCGTGGTTAAACAAAATACCATTGCAAGCAAACATGCCATACGATTCGCGGTAATTTTTTGTTATCCAAAAAGCATATAGTTTCGCTACCCCATACGGACTACGCGGATAGAAAGGTGTTGTTTCGGTTTGAGGAATTTCCTGTACCAAGCCATACATTTCGCTGGTAGATGCCTGATAGAAACGTGTTTTCTTTTCTAATTTGGCAATGCGTATAGCTTCCAACAAACGCAAAGTGCCCACTGCATCAGCATTGGCAGTATATTCAGGCGTTTCAAAACTCACTTTTACGTGCGATTGCGCCGCCAGGTTGTAAATCTCATCGGGTTGTATTTCACTTATCAAGCGAATAAGATTGGTAGAATCGGTTAAATCGCCATGGTGTAAAAAGAATTTCACCCCTTTTTCATGGTAATCCTGATATAAATGATCGATACGAGCCGTGTTAAACATAGAACTGCGGCGTTTTACCCCATGTACTATATATCCTTTTTGCAATAAAAGTTCAGCCAAGTAAGCCCCATCTTGCCCCGTAATTCCTGTAATTAAAGCTATTTTACTCATAGTAAATAATAACTACAATAATACGAATAATTTTTGTGACAAATTTTGTTTGCCTATCTGTATATTAGCGGCTTTATATTAGCATTTTGCAGAAGATAATTGCCTGTTTTTTACTGTTTTTTTTTGCCTTTAGTGCAAAAGCACAAACCATTAAAGGGCTCATTATTGATGCTAACACCAACCAAAGTTTACCCTTTGTAGGCATACTGATAAAAAATACGCAAACCGGCACACTTACCGACATTGATGGGAAATTTCAGTTAACCGTTACCACCACCCCAAATACCGAATTACAAATTACGTATTTAGGGTATCTGCCACAAACGGTTGCCCTAAGCACTTTTAAAGACTTAGAGAAAGTTACTATTAAATTAAAACCACAAGCATTTTCGTTACAAGAAATTAGTGTGCTTGCTAAAGAAAACCCCGCGCATCGCATTATTAAAAGGGCAACTAAAAATCGCCCCATAAATAATCCCGAAAAAATGCACTCGTTTACTTACGATAGTTATACCAAGTTTTTCGTTACCGCCGATATAAAAGCCAGCATTGATAGCGTTTCTACCACCGATACATCGCTATCAAGTATAGATAAGTTTTTTAAAAACCAACATTTACTTTTAATAGAATCGGTTACCAGGCGTGAGTTTTTGCGCCCTGATAAAAGTCACGAAACCGTTTTAGCATCAAGAGTTTCTGGTTTAAAAAATTCGCCTTTTGCCCTGCTTGCTACTCAATTACAATCGTTTAGTTTTTACGATGATTTTGTTACCGTGCTCGATGAAAAATTTTTAAATCCTATAAGTGAAGGCAGTACACGCAAGTATTTT
>Ga0210394_10001436_pt1 | contig 38278 bp, 28 predicted proteins | sample IncBWC12MmetaG_FD_160121 | JGI IMG/M metagenome (GOLD analysis project Ga0210394, IMG submission 160121) | Forest soil microbial communities from Barre Woods Harvard Forest LTER site, Petersham, Massachusetts, United States - Inc-BW-C-12-M | ecosystem: Environmental > Terrestrial > Soil >... | reverse complement strand
TCACGCCTCGAGAACCGCAGCGGACATTTTGCCGGCGAAGCGATTTTGTCTGGGCAATTTTCGGACCTGGAAGAGCCACGCGATGCGTTGGTCATGCGCGTCAGCGACACGCCAGAAGAAATCGTTCAGGACGCGCTGCGGAAGCTGAAGCTCGGCTAGCGTCGGGAACGATGGGCTGGGATATGACTGCTCCCGGGGGAGCAATGGATCACAGTCGTTTCGGCGATGATTAGAATTCGAGCGTAGACAGTGAGTCTCTATTGCGCACAAGGCGGCCCCGATCGCGAGCTCTCTGCGAGCGAGCTAAAGGATTTTTTGTCTGCCGCGCTTGCAAGACTTGGCCGGCGCAAGAAAGTCCTGGCAGTTCCGCCCGATCAAACGCGTACGGCCTCGCGAGCCGGCGAGCTGACGCGTTATGCCTGGGACTTTTACGGAGAAAGCCTGCGCGCGGTCCTGCCAGCGCTGGGAACGCACAAGCGAATGTCGGCAGAGCAGATCGCCGGAATGTTCGGCCATGTCCCGCCCGGCCTTTTTCATGCGCACAATTGGCGAGAGGACGTGGAAACGATTGGGGTGGTTCCGCGGGAATTTATTTACGAGCAGTCGGAAGGAAAACTGGACTATGAATGGCCCGCGCAGGTGAATCGGCTGATTTCCCGGGGCGAATTTGATCTGATTTTGTCTGTCGGGCAAGTTGTGCCGCACGAAGTGATTGGCATGGCGAATTACAACAAGAATATCCTGGTGGGAACCGGCGGGCCAGACAGCATCAATCGCAGCCACTATCTAGGAGCCGTCTACGGCATGGAGCGGATCATGGGACGAGCGGATAATCCCGTTCGTCGCGTGCTGAACTACGCGGCTTCTCATTTTCTAAAGGATTTGCCAATCGTATATGTCCTGACGGTCGTGAGCAGAAATACTTCCGGAGCAATTGTGGTGCGGGGGCTGTTCATCGGGGACGACTCGGAGTGCTTTCACGCTGCTGCGGAGTTGAGCTTCCGCGTGAACTTCACCCTGATGCCTCAGCCGATACGCAAAGCCGTGGTTTACCTCGACCCGCACGAGTTTCACAGCACGTGGCTGGGAAACAAAGCGATTTACCGGACGCGCATGGCGATGGCCGATGGCGGTGAACTGATCATATTGGCGCCAGGTGTGCGCGAATTCGGCGAAGACGTGCGAATCGATAAGCTGATCCGCAAATATGGGTATCACGGCACCGCAGCCACCGTAACGATGGTGAAGGAGAACGCGGACCTGGCGGCGGACTTGAGCGCGGCGGCGCACTTGATTCATGGATCGTCCGAGGGGCGGTTTCGGATCACCTGGTGCCCGGGGCATTTGACTCGCAAAGAGGTGGAAGGGGCGGGGTTCGAATACGCTGAATTGAGCCAGATGATGCAACGGTACCCTCCGGCCAACCTGCCGCAAGGCCCGAGCCGAGTAGCGGGCGAAGAGATTTATTTTATCGAGCATCCCGGCCTGGGCTTGTGGGCTTCTCGGGATCGCTTTTAGCGATGCGACGGGCCCGCGCGGAAGTGCGATCGTCAAATCCGCAGCGGTCAAACAAGCATTCTGCAGCAACATCGCAGAATTAAATGGGTCATGGAGGAAGCGAACAAAATGTATTCCGCTCTGGACTTGTCGGGCAAAGTAGCGGTGGTGATCGGCGGGACATCCGGAATCGGCAAGACACTCGGCCTGGGGTTGGCGGATGCCGGCGCAAACGTAGTTGCCACGGGACGGAATGCAGCGAATGTGGAAGCCGTGGCCCGGGAGATTGAAGCACGGGGGCGCCACACACTGAGAGTCACGACCGACACGCGCGACAAAAGGTCGTTGCAACGGTTGCTGGCGGCCTGCCTGGAGCGTTTTGAAAAAGTCGAAATCCTGCTGAATTGCGCGGGCAAAATCAAGCGCGCCCCCACGTTGGATTTCCTGGAAAGCGATTGGAACGACATTCTCGACACCAACCTGACGGGGACGCTTCGCGCCTGTCAGGTGTTCGGACAGCACATGCTGAGCCGCAACAGTGGAAGGATCATTAATATTGCTTCGCTGAACAGCTTCGTCGCCCTGCACGAAGTGGCGGCATACGCCGCGAGTAAGGCGGGCGTGGCGGCGCTGACGCGAGCGCTGGCGGTGGAATGGTCAAGACACGGCGTCTTGACGAATGCCATCGCTCCAGGAGTCTTTCGCACGTCGCTGAATGCGGACCTGCTGGACAATACGCCGCGCGGCAATGAATTGTTGCTGCGCACTCCGATGGCGCGATTCGGGAAGGTGGACGAACTGGTGGGAGCGGCCGTGTTTCTTGCCTCGGATTCGGCATCGTTCGTGACGGGACAGATTCTTGTTGTAGACGGCGGATTTCTGGCGAGCGGCGTAAATCAATAGCAATCGCCAGGATACTTTCTAATCGTCCTGCGCTGCTGGTCCAGGGTGGCCCGTAAGACGGAATGCGAGGAACTCTTCTATTCGGAGGTAACTTCAATCGCGCTTACCGACGGGTAATTCACATTCGGAGTGAAGTAGATCTCGATTTTGCCCTGCGGCGTGGGTTCAATATGCTGGAAGGATTTGACCAAGGGCTGCGTGCCGGCTTCCCGGAAAATATCAAATCCTTTTAAAAGTATCGCTCCGTTACAAGAGACATCAAACACACGGCTGCCCACGCCTCCGATGCCGCCATTCTGGACACCAAACCAATGCTCCATAAAGTACAGTCGCAGAGTGTAGCTACCTCCCGTCGCAACCGGCACTACGTAATGGAAATGCCCAAAACGATGCCATTCGTAAAGGCGGCCATCGGCGACTCTGGATAAGTCACCCGCGAAATTGCTAACGCGCCCGCCGATGAAGTACCGATCTGACACCCAATCATTGCTGTTGGAATCGCGGTAGGGAGAATGTCCAACTACGATCCTCACCGGAAGGATGTGATGCGGAAGGCTCGGCAGAATTTCAACCGCGTTTACAAATGACTCAGGGGTGGTGAAATCCAGATGGATCGTTCCGTCGCTCGCGGGTGTGACATCTGCAACTACCTTCGTGGTTGCAATGTCGTCCCCGCCGGCGTCGTCCACGACATCCAAGCTGGTAGGCGGTCCACCATTGATCGCAAACACCACATTGCGGCTATTCTCTTGAAGCCCCTCCGTTTCGGCGAACAGGAGATGAGCCTCATAAGTCCCGGGCGGGACGGGATAGCTGCAATGAAAGATGCCGCGTCGCCCACTGGAAAGGAGCGCGCGCTCTTCCGTTCCCTGGATAGCGTGGCCTGTAACCGTGAACGAGCTGCCTCCTGAGCAGTAATGGTCGCTGTCCCAAACGGAACCGTCGCGATCTGTGTAGCGGGAGGACAAATTGCCCATCGCAACGCGAAGAATTTGCCCGGAAGAGTTGCCCGCTGCGGCAGCGGTTTGGAACTGCGGGGACGATTCATGCCCACCCCTTCGACTCCACTCTCTCCAGAGAAAAACCGATAGTACAAATACCGAAATCGCCAGAACAGCGATCGCAGCGAGGGTTCCACTCCGTGTTGCGAACTTTTTCTTGGATTCGCTGCCAGGCGATGATTCTGGGATCCTGTCCGGCTTTGACCCAGGCAGTACGACGGCTGGATTATCCTGCAGATCCAGTGTTCGCTCGTTCTCTCGAGAGGAAAGCGTATCGAGAGTTTGCTGGTTCTGACTCTCATAGGGATTGGCTTCGTCCGTTGTCGTTTCTAAGCCATTCGAATGAGTGAATTTGGGGATGTAGTGGCCGGCGGGCAGGCAAATACGAACGGCGTGTTCTGCCCCGGCGCCTCTATAATAATCTTCGAGTCGCTTTCGTAATGCATGTGCAGTGACGCGAACAATGGTATCTACCTGTGGGTCAAAGGCTTCCCGGCGACCCAGGGCGTGCACCGCGATGTTGTATTCCTTGATGTCGTCAATTGCTCCTTCGAAATACTTCTCGCATACATAGGTCATCAGCCGCACCAGGTTGTTCGTCCGCCCTAGGACACCGGAGGACAGCACGTCTTCTACTTCCGCCCGCTCGGCCTCCAGCTTGCTGATTGCCGATTCCAAGCCCATGGCTCCTTAGGAACTGCCCCGTCGGCTCATCGGCCGACCGTTTGGGCGGGAGTATAGCCGAAATCTTGCGTCATGACACTGAACTAAACACCGGAACTAAACACCGGATCTCCCTTGACTTAAGTTCGATGCTCCCGGAGAACGATGCCTTCCCCTTCGATCTCATGAATGTTGAATTCTAACTGTGAATTCACGGTTACCTAACTTCCTTTGCCCCTCGGAATACTGCTTTACTCGACCACCGAGCAAGCAAGACTATCCCATTAGAGCGTCGTTTCCTGTAGCGCCGTCGCGGCCTGTCGGCCAGGAGATCCAGATCACGCAGCGAACCATTCACGCCAATCGAGGAGACACTAAAATGATTCTGGCCCCTTCGAAAAATCGCTATGTTTCCATGCTATGCGCAATGCGGCGAATCGATGCGGCGTTCGTTCGTGTGCCGATAGCTCTTGCCGTGGCCTTACTGCTCGCACTATTAGGGACCGTGGATTTCGCCGCGGCGCAGGACATCGTCGGGCGAATATCGGGCACCGTCACCGACACGCAGGGTGCAGTGGTTCCCGATGCCCGCGTCACGATTACGAATCAGGCGACTGGGGTTTCGCGTCCCCCCATTTCCACCAACGGCGCAGGCTTCTATGTGGCGGATGCTCTGCCCGTTGGCACCTATTCGGTGACGGTCGAGAAGAACGGGTTTAAGAGAACGACCATGACTGGCAACAGCGTTACCGCTGGCGGTCGCTTAACCGTGGATGCAAAGTTGGACATCGGCACCGTTACCGAGACGGTGAGTGTGCAGGCGACGGCCATCACAACCAATACAACTTCGGGCGAAATCTCGACCACCATCACGACCCAAGAGGTGGAAAACGTCCCTTTGAATCAGCGCCACTATGAGTCGCTCGTGGGCTTGATTCCCGGAGCGGCTCTCCAGAGCTCGGGGCTCAGCGCCGCCAGCATAACGAGTGGCTACAATAATACGATTGCGGACATCAACGGCCTGCGGCTGGATGGGCAGAACTGGAGCGTGGACGGCGGGTGGAACCTTGACGCCGGCTCGAACAACAGCGTGTTCAATGAGGTGGGTATTGATTTCATTCAGGAAGTGGACGTGCAGAGTTCGAACTATGACGCTGAGTTTGGCCGCTCCGCTTCAGCCACCGTCAACGTGGTGACCAAAAGTGGAGGGAATCAATACCACGGTGGACTTTTTGAATTCGTGCAGAACAATATTTTTAATGCGGCAAACGCGGGCACCAAGCTGACGTTTGTATCCACTCCGGCGGTGCCGACCTTGACCGGGTATAACGCCGTGCCCTCATTTCACTTGAACGACTTTGGATGGGATTTGGGCGGCCCCATCCCGTATCTCCAGAAAGGCAAGCTGTTCTTCTTTGCCGGCCAGGAGTGGAAGCGGTTTCGCGGGTCCGCCCCAGGTTTGCAGAGTTCGACGGAAACGCAGACGTTCCCCACCGCAGCGGAGGCGACAGGCAACTTCACAGACCTCATCGGAAGCGGTCCGAAAGGTACGAGCCTCGTTCTCAATACGCCAGCGGTCATCCCCGCGAGTTGCGGCGGTACTCTGTTTACCGCACCCAACGTTATAAACCCCGCATGTATCAGCGGCGACGGCGCAGCGATCGCGAACGTTTACAGCACAGCGGCGAAATTATCCACCCTCGGAGGCTTGCCCACCACAGTGGCTAGCAACAACTTGAGTTTCAACCTCCCGAACCCGGCAAACCTTCGCGAGGACATCATACGCGTGGATGAGCATCTAAACGACAAGCAGAGTTTCTATTTCCGCTACCTCCACGACAATGTGGTGATTACCAATCCTTATTCGACATTCGGGGCCACTCCGGAGGTTCCTGTGGACCCGGACGAGCGCGATCGTCCGGGGTACAACATTCAAATCGGATGGACGTCTGTGATCAGCTCGAGTCTGATCAACGAGTTCAAATTCAACGCCGACTGGCACAAGCAGCATACTCCGCCGCTAGGCACCGCTTTTCTGAAGTCCAGTTATGGTTTCCAGTTCATCCCGCCGCTCGGAAGCCCGGCGGTGTTCCCCGACGGGCTTCCGCAATTGAGCTTCACAGCTGTTTCGGGTTTCCCGACCGCCGCACCGACCGTCGTGGCTGGTCCAGCGCCGAACTTCCTCGAGTCTCCCACGGCGGACATAAGCTTTGGGGATAACTTTTCGGTAGTGAAGAACAACCACGCGATAAAGTTCGGAGGGTCTTTCGCGCGAAACCGCAAGACGCAGAACTCGCGCACAAACTACGACGGCGTCGTAACATTTGCCGATACCGCCGGGGCCACCTCCGGCTCAAACTCGACCGGAGACCCTTTCGCCGACGCGCTCCTTGGGAACTTTAGTAGCCTCGCGCAGAACTCGGCGTTAACTGTAGGCCAATTCCGGTTCAATGATCTTGAGTTTTATCTACAGGATACTTGGAAAGTTACACCGAAGTTGAGTCTGGTGCTGGGACTTCGCTACATACGCACCACGCCGACCTATGCGAAGGGCAATAACATGACGAACTTCGACCCGTTCACATTCAACGATGCCCTCGTCCCGACCTTTGCGACGGCAGGCACGGGTAGCGCCATTAGTCTTGCTTCACCCGGTCTTTGCAGCGGCCCGCAGCTTAACGTTATCGGCACGCCTACACTTACCATCGAATGCAATGGATTGCAGCGGCCCGGAGGTGTGCCTTTCGACCAGGCTGGCAGCGTTCCTGCTACCTTTGAGAATCCGCAGCTTGTGGACGCTATACCTCCGACGGCAGCACGCGGTTTCTACAATCAGGAAAACCTTCTGTCACCAAGATTCGGCTTCTCCTATGCGCCCTTTGACGATAAGACCGTGGTTCGTGGCGGTTTTGGCATATTCTACGATCACCCGGAAGGGAACCTTTTGGGCGGCGGCATCAACTCCCAAGGCTATGTACCATGGGCGCAGTCAGTTTCGATCTCAGGGGTCAACGATGCGTTGTCGTCGTTCGATTCCGCTCCGGGCGCCGCTGCCTTACCAGGTCCCAGCACTCTTTCCTTGAGCGGAGTCAATCCCAACCTGGTGGTCGCCCGCAGTTACCAGTATAGCCTCGCAGTGCAGCGCGAATTGCCGCAGGGTATGCTAGTTCAAGTAGCTTACGTTGGCGATCTGGGGCGGCACATCCTGCGCGGCGGTAACGCCACCAGCAACATCAATCAACCCGCTTGGACGCCGCAGGAGTTTGTACCTATCTCGCCCAACCCGAACACGTATGCGTGTCCTGCTGGAATCAATGCTGCCGCATATGGATGCTCGGGGGGCTTCGCACCCGCGGCTCTGGGGAAGGACCAGATTCGTCCGTACCTTGGATACTCGAACCTTGGCATGGCGCTGAGCGACGTCGATTCCAACTATAATTCTCTGCAGATTAGCCTGAAGAAGCGCTTCGGTTTCGTCACGGGCATGGTTGCCTATACATATTCGAAGGCGTTGGGAGATGGCGGCGGCGCGGGAGACGCTTATAACGAAAATCCCGAGCCGGAATGTCCTTTCACTTGCCTTGTCAGCACAGCCGCCAGCCCCGTGATTGTTACCGGTGGAACTGGAGGAGTAGGGGGAACCCAATCGGGCGGCGTGGTGGAATCCTGGAAGAAATTTGACTACGGCCTGCTGAGCTTCGACGCGCGGAACATCGTGTCCACCAGTTTCGTGGTCGAGTCGCCCTGGGGCAAGAGCTTAAGGGGCGTGGAAGGAGCCCTGGCGAAAGGATGGACGCTGAGTGTGATAATGCACTACCAGAGCGGGTCGCCCTTCACCGCGACAGACACCATAAACGTCGGCGGTGCTTCCAACGTGGTGACGGGCGCCCTGCTCTCGGGTATCACGATTAACCGGCGGGCGGATGGTGTTGCGGGCCAGCCCACCGGGTTTAGCGGCACATGCTCCAACGCACACGCGATATGCTGGGTCAACCCAGCAGCGTTTAAGCCCGAATCTCCGCTCGGCGCGGGCGATGCTCCCACCAACAACATCACCGGGCCGGCCTTTTACCAGTGGGATCTGTCGTTGGGGAAGTTATTCAATTTGCCCCGGGAAGGTATGGGCTTGCAGTTCCGGGTGGACGCATATAACGCCTTCAACCAGACGAACTGGAGCGGTCTTAATGGATTTAGCGTGAATAACGTTGGAAGCGCCAGCTTTGGCCAGGTTACCCAGTCCTTTCCGGCTCGCATCCTTCAATTCGGCGCAAAATTCAATTTCTGAGGTCTTTGAACTTAGCATTGTAGTGCGACCTCGCAATTTAGTTCTCAAGGGAGGGGCTAATTTCGAGGGAATAAACTCAGCACTCCAGAGCAGTGGTACTGCAGTGGCTCGATGAACTGTTCGGCTCAGCGCGCGCCTGTCGTTTTGATTGGGGAGCCGATCGGGGAGATGGGACGGCTCCACCCCGCCGTCCCTATCTCTTACCCGCGGCGAACCAGATTCCACGAGTTCACTGGTTCACCATCCAATCGTGACATGCGGATTATTGAAGTCGGCGCTAGGTTCTCGAGGACTGTTTTTCTTACCGCGCTGCGGTGCCGCTCCCAATCCACTCCGAGGCGCCAGCAGATTATTTGCAGGAGAACAGATTCGATCGGGCGTTATATCTGCTGGATTCTTGACGAAACGACGATCGGATGTCACCGGAGCCCCATCTGAAAACTCTGCAGATTGGCGAACGAATGCCTCTGATGAATAATTGGCTCGGTTGGATGACACTTGTTTTTTGTGCGGTGCTCCTCCCCAGTCGAGGCGCGGCACAAGTTGCGCCGCTGGTCGCGAATATCAATGCGCGTCAGACCACCAGCTTGGACGGCCCATGGCAAGCGATTATTGATCCTTATGATGTGGGAGCGTTGGACTACCGTGCTCAGCCCCTGCAAAACCACCACGCGTTTTACAAGGACTACAAGCCTCAGTCCGAATCGGAGCTAGTCGAGTACGATTTCGATACTTCCGGCCGGCTCCATGTACCCGGTGACTGGAACACGCAGCGCGAGTCGCTATTATTTTATGAAGGAAGCGTTTGGTACGAGCGGTCTTTCGATTACGCAAAATCGCCGCAGACCAGGTTGTTTCTGCATTTCGGAGCTTGCAATTACCTCGCCGCTGTTTACCTGAATGGGGAGGAGCTTGGCGAACACGAGGGCGGCTTCACACCCTTTGACTTCGAAATCACGGATCGGCTAAGGGCACATGGTAATTTCCTGGTTGTCAGGGTCAACAACACCCGCGGAAAGGATCAAGTCCCGACCAGCAATACGGACTGGTGGAATTACGGAGGAATCACGCGTCCGGTGACCCTTGTAGAAGTGCCGGAGACATTTGTGCAGAACTATTTGGTGCAGCCCGAGAAGGGATCAACGGGCCAAATCGCTGGTTGGGCTCAATTGAACGGGCCAAAACTTCAGCAGAATGTCACAATCCGGATTCCGGAGACGGGGCTTAGCAAGACGTTCGCGACAAATTCTGTGGGGCGGGCCGAGTTCTCTTTCAGTGCCGGATTAACCCTCTGGACTCCCGAGAATCCGAAACTCTATACGGTCGAAATCGCCAGTGAGACCGACCAAGTTACCGATCGCATAGGGTTTCGTTCCGTCGCAGTTCGTGGGACAGATATCCTGCTCAACGGCAAGTCAATGTTCTTGCGCGGTATAAGCATTCACGAGGAAGCTCCTACGCGCGCCGGGCGCGCCTGGAGCGAGGACGATGCGCGGACGCTCTTGAGTTGGGCGAAAGAACTGGGCTGCAATTTCGTTCGCCTCGCGCACTATCCGCATAATGAAGCCATGTTGCGGATGGCCGACCAAATGGGATTGCTGGTCTGGGCCGAGGTGCCCGTCTACTGGACCATCCAGTGGGAAAATCCCCAAACACTGCGCAACGCGGAAAATCAGTTGAATGAAATGATAGCGCGAGATCATAATCGCGCTGCTCTTATCATCTACTCCGTTGGCAACGAGACCCCCATCAGCGATGCCCGGAATCGCTTCCTGCGGCAACTCATTCAGGATGCGCACTCCGCCGACCCCACCCGCCTGGTGTCTGCCGCTCTGCAATCTACCAAAGAGGCGGAGGGGAATCGCACGATCGTTCATATTAATGATCCGATCGCGAGCGACCTGGATGTGCTCGGAAACAACGAATACCTTGGCTGGTATAGCAGTCGCCCCGAGGATATGGATTCGATGGATTGGATCTCGCAGTACGACAAGCCCCTGATCATGAGCGAATTCGGGGGCGATGCACTGTATGGCTACCATGGCGGCACCTCCACACGGTGGACCGAGGAGTATCAGGAAGATCTTTACCAGCACCAGATCTCCATGCTAAGGCGCATTCCCTTTCTTCGAGGAATGACTCCGTGGATTCTCAAGGACTTTCGTAGTCCGCGACGAACGCTCCCTCGTTTTGAGGATTATTTCAACCGCAAGGGACTTGTCTCCGATCTCGGCGAGAGGAAGGAAGCCTTCTTCACCCTACAGAGGTTCTACCGGGAATTGCAGAGCGCTCAGCCGCCTAAGTAGTCAAAGCGCTCCCTCCACCGGCTGTTTCCTCCTGCAATTTAGGGCGGTCTCAATGGTCGATCGAACCCTCGCGAACGAGTCTTCAGCGTTGACGGCCCTCCGGATGGGCTTCGCGTTCGTTTTGCATCAACCCACCGAGACCGCCGCGCTTATCAGGCATCTCGTTTGCCCATCCGTCCACTATTATTCGGAACAGCCCGCGGGAAGTGTTACAAGCTAGACTTGCGACCTAGCTATGCGCGTTGGGGGCGAGAGCCCTCGCCAGGCGCCGCTCGAACCGAAAATTGGCGTCACTTACGTCCAGGACGATTCGTATCTTAATGCGAGCTGAGGCATTCATCGTTCGGTCCTTGTAATCCTCTGGGAACTCCGCGGCCGATAATCACCCGTACGCCCAAATCGCAGCTTCCCTCTCCTCACGGCCTTTCCGGCACTTCGACATCTTCGACGTCTTCAACAGTTTCAACGCCGCTAAGGTTCGACAGATTCAACTGCTGATCAGTGTTCCTCTGAAATTCCACGACTTACGGCTCCGCAGAATTGGCCCAGTCCTTGCCCTCAGTTGAAGCGCGTCGAGACAGGCAATGTTAGTTGCCTCAAGGGCTCATGCGAAAGGTACCAGGAGAATCACCATGGACCGTCAACAAGTGAAGACGATTGGCGAACTGGGCGTGAGCGTCGCTTCCTTCCAAGATTCAGCTGGGGACGCAGAACTGGTCGCTGCCGCCAAGGGTGGAGATGAGCTGGCGTTTGAAACCATCGTCAAGCGCCACCGGCAAAAGATTTTTGGGCTTGCCTTCCGCTATACACGCAGCCGGGAAGACGCCGAAGACATTGTCCAGCAGACTTTCCAGAAAGCATTCATCCACTTGCGGGACTTCGAAGGTAGATCCTCATTCTCTACATGGTTGAGGACCATTGCCATCAACCACGCCCTGATGTTGCTACGCAAACGTCGCGCGCTACGCGAGCTACCGATCGATGATTCGAGCAACGACGGAGGAACAACACCCGCCCCCGAGATAACTGACCGAAGTCCAGACCCGGAAGCCAGCTATTTGCAGGCAGAAAGGGCACGAATCCTGTTCGCTGCAGTGGGGGAGTTGAGTCTTGGAATGCAGAGAGCGATCGAGTTGCAGGAATTAGGCGAGCTGACGATCCCGGAGACGGCCCGACACATGGGTCTCTCGGTGTCCGCGGTTAAAGCTCGCTTGTTCCGCGCGCGAAGGAGTTTAGCCAAATCACTGCGATGCCGGATAGGGCCGGATCTCGGCGGGCGCACTTCGCAAAATCGCCTGGCTTGCGCATGAAATTAGCACCCGCGCAAAGGAGCTCCCTTGGTTGAGGTTCTCTTGATAGCCGCAGCGAGCGTGCTGATTTTTCTGATCATCACCAACTCGGATGGTCACTCGGGCACAAAACCTCGTTAAAGGGAAATGTTTTTGAAAGGGAGGAACTATGAAATCGCAAAATTTGATCACCAATCCCTGGAACACGCGAAGAAGCGTTGTTCCACCAGCGGTCCCGGAAGAACGACAGAAGAACGGACCATCCCCGGCGGAAATCCGTCGCCGAGCGTTTGAGATTCACATCGAGCGTGGCGGAATTCACGGTTGCGACCTGGACGACTGGCTGGAGGCGGAAGGCGAGCTCCAGCAGAAGTACAAGAACGAAGTGCAAGAACATCACTAAGGATTTGAAAACAAAATGAGAGCCATAGCAGAAGCGCAGTTGCGATTTTCACAGACCAGCTCCGAGGAAAACAGCATGTTGAAGATCAACTTCAGTCAAACAGACGCCGAAGAGAAATGGAATCTGCACGGCCGCCTTTCCGGCCCATGGGTAGACGAGCTCAGGGCATGCTGGAAGGTGAATCACCGCACGGATGCGGGACGCGCGTGCATCGTGGACCTCGATGAGGTCACCTTTATCGACAAGAGTGGGGAGCGGCTCTTGCGCATCCTGGCGAAAGATGGAGCACGATTCACCGCCAGCGGAACCTATATCAAGCACGTCATTGAGCACCTGAGTGTGCGCAGCAAACGCTCCATTTCGAATCTGTTCGGTTTATTGATCGTGCTTGGGTTCGTGGTAGCTATGGAGGCCGGATGCGAACGCCCCGTGGCTTCGGCGCCGCCCCCTCCACCGCCCATGGTTGAAGTAACGCCCGCGATCCAGAAGGATGTACCGCTCGAGGGGGAATGGGTGGGGACGCTCGAAGGGTACGTCAACGCTCAAATCCAACCGCACGTGAACGGCTATCTGATTCGTAAGGACTACCAGGAGGGCGGAGTTGTCCGGCAAGGCCAGGTTCTCTTCGAAATCGATCCGCGCCCGTTTCAGGCGCTGCTTGATCAGGCCAAGGGGCAGTTGGCGCAGGCTCAGGCCCAGTTGGCCAACGCCGACATCAACGTGCGGCGCGACATCCCCGAGGCGGAAGCTCATGCGATTCCCCAGAGCCAGCTCGATAACGACACGCAAGCACAACTGGGAGCGAAGGCGACGGTAGAAGCGGATCAGGCTGCGGTCGAACAGGCTTCGCTGAATTTGGGATACACGAAAGTTCTTTCGCTTATTGACGGCATCGCCGGCATCAACACGGTGCAGGTAGGCAGCCTGGTGGAACCGTCTTCGGTCCTCACCGCAGTTTCCCAGGTGAATCCGATCAAGGTTTATTTCCCCATTAGCGAACAGGAATACGTGCGCATGGCGGACGGCGGAGGTCCGGGGAGCGTGGATTGGCTGACTCACGCTCCACAAATCCCGCTTCACTTGACGCTGGCCGACGGGAGTGCCTACCCGCATCCCGGCAGAATCATCTTCACGGACCGCCAGGTGAGCACCGAAACGGGAACCATCCAGATCGTAGGCGAATTTCCCAATCCGAAGAACCTCTTGCGGCCAGGCCAGTACGCGCGCATTCAGGCGCCAACCGGAAGCATCACGCGAGCGCTGCTGGTGCCGCAGGCGGCGGTGAGCCAGCAGCAAGGCACGTACCAAGTTACAGTCGTCGGCTCCGATAACCGGGCACAGCTCCGCACCGTGGAGGTCGGTCCGAAAGTGGACACGCTCTGGGTAATCACATCCGGGGTAAAGCCGGGAGAACGCGTCGCGGCGGTTGGTGCGGAGAAAACAAAAGAAGGCCAACTGGTGAATCCCACGCCCTACAAAGAGACGGAGGAGCGATAAGCCATGGCGAATTTTTTCATTCGACGGCCCATCGTAGCGATCGTGATTGCGATTCTTACCGTCATCGTCGGCGCGATCAGCATGGCGACTCTGCCGGTAGCTCAGTTCCCACAGATCGCTCCGCCTGAGATCAGGTTGCAAGCAAATTTTCCCGGCGCGGACGCCGAGACTCTGGAGCAATCGGTTGACGTACCCATCGAGCAGCAAGTCACGGGCGTAGACAACATGACCTATATGTATTCGCTCAACGCCACTGCGAATCAGCAAACGACGTTGATCGTGGATTTTGATCTCAAGACTGATCCGAACACGGACTTGTTGCTCACGCAATCGCGCCAGCAACTGGCAAATGGTCAGTTGCCGCCCGAGGTAAACAACTACGGAATCACACTCAAGAAATCGACTACTGCTCCTCTGATGCTGATCGCGTTGTACTCGCCGCATGGCACCCATGATTCCAACTACCTGGCCAACTACGCCTACATCAACCTCAACGATCCTATCGCACGCTTGTACGGCGTGGGCCAGACGCAGGTCTTCGGCTCGGGGCAGTATGCCATGCGGTTGTGGGTAAAGCCCGATCAACTGGCGAAGCTCGGTATCACCGTCACCGATATTGTTAACGCGATTCAAGCACAGAACACCGTTAATCCGGCTGGCCAGGTTGGGGGCGAGCCGGCTCAGAGCAACCAGCAGTTCACTTATGCCGTGCGGGCTCAAGGCCGCCTGACTTCACCGGAACAGTTCGGCGATGTGATCGTGCGCGAAGCACCGAACGGTGGGACCGTTCGCCTCAAAGACGTGGCGCGCGTCGAACTGGGCACGCAGGACTACGGCTTGATCGCTCGCCTGAATGGAAAGCCCAGCGCTGCCGTTGCCGTGTATCAGTTGCCCGGAACCAATGCCGTCCAAACCGTGCAGGGCGTCCGGAAGCTCATGACCCAGATGAAGCAACGCTTCCCGCAAGACATCGATTACACCGTGTCGCTCGACCAAACACTGCCAGTCACCGAAGGCATGAAAGAGATCCTTTGGACCCTGGTGATCGCGATTGTGTTGGTAATCCTGGTGGTCTATCTCTTTCTGCAGGACTGGCGCGCCACTCTGATTCCTATGCTGGCGGTGCCGGTTTCGTTGGTGGGAACCTTCGTCATCTTTCCGCTGTTCGGCTTCTCGATCAATACGCTTTCCATGTTCGGCTTGGTGCTGGCAATTGGACTGGTGGTTGACGACGCCATCGTGGTCGTTGAAGGCGTACAGCATCACATCGAGGAAGGACTGTCTCCCAAAGCTGCCGCCGTAAAAGCGATGGAGGAACTTTCCGGCCCGGTTGTGGGTATCGCTCTGGTCTTGGCCGCTGTGTTCGTGCCGACAGTCTTCATTCCGGGGATCACCGGCAGGTTGTATCAGCAATTCGCCCTCACCATTGCGATATCCGTGATGCTTTCCGCGTTCAACGCTCTCACGCTCAGCCCGGCACTTTCGGCGCTACTGCTCCGGCCCAAGCGAGAAACTCGCGGGCCGCTCGGAAAATTCTTTCGCGTCTTTAACGGCTACTGGGAGCGCTCTACCGACAGCTTCGTGCGTTTGTCGGGCGACGTAATTCGCAAAGGCGCACTGGTGTTGCTGCTGCTTGCGGTTGCCGGAGGTGCTGCGTGGCTCATTGGAGCCCATCTGCCCACCAGCTTCTTGCCCGATGAAGACCAGGGCTACCTCTATATCAACATGCAGCTTCCCAATGCGGCGTCATTGGAGCGCACCAGCGCGGCTGCGGCACAAGTAGAGAAAGTTCTCGCAAATACGCCGGGCGTTCAGTACACGACGAGCGTGGTTGGTTTCAGCTTGCTCAGTTATGTCCGGACCAGCTACAACGCCTTCTTTTGGGTCAACCTGAAACCGTGGGATGACCGCAAGAGCCAGGCGGAACAATATCAAGCCATCAAGGCGCGTTTGAACCAGGAACTCAAGCAGCTGCCGGAAGGGACCGTCTTCAGCTTCTCACCACCGGCGATTCCCGGTGTCGGCACCGCCGGCGGAGTTACGTTTGTGCTGCAGGACCGCGCCGGCAAGGACATCCAGTTTCTAACCGACAACCTCAACAAGTTCCTGGCAGCCGCTCGCAAGCGCCCTGAGCTTGCCACGGTCAGCACCACGTTTATTCCGAGCGTGCCGCAAGAGTTCATCAATGTGGATCGCAGCAAAGTGTTGAAGCAAGGCGTGGCTTTGACCGATGTTTACAACACCATTCAAGCCTACATGGGCGGATTGTTCGTCAATTACTACAACGATTTCGGTCGCACCTGGCAGGTGTATGTGGAGGCCGAAGCACCTTACCGTGCGACGACCAACGATCTCGGACAATTCTATGTCCGCAACGGACAAGGGCAGACCGTGCCGCTTTCCGCGCTGGCGAAATTCGAGACGCGTTCCGGTCCGGAGTTCACGATGCGCTATAACGAGTACCGGTCCGCACAGATCAATGCCGCCGCCGCACCCGGTTACAGCGCCGATCAGGCAAGAGCGGCCCTGGTGGATGTCTTCAGCAAGACCATGCCTTCTGAAATGGGTTACGACTGGCTGGGGATGTCTTATCAAGAGGTGAAGGCCGAAGAAGGTGTTCCGGCTTCGGTGATCTTTGCGTTTTCGCTCCTGTTCGTTTTCCTCGTCCTGGCTGCACTGTATGAAAGCTGGACGCTGCCCTTCAGCGTGCTGCTCAGCACGCCGGTGGCAGTATTTGGAGCCTTGGCCGCGCTTTGGTTGCGGCGTTTCGTGATGGGCCTCTACCTGCCTGCTTACATGCTGCAGATGGAGAACGACGTGTATGCGCAAATCGGCTTGGTGATGCTAATCGGTTTGGCAGCCAAGAACTCGATTCTGATCGTCGCGTTTGCCAAGGAGGACTACGAACGCGGAATGTCCGTTGTGGATGCGGCGCTTTCCGCGGCGAGGCTGCGCTTCCGGCCCCTCATGATGACCGCGCTCGCCTTTATTCTAGGTTGCGTACCGCTCTGGACAGCATCGGGAGCGGGTGCGATAGCACGCCAGATCATGGGCACGGCGGTAATTGGCGGCATGCTGGCGGAAACGTTCATCGGCAGATTCTTTGTTCCAGCAATCTTTTATGTGGTCGAGCGCATCTCCGGCGCTACCCGACAGAGTCCGCCAGAGCTCCTGCCCGCGCAAACGCAAGGCCAAGGTGATTAACATGAAGAGACTTGCGCTCTTGCCCGTCGTCATCGTCGCGCTGGCTGGCTGTGCAGTCGGACCGAATTACAAACGGCCAGCAGTGAGCGTTCCGACAGACTACCGCGCCGCCATGCCCAGCCCGACGGCGCCGGCATCATCGCTCGGAAACGAGAATTGGTGGCAGGTGTATCAAGATCCTGTGCTGGTGCAACTGATTCACACCGCGCTCGAGCAGAACTATGACGTGCGCATCGCCGCCGCTCGCGTGCTCGAGGCCCAGGCACAAGTCGGCATCACCCGTGCCAACCAGCTTCCCTCCGCCAGCGTCGGCGCAGGCGTCTTCAGCGAGGGAAATCCCAAAGTCTCAAAGCTGTTTCCAGCCTACGAGGTCAACGGTGGTCAGCTCAACCTGTCGGTTATCTGGAATCTCGACTTTTGGGGAAAATATCGCCGCCAAACCGAAGCAGCTCGCGCGCAGATGCTCGCTTCGGAGTGGGGGCAGCAGGCAGTGATCTCGTCACTGGTTGCAAATGTGGCGACAGCGTATTTTCAGCTTCGCGCACTGGATAGCGAGCTCGAGATCGCGAAACGCACGCTCGCATCCAGGCAACAATCACTGCAGTTGACGCAAGTGCTTTTCGGCCACGGCGGAGCCTCCGACCTCGACGTAAGCCAGTCAGAACAGCTTGTCTACACCGCCTCGGAATCCATTCCTGACTTCGAACGGCAAATCGAGCAGCAGGAGAATGTGCTCAGCATCCTGCTGGGCGAGGATCCGCAGTCCATTCCGCGGGGGCGTGCCATCACCGAGCAAGCTCTTCTGGACAGCATTCCCGCTGGCCTGCCATCGCAGCTGCTCGAGCGCCGGCCGGACGTCCGCGAAGCGGAACAGAACATCGTCGCGGCCAACGCGCAAATCGGCGTGGCCAAAGCGGCTTTCTTTCCCAGCATTTCGCTCACCGGGATGGGTGGGCTCGAAAGCAACGCATTGAATCAGTTCATTAGCGCGCCAGCGCAGACTTGGAACGCGGCATTCAGCGTGAGTCAGCCCCTGTTCGAGGGCGGGAGGCTGCGTTCGGGACTCAGGCTCGCCCGAGCGCAATGGCAAGAGTCGGTACTCTCCTACCAGCAGACCGTTCAGGACGCCCTCGAGCAGGTTTCGAATTCCCTCGTTGGTTACCAGAAATTTCGTGACTTTCGCGGTCAGCAGGAGCTGCTCACTCGGGCCGCACAGCGATCCGACGACCTTTCCTTGGTGCTCTATAAGCAAGGCGGCGCGAGCTATCTGCAGGTGCTGACCAGCGAAACAAACTATTTTGCGGCGGAATTGAATCTGGTTCAGGCGCAACTCAACGAGCGGCTTGCGCTTGTCCAAGTCTATGAGGCCCTCGGTGGCGGCTGGCAGCAATGAGCGACGCAAAACACCGCGCTTTCACTCCGTCGCACCCAGGCGGCGCGCGACGGGCAAGACTTGCGAGCCCAGGGCAAAATCGGTCATCATCTCCTTTGTAGGCCCGGAAATGATTTGCGGCGCCTTGGATATGAGCGCAGAAGCGGAACTGCAGCGTTGGAACGAGCGGTTTGAGTTGCTCCTGAATCTGACGACCAGCATCACGTCCACTCTGGATCTGCGGGAAGTATTGCGCTCGATTGCAGCCAACATACGCGAAGTCATACACGCCGATGGCGCCGCTGTTTCGCTGCCCGACGCAGCGTCCGGAAAATATCGGGTATTTGCCCTGGATTTTCCGCACGGCAAAGGGGTCATAAAGGAAGAGTTGTTCTTCACGCCAACCGCTGCCGGTAAAAAAGCGATGGACACCTTGAAGCCGGTGGTTATGGACACGCGGGAGCAGAACGCCCTCGGACCTTATGCATATGACATCGCAACTGCCGAGGGCATCCAAGCCTTGTGTTGTATCCCGCTTGTGAATCGCGGCCGGGGCCTCGGACTGCTGTGGATATGTCGCACAACAGAGACTCCGTTTTCGCCGGAAGATGTTGATTTCCTCAACCGTGCCTCAGGACAGATCGCAATCGCAGTCGAAAACGCTCTAGCGTTCCAAAAAGTATCCGGATTAGGAGATCGGTTGCAATTGCTCCTGAATCTGACGGCCAGAATCACCTCCAGCCTCGACCGGCGCGAGGTTTTGCGCGCGATTGCGGCGAATATCCGCGAAGTCATACACGCTGATGGCGTAACCGTTTCCCTGCTCGATGCCGCAACGGGAAAATGCAGGGTACTTGCCGTAGATATTCCACACGGGAAGGGGGTCATAAAGGAAGAGTTGTTCTTCACACCAAGCGCCGCTGGTAGGAAAGCGATGGACACCTTGCAACCGGTAGTCATGGATACGCGGGAGCGTGGCGAGTGCGCGATTGGGATAAGTGAGACGGCGGCTACGGAAGGCGTAAAAGCCCATTGCCTTATTCCACTTGTTAATCGCGGCCGGATCCTTGGATTTGTTTCAATTTTGCGCACAACAGACAATCCGTTTACTTCAGAGGATGTTGACTTCCTTGGCCGGGCGTCAGGACAGATAGCCATCGCCATTGAAAACGCGCTGGCGTACCAGGAAATTTCTGAACTCAAGGACAAGCTCGCCCTGGAGAAGGTCTATCTCGAAGAGGAATTTCGCAGCGAGATGGGTTTCGAGCAGATCATCGGCAACAGCGCGGCGTTGAAGCACGTTTTACAGCTGGTTGAAACGGTTGCCCCCAGCGACTCCACGGTCCTGCTGCTCGGTGAAACTGGTACGGGAAAGGAGTTGATCGCCCGCGCGATTCACGACCGAAGCCACCGCAACCAGCGCACATTAGTGAAGCTGAATTGCGCGGCAATCCCGACTGGGCTGCTGGAAAGTGAACTGTTTGGCCACGAAAAAGGCGCTTTCACAGGAGCCATAAATCAAAAGATTGGCCGGCTCGAACTCGCGGACCAAGGGACACTGTTCTTGGACGAAGTGGGAGACATCCCGATTGAGATTCAGCCGAAGCTGCTGCGGGCTCTTCAAGAGCGCGAATTTGAACGTCTCGGCAGCACGCATACGCGGAAGGTGAACGTCCGCCTGGTAGCGGCTACCAATCGCGACCTTGAGAAGATGGTTGCGAACAAGGAATTCCGCAGTGATCTGTACTATCGGCTGAATGTCTTTCCGATCCGTATTCCTGCTTTGCGGGATCGCAGAGAAGACATTCCTCTGCTCGTCAGCTATTTTGTGCAAAAGCATGCGAAGCAAATGCAGAAGTGCATCGAAACGGTCCCGGCGGCCGTCATAAAGGGACTGACGAGCTTGGAGTGGCCCGGCAACATTCGTGAGCTTGAGAATTTTATTGAGCGGGCCGTGATCTTGGCGAGGGGCCGATCGCTTGACGCTCCACTGGCGGAACTTCGAAAAACAAGTAAGGAAGACTCCGTGGATGCCCTGCAGCAAGTGAAGCAAGTCGCTCAAGAAAGAGCAAGCTCACGCAGCGACAAAACCAGCGTCGCTGACGAATACGTAAGAAAGCAGCGCGATGAGATCACACAAGCACTCACTGCGTGCAGGGGTCGCGTGGGTGGCGCCGATGGTGCAGCCGCGCGCCTGGGAATGAACCGCACAACTCTGCTCTCTCGAATGAAAAAGTTCAGCATATACGCGAAACAGTTTTCTTGACCTTGCAGCCCACCTGCTTGTAGTAGCCCAGAACGTCGACGATTTCGACTCTTTCAACTCCTTCAACTCCGACATTTTTGACTTGTCCTAGCGTTCTCCCGAATATTCAGCAACTTACGGTTCTGCAGGTTTGGTGTGAGCCGTGCCCTTAGCACTCGTTGTTGAGAGCAAGAGCAGCGAAGCTGCTGGAGGCGATCATGCCGTCTCTGTTGATTTACTTATTGCATCTCATGGCTTTCCTGGGCCTGGCAGGCCGGAACGCTATCGTAGGTCGGAACTCTCGTCGCTGAACGGTGGAGAACAGGCAGAAGCAAGGAGGTTAAGGCGTGAATCAAAAAGAAATTCGTGTCGGAATCGTGGGTGCAAACGCCAAATCAAGCTGGGCGAAGCTGTCGCATGTTCCAGCGATCAACGGTCTTCGCGGCGTGAAGCTCTCGGCCGTAGCAACGCGCAACGAGCAGAGTGCACGGGAAGCGGCTAAGGCTTTTGGTGCTGAGCGCTGGTTTTCCGATCCCTTCGCGATGATCCGCGAGGAGCGGATTGATGTGATAACAATTGCTGTCCAGGTGCCGGCGCACCGCGAACTCGTACTGGCTGCACTGGAGGCCGGTAAAGCGGTCTACTGCGAGGCGCCACTCGGGCGCACCGTCGCGGAGGCTGAACAAATGGCGAGCGCAGTAGGTTCACTTCATACCGCGATCGGATTGCAGGGTCGTTTGAATCCAGCCGTGCGCCGTGCGGCCCAATTGGTTTCTTGCGGACAGATTGGACGGCCACTCAACGCAAGTATTGTCTCCACCACCACCGGCTTCGGACCGGAAATGCCTTCCACCCATGACTATTTTAATAAGACATCCTCTGGCGCGAACCTGTTAACCATCAGCGCGGGACATACGCTCGATCTGGTGGAGGCCATCCTCGGACCGATCTTAGAGGTCGAGGCTCGCGCCGAGATTCGGTGGCCCACTGTCAAACTGACGGACACAGGAGGCGAGAGTGTGCGCCAGACTGCCGATCAAATTGGCGTCCTGGGAAAGACCGGTTCTGGCGCCGTATTTACGGCAGACATTCATGGTGGTGAAGCGCACGAGGATGCTCGCTTCGGGTTCGAAATCAGAGGGGCGGACGGATGGCTCAACTTGAGCGGTCGTCACCCGTACGGCTTCCAGTGTGGAGATCTCAAGCTGACGTCAAACGTCGCATTCGTGAGGCCCGAGGAAGCCGCGGTTTCCGGAGGGTTCATGGGCGCGTCGATCAACGTGGGAGAGATCTACGCTTATCTGGTCCGTGATCTGCAAGCGGGCGCCTACAACACACCCGACTTTGAACACGCAGTTCATAACGCCCGGCTCATCGAGGCCGTAAAGCGCGCCGCCGAACTAGGCGAGCGGCAGAAAGTTATAGATCAAATCGATAGCTTCGAGGAGGCGAAAGTAACGCTACGCTCGTGAATCTTCCACTGCCGGTCGGCTTTCCTCAAAAATTCAGTGACTTACTGTTAGGGACATTTGGCGTCGGGCTTGCACGGACGCAAGCCCTGGGCGGAAGCAATGTTAAAGATCTCGATTCGCGATACTCCGAGTCAACGCCAGCTGGTAATGGAGGGCAAGCTCATTGGGCCTTGGGCCACTGAGCTTGCGAGTGTCTGGCGGCAGGCGACAGTAGGCCTGAACGGTCGTGCGCTCATTATTGACGTGAAGGGGCTGACTGCAATTACCGAGGATGGCGAAAACGTACTTCTAGATCTAATGAAAGAAGGAGCCAGTTTCCGCTCGTCCGGTGTCTTCACGAAGCATGTCCTCAAGCGGCTGGCCCGGAAGATCCCCAGAGATGTTTAGCCGGACGAGAAAACTGGCCACCCAACAGCTGCGAGGAAAAATGATGCCGAACAACAATGCCACTCAGACCATCTCGAGTGAAAACCAGGTTGCTGTGGCGGGTCAAAACGCCAGCCCGTTGCAGTCGGATCTGCAGCCCGCTGAACAGTCAAAAATCCGCCGCAAAAGCATCCTGCTAATTTTAGCTGTGATCGTACTTGTCATCACAGGCGGCTATTTCGCCTCGAATGCCTTCCAGTACGAAGACACTCGCGATGCACAAATCGACGGCCATGTCACGCCGCTGAGCCCTCCAGTCAACGCGCGCACCAAGGCCGTGTACGTCAACCAGGGTCAGTTGGTTCATGCTGGCGAAGCGATGATGACCATAGCCGCCGAGGATTCCGCAATGCATTCACGGCGATCGGAATGAGCGGGACTTCTGCCACGCCGTTCTCCAGCTTCGAATCCGGAATCCAGACGGTGCCGTTGGCAATGTTCAACCGATCCTTCCGCATGGAGAGAAGTTCCTTCTTGATCCGCAAACCGGTCTCCGTGAGGATGCGAACGATCGTGCGCAAGAACTGAGGGCTGTGCCGCTCAATTCGCTCCCGGCAATCACCCGATGACGATGGGGTTGGAAACGCCGAACTGGCGTATATCGAATATCGCTCTAGATCGCCTCCAATGATTCGCCCACATGTCGAATATTGCCCTCGATTGTGGCCACCACTTCCTCGATGTTGCCGGAGAGGACCATCTTTCCCATGGCCAGCGCGAAGCCTACGGCTTGCGAGCGGTCGGCATGAGAAGGTATCGAGAGAGCATTGGCGTCGGTCACCACATCAATGAGCGCGGGCCCCTTGTGCTCGAGCGCCTTCTTGAGGCCCGAGGTCACATCGGCGGGGTTTTCGATTCTTACACCCATCATGCCGACGGCTTCGGCAAGCTTGGCGAAGTTTGGATTCTTGAGGTCCGTTTGATAGTCGGGAAAGCCCGCGGTTTCCATCTCGAGTTTCACCATGCCCAGAGCGCCGTTGTCGAACACAAGTACCTTAATCGGGAGGTCGTACTGTGTGATCGTCAACAAGTCACCCATGAGCATCGCGAAACCGCCGTCTCCGGACAGGGAGATCACTTGTCGTCCGGGATAGGCGCATTGCGCGCCAATCGACATGGGGAGCGCGTTGGCCATGGACCCGTGGTTAAAGGAACCGATGATGCGCCGGTTCTTAGTGGGCTTAACATGCCGGGCGGACCAGACGTTGCACATGCCAGTGTCCACCGTAAAGATGGCGTCGGGAGCGGCAACTTCACTGAGCGCGGCGGCGACCGGCTCGGGATGCATGGGCGTGCGTTTTCCCACGTGGTCAACGTACACATTCATTTTTCGCAGCTTCTCTTTGTGCTTGCGGACCGTAGTATCGAGGAAGGCGCGGTCCGGCTTTGCATCCAACATCGGCAGCAAAGCTTTTAGCGTCTCGCGGACATCGCCCCACAATCCGAGATCGATTTTGCTGCGCCGTCCCAGACTCTCTGCCCGGATGTCAACTTGCGCGATCTTGCAGTTTGTGGGCAGGAATTTGTCGTAGGGAAAATCCGTGCCCAGGAGCAGCAGAAGGTCGCACTCGTGGATCGCCTCGTAACACATCCCGAAACCAATCATGCCGGTCATTCCCATCTCATACGGATTGTCATACGCGACGTGTGGCTTCCCTCGGTAGGTATATCCAACCGGAGCTTTCGCTTTCTCCGCGAGAGCGACTACCTCATCGTGGGCGTTCTCGCATCCGATGCCGCAGAAGAGCGCAACTTTCCGGTTGGAGTTGATCAGGTCCGCCAGCCGCGCCAGGTCCTTTTCGCCGGGACGAATGCTCGGCCGTTTGGTTACCAGGGAACGCGAGCCGGCTTGCGCCGGTACTTCCAATGCAACCACGTCGCCGGGCAGTACGATCACTCCTACCCCACTTTTTCCGATGGCAGTCTGCATGGCGATGTGCAGAACGCGCTCAAACTGAGCCGGATTCGTGACCATCTCGCAATAGTGGCTGCATTCCTGAAATAGATTTTGTGGATGCGTTTCCTGAAAATATCCCGTGCCGATCTCACTGCTGGGAATATGCGATGCGATCGCCAGCACCGGAGCATTGCTGCGATGAGCGTCGAAAAGGCCATTGATGAGGTGAAGGTTGCCGGGGCCGCAGCTCCCCGCGCAGCAGGCGAGCTTGCCGGTTAGCTGCGCCTCCGCGCCGGCCGCAAACGCGCCGACTTCTTCGTGGCGCACATGGATCCATTTAACTTTGTTGTTCAGACGGAGTGCATCGGTCACAGGGTTCAAGCTGTCGCCGACGACGCCGTAAATCCTTTCGATACCGGCTTCGGCAAGTCTCGCTACCAACTGATCCGCCAATCGATGTGCCATTGCCTAAATCCTCCTTTGAGATTTCATTATTTTTGCGCTATCGCAGGTTGGGGTTGCGCCGCACGCCCGGTTTCACGAAGAAAGAAACTCACGACAATTGCAAGCGCACAGCAGGCAATCCAGAACATTGCGCCCCGCTGAAAGTGCACCGCCAGGTTGGGCGTGTTCCCGGTGCCCCGGCCAATACGATGTGCGTATACCGGGCCGAGCAACGCTGTAAGCGCGAAAACCAGGAAATTGATTCCGCCCGTCGCGCTGCCCTTGACATTGTCCGGATTGACTTCCTTGATGATGCTGTAGGGAATCATCGCGGCGCCGGATGCCACCCCGAAGATGAACATTCCCAGCCTCGCTGAAATCGGCAAAGGGTGGAACGCGATTTGCGCGCCCGCCAGCATCATCACTGCCGCGCTCCCCACGATTACGGGCTTGCGCCGTCCGATACGGTCGGAGAGCCAGCCGAGCAGCGGACATCCGAATACCCAGCCCAGAGGAACCATGGAAGCGATTACCACTGCGTTGTGGTAGGAAAACTGAAGATCTTTTTGAAATGCCGCGACTCCCCAGATCATGTCTCCGATTGTGGTGGGTGCAAATAGCAAGCCGGCGACAATTCCGCAGAGATACGACTGAGGATTTGAAAATACCACTTCGTACGGCTTCAACAGTGAACCGAAGCCGCCTTCTTGTGCGTGAGGTCCGAGTTGTTCTTTGGGAGTGGAGACATAGAGTAGAACTGCAACGACCAGGATTATTATTCCTATTCCGATCCAAAAAACATGAACACCGAGACCGTGCTCAATCATCGGCCCGACCACATTCTGTCCAGCCGAGCCGCCGAGCATTCCGACGCATTGCGTGGCGCCGATAGCGGTAGCCAGGTAGCGCGCAGGGAATCCGCGCGCCGCAAGATAAACAGCGCCCGTGAATGCAAACGCCGAGCCCGCGCCCTGGCACAGACGGCCGATGTCTCCCGCAATTACGGTCGGCACGGCGAACAGCAGACAGCCTAAACCCAGAATCGTCATTCCGACGGGCACGGAGCGCTTGGCTCCCAGATGGTCCAAAGCAGCCCCGGCGACCAGACTCATCGAGGAATAGGTGTAGTAATACACTCCCAGAATCGTGGCGATGCCGAGCGCACTGGTGCTGAAGTGCTCTTCCAATTCCGAAATCATTACGGAGGGCGAGGACCTCACCGCGTATTCCAGGAAATAGAAAAGCACGGTGAAAAACCAGGCGATAATGAATGCTCGTGTTTGAGCCTCGCTCTGCTGTGGCTGCGCGACGGGTGTGGCTGTGGACGAAGAAGCCGGAACTTGCGTTCGAGCAGCGCTGGCCGCTATGGGAAGGGGTTTATCAGCCATGGTTATCTCCTCCATCAACTCGAAAACGTGTGCTGCATTTGCCAACAATGCGTTCCAACCGAGGGCGCAGGGTCCGGCCTGGCGCCGTTCGTTCACGTTCGTAAGACATGCGGATCATTTGGATTCCGGGTACGGGATGCGGAGTATAAAGCCAGACGTCGAAGGCAAGACGTAGCGAACCCCTGCGTACACCATGCTGAGATGCGCATTCTTCGGCGTGTCCGGATCTATAAACCATGGAGCGCGAGTCAGATAAGAATATTGCGTGTAATACTGCAGCGACCCGTGCATATCGCTTTTCCAAAACGTCTGCAGCCAATCGAAGGTAATTTGCTGCAGGGCGCGGTTATTGGTGTTCGGCGAGCCAGGGCCGCCATAGCCGATGATCGCGCCTGGATTGGTAGTATTCGTGGTGTCTGGAAAAAAGTTCCGCCCGAAATAATCGGCGCCGTAATAAACAGCGAAGGCGGACTGGGCATTCGCGATCCATTCGAAGCCGACCGAGCCTGCTCCGGCGTGCACCAGGGAAGGAAAAATGTTGGTTCCCGCGGCATTCGGGCGAATAACCAATTGCGGTCCGTCGGCCACCAGGTAGCGCCCGCCGCCGTCGCTCCAAAACGCATTGCCAAGGAACAGGAAATTTCTAAATAGCTCAAAGTTCGTGGCGATCGAACCACCGCCGCCCACGGCCGAATGCTTTGCAAAAGCCGTGTCGCCGACAGGTTTGGCCGCGGATCTCACTCCGGTTACCAGACCGACGCCTTCCAGATGGAAATGCCGGCCTGCAATTTTTGTGTCGTAGGTAATTTTGGGAAGAATATCTGGAAACAGATTGGGGGTGCCTATTTGAGATCCATTGTCAAACTGGGTGCCAACCGTCGAGGCAAAAGCCGATGGAAGAGCAACAAAATTGCCGATGTATTGGTTGGGATCCTCGATGCCTATCCCCAGCGCCCAATGATCGTTCAGATGATAGGCAACGCGCAACTCGGCAGCCCGGGTGTACGGCAGGCCGACTCCGATGTTCTGATCCTCGTTGTAAGTGATCGCCAATTCGGCTGGATTCGGACCAATTCCGATGCGGTTGGGGGTCAGCCAACTCCAGGTTTGTCCGCCGAGAATTTCCCACTTACTGCGCTGGAGACGCATAAAGCAAAGGCGCATTCGAAGAGTGTGGCCGTTCACGGTCTGATAAACATTGGTCGCATCATTCCCGCTAAAGTCCGCCTCGCAGTAGCCCGCCACATCCGTGTCGCCAATTTTGTCTGTGACCCTTATGTTGAAGCGGGAAAACTGTGCGGTGAGGCGATACTCGCTAAGGTTGCCCTGTGGCGTGTTGTTGAACGGTATAGCGGCATAGTTGGTGGCGATATTGTTCTGCGTGTTGGTGGTGCGATATATGTTTTCAATATCCACGAAGCCACCAAGTCGAATATCCGCTGAGCCAATTCTGAACGTCGGGGTCCCTTCGTTTGCTTGTTGTATTCCCCCGGGAGCTTGCTGCTGGCCGGCATTCGCGCTAGCGAAATTGCCCGTCGGCGTCAACCCGGACGGGATCCCGGGATGCATCGCTGCATCGATTACCCTCGGTGATTGCTCGCCGCTGGCCGGCATCGCTTGCTCGGTTTTCACCCCGTTCCTCAGCGCTTCAATCTCCTGCTGCTGTGCCGCCATCTGCTTCTGAGTTTGCAAGAGAGCTTCGCGGAGAGCCTTCAGCTCGGCGGCCACATCAGGGTTGCTCTGCGAAGTATCCGTCACCTGCGCGCTAGACTGAGCCCAGATGAGACCTGGAGTTACGAGCAACAGGAGTACAGAGCGTAGCAGCGTCATTTTTAGGGCTCCTCGCCTACAAACTGGAATTTCCGGCTATCGTCGGAACTCGTTTGAGGCTTTTTATCAGCGATGATCTTCTTTTACTCACCCTGGCGGACTCTCGACTGTTTTCTCTGCAAATGTCGAGCGTCTACGACACTTGGATTCGGTCACCGTTTGTCTTCCGTTTTTGCGTTCTTTAAGGCCGCGCGCTGGCTCAGTCACTCGCGTCTTTGCTTGCCCGAATCCTTCGTTCAGGTGCGACATCGACGACAAACGCCTGTCACTGGCATCGGAAACACAGCGCATTTCATCGCCCAAACGCCTCACCTTGCTACAGCGATGATATGGAATGTCTTATTTCCCAGACGCAGATTACGGCCCACGATTTGATGTCAAAATGTTGACAGATGCACAGCTCATTGACAGTCGCTCGCTCGTGTTGCTTACACGGGGAGCGACGAATCGTGAATCTACTGCAGCGAAGTGACGTAGGAAGAATTAGGGGGTCAATCCTGCAAGTTGTGGTCGTCGGCGTCGGGGCCGTCGGTGGCTATTTTGGTGATCGTCTGGCTCAAGCAAATCGTTCGGTGATCTTTCCATCCAATTTTTCGAGATCTGCGTGCTCAGTGCAGCGACGAAGTTGCGCCGATCTTTCCCGCAGTATCTCACTCTCAGATTCGCCATGTCGGTGGCGGTAAGCACTGCCGCAGGAAGCGTCGTTATATGCTGGCCGCGCTTTCCCATTGCCTCGGCCGGGCGAAGTGTGCCATAAATCCGCCCCGCCATGACATTCACTTTATTGGATTGGTCCGCGATTATTGCTTACCTCCTGATTACTCTGCTCCTGGGGCTCTATTTCCGCCGCTCCGCTGGTAGAAGCTCCGAAGATTATTTCGTCTCCGGACGCACGGTCTCCTGGTGGCTGGCAGGCACCTCCATGGTCGCCACCACCTTCGCCGCGGACACTCCCTTACTTGTCGCGGGGCTCGTCTACACCCAAGGAATTTCCGGGAACTGGATCTGGTGGGCTTTCTTGCCCTCCGGAATGATGACGGTATTTTTGTTCGCGCGTTTGTGGCGGCGCTCCGGCCTAATGACCGACGTGCAATTCGCCGAGATGCGCTATTCCGGCAAGCCTGCCGCATTTCTGCGCGGCTTTCGCGCCATTTACCTGGGCGTGCTGATGAACTGCTTGATCCTCGGCTGGGTCACCAAAGCGATGATCAACATCGTGGGCACCACCCTGGGCGTCACGATCAGCCAATGGCATTTCTTGCAAAGCATGTCCCGCGGCCTAACTGGAATTTTCGGCCCGGTATTTTCCGGCACCGACGGCTACGCGCTGATCATCTGCATTTTTTTCCTGATCCCCTTCACCGGCTTCTACGTTTCGCTCGGCGGACTCTCCGGCGTGCTCTGGACAGACCTATTTCAGTTCATCTTGAAGATGGGCATCGTCATCGCCATCGCCTGGTACGCCGTGAAAGCCACGGGCGGCATGAGCTCGATGATCGGCCAGATCGAAGCGCTGCGCGCGAAAAATGGCGGCGCCGATCCGCTCGGGTTTCTTCCCGATTTCTCCCAAGGCTTCGCCAGTGAAACGCTTTGGACTCTGCCGGTAATTACTTTTTGCGTGTACCTCGGCGTGCAGTGGTGGGCCTTCTGGTATCCGGGAGCGGAACCCGGCGGCGGCGGATACATCGCGCAGCGCATCTTCAGCGCGCGTGACGAGCGTCAAGGATTGCTCTCCGTGCTCTGGTTCAACGTGGCGCATTACGCGCTGCGGCCGTGGCCCTGGATTCTCACCGCTCTCGCGGCCATCGTTCTCTATCCCGGCCTCGCGCATCCGGAGACCAGCTACATGATGATGGTCAACGATCACGTGCCGCACGCGCTGCGCGGCATCATCGTCGCGGGATTCCTCGCCGCTTTCATGTCCACGATCGCGACGCAATTAAACTGGGGCACTTCGTACGTGGTCGAGGATTTCTACCGCCGCTTTCTGGTGCGCCATGCGTCCGAACGCCACTACGTGCGCGCTTCGCAGGTGGTTACCGTTTTGCTGGTAATCGCTAGCGGCTATGTTTCCGCGCAGCTGGCTTCGATTCGTTCCGGCTGGCAAGCAGTGCTGGAAGTTGGCGCGGGAACGGGCAGCGTTTATCTGCTGCGCTGGTATTGGTGGCGCATCAACGCATGGAGCGAAATTTCTTCGATGATCACCGCGCTCGTTTTGACTTTGGCCTTAAATTCGGAAGGATTGTGGAACGCGCTGATCGGGAGGCCGACATTTTACACCGGCTCGGCAACGGTGCTGTTTGCGAAGAACGTGCTGACCACGACGCTGGTCACGACGACCGTGTGGATTTTGGTCACCGTGCTCACCGCGCCGGAACCGAACAGCATCCTGCTCTCGTTCTATCGCAAAGTTCGCCCAGACGTCACGGGATGGAAGACGATTGCGGCGCTCGCTCCGGAAATTCCCGCAACGCATGACCTCGGCCGCAACCTGTGGTGCTGGGTTCTGGGCACGGTGATGGTGTACAGCGCGCTGTTCGGCGTCGGCAAATTGCTGATGCAAAAATGGAGTTTGGGAATCTGCCTCACGACGCTGGCCGCGCTCTGTGCCTGGCAAATGTCGCGCGAACTCAGCCGCGGCCACGGCTCGCCTGAAAAAGTGGTGTGAATTTCAAACTTCGCGACGTGGGCAAAGATGGCTTTTTCGGTGATCGTGCGCGTCAGCGGAATCTACGAATCAACAGAGTATGGCGGCCGGAGCGGTAGAGGCCGAGGACGTACATGCATGCTCTTCCCTTCGTGGTGAAAATCAGCTGGCGAATTCGCAGCAGCGGAGAGCCGCGCGGCACGGCCAGCAGCTCCGCGGTTTTTAGATCCGCGGCGGTGGCGTCAATCTCTTCGTCGGCGTAGGCGAGTTCCACTCCGTATTCGTGTTCCAGCGTGACAAACAGCGAGCCGCGCTCCAGAGTTCCACCCGCGAGCGCGGGAAATTCGTCGGCTGACAGATAGCAAGTCTCCAGCGCGAACGGTTCATCGCCCGCCTGGCGCACGCGTTCCAGCATAAACAAGTGACTCGATGACGGCAGTGAAAGCCGCGCAGCGATTTCGTGTTCGTTGTCGTGCACGCCGGCGGAAATAATTTTCGATCTTCCCACCAGGCCGCGGCTGGCCATTTGCTCGGTATAACTCATCAGCTTGTTGAAGTGAATTTTCGGCGGCGCGACGAACGTGCCGGAGCCGTGACGCCGCTCGACCATGCCTTCGCGCGCCAGGTCCGCTAATGCGTGGCGCGCCGTCATGAGGCTTACCTTGTGCATCTTGGCCAGTTCCCGCTCGGAAGCGACGGCGTCGCCGGGCTTCAGCTGTCCGCCTTCGATCCGTTTGCGAATCACGTTCTGGATGCGCTTGTAAGTGGGCTCGCCGTTACGTCCGATCGGTGTCATGAAAGCTCCGCAAATTGCTGAGAGTCTAGCAGGTTAGGCCGTCGGCGCGGCCTGCAGGCGCCGGAGATCGCTCCCTAAGTGCAAATACGGTGCTATAGAGCGCGCGCATCCGCTATAGAGCGTATCCAAAAAATCTATCACAAGCCTTATACATTCACATTTTTCTCTTGACAAGATATATTTTCCGCTATATAGCTCTTTCCATCTTTTGGGGTGCATTGGGGGGTTATATGCCGCTTCGCCACACAGAATCCAAGCAGGAGGCTTTTGTGAACAAGAATTCCCGGCTCGCAAAATTGGTGTTGGTTCTCTGCCTCGGCTTGCTCGCCGCCGTGTTTGCCGTTCTAGCGCCTACGAACGCGCAAGAGACCACCGCATCCATCACGGGCTTTGTCACTGACTCTTCGGGCGCCGCCGTTGCGGGCGCCACTGTCACCGCGACGGATGCCGCGCGCGGTACCGCGTATCCGACGCAAACCAACGGTGATGGCGCGTACTATCTCACCCACCTGCCGGTCGGGAAGTATTCTGTGAAGGTGGAAGCCAAAGGTTTTCAAACCGCGACGCGACCGGCTTTCGAGTTGGTCCTGGATCAAGTGGCGCGGGTTGATGTGCAGATGACCGTGGGCGCCATGTCGCAGACGGTGGAAGTAACGGGGACAGCTCCGCTGCTGCAAACGGAGACCACGGACATCAGTACTCATATCGACCATGTAGTTACCGAAAACATTCCGTTGATCACGGGGAACTATGGTGAGCTCACTCTGCTCACCCCGGGAGCCGTTAGCACCAATCCTGGAGCGTTTAAGTCGGGTCAAAACACCTTCCAGGTGGGCCGCCCTTACATCAACGGCAATCGCGAACAGACGGATAACTATATCCTCGATGGCATCGACAACAATCAGAGCGACAACAACGAAGTGGCCTACTCACCGAGCCTTGAGGCCATTCAGGAATTCAATCTGATCACCCAGAATCCCTCCGCGGAGTTTGGCAATTTCCTGGGCGGCATCGTGAATACGACCATAAAATCCGGCACAAATTCCTATCATGGCAGCGCCTTCGAATTCTTCCGAAACGATGCGTTGGATGCCAACGAGTGGAGTAACGGCCTCACCCCGACGGTAACTCCCAAAGCGGCGCTGCGATACAACCGCTTCGGAGGCACCTTCGGCGGCCCGATCGTTAAGAATAGGCTTTTCTTCTTCGTGGACTATCTCGGACAGCGCATGGAGCAGCCGTCCACCCAGAGCGTGCAGGTAATGAGCGCAGCTGAGCGGGCAGGAAATTTCGGCGAGTTGTGCCCTTCGTTTGTTGCCGGGATTTGCACGAAATTAGCCGACCAACTGTACATGCCGCAAGCGGGTGTGAATCCAACGGCACGCACGCCGATCCTGAATAACAATTTGACGGCGGCTGGACTCACGTTGAGCCAGGCGGCATCTTCAATCGTGAATTCATCGCTTTACCCACTTCCGACCACCGGTAATATCCTATTCTATCAGCAGCGTATCTTGAATAACGCGGACCAGGGCGACGTCAAGATTGACTGGACACCCACGGAAAAGGACCGCATCTATGGGCGTTACTCGCAACAGTCGGTGCGGAATCCCACGACGGAAACCTTCGTGCTTGCCAATAACGGCATCACGGATTTTAACTACCCCTTAAAGAACGGGGTGCTTGGTTGGACCAGAACGCTCGACCCCAGCCTCATAAACGACTTCCGTGTGGGTTTCAGCTATTTTCCCGTTAGCCAGGGCTATTCGAACCCGACCGGGGAAAATCTGCCACAGAAATTTGGCATTCCGGGTTCGCCGAGCACATTCTTGCCCTCGCTCCAGGGTCTATTCGGCAATGTCGGAAACATCGCCAATAGTTTGTCGGCATTTAACACTTTCAATGACACCGTGATTCAGATTGGCGATTCGGTCGTCAAGACGCACGGAAATCATGAATTTCATGTGGGCTTTCAATTTAACAACTACCGGGACAATTTCCTCTATCCCGGGAACGAAGGTCTGGCAGGCTTTTTTAACTTCAACGGGCAGTATACGGGCAACGGTGGCGCGTCCTTGGGTTCCGGTCTGGCGGATTTCATGCTTGGCCTTCCCAACAACCTCGGCATTGGCAGCAGTACATCCGGCAACCGCCACGTACGGAACAACCTCTGGGCAGTTTACGGGCAGGACAACTGGCGCCTGCGGCGCAATCTGACGTTGAACCTTGGTCTGCGCTGGGAGCTGAACACGCCCCGCTTTGCTGCAGACGGGAACGCCGTAAACTATGAGTTGTTTGGCGGAGATCTTATTACTCCGACGCTGAACAACAACGGTTTGGGCAAAGCGCTCTATAAGCAATACAACGGCATTGCTAACTTGCAGCCACGCATCGGTGTGGCCTGGCAGCCGGGTTTCCTGAAGAATACGGTGGTTCGTGCAGCCTACGGGATTACCAGTTTCAACGAGAGCAACGGAGTCAACAATCTGCTGACGGCAAATCCGCCGTTTGAAACAGCCCACAACGTCACCTTTGCTCCCACTACGCCGCTGCCCCCGAGCACCTTGGACCAAGGGTTTGTCGGCTTTCCCACGGGATGCACTCTCCCGCTGGCGGTAGCGTTTTCTCCAGTCTGCTTCCAGGGCGTGAACATTCATGCGTTTGACATAAACATCCGGCCAGCCTTTCAGCAGGAATGGAGCTTGAACATTCAGAGGCAGTTCGGAAACTCCACAACTGTGCAAGTCGGCTACGTGGGTGAGGACGATCAGCACCTCAGCAATATCATCATGCTGCAGCAGAAAGAATTAAACGCTAACGGCACGATCACTCCCAGCCCGTTCCTCAACCCAACTTTGCTCGGAGAAGTTGGCCAAGCCAGGTATTCGCTCTCAAACGGCGTTAGTAACTACAACGCGTTGGAAGTGGTCTTCCAAGAGCGCTTCACGAACGGCCTCCAGGCACAGCTGAACTACACTTGGTCCAAGTGCCTGAGCGACACTCCAGGATTCTACGGTCAATACGGCGACGCCGTCAGCACCGAGGCGCAAACCATCGCCGGATGGGCGTTTCCGCAAAATCCTTACGACCAGATTGGTGACTACGGCCGTTGCCCGCAAAACATCGCCTCGCTGTTCAACGGATACGTCGTGTACGAGCTTCCTTTCGGACACGGTCGCCGGTTCGGCAACGACGTAAATGGCGTCGTAAACGCTTTGGCCGGAGGCTGGCGGATCAGTACGAGCCTCCTCTTCCACAGTGGATTTGCGCAAACCATTTTTGCAAGCAGTGATACGTCAGGTACAGGAGGGTTTTCGACTCGCGCGGACTGCGTTCCGGGAGTCAATCCACGCGTCCCGATGGTCTTCAATCCTGCGAACAACGGCGTCTCCTTCCTGAACCCCGCGGCCGTTACAAATCCGGCCGCTGGAACATTCGGCAATTGCGCGGTCGGTGCGTTTGATGGTCCGGGATACAAGTCCGCTGACCTCAGCTTGGCCAAGGACTTCTCGATCACCGAACGTCAGTCACTCGAGTTCAGGGCCGATATGGTGAATTTTACAAACACGCCGATTTTCAACTTCGGGCAAGAGTACAGCGGGCAACACACCGCGGGTTTCTCTAACTACGGCGAGATCTTCACTTCTCAAGGGGCGCGCACGGTCCAGTTTGCACTGAAATATCGCTTCTGATTTGCAGTACAGGGTTTGCAGCAACGGGGCCCCCACCCCACCGGAGTCGTCGCCTAACCGCGGCGGCTCCGTTTTTTTTCAGTCTGCTCCGAGCGGATTCCGTCGAGGTGAGAGTACCCGATCGCGTTGACCCCGATATGGCGAGGGCTTGGAAATTCACTCGCAGCGACAATCCCGCGATTGCTACATCACCATTCCTCTGGAGGCGCAAACGAACGCTCCTACTTGAGTTTTTACGTTTCCGTTCTCGTTACAGTAGCCGCTCCTTTCAGCTTTCGGTCCTACGGAGAGAGCACTCGCCTCGTCCAGCCGAATAGACATTGTGCCAACACTCCGACAGATTTGCGCTGAGACTCACTTCACCAAGACGCCTGCAAAGTGACGCAACCCCTATTCTCTCATTCACTTCCACACGGTTTTTGTCGCGAAGAGACTCTGGCATTGCCGTTGCTCCTCTCTCGGTTGGGTGCTGCTTAATCAAATGGCGAGGAGATACGGAATCATGGATATGTTTCGTAACGGCGGTATCGAAAAAGACTCAGATCGCCCATTCGTAATTGCCGCCAAGCGCGGAGACGCGCACGCGTTTGAAAAACTGGTGTTGCGCCATCGGCAGAAAGTCTTCGCGGTTGCGCTAAGGATAATGAAAAATAGGGAAGATGCCGAAGATGTGTTGCAGGAATCTTTTCACAAGGCTTTCCTCCATATCGGCCGCTTTCAACAAGCGTCGCAGTTCTCCACGTGGCTGACCCGCATCGCCTTGAATGAAGCCTACATGGCGCTGCGCCGCAGACGCAGAGTTCCCGAAGGTCTTCCTGTGGCCTCGGACGACGGCGTGAACTTTGTCCCGGAGCCGTTCGTTGACCAAAGCCCCAATCCAGAAGAATCCTGCTGGCGCCGGGAGCGCAAAGAACTCTTAACCCTGGCGATCAATCGGTTAGGTCCAACGATTCGAAAAACAGTCTTGCTTCGCATGGTCGAAGAGTGCTCGGTCGAAGAAACGGCTCAGATGCTGGACACTTCCGTTTCCGCCGTGAAATCACGAGTTTGTCGAGGCCGCCGGGAGCTAAGTGGAACTGTAAATCGTGCGCTCTTATACGCGTCGCCGGCCTAGGTGCGCGCGAACGCTGTGGGAACGCGAGTCAACGCGTTTTCCAGTAGCGACGGTAGCTCAGCGGTCCAAGCTGCGCCGCGAAGGTAATCAAAATATTTGCAGATCTCATTTCACAGGGAAGGATAAAGCAAATGGAATACACAATAATCTCCGGCACGGAAATGAATGTTTCGCGAATTGCGCAAGGCACGTGGGCTATCGGTGGTTGGATGTGGGGAGGCACAGACGAACGAGAATCGATTCGCACGATTCACTCCGCCCTCGATAAAGGGATCAATCTGATCGACACGGCTCCGGTTTACGGCTTCGGCGTTTCCGAGGAAATCGTCGGAAAGGCAATTGCGGAGAGAGGACATCGCGAAAAGGTATTCATCGCGACTAAAGTTGGACTCGAGTGGCACGACGGCTCGGTTACACGAAATTCCTCGCCCGCTCGCATCCGCAAGGAAATTCAGGATTCGCTCCGCCGCCTTCGCACGGACTACGTGGACATCTATCAAGTTCATTGGCCGGATTTGGCCGTCCCGATCGAAGAAACCGCCATGACGATGCACGCCCTCTTTAAGGAAGGCCTGATCCGTGCGATCGGTGTGAGCAATTATTCGCCGGAGCAGATGAACCAGTTCATGACCGTCTCTGAGTTGCACACCGTCCAGCCGCCTTACAACCTCTTTGAGCGCCAAATTGATGATGAGGTGCTGCCCTACGTGCGCGAAAAGCATCTGAGCGCTTTCGCTTACGGGCCTCTCTGCCGCGGGCTCCTGACCGGCACAATGCGGCCGGACACGAAGTTCACCGGCGACGATCTCCGCCTGTCCGATCCGAAATTCCAGCCGCCGCGCTTCGCGCAATATCTGAACGCGGTGCAGCAACTGGATGCACTGGCGCAAAAAAGATACGGAAAACACGTGATGGATCTCGCGGTGCGTTGGGTGCTGGACCAGCCCGGAATCACCGCGGCCCTGTGGGGCGCGCGCCATCCTGCAGAACTGGAAGCTGTGGCGGGCGCCCTGGACTGGCATCTCGACGCGGAGGCGCTCGCCGCGATCGATCAGATTCTGCGCCAGACGATCCCCGAGCCAGTCGGTCCCGAATTCATGGCGCCGCCGGCCAGAAAGACCGTCGCCGCCTAGGAGACATGGAGCGGCCAATCGAATTGAATTTGTAAATAACAGTTACTGAAATCGACTACAAGTGGTTAAGCACTCGTTCAGCCCTCGCCGGAAGAGTAGGTCGGTATGAATCGATCACGTCGAGTCGGTTTCACTTTGACGAAAGAGCAGGGCTATGTGGATGAAGTTTCTCGCTTCGTCCAATAGCGCGGTGAGTTGGGGGGGGCGGCTGTCGGCAGGGGACGCGCCATCTGCCCCTGGGGCTTCAAAAATTCTCCTTATGCGCGGGTTCTAAGATCCTCACTCAAAGCAGCCGCTCCAGCGCGGCCGTCCTTACTTTCGATGGGCTCGTTCGGCGGCGCGGGGAACTCCACGGAAGCTACGTTCGGCCCCGGTGCGCTCTTTCCATTTCCGAAGAATGCCTTACGCGCCCTCTCAAAGGAATCTTCCGCCATGCGATGTTCCCTCCTCCCATTTTTCTGCGGGCCCATTTGCCATTTCTGCCCGCGGGTCCGGCTCGCGGAACAGTTGCATCGTAGAAAATGGCACGGATAGTGTCCATACACTGAATTCCTGAGAAAACACGAAAACTTCATTCGACGAGTGGCACACCCCTCCACACCGCTCGGGCAAACGTAAAGGGAATTGCCCGATGCCGCATCCGTTAAGTTTGAAGCTGTGAAGAAACGTCTCGCGCAGGTTGGTGTTTGTGGGGCGGGAAAGATTTTGTCTCTTGCGCCTGTGCTGCTCGGGTCGATTCCGTCTTTTCCTGGACCTCCGGTTCTCTGAATCTAG
>Ga0210394_10001435_pt1 | contig 38303 bp, 41 predicted proteins | sample IncBWC12MmetaG_FD_160121 | JGI IMG/M metagenome (GOLD analysis project Ga0210394, IMG submission 160121) | Forest soil microbial communities from Barre Woods Harvard Forest LTER site, Petersham, Massachusetts, United States - Inc-BW-C-12-M | ecosystem: Environmental > Terrestrial > Soil >... | reverse complement strand
TCCGACGAGCGAAGCGAGTCACGACCACCACGAACCCATTCCAATTACCAACGTAAGCCCGCCCTACTCATTTCTACTGCCTGCCGCTCGCCATCTCCACTAGCCTCAGAACGGGTGCGTCTTTAACCCGAATAAACTGAACCTTGCTCCCACCGAAACCCATCCTCGCAGCCCTTCTCCGTTCGCAGGACGCCCGCCCCATCGCCTGGTGCGTCATCGGAATCTGCGTCGGAATTTACCTGTTCATTCAGGGCTTCCGCTTGTTGCAGCGCCGCCAGCTGATTCTCAACACTCCAGTCTCCAAAATTCGCAGCGCATCCATGGGTATGGTCGAACTGAGCGGTCTTGCCGTCGGACCCTACACCCTGGTCGCGCCCGTAACCGAGCGCCCATGCTACTTCTACCGCACTCTCGTGTGGGAGTGGAAACGCCGCGGCAAAAACAGCCAGTGGGTGAAGATCGCCGCCGAGTGCATGCACGTGCCCTTCTTTCTCGACGACAACACCGCCAAAGTCATGGTCGATCCACGCGGGGCCGAACTCGATCTGCATCGCGATTTCCAGCAGGAATTCTGTGATGGATTCTTCACCACCAAAGAAGAAGCCCCACCCAACGTGCACGCCCTTCTCTCGCGCCACAGCGTCAGCACCAACAACAAAATCAAAGTCGAAGAGTTCTGCATCAAGCCGAAGAACGCGCTCTTCCTGCTGGGCACGCTCGATGAGAACCCTGGTCTCGAACTCACTCCTCAGCCGATTCACGATGACGAAAGTATTTCGGGATTTGGAAGTATGTTCCAAACCCCGCTCCCGTTCTCGATGTCAACTTCTACGCTATCTTTCGGAACAGAACGATCCTCAACTGACAATTTCTCGGCGGCCAGCCCCATTCGAGATTCCGTCTTCGACCAACCGAATCCTGCAAAGGCCGCATCACCGATTCCGATTCGCCTTCCGTCGGCGTCTGGCCCAACCAACTCCGCCGACATGACGCAGCAGCAGAAAGTAGCCGCAGCCCTCCTCAAAGCTGGCATTTCAAATCCCGCGGCCTGGGCCGCCGCCGGAGTCGCCTCCACAGCTTCCGGCGTCGCCCCTGACCCAAACTCGCCTCTCGCCAACTTCGATCCTCATCCGCCGGTCGTCATGAAAAAAGGAAAAAACAATCCCACATTCCTTATCTCCTGGCGCAGCCAGCGCGAACTGGCCAATTCGCTCGGTTGGAAATGTACCCTCATGATCTGGGGCGGTCCCGCGCTTGCCCTGGTCAGCCTCTATGGTCTGCTTGCCCTCGCACACTCGCTTTAAATTCGCTTGTGCTATATTCCTTTGCCAACGGCCTTCAATCGTGCGAGGGAGGATGTTATGAGTTCCGTCAGGCCCGAATTGAAAAGTCGCCGGATTCCTCCATCGGAGGGTACAAGAGTCGGCTCGTGCGAAAACGTTGAGTCGCGTCTGAACGCTTACGCCCTAGCGGCTGCGGCAGCCGGGGCTGGATTGCTCGCGACGGCTCAGCCCGCTGCGGCGGAGATCGTCTACACGCCCGCAGATACTATCTTGACGAATGGTATTTTGCGCATCGACCTCAATCACGACGGGGTCGATGATATTGGTTTGGGCATCTTCGACTACCCCTTCAAGGAGAAGCTCCTAAGGGCCCGAGGGCTAACTCCGAAGAATGGCATTTTGGGCTACGGAGGGGGAACCTCGTACCCACCAGCCGCTTTGACGGCAGGGTACCGCATTGGACCAGCAGGCCAGTTCTGGCAGGAGGAGAACGCGGCGGTTAGGGTCGTCGCCTCGCACGCGAGTTATGTCGGTGGCCCATTCGCCAACGTTCACAACCGTTTCCTCGGCATAGTATTTGACATCGACGACCAGCCCCATTACGGGTGGGTTCGCCTCAGCGTGAAAGCCTACATAAACCAGCACAAACCCCATATCGACGTCACTCTGCTTGGCTACGCATATGAGACTGTGCCCGGACAATCGCTACGCGCCGGTCAGATTGATTCCGAAGTTGGGATGCTGGAACCCATCCCCCAAGCGGGCACGCTCGGAATGCTGGCGCTGGGACGGTCGCTTTGGCGACGGAAAGAACAAGACGGCACTGAGCTGCTCGTCGGTCGTTCTGCCTTTCAGCCAGCACCAACCTCCTAACCAAGTCACTCCGGTTCCCGCTCCGTCCCTCTAGTACAATGCTTCCGTGAGTGACGCCGTTCGTATCGGAATCCTCGGTGACTTCAATCCTGAATTCCGCTCCCATCACGCCACCCCGGACTCCTTGCAACACGCCGCGCGCAAGCTGGACCTCAAAGTTGAATCCGAATGGATCCCAACGCCCTCGTTAATCGGCTCCGATACAGAAAAAATCCTCGAGTCCTTCGACGGCCTCTGGGCCTCGCCGGGCAGCCCTTACAAGAGTTTCGACGGCATGCTCAAAGGCATCGAGTTTGCCCGCCGCCGCGACTGGCCTTTTCTCGGAACCTGCGCCGGCTTTCAATACGCGCTCATCGAGTTTGCCCGCAACGTCGTCGGCATCGCCGACGCTGACTCCGCTGAAAACAATTCCGGATCGAAAAACATCGTGATCTACCCGGTGGCCTGCGCCGTGCCCAATCGCAAAGGTGACGCGCCCAAACTGTCCGGCATGGTGCCCGAGATCCGCCTTCGCCCCGGATCGTATCTGCAATCTTTCTACGGCAAAAAAGAAATCGTCACCGAAGAATTCTTTTGCAACTTTGAAGTCAATCCCGAGTACGAATGGTGCGCCATGGAAGCCGGCTTCCCCGTCGTAGCCCGCGGATCGCAAGGAGAAATTCGTGCCATCGAATCTCCCGCACACCGCTTCTTCATCGCAACCCTGTTTCAGCCCCAGCTCTCCTCGACCGAAAAAAATCCCCATCCGCTGGTCATGGCCTTCGTACAGGCCGCAGCCGTCTGGACCCATCAAAAACTCGACGACGCAGTCCTCGAGTAGTCTCTGTGGTAAGGGGCTTCCATAAGAAAGCTCTCCACAAAACCATTAGCAAGAATTAAGTCCGCCATCCCTAAAGTTTCCTCAAGTAACGCCGATCCTGCTGATTATGTCGGTAAATCCCATCAGTAACAGCCAAGCAAGCCAAGCGAATGAAGCCCCGAAACCGGCCGCACCCAAGCCTCAGCAGACGCAGCAGACGTCCAGTTCACAGCCTTCGGACACGGTCACGCTGAAAAGCACGGGCAACGCCAGTCAAACGGGCGACAACCATTAACCTTCACTAACCTTGCCCCTCAAACGAGGTCGATACACGAAAGGATGGAGACGAAATTACCGCAAACGAAAAATGGAGGCGGGCGCCTCTCAGCCCCGCCTCCATTTTTTCTTTCAAATTTCTTTACCGCTGACACTGACCAAAAATCCCCGTCCTATGCTGCCTTTACGAACCGCATTGACGCGGAATTCATGCAATACCGCAGCCCGGTCGGCCTCGGCCCGTCGTCAAACACATGGCCGAGGTGCGCCTCGCATTCTGTGCAGGAAACCGCTGTCCGCATCATGCCAATAGTGCTATCGGATTTTTCCCGCACATTTTCTTTCGCCAGCGGCTCCCAAAAACTCGGCCAACCGGTTCCGGAATCGAATTTCGTCGCCGAACTGAACAGCGCATTATCGCAGCAGATGCAGCGATAAATTCCCTTGTCGTGCAAGTTCCAATACTTCCCGCTGTAAGCGAACTCGGTATCCGCATGCCGCGTGATCTCAAACGCGTCCGAGCCCAGTTGCGTCTTCCACTCGTCGTCAGTCTTGATCACCTTCGCAATCTTCACCTTCGCCAGCCGCTTGCCGTCATCCGAGAATTGCACAACCGTTACCTCTCCCGGCTCGACTTTCGGCATCGCGGCCGCAATCGCACTCACGTTATGCCATCGCCACACCAGCGCTCCTCCAATCGCCGCAGCGCCGCCCATCAGAAACACCCGCCGTCTGGTATCGACTTCTCCCTTGCGATCCGTCTCAAACATAATTCCTCCAACTATTTCGCTTTCTTCACCATAAGAACTGCTATCCTGAGAGAGCGCGTTCTTTGCGCGAAAGAAGGATCTGGGCGAGCCGCATCGCGCCCTTTGCGACGCAATAATCGCGCGCCTGGCTCGCTTCCCTATCTACTTCCCGCTCCACAAGTCCGGAAATTCCTTCTTCAGATTCGCCACCTTGGGCGCGTCGTTAAACATGATGTAAGGATCGTTCGGATGAATCGTCGCATAATTCTGGTGATACCCCTCCGCCGGATAAAAAGCCTGCAGACCGACCACTTGGGTCACAATTTTATGGCGATACACTCCCGCCTGCTCGAGCTGCGTGATGTAAGCTTCGGCAATTTTCTTTTGCTGATCGTTTCCATAAAAAATCACTGACCGGTACTGCGTCCCCTCATCGGGCCCCTGCCGGTTAAGCTCCGTCGGATCATGTGCCACCGAGAAGAACACTCGCAGCAACTCTCCATAAGTAACCTGCGACGGATCGTAAACAACCTGCACCGACTCCGCATGTCCAGTGGCCCCCATGCTCACAGTCTGGTAATCGGGATTCTTTACCGACCCTCCCGAGTATCCCGAAGTAGCGCTGATCACGCCCTTCACGTGCTGAAAAACCGCCTGAACTCCCCAAAAACATCCGCCCGCCACCACCGCCGTTTCTTTTGTGTGGCCCGCAGCCTTCGCCTCATCCACCACCGGAGCCGGCGATGCCGCCACCCCGCTCCCGCCAGCTCCACTCGCCGCCATCTCGTTCCGGGCCCGCCAGACCATCACCCCCGCCAGCACAGCCAAAACCATCGCTACAATTCGTAACGATCCTCTCGACATAAGTTCCTCCCGGCGCGCTGCCACCGTCCTCATCCATTAGAGTTACGAGTCCCAGGGAAGTTTCGGATGTCTGCAGGACTCTTAAAATATTGGGACTTATCCGCGCCCTGGTCCAATTTGTATCTCCTAGTATCTGCAACTAATTATCTGGAACTATTAATAAGAGGTAAGCTAATCCTAAACATTGAACACCTTGACTCAACTCCCGCCCAAGGGTTACCGTTACGGCAAGCACCTCAAATAGTTCAGGTCCCGGGTTCAGAATGCTGTTTCTCCGCTGACGCACCACCCATCTTCGAACGCCAAGGAGACTCGCAATGAGTGACCAAAACGGAAGCCCTTTCGACAGCATCGAGAGCGCCCATGAGTTCGTCGCATTGCTGGCCGAGACCGTTCGTCAGGCGAAGCAGGATGTGGAAGCGGACGTCCAAAGAGAATCGAGTTCGGGCGCTCCCCGCCATTTAGACGCGCTGCGCACCGCTTTGTACAGCATGGAGAAGCTCGAACTGCACATGAACAAAAGCCGCCGTATTCTGAACGATCTTCGTTCCCTGCGCCGGCTTCTTTTCGAGGAGCGTGCCACCAAGCCGCAGCCGCTAGCTCCCGTGAACTCTGATGTTGTGGAAGTGAGCGTAAGCGTAGACGTAGAACCCATTCCCAGGGAACCCGCGCCCGGCAAAGGCCACGGCTTCGGTCCCGATCCCAACATGCCGCAGCCAAGGGCCGCGAAGCCAGCCGCAACTCGTCACACAGCAATTCGCCTCTAGTTCGAGAACTCGGCCAGCCTAAGCTCTGCGTTCCCGCTAAAATGATTCTTGCGCAAGTCCAGCGCCGATAAGTTATCAAAGCTCCCTGCGCGAATCTCCGCTCACGAACTTGATCCCCGGCACGCCGCGCAGTATCCGCCGATCTCCAGTCGAGACACCACAATCCGAAAGCGGCAGTCTTTTTCCACCTGCCCTTTGAGCTTCTCAAAAATATCGCTGACAAATTCCATGATCTTTCCGCAACGCAAGCATGCCATGTGAATATGGTCTCGATTTAGTTTGCGTTCGTAGTAGTGGCCCTCACCGTTGATGTGCATCAGGTCGAGTTCATCAATTAGCCCCTGCCGCTTCAGTAATTGCAACGTCCGGTACACCGTACTGCGATCTACGCTCGCATCCAGCTTCTGCGCCTTGCGCAAGAGCTGCGCTGCATCCAGATGCTTGTTGGCTGTTTCCATCACACGCAGAATGGCCCGCCGCTGCTGAGTCATGCGAATTCCGCGCTCCTCAAAGTGGGCCTGCAACCGGCCCGGCATTTCAGTTTGGGGAAGTGGCATACATTCCTCTCACGTCGCAACTGGTCGCAAACACACTGCGACGGATTCTTTCTCTTAACTGGACATCGCAGCCGCAACTCCGGCATGATGTTGGAGCTTACTCCAGATGCGACTGTGTTGCAACTGATACCAAACTGAGGGGTTGGCCTAATACTTTTGGTGGAGGTCGAGAATGCCCGCTAACATGACAAGTACCGCTCCTAGTTACGACCAGGTTGCAACTGGAATAAGGCGGATTCAGCCGCCTGGCCTCCAATTACCGGCGCGATTCTTGTGCTTTTTCCTTTTGCTCACGTTCGCCTCACTCGCGCGCGCGCAAGAAAGTCCCTATATCGTTACTTACGATCACTACCTCGAAGAGCCCGGCAGCCTTGAGGTAGAATATTTTTCGACTTTCGGCACCCAGCGCGGCGGCAATGATTTTCACTCCTTCTGGGCAGAGTTCGAGTACGGCGCAACCGCCTGGTGGACCACCGAACTCTATTTCGACGGCCAGACCACCTTCAACGACAGCACGATCTTCACCGGCTTCCGCTGGGAGAATCGCTTCCGCCTGTTGCAACGCGAGCACTTCATCAATCCCGTTCTTTATATCGAATACGAGCAGACCAGCGGCGCCGACAAAATTCTAAAAGAGGTCGAGGGCCACGACGTGGAAGCTGATTACGCCGTTCCCAACGCTATAGCGCGCCAGGACCACGATCACGAAATAGAAACCAAACTGCTGCTCTCAAAAACTTTTCAAGGCTGGAACATCGCCGAAAACACCATCGCCACCAAAAACGTAACCGGTGGCAATCCCTGGGAGTTTGGCTACGCCATCGGCGCCAGCCGTCCGCTGGCGCTGAAAGCCTCGGCGCATCGCTGCAACTTCTGCCGCGAGAATTTCATCGCCGGAATTGAAATGTACGGCGGTCTCGGCGACCGCTACAGCTTCGGCCTGCACGAAACATCCCACTATCTCGCGCCCGTCGTGGCCTGGAATCTCCCGTCAGACTGGACCTTGCGCCTGTCTCCGGGTTTCGGTTTGAATGACAACAGTCATCGCTTCCTGCTGCGCTGGGGCGTCTCGCGCGAGTTCCCAAACTTCGGTTCAGCAATCGCCCGTCTTTTCGGAGGCCGCAAGCAATGACAATGACCTCGACAATGCCGACCACCAAAGCGAATCTTCTCTTGATAGCTGCGGCCTTTGCGCTCGCCATCGCCACAGTACCCGCCCACGCGCAAGGCGGAACTTACGTTCCCAAGAAAAATGACGGCAGGGTCTACGCCGAATTGACGAAAGCTCCCAAGAAAGCAATCACGCGACGCAACCCGATGGAAAAAGATCCCGACGCGGAAGCCGCCGGCGCCAATCTCTACGACCAACATTGCTCCGAGTGTCACGGCGGTCTCGCCGAAGGCACGCACAAGGGACCGAGTCTTCGCGTCGATCAAGTGCAGCAAGCCACACCCGGAACGTTGTTCTGGCTTCTCACCAATGGAGTGGTGCGCCGTGGCATGCCGGTTTGGTCCAAGCTTCCCGAACCGGAACGCTGGCAGATCGTGAGTTACCTAAAATCCCTCTCGCCAAAGACCACGGAGCCCAAGCCCCCTCAATGACCCCTGGTCGCTTTTGCGACCTTCCGTAAGCCCCACGCATCGAATAGCGGTGATACGATAATAAGTTGCCCTGAAAGTTAGGGAGCACTTATAGATCGCCGGATGCGGCTACGACTTCTCATTGTTTCCGAGACATTGTTTTCCGAAACACTGTTTCCGAAGCATGGAGCGTCCGCCGACAGCGCGACGTTTACCACGAGGAGAATTTACATGGCAGGCAATGGAATCGTCGAAGTAACCGATGCAAACTTTGACGCGGATGTTTTGAAATCGGATACGCCCGTGCTGGTGGATTTCTGGGCGACTTGGTGCGGCCCCTGCCGTGCAATCGCGCCCATCGTTGAGGAGTTGGCCAAGGACTATCAAGGCAAACTCAAAGTCGGCAAAATGGATGTCGACGCCAACAGCTCCACTCCCATGCGCTACAAAGTCACCGGCATCCCCACACTGCTGGTCTTCAAGGGCGGGCAAGTGGTCGAGCAGATCGTAGGCTACCGTCCCAAGGAAGCCATCGCGCAAGCCATCGACAAGCACGTCGCAGTAACCGTCAGATCGGTAAGCTAGCGATTGAGTATCGGGCAAGGTTCGCGTGAGCCTTGCTCAATACTTCCTCAGAACTCTAATGAGAGGCTATGACTAAAAAATCCTAGGGCCTCACAAATAATATGTGTAGCTCTAGGACTTTGCGCTCTTGTCGCGGCTTTCCCGCTGCGGATGTACCCGTCTCATGAAGTGGAGCAACATCTTCAGTCTCAATACCACGACAAGATTCTTGTGCTTCGCGGCTTCTACTCGGGCGATCACCTGCAGTTCGAATCTTCAGGAGCACTGATTGGAATTTCGTCCCCGAGTGACTGGACGGCCGACGGCTTCGTTCGCATAAAGGAGATCCGTTTTGCTCACCGCCATATGCTGATCGAAGGCAAACGGCTGCTCGTGATTGAGCCTGACGAGAGGGAGTTTGCATTTGCGGATGAGAAAGACAATGAGCAACGGAATCTGAAGATCGAAGCCGAACTTGACGCGGATCATCTTTCTGCTGGGAAAGCCGATGCGGCTATGTCGAAAATCTTCCTGACTACGCAAGACAGTTTGGCAAATCTGGTTCCCGCCTACTGGGTCCCTTGTGTGAGCGACGCAGTGGTTGGGAAAGACGGGAGTTTTCGCTTTGCGTCCGAGTTTCTGACGATCCCCGGGGTAGTTGCCTCGGGTACTGGCGGCGAGAGTTCAAGCTCGGCGATGCGAAAGCCGCCGTTCGATTGCAGGACACCACAGAGGCAAAAAAAGGAGTTTATCCCAGGCTGATCCGCAATGTGCCTCCGGAATATAGCGAGCGCGCGCGGCAGGCCCACTTTCAAGGATCCGTTACGCTCAAATTCGTGGTAAATGAAAAGGGCGTCCCCACGAACATCCGCGTCATCAAACCCGCGGGCTTCGGGCTAGAGGAAAAAGCAATAGACAGTGTAAGGCAGTGGAGATTCCGACCTGTCGAGCAAGACGGTCAGCCGATAGCTATGGAGCTGGCGGCAGAAGTCGATTTTCACTTGTTTTGATACCAACGGAGCTCTGGGCTCAACGAATCCTAATACTTCCGCAGCACTCCAATCACGCGTCCCTGCACTTCCACCGACGCAGCCGGAACGATGATCGGTTTCATCGCCGCATTCGAAGGCTGCAGCCGGATGTTGTCCCCTTCGCGATAAAAACGCTTCAGCGTGGCATCGTCCCGGTCCACCACCGCGACCACAATGTCGCCGTTGTGCGCCGTCTTTAACTTCTCCACCAGCACGTAATCGCCATCGAGGATCGCTTCATCCTGCATCGAATCGCCGCGCACTTCGAGCACAAACACTTCTTTCGAGCGGACAAAATCTGCGAGTGAAATCGTCTCATTAGTCTGCACCGCCTCAATCGGCTGCCCGGCGGCAATGCGCCCCAGCAACGGCAGGACCAGCCCCGTGTTCACGCTCATGGCCTGCTTCAGCCGTCCCTTAGGCGGCAGCAAATCTATCGACCGGCTGCGGTTGTAGTCGCGCGTGAGCAGTCCTTTTTTCTCCAGGTTGGTGATGTGCTTGTGCACCGTGGCCAGCGAGTTCAAGTCGAGCCCTTTGCCAATCTCTTCAAACGACGGAGAGTATCCATTCTCCGCCACGAACCGGGAGATGAAGTCATAAACTTCGCGCTGCCTGCGAGTAATCGCCATGCCCGCTATTGTTGGCGAATATAAAGCGAATGTCAAGAAGAATCAGCCGTTAGCAGTTAGCTGCTAGCTCTTAGCTCAGAACCATGCACTGCTTCATGTAGAGACAGCCGCCCTCGGCTGTCCGGGCAAAGCTCGTGTGGAGCGGACACTCCTGTCCGCTGCCCTTGACCTTGATTTCGATGCCCTTGATCTTGACGACAATGATTTCATCGGGATTTCAAACTCACCGCCAAGGCCCTAGCTCGGGACCATGCGCTGCTCATGTAGAGACAGCCGCCTTCGGCTGTCCGGGCAGGGCGAAGCCCGCCCGTGTGGAACGGACACTCTGTTCCGCTGCCTTTGACTTTGCTTTTGATTTTGATGCTCGGATTTCGAAGACTCTGATTTCGATGGGATTTCAAACTCGCCGTCAACCCATGAACTAGGGTGCCCAATGTTTCGCTTCCTTTGCGAAACATGGGAATCCGGCAATAAACCAATTAACACACATGTGAGCCACATCACACTCCGAAAGGGAGGAGCAGAGGACACAATCCTAGTCGTTGTCTGATTTCTGCGGCTTCCTTCGAGAAGCAGACTTCTTAGTCTGTTTCTTTTTCACGGGAGCCTGTAGAATCGCGGGCGCAAACTGTTTGAAGTTCTCCAGGGCTCTCGGGCCCTCCTTAGTATCCGGGTTGTTTCATGGAGTTATTATGCGCCTCTTTGTTCCGGCAATACTGCTGTTAACACTGTCTTTAAGTTCACAGCAACCACAGAGTAAAAGCAAACAACCCAAGCAGGGCGCTACCACAGATCAGCGCGGTACCCAGGAATCGCCTTTTGTTGTCAAAACACTTCCCGTCCAAAAGACTCCCGAAGAAGCCACACAGGACAAGGCAGAGCGAGATCAGAAAGCCGAACATGACCGGGACTTGGTCAAGCTGACGTTTGCTCTCGCGATCATCGCGGCCTTTCAATTGATCGTTTATGGCTATCAAGCTAAGAAACTAAGAGAGACCGTCGAATCTGCCGGCGAACAAGCGGAAGCCATGGAGCGCCACATCGGAGAGGCAGCGCGATCCGCTAATGCAATGGAACAAGTTGTCGCGTCGATTAATGCTGGCAATAGAGCAGTGATGCGCGCCTACCTCGCCGTAACCATCGGAAGCGCCATCTATCAAGAACGTCGCGTCGGGCAACCCGATCTTAAATTTGAAGCCAGACCTAATTTGGTTAATACCGGGAATACGCAGGCGCGCAAGGTACGTATTATGCAAAGGAAGGCTGCTATTCTCCCCAATCCACATCCCAGCGACTTTGTTTTCCAACTGCCGGATGATGATCCAACGCAGGGAGACTCGGTGGTTGGAGCACATCTTACGTACATACTGAACTCTGTCGTAGATGACTTCGTTCCCGATGTCGATATCCAAGCCATCAAAGAAGGCACGGGGCAAGCTTTGTATGTATGGGGACTGGTAACTTACGAAGACATCTTCGGGGAGAAACATAGGACCAAGTACGCTCTGCAACTGTATTGGTTGGTTAATAATACTGTCGGGGGATTTTACGTCCCCGGCCAGAATGACGCCGACTAGCCCTGTCATATCAGGCTCGTCGCCGACCACCGCGAGGTTTTCGCTTTGACTCGCGCCATTCGCGCCAGAATTTGAGCGTGGCACTGAGTAGGCTGATTGCATCTGTCAGCGTGTGTATCAAATCCACTATTCCCATGTGAGAATCCCCCACATAGGCTTGAGAGCACGCTGGATCGTGACCAACAACGAACGACAAAACGAAACGAACGAAGTATTCCGAAATAAATCCGTTCGGCATACCTACCTTGAGAGCACACCGAAATGTAGATCGAATCGAAACGCTGCCCCTGTCGCGCCCTGTGCGGGATTCTGCACACGTGCGTAAACGAGGTTTAGTGCCTAGGATTCCATGAACAAACACCGCTCAGAGGAATAAGAAAGCCGTTTCAGGACACCCGCGACTTTTCCACACTCCAATGTGACATACAACCTTGCACCCTCGTGCAAACTAGTAATAGATGCTCCACCGCCAAAGACCCACCTGGACGTACTCCCCGAAAGAACTCGCCGCCATTAAATCTCAAGTAATCAATATTTTGCGCGTAAACCCCTGGCTCTCAAGATTTTACGGAGCCTACTTCAAACTCTGCCGCTCCAACTCAAGCGTTATCAATATTTTAGGCGATCGATCTGTATTTTTTTCTGATCTGGATCTGCCCGCCCCAAACCCGAAAGCCAAAGAACCGAAAGGTCCGAACAAAATGTCGCTCAACCCCCGCATCCGTCTTTGCACCCACGTCAAGGTCAACGGAGTTCCCTGCTCCTCGCCCGCCTTGCGCGGTGAGGTCTTCTGCTACTTCCATCAGCGCATGATCCGCGGCGTGCCCACACCGCCCAAGTCACGCCTGCATCCCATCGCCATCATCGAAAATTCTGACGGCATCCAGGCCTCGCTCATGGAAGTCATCAATGCCCTTGCGCGCAACATGATCGACACCCGCCGCGCCCAGCTCATCCTGCGCGCTCTCCACATCGCCGTGAAGAACGCTCCCCGCGTCCATTTCGATTGCTTTCAGGACAGGATGGTCCGCGAGGCCCCCGAGTTCCCCCAGGCTCCCGCATCGCCAAACCAGTTCGACACCGCGCTCGTCCAGGCCAAAGCGCTCGCAGAAATCAACCAGCGTGAAGAAGAGTCGGATTGCGAACGCCTCGACGCGGCATTCGCTCAAGGCCGAGTCGATCCCCACTCAGCGCAAGCCGCCGACCAGCATCAAGCGCCCCGCTAGCGTGAGCACGCTCGCTCGTGGCCGCTCGGGATGAAAGACGTTACGAAGATCACACCACGGCAAAAATAAAAAAGCGTCCCGACTATTCAGTCGAGGACGCCTCGGCAGCCCTCCCCCAGAACTGCCAAACCACGTAATGGATAGTAGAGGCGGGCCTGTTTCATGTAAACGTCACTTAGGTAATCGGGAAAGTGCAACGTCGGAACCAGTGCCCCAAGTCGGCGGTAAGGACGGAGTTACGGCTTCTTCTGCCAGGTTTGACCATCGTCGGCGGTGGTCCAAATTTCTGGAGTGGAGGTCGTGATCGTGCCGTGTTGCAGATCAGAAAAATCCACGGCTGTGATGTCGCCGGTCAACTCGGCACCAACTGATGATGGCATGACACGCGTCCAATGCGCTCCGGCGTCTAGCGAGTGGTAAAGCACGGCGTTCGAACCTCCGGCCCAAACCTCTGAACCGGTGGCGGCCAAAGCACGGAATACCGGGTCCGGAGTGGCGAGCCAATGCTTCCAGTTTTCTCTTGCTTGCATTGCGTTGTTTCGCAACAAGCGGTTCTTCTTCGCGTTCTCAACGCCGCCAGAGGAGGATTCAACTTGCATGGACGTCGCCGCAGCTGCAACTTCGACGCTCTCGCTCACCTGGCCAACCTGGAGCGCAGCGTCAAAGCGGGCGGTCTGCTGCGCAGCGAGCGTCACGGGGCCTTGCATAAGGTGGCTGAATCCCGGCTTCTCCACGTCGATCCGGTAGCGGCCGGGGGATAGGTGTGCAAACGCGAAAAGTCCGTCATTGCCGCTCGATTGGATGTGCTTTTCGGCCGTCTCCAGGTTGGTCACGGTCACGTTGGCATCGGCGATCAGTGCCCCGGAGGCATCCTTGATCGAGCCGGAGATAGAACCCGCATTGACGTTCACATCTTCCCAAGTCAGCCCGGCGTCGAGGGACCGCCGTAAACCGCCGGAGGATGTGATCATCCAACGTGGCGCCGCATGCAGCATTAGAGACGGTGAAGTATGCAAAGCAATGCCGGGGACCTGCATTGCTGCACGCGCTGCAGGCACGGGGTCTTTGGCCCTAGCTACACTGAGATCGGTCACACTACGGCCCTGCGACGGCAACTGTTGTACTTGGTTCTGCGCGATCTGGTCGGAGGCTTGGACCTCCGGGGCGACTTCCGCGGCAACTCCCTGCGCCTCAACCGTGACAGCCTCCGGCGCATTCATCCCGACGCGAGCACCGGAACCGGGCGCTATCCCTCCACCTGAACCAGAAATCGCTCCCGGCGAAACACGGGATGCGGGTGAAGAGAGACGCCAAACTCCCCCCGCTGTCGCGCCCGCGTCGGACGCAGATTTCGATTGCGGGAACATGCTGGGGAATTGTTTTCGTGCTTCCACTCGCTTGTCGAGCTGCGTCTTCTGGTCAGTCTGCGGGACAGCCTCCGGCGCAGCCGACGTTTGCGCCGAGGCCGTTGGAATTTGTACCGGCGACGAAGTAATTGTTTCGCGCGAAATTACTGCAGCCGCCAGCTGTTTTTCTTTTCTCGGATGCGTCTGCCGGTATTGCAACACTCCGAACGAGGTGACGACTAAGACGCCGGCAGCTACGACTCCCCAACGAAGAGCATGTATGGTCAACCAACCGGCGCGAGCGGGGCGGGCCGAAACACCGACATTGACGGCTTCGGTGGCAGGTAGAGCAAGTGCAATGACCTCACGGCAATCGCTGCAGAGCGAAAGATGATCGAGCACAAGAGTGCGCTCGGATTCCGTCAGCGACCGCTCGGCGAAGGCGGTGAGAAGATTCGCGTCGAGATGCTCGCCCGCCGCCGGTTGCAACTGATTCAGCACGATTTTTGGAACATTGGACATTAATTGTTACTAGCTCTTGGCTTCTAGCTTTTGGCTTCTAGCTTTCTCTTTAGAGAACGGCGACGCCGGGGATTCTTGCGCGAGACTACGACGAATGTCTACCCGCAAATCGCGCACGTCGACTTCCAAAGCTTCTTCGGCCTGGCGGCGGTCCATGCCTTGCTGGACCATGCCCGCCAAGATCTTCTTGCGCAGCGACTTGGCCAGCTTGTCCACTTTGCGGCTGATGGTGGATTCGTGGACGCCAAGCAGGCGGGCGATCTCGGCCAGGGTGCGGCCATCGAGATAATAGGACGCCAGCACGGTGCGGTCTTCGGCCGAGAGCGCGGCTAGAGCCGCAGCGGTGGCCGATTCCAGGCGCGAGTCAGCTGAAGGAAGCGGCTCCGGATCGGGCGCGGCAAACTGCGATCCTTCTTCACTTTCTTCGTCGAGACTCACTAGGCGCTTGGTGCGGCGGTAACGATTGACGAGTTCCTGCGCAAGAACAGTGCGCAGCCAACCCTCAAGGGATCCACGTCCGGTGAACGACGCAAGCTTTGAAACGCGTTCTCCATCGCGCGTGTTTGTGCCGTAAAGCTCGGCGTAGAGAGTGTCGGCAAGGTCGCGCGCGGCGGAGTCCTCGCGGGCAATGCGCAATGCGGACTGATAGAGCTTCTCACGATAGCGCGTGAGAAAGATTTCCCAGGCATAGTTGTGACCGCCAGCGCAAGCACGGGCGAGTGCGAGTTCTTCGACGCGGAGAGTTAATAAGAAGGAGCGAGCCTCCGCGTGAGTCGCGCTGGCAGGCAAATACTTTGCCGCCACGTCGCAAAGAATAATGGAGAAAGAATCGAGCGTGAGACCGATCTTGTCGCAGCCGGCGGCGGAGTGAAGCTCCACCAACAAATCGGAGACGGCCGATTGCACGGCAGCGGAGATCGGTTTCGTGACGGGCATGCAGAGACAAAAATGAAGAACCAAAAATTAGAGACAAATACTCAAGAGCAAAAGATTACGACGAGTACTTCCTTTGACGCTACAAGTTCCGACGTTACCAACTCCGATGCTACTAGTTCTTAGACGCACGTAACCCTCATTTTCGCCGCAAGCCGCGAAATTCTTTTCGTTCTTCGGACGAGTCGAGGGTAGACGGCGCGCCCCGGTAATCCCCCTGGGGCGGGGCGCGTCAGTTTGCCCGGCCGGAGGAAACCCTATGAAGTCGAATGTGCTTCTGTTGGGGATGGTGTCGTTGGTCGTGTTGGGAGTGGTATCGGTAAATCTTTTGCCGGTGCAGGCAGGAGAAACGCCTTTTGCCTCGAGCTACAAAGTGTTGGAGCCGATCCGGCACGGAAGTCTGACTGTATTTCCTGTGATCGCCCCCAAGTCTTATGCAACGGGCGAATTCCTAACCCTCGATGAAGGACTGCGATCGGGCGATGTAGTCGTAACTGAGTATGGAAATATTCGTGGGTTGTTGCGGCGGCGTCCGGTGCCGGCAATGCCGCGGCAAAGCGCCGAAGTCAACAAGTTGGTGTTGATCAATAACTCGAAGCGTCCTCTGCTGCTGCTGGCCGGCGAGATTGTGACCGGAGGACAGCAGGACCGTGTAATCGGGAAAGATCGAATCGTTCCAGCGGAAAGTGATCCCGTCGATCTCAGTGTGTTCTGCGTGGAGCCCGGGCGGTGGGTCGCAACCAGCGATCACTTCGGCGCGTCGGGACAGATGTATGGCAGCGGGAGCGGCAGTGGCGCTGGCGCATCCGCCGGAACGCTGATGGCTCAGCCGTCGGTGCGCGCGAAGGCGATGGGCGATAAGGATCAGAACCAGGTTTGGGCGGAAGTAAGAAAGCAACAAATGTCGGTGGCCGAAACAGTCGCAGTGGAAGCCGCAGTGGCCCCTGCCCAGAGCGCGGAAGAAATTCGATCCACGAGTTCGTACGCGCGGGTGATGGAGAACAAGAATGTGAAAGAACAAGTAGACCAGATCGCCAAACCGATCGAGCAGAATTATCAGAGCTTGATCAAGCAGCTTCGCGATCGGAATGCGGTGGGAGTGGTGGTCGCGGTAAACGGGCGCATCATTTGGACCGATATTTTTGCCAGCACCGAATTGCTGGAGAAATACTGGCCAAAGCTGGTGCGCTCGTATGCATCAGAGGCAGTGGTGTCGCGCGCCAAGGGTGGTGAGGCGACAACGAAACAGGCGGAAGCGTTTCTGGCAGACATGGAAGGTCGCAAGGAGACGATCGAGAGCGAGCCGGGAATCTATCGTCACACGGAAGTGAACGGGGATGGATTCAAGGCTTTCGCTTTGACCTCACTGTTGCCAAAGACAGGCTTCGATGTGCATGTGGCGAAGATGGCGGAGTAGCAGTGGGCGACGGTCGTGGCTGGTGGCTAGCGATGGCGGTCAGTGTCTTTTGGTCTTAACTGAACGCGCATCACTGGCCACTCGTCACGGATTCTTGATACCAGTCGCGCCAGGCGGCCGAATCGTTCGGTAGATGTTGCTTCGTGATGTCGGTGAGGGCCTGGAACGCCCAAGCATGGGTCTGTGAGTCCAGGGCAGGATCGTCGGAATCGTTGATCAGCTGAGGGACGGCAGTGAGTTGTTGCTCGCGGCTCAACATGCCGGATTCGGCAAGGCCGCAGGCGGCGCGTTCACGTGCGGCCTTCGATGGATCGTTGCGCATGGCATCGAGCAGCGGCGCAATCGTTGAATTTGCTCCCACTAGGGCCAGACCCTCTACCGCCCAAACGCGAGAGTCTTCGTCATCTTTATCGTTCGCTTCCCTTCTCTCTTTGGTGCTGGCTGTGTTGGTATCTCTATCCAGCTCTTTGCCGGAATTTTTGGGATCGTTCAGATGACTGGTTAACACTTGAACAACGCGATCCGTCTCCACCCCACGATTTCCCAGCAGACCCAAAGCCCACAATGCCCAAACTTTCTGCGCATGATTGGAGGAGTTCGCCTGCTGCACAAGCGCGTCAACGCTGGAGCTGTTCTGGGCGAGTCCGTATGCGGCAAGTTGCACCTCGATGGCGGAAGTTCGCACAGCTCTGTCCTCGGAGTTGAGAGCGGCAGTAATCAACCGGCCCAGTTCTGTATCCCAGTGCAGCTTTCCCTGCCAACGATCAAGCCGAGCTTCTATCTCAGCTTCAGTTTGAACTGGAGCTCTATCCGTACGACTGATTGCACGCTCGAGAACAATTTTGGCTTGCTCCTGCGGCAGGCGGCGATCCAGATCTCGATCGGAGAGAGAAACGGGAAGGACGCCGGAAGTTCGCCGCTGCGAAAAGTGGTGAGAGTTTTCATGTCGAAGGTCACGCTTTCTCGCGACGCCTGTTGCAACTCCTCCATGGTTCGAGTTTATGGCTCGCCTGCGAATAGGGTAAAGTTACTTCGGGACCGCACGGCCAACATTCGACGAGATGGAAGCCAAACGAGCGCCGGATTTCGGCATCGAAAGCAGCACGGTTCCAGAAGGTTGGAGGGAACGGTGAATCGGAAAGTGAAATTCGTAGGCCCCTGGCTATTGTCCTCGCTCGCACTGTTAATCGCTGCCGCCGCTGTGGCTGCGGCAGGCCCAGGGTACAAACTGGCGAAAACTTACAAAATCGGAGGCAATGGCGGCTGGGACTATTTAATTGCGGATGCTGGTGCGCGCCGTCTTTATATTTCGCGGTCGACACACGTCGTCGTGGCCGATCTTGATTCCGGCAAGACGGTTGGCGACATTGCGGACACGCCGGGGGTTCACGGCATCGCGCTTGCTCCGGAGTTGGGCCGCGGGTTCACCAGCAACGGTCGCGAAGGCACGGTCAGCATTTTCGATCTCAAGACACTGGCGACCAGCAGCAAGGTAAAGGTGGGCCAGAATCCGGACGCGATTCTTTACGACCCCACGACGAAGCGGGTATTCACCTTCAATGGCCGGAGCCAGGATGCGACTGCACTGGACGCCGATAAGGGCACCGTGCTGGGCACGATCAAACTTGACGGCAAACCTGAGTTTGCAGCGAGCGACGGCAAGGGCGAGATTTTCGTGAACATCGAAGACAAGAACGAACTGACGGCGATCGATGCCAACAAACTTGAAGTGAAAACCAAGTGGCCGCTGGCGCCTTGTGAATCGCCCTCGGGTTTGGCGATGGACCGCAAGAATCGACGTCTGTTTGTCGGTTGCGATAACAAAATGATGGCCGTCGTGGACGCCGACACCGGCAAGGTTCTGGCGACACCGGCGATTGGCGACGGCGTGGACGCGACCGCATTCGACGATGAGACTGGGTTGGCGTTTGCTTCGTGCGGCGAAGGCGTGCTGACGGTGGTACGCGAAGAATCCCCCGACAAGTTCAGCGTAGCCGAAAACGTCCCTACGCAGAGCGGGGCGCGGACGATGGCGCTGGATGACAAAACGCACAATGTAATCGTGGTGACCGCGAAAATGGGGCCGCCCGTTCCCGCTACTCCGGACAATCCTCGTGGCCGCAATATCCTGCCGGACAGCTTTGTGGCTCTCGTTTACAGCAAATGAATCCTGGCAAAATGAAGCGTATTCTAAATTGCCGGCGAAATATTACCTGGTTTGCGGTAGCGGCAGGCCTGCTTCTGGCGCAGTTCGCAGTGCGTCCTTGCGCCGCCTACTCCGTGCTGACGCACGAGGAAATTGTCGATCTGGCTTGGAAGGATAACCTTCAGCCGCTGCTGAAGAAGCGCTTCCCCGCGGCTACGGACGACGATTTGAAAAAAGCCCATGCCTTCGCTTACGGCGGATCCGTGATGCAGGATATGGGTTATTACCCGTTCGGTAATAAATATTTCAGCGACCTCACGCATTATGTGCGCAGCGGCGATTTCGTGGTCAATTTGGTGAAGGAGGCGTCGGACGTCAACGAACTTGCCTTCGCGCTGGGCGCTCTGGCGCATTATTCCGCCGACAATTGCGGACATCCCACGGTGAACCAGGCCGTCGGCATCGAATTTCCCAAGCTCCGCAAAAAGTACGGCGATGTGGTGACTTACGAGGATAATCCGAAAGCGCACATCCGAACGGAGTTTGGATTCGATGTAACCCAGGTCGCGAAAAACCGCTACACCTCCGATCGCTATCACGATTTCATCGGCTTCGAGATTTCAAAACCCGTGCTGGAGCGAGCATTTCAGGATACCTACGACGTTCCTCTGAGCGATGTGATGTCGGACGAAGACCTGGCCATCGGGACATTTCGGCGCGCGATCAGCAACGTGCTGCCGGAGATGACTCGCGTCGCCTTGACGGCGCGCCGGCAAGAATTTGTGAAGGAGACTCCGAACTTTCGTGCGCGGCAGTTCAGATACTACCTGTCGCGCACCGACTATCAAAAAGAATGGGGCAAGGGATATCGGCGGCCGGGCTTCGGAACGCGTCTCCTCGGCTTCTTTCTCAGGTTCGTTCCCAAGATCGGACCGTTCAAGGCTCTCGATTTTAAGATTCCTACCCAGAAGACGGAGGACCTTTACATCGCCAGCGCAGACCGCACGGGGGAGAACTATACGAAGCTCGTCCAGGAAACGAGCGCCGGGAAACTGCAGCTTCCCGACACCGACTTTGATACGGGTCACGAAACACGAGCGGGCGAGTATGCGCTCACCGACAAGGCCTATGCGCGACTGCTCGATGAACTGGCGGGACACAATTTCGACAAGGTAAGCCCGGAGCTTCGGGACAATATTCTTGCCTTCTATGCTGACCCGAACGCACCCATCGCGACCAAGAAAAAGCCAGAGGACTGGAAGAAGACTCAGGACGAATTGGAAAAACTTCGGGCGCTGCCCGCTACTCCGGTTGAAGCCAGTAAGCCGGCTTCCGAGAAATAAGAAATAGCGAACGACCGTTCGGTTGCCAAGCTACCAGCCTGCCGTGTATCATCGCAAAACTCTAACGACCGGCGAAGACGATTTTCGGCTGGTGATTCGATTGCTTCACTCTCTGAGGAACTTAAAAGAATGATGGTTGCGGACGATAAGTTTTACCGGGCCAAGGTTACAAAACGCGAAGAGTTTGCGTCGGATTTGTGGATGATTCGCATCCAGGCCGGCGGAGAGTTCAAGTTTGCTCCAGGACAATACGCTACGCTCGGCGTGGAGCACGATGGAAAGCGGACCGAGCGTCCGTATTCGATTGTCTCCGCGCCCTTTGAAAATGAAATTGAGTTTTTCTTCGAACTGGTGCCGGAGGGCGCCCTCACGCCGCGCCTTTACAAGTTGCAACCGGGCGATGAGTTGGTGATGCGGAAAATTCCCAAGGGGAAATTTACTCTCGATACGGAAAGTGGGCGCAAGCATCATCTGCTGGTTTCGACGGTGACGGGAGTGGCACCGTTTGTAAGTTTTGTGCGCACACTTTCGAGGGACTGGAAAGAAGGGCGATTCGACGGCAGTCATCAGTTGTATCTGCTTAACGGCGCCAGCCGGCCATGGGAGTTCGGCTACAAAGAGGAACTCACGCGATTTGCTGCGGAGATTCCCTGGTTCAAATATGTGCCAACGGTGAGCCGGCCATGGGATCACTCGGACTGGCCGGGAGAGATTGGGCGCGCCGACGATGTGCTGCGAAAGTATGCCGACCAATGGGAACTCGACGCCACGAATACGACGGCGTACTTGTGCGGGCATCCGGACATGATCGCAAACAGCAAGGCGATCCTGAAGCGGCGCGGCTTCGTCGACCGGACGGCAATCAAGGAAGAGATTTATTGGATCCCTGCGAAGTAGCTGTGAGCAGCGGGCTGCGAGTAGAATCGAGGCGGCCTAGGTTTCCGCGGGCGCGAAGACGACAAGCACCACCAGGTCCTCGGCGATGTCGTAAAAGCGATGCACTACGCCGGCCGCAACGAAAAGCACGCTGCCCGCGCAAATTTCCCGATCTTCTTTGTCGGCTTGAAAGCGAGCGCGGCCGCTAATCACATAGTAAATTTCATCCTGGCGGTGGGGCCGCTGCAGATCGGTTCCACCCACGGGCAAGGCGTAGAGTCCGGCGCTCATCGCAGACACGCGCAGAAATTCCAAATATCGATTCCCTTGTTGAGTCCGCTGCTTTTCGAGATCGGCAATCGTAAGGAAGCGGGCTGTGGGTTCGGTCAAGCGGATCTCTCCTTCAACTTCGATCTGTTACGGGTCGATAGCCCAAAATTTTGCAGCACGGTTTATGCGAAGATGCCTCCGAAGATGAGCTCGGTAAATTGCGGAATCAGGCTCTGCGCGTGCAATTCGCCTTCCGGCTTGTACCATTGATAAATCCAGTTGATCATGCCGAGAAGCGCGAAAGCCGCGGCGCGCGGGCTCACTTTGCCGCCGGATTGGCGTACTTCTCTTGGAACTTTTGACGGAGTTCTGTTTTGCGCTTCTTGTTGTACTTCAGCCATCAGGCTTTCGAGGAAGTGAACGTATTCTTTTTTGCGGCTATTGATGCGCTTGCGCAGCAACGGAGGAAGAGGATGGTTTTCGTGCAACATCACGGTGATTTCACGATCGCGCGGGCTGAGCACGACCTCAATGTGCAGGCGAATCAGGGTGCGAAGGCGCTCTTCCGGATCGGCGATGCTACGGACCGGATTGAGCACACGCTCCTGGGTGATCTCCATGGCATGGTTCATGATCTCGTATAGGATTTCGTCTTTACTCTGAAAGTGGTGATAGAGGCCGCCTTTGCTCAGCTTGAGCGCGGCGGCAACGTCGTTCATGGAAGTGGCGTCGTAGCCGCGCTGCTGAAACAAACGGGCAGCGGTGCGTAAGATTTCCTGCCGGGAATCAACCAAGGTCTCGCGTGCCATCGGGTGACATGGTAACGGGACGGCGGAACAAATGCCAATGCTCCGTGTGCAAAATCTGCTAGTGGGCGGTTTTGAGAATCTCTAGTACGGAGGCGGGCATCCTGAGCGTCAATCCAGATCGGCAGCACATCTCGATAAGCTACGTGGAACACCAGAATTTAAATTTGCAAATGGGTGTGCGGAGATTCACTAGGCTAACGAATGCGTTCTCAAAAAAGTTTGAGAACCACTGCCACATGGTTGCCATCTACCATGCCTATTACAATTTCTGCCGTGTTCATCAAACGCTGCGCATTACCCCCGCAATGGAAGCGGGTCTTACCAATCACGTACGGTCTTTACAGGAATTAGTTGCTCTACTCGAATACAAAGAATCAAGAAAGGCTGCGTGATGCTCAGCTCTTATTGGAGCTTGTGCTCCTCATTATTTTCTGGCAATTGGTGCCAGTTGAATGTGTTAGATGTAGAGCTTTCGCGAGTAAGACAGTTGCCAGCAGCGGTTTCGTATTTTCCCGTGTCGTCTTGCCAGTGCAATAACCCCACCACGCAGAGCGCGGACGTTCGGTCCACTAGTTTATCTATATCATCCTTCTCAAGTGGGTCGCCGTAATAACTATGGCCACCTCCAAACCCCGTGTGAGGATTTATAACGCCCCCTATGTCAATTAGCCGTATGCTGTCCTTATATTTTTTGAATACTCCCTTCAGGCTAGTAATAACAACCTTTACTACGGCTCCCAATAGCCCGACCTTCGCTTTGAATTCCCCTCTATTGAAAAATTCCACATTGATGCCGGGAGTTTCTCCTACGTGAAGAGGGAACAACGGCAACTCTATTATCTCCGCAGGCGGAGGGAAATCTATGATCGTGTGCGCGGGAGGTGAAACGGGAACGATAATCTTCTGTGGCGATGACAGCCAGGGGAACTTTTTCGCAGCCTTATCGACCACGGCATCAGCTTCCTGATCCAATGTAGCAGGCTCCTTTGGTTTTGGAGAGAACTCATAGAGGCTTAGGAAAACTACCGCTAACACGCAACTGGCTACAAAATTCCCAATAATTGCTTTAGCTCGAACCGTAAAGAACCCTACCCGTGTGAACTCGAATACAAACACTGCCCAAACCGCTATAAAGAGCAATTTCAATGAAAGCTGCGAAGCAACGGCACCTACTAGCACGCCGATACCTCCCCATACGGGAGTGCTGCCCCAGAACGTCGATAATTTATTGGTAGGCTTGGATTCAGCTTTACTAGGGGACGGTACAGCCATACGGTCGGTAAACAAGTCGATGGCCAATCCCATTCTCTCGGGATCTGAAACGAGTGTGAGCAACTGCTTGATAAACTTATTGCGCTGACTAGAATCCATCCGGCACACCTCCACTGAGTCAAGGTCGTTCTCCTTGACGCGGAGAGTTGTACCATACTCTCGGCAATAGAACGGAGCAGAATTGACGGATAACCTTTTGGGTTAGTCCTCCACTCACGCTTAATGCCAAATGGGCGAAAGAAAAGGGTTTATCAGGCATAAATCGAAAACCGCCCACGACCCAAATTCTTTCACTCTTGACAGGTGGGAACCTTGGAGGGAGAATCGCCGAACTTCGCTGGGCTGGATCTCCTTCTGTTCCAGCGACTCATCCGTAGCTTCGTCTCTAGAAAGGAAACCACCGTGACTCATTCTTCTGGGCCAAGCCCAACCCACTCGAAAAGACGTTCGCGATCTCCACTTTCGGCAGGATTGGAAAAGAATTTATCGTCCTACGCGCTCGCCGCCGGTTCGGCCGGAGTGGCCTTACTGGCTTGTGCGCAGGCTGCAGATGCCAAAGTGGTGGTCACCAAGGTCAACATCCCGGTGCCGGACAACGGCGTGCCGGTTCAGTTTGACATCAACGGTGACGGACAAATGGATTTCGGCCTTTCCGCTTTCGTTCACGGAGGCTGCACCTCCACCTCGGCGCGGGTGAAGCAGCCGCACGCCCGGCAGCCTTTGGGTTGCGGCCCCTTCAACGATGAGTTGAGAGTCGTCCCCGCGCAGTCCGCGAATGAGGTCTGGCAGGCTGGCACATCCTGGGGATACAACTGCGCAGCCAAGTTGGGACGCGGCACCCGCATCGACCGTCTGCGTCCCTTTGCCGCTGGCATTCAGGTGATGTACGGAGACGTGGGATCGTCTGAGGGGATTCAAGTCTGCCCCTGGAGATCCGGTACTCCGGCCAAGCCCTATCTCGGCGTGAAGTTCCTCGATAAAGAAGGCGCGCTTCACTATGGATGGGTGCGGGTGACGAACAACTTCGTCTTTGCCACCATCACCGGCTACGCCTACGAGACCATTCCGAACAAGCCGATCCTCGCCGGAGCCGTCAACGAGACTGGCGATGAAGCGAGTTTGATGGAGCCGTCGAATCTGCCGTCCAAAGATGCTCAACCGGCAAGCCTGGGTTATCTAGCTCTTGGATCAGTTGGCTTATCGGCATGGCGTCGCGAAGACGACTTGTCAGAGTAGACGCCAGGCAAAATCGAACGGATCGAACACGCGTCCTTGGACAGGAAGCGTGTTCGAGTTCCGTAAAAAATTCTGCTCTCTTGTGCCAAGACATCCATTCTGCGGTACCGTTCATTTGACGTTTACGAATCGATCATGGGGCGATCGATTCGTCCGACCTCGGGCCCCTTGCTAACGTGCGAAGTTGTGCCGCCCTGGCACATGCGCGATACGGAAACCGATCACCACAAGAGCAGTTAATTCTGCAAGGAGGAGAAATGCGCGTAAACCATGCGAGCATCTTGAAACCGTTTGCTTTGTCCCTGGCGTTCGTGCTGGTAGTTACACTCGTCAGTTCAATCAACACATTTGCCCAGAGCGCGGAATTCAATTCACGCAGTCTGGGTACTACCGATGCTGGATTTCCAATCAGGCATGCGCCGACCAGCATTGGCACGGTCAATCCTTTCATCGTCGTCAGCAAGGCACAGTACGGTACCGGAGGCGTTGCTTTGCGTAATAGAGGAACGGGCGGGATCCATGTCAGCGGCGTGATCGCACCGGTCAAGGTTGCATACATCTACTGGTCGGTTCTGATCAACGCTGCAGGCGTAATTCCGGCCGAGACAAGCGTCACTCTGCAGCGTCTGTTTCCGCCGCCCGTCGCTGGCCCTGTGGTCTTGCCCGGAGTTCTGCTGAAGGTTGGAGCAGACCCATGCTGGGGTAGCGCCGGAGCAGCCGTTTTCCGTGCGCCTGTGCCGATCGCTCTTGCCAACGGAAACGGTTTGTACCAGATCACCTTAAATGCCGGCGCCAGTGGACTTACAAATGGCGCCGATCCCTGGGTAGGCGCCCCAGTCTTTCCCTTGTTCGAGGGGGCATCTCTGGTCATCGTGGGCACAGGCACAGGGAATGTGGCAATTTACGATGTTCCCTTGGCGGGCACAGAATTCGATCTGGCGAATCCGCTGAACTATGCTCTGACTCTTCCTGCCGCGGCCACGGGCACGCTGACGCTCTGGGACAACATTGGAGATGACGGCCAGATTGGAACGAGCCGTACTGCCGTCCCAGGAGTCAGCCTGGAGACGACAACCATTAATGCAGTAGCAATTTCAGGGGGTGCGGGTGCTCTGGACAACGATAGCGATTGGAATGGCAGTTCAGGGTTCCCGCTTCCTCAACTCTGGGATGACACGGGTCACGACATCACCAAGGCGACGCCAGCAGGAACCGCAGTCCTCAACGTCGCCTTCGCAGCGAATGGTGACTGCTTAAATGCGATCGCCAACGTGGTGGAAGTGCATTAACAGCAGCGAAACAGGAGCAATAGCAAGCTTCTGTGTCACTGCGGGAGTTAACAATCACAACCGGGGTGGGCTGGTGAGGCTCACCCCGGTTGATTTTTGCACAACATCTTCCTCGGTTGCGCGGGATTGCGAATGCCTGCAGTTTCCGGTGTCCAGGTCTTGGTTCCAATCCAGGTGGCCAGGCCTCACCTGCGAGCCTGTTCCGCTGCGGCCATCCGCGTAAATCGTGCCCTGAACCAATCCGGCAATTGACGCCAGCCTCGGCGCATCGGAAGATACCAAGGAATAGACCGAGCGGGCGGCCCCTCGCGCGGGCCCGGGAGCCTATGCGGATTAAGTTCTGGGGAGTACGGGGTTCCACACCCACTCCACAACCCGAAAACATGCGCTATGGAGGGAACACCTCCTGCGTCGAAGTACGCGTCGGCGACCGCATTTACATCTTCGATTGCGGCACCGGCTTTCGCGTGCTCGGCCGGCAACTGGAGAGCGAATTCGGCGACCGTCCTTTTTCCGCGCACGTTTTCGTTTCGCATTTTCATTGGGACCACATTCAGGGCATGCCGTTCTTCCGGCCGCTGTATGCCAATGCGGAGAACCGGTTTCTGTTTCAATGCTCCAGCCGCGTCAGCAACCTGAAACAAGTTCTTGCGGATCAGATGGCGTCGCCGTACTTTCCCGTAGGCATCGATCACATGAAAGCCCGGCGGGATTTCTACGACATCGAGAGCGGACGCACCGCGATGGAGGACGGCATCACACTGCAGACCGCGTGGCTGAACCATCCGCAGGGATGCATGGGATTTCGCCTGGAAACGAAAGATGGAATTCTGGTCTACGCGACCGACAACGAGCCGGGCGATGCAACATTCGACAAAGCTGTGCGCAAGCTGGCCGAAGGCGCGGATGTGCTCATCTACGACGCACAGTATTTGCCTGAGGAATACGAAGCTCGTCGCCGCGGCTGGGGACACAGCCACTGGCGCGAGGCCGTGAACGTTGTGATGGAAAGTGGCGCGAAAGAGTTAGTGCTCTTCCATCACGATCCCGATCACACCGACGTTGTCATCGACAAGGTGGTGCATGACGCTCGCAACTACTACCCAAAAGTCAGGGCGGCATCTGAGGGGATGGAGATTAATTTAGAAGCCAAGAAAGCGTAACTCGCCACGTTTCGATTTCGCGAGAGACAGGATTAAAGGGGATCTGTTTCGGCCCGCGCAACATCTGTTTCGGCAAAGTCTGCGCCTTTGTACAGCAACTCCTCCCCTAAACTTTGCGCTAGAGCATAGCTGAAGCAATCGCCGAAGTTGAGTGCAGCCGCGTGGCCGCTGCCCTTCCCATAGCGCCGCCACGCCTTGCGCGCAATGCGGACGTGCTCCGCTGTTACGGGCTCAACCTCAATTTGAGCGCGAGCCAGAAACAAGTCCAATTGCTCGCCGCCTCTTTCTCCGGACTTAGCCTCAAGCACGATTGCGGCCTCTAGAAGGCTTGCTGCGGATATTCGCCTAGAGCCAGCCCCAGTCAAGCGACGCAACAGGTCTTCAGCCCCGGACTCTTGTCGCAGGATGGCGACGACGGCTGAGGTGTCAATGACCATCTACTTCGGTAGGCCTTGATCGTCATAGCCAACAATCTCATCCGGACTGCGAGAATCAATCTCAGGAAGAGCGGCGGCGCGGCGAGCAATGGCGGTGAGGTCTTCCATCAGTCGCTCCTGCTGGCGGGCAGCACGGATACGCTGGTGCCGTTCGCGCAGAGCTTGCAAGATGGTCTGGGTCAAATCTTCGCCCGTGAGGCGAGAGAGTGCGCGGGCAAGCCTCTCGACTTCCGAGTTGCGGATGCTCAACGGCATGCAAACATTATATACGTTTCGCAAACGTATATACAGCACTAAAACCTAGCACTCCACCATGGTTGACTGTCGAGCTGAAATAACTTGCACATGGGGCGAGAATTTATAAAGTGAGCAGTTTCCCGGCAATTCCGATTTGGCATGACATCGTTCGCTAATTACGCCAACGGTACTCAGCTCCTTGCTTCCCTGCCATCCCGGCTCATATACTCTGAACGTTTGCCTGATCATCGCAGGAACTCGTCCTGGCGTCGGCCAACAGGTTAATCGCACTCATTCCGGAGAAAAATTATGTCCACAATGGTTAGCGCTCCACAGATCGACAAAGAAAGTAATCCGTGGGAATCGCAGCGAGCCCGTTTCGATCTGGCGGCGCAAAAACTTAATCTAGATGACGGCCTGTGGCGAGTTCTGCGCTATCCCAACCGTGAACTTACGGTCTACATCCCCGTACAGATGGATGACGGTCACCTAGAAGTTTTCACGGGGTTTCGCGTGCAACACTCCATCGCGCGCGGACCGGCCAAAGGCGGCATCCGCTACGCGCCCGACGTCACACTCGACGAAGTGCGCGCGCTGGCGAGCTGGATGACCTGGAAGTGCGCGGTGGTCAACATTCCTTTCGGCGGAGCCAAGGGCGGGGTGATTTGCGATCCACACAAGATGTCGATGGGCGAGATCGAACGCATGACGCGGCGCTACACCTCAGAGTTGATCGAATTTATCGGTCCGGAAAAAGATGTGCCCGCGCCCGACGTCAACACCAACGAACAGATCATGGCGTGGATGATGGACACTTACTCCATGCACATGCGGCAGACGGTGACTGCGGTGGTGACAGGAAAGCCCATCAATATCGGCGGCTCGCGCGGACGCCGCGAAGCCACGGGCCGCGGCGTGATGGCGGTATGCGACGAAGCCATTAAGAAACTCGGGCTCTCGCGGGAGAGTAGCCGTGTCATTGTCCAGGGCTTTGGCAACGTCGGCTCGAATGCCGCCCAACTTATGTATCAGGGCGGTTACAAAGTTATTGGCATCGCCGAAGTGGGCGGCGGCCTTTACAACAAGAATGGCATCGACCTGAACGCGCTCGTCGAATTTCGCCAGAAAAATGGAACCGTGCATGGATTTCCCAATGCTGAGGCATATAGCGCGGCCGATTTGCTGACGACTGAGTGCGAGATTCTTATCCCGGCGGCTACGGAGAACGTGATTACCTCGCGCAACGTCGATCACGTGAAATGCCGCATCCTGGCGGAAGGCGCCAACGGCCCAACCACATCGGCTGCAGACGACGTTTTGACGGACAAGGGAGTCTTCGTGATTCCCGACATTCTGGCGAATGCCGGCGGCGTTACAACTTCCTACTTCGAGTGGGTGCAGGACCGCCAGGGCTACTTCTGGAAGGAATCCGTGGTCAACGAGCAACTGGAAGAGATTATGGTTTCCTCTTTCAACGACGTGGTCCGCTATGCCGAGACTCACAAAGTGAACAATCGCATCGCAGCGTACATGCTGGCCATTGACCGCGTTGCCTATACTATCCGCCAGCGCGGAATCTACGCGTAGGGCATTTTACGCGTAACCAGTGGCCAGTTGCCAGTACCCAGTTGCCAGTAAAGAACCGGACTTACGGTTCTGGGTAAGGCCCGGAAGAATTTAGGGAGGGAATGTATGAGTGCACGGACTAAGAGACTGTTCGCTAGGATTTTACCGCTCCTGCTTGCCTCCTTGATGATGTTGCCTGTTGTCGCGCCGGCGCGATCATTTGCAGCCGCAGTGCCGCAAGCTTCCACCGCTGCCGACAAGCTCGACATCAACACGGCCACCGCCGACCAACTTAAAGCCCTGCCCGGTATCGGCGACGCCTATTCGCAGAAGATTATCGCTGGCCGCCCCTATCGCACGAAGCTCGATCTGGTTCACAAGAAGATCATTCCGCAAGCCACTTACGACAAGATCAAGGACCAGATCATCGCCAAGCAGCCAAAGACGAATGCAATGCCCCCCGCACCGAAATAGTGAGTGGATTCTGCCGGAAACAACGGTTGCACAACCGTGTCCTAACGGGGCAATCCCCCGATTGCGTTACCTCTTACCGTGGAGGATAATCAAACTGTCCTCCGGAGCCCGGAAACTCGTAACTGAAGTGAATCTGCAGAAGTGAACCTGCCTAATTCCATCACGCTGATCCGCATCTGCAGTATCCCCCTGCTGATCTGGATCTTATCGTCCACTCACTTCAGCAGCGAAAACGGCGCCAAAGAGTTGCTGGCATCGGCAATATTCATTGCCGCCTCGATGACCGATGGGATTGATGGATACCTCGCGCGCAAGCGTGGACAGATCACCACCATGGGCATTTTGCTCGATCCCATGGCGGACAAGCTTTTGATCGCCGCGGCATTCGTTACGCTGGTGCAATTCAATCCCAGCCTGGTTCCGGCGTGGATTGCAGTGATCATCATTGGCCGCGAGTTTCTGGTGAGCGGCCTGCGGTCGATTGCCGCCTCGGGCGGGTTCACCATCGAAGCCAGCGAACTGGGCAAGTTCAAGATGGTGGTGCAGATTGTCTCCGTGGTCGCGGTAATTTTGGACCATCGCTGGAAGGAATGGCCGGTCTACGGAAATTTCGTTTTCCCGATTCACTGGATCGCTTATCTTGCGATTTGGTTTGTGGTTTGCGTATCGTTGGTTTCCGCCATCGATTATTTCGTGGCGTTCTGGTCGAAGATCGATCGTCGCGTTTCTAAGCGCCGCCGCCGCGCTTTCGTTCTCAGCCGTCGCAAAAAGCCGCAAACGGCCCCGGCAGATGCCCCCTCCACAACCTAATTCGTCGCCGGTAGTGGATTCTTTGTCGCCAGGAAAAGCGGAAGGAATCAAAGCCAGCGGATCAACTTCCGGCGAGGAATTCTCTGCCCAGGAGCGTGCGCTGCTCTTGCGGCTGGCACACGATTCCATTTCTTCGTCGTTGGATCGGCGCAAGATTTCTCTGGAGCCGCCCACACCTCATTTTGCCGAGTACCGCGGTACGTTCTCGTCTCTGTATCTGCGCGGACAACTACGCGGATGCGTTGGCTATGTTCTTCCTCAATTTTCTCTTTACCGCGCAGTGGCCGAAACCGCACGTGCCGCAGCATTCGACGATAACCGTTTCTCTCCAGTGACTGCGGAAGAGGCTCCGCATCTGGAGATCGAACTCAGCATTCTCTCACGTCCGCAGCCCATTGCTGCGGAAGAGGTAGAAGTCGGACGCCACGGTCTGCTCATCAGCCTGCACGGACGGCGTGGACTACTGCTGCCCCAGGTCCCGGTCGAACACGCATGGGGCCGCATAACGTTTCTTGAGCAAACCTGCCGCAAAGCCGGGTTGCCGATCGATGCCTGGCGCTCTGGCGCGATCATTGAAGGGTTTACCGCCGAAGTCTTCGGAGAGAAGAAACATTTGCCTGATGATCCGGCGGCTCCTATGCGCTCAGGATGACAACCTGGTAGGTGACAGCTCTCAGCCCGCCTATGCCGCAGAGTAAGGGTGAAGACCATGACCACCGAGTGCTGTCATCCTGAGCGGAATTTGTTTCGCGCTTCGCGCGAGACAAATGGAGTCGAAGGATCCCTGCAGTGCTTGCGGTGATAGAGGTCTAGAAGGGCGTTCGCACGATGTTGACGAGCCACCTAGAGAGAACTCTCTGAGGCAACATCGGAAGTGGAGGAACTGGTGGGGATCCTTCGACTGCGTAAGTGCTTCGCTTCGCGCAGCACTTACTTCGCTCAGGATGACAAACCTAAGAGTGCGGCACGGCTGAAGCCGTGCCCTGATTACGAATCAGGAGTTCTTCCTCAAGCTGTGAAGTCGTACCCTGCACAAACCGTTCACGAGATGAGATGGCTTCTATTGTTCGTGCAACTCGTGCACTACTGCGGCGATGTCGTTTTCCTGAAACAAGCGGATGCCCGCGATTCCCGCTGCACCGACGTCTAGACATGACTTGGCATTCTGCAGAGTCACTCCGCCCAAAGCGAAGACTGGAATGTTGGCTCGGCAAGCTTGGCGAAGAGCGTCCAGGCCGGCAGGCGTGGCTGCCGCAGCGTCCTTTTTTTCAAAGACGGGGGCGAAGACGGCGAACTGCGCGCCAGATGCAGCGGCTTCAACAACTTCTTCGGGAGAGTGGCAGGAGATGGCAATCAAAGGTTCGGCGTGGTCTGAGGCTGCAACTGGCGGCCGCAAAATGCTTGCGTCACCTCGGCTCGCTCCATCCTTCCATGCTTTACGAACGTCTGTTGGCGAGACGTCGCCAGCCGGGAGATGAACTCCGTCTGCGCCTGCAGCCAGCGCGACATCGGTGCGAGAATTGGTGAGCAGCCGAGTCCTCGGTTCACCGTTCTTTGTCGGCGTTCTTGACGCATCGCGAACGATGCGCACAGCTTCGCGTGCAAGCGACTCCAATTCGCGGATGGGCATGTCTTTCTCGCGAAGTTGGATGTAGTCGATGCCGTAGCCAGCCGCTTCCTCGATCTTTTCCAGCAGACGAAACCGGCGTGCTTGCTCGTCGCCCGGAAAAGCGGCGCGGCTGGTGATGTAATACAAGAGTGGGCTTCGAGCCATCAGCTCTCAGCTAACAGGTCGGCCGCAAAAAGGCAAGTTCGTGTTTGCAGACTACGGCCTGGTTTTGGCAATCTCGGGCAGGACTTCCTGCTCTTTTTCCTTCTTGGACGAACCGCCGAGGTGGTATTCGGTCAAGCCATCGCGAAGAAACGTGAAGGCATCCTCGGGAGTATCGACGAACTTGAACAGGTTAAGATCCTCCGGAGAAACCGTGCCAGCGTCGACGAAGGCCTGGAAATTCATGATGCGGTGCCAGTATTCGCTGCCGTAAATGACGACGAGAATTTTCTTGGCGAGTTTGTCGGTTTGAGCCAGCGTAAGAATCTCGAAGAGTTCGTCGATGGTGCCAAAGCCTCCGGGAAAAATCACCAGAGCCTTGGCCAAATAGGCAAACCAGAATTTACGCATGAAAAAATAATGAAACTCGAAATTCAGCGCAGGCGTGATGTAGGAATTCGGGTTCTGCTCAAACGGCAGGTTGATGTTGAGCCCGATGCTCTTGCCTCCTGCCTCGTGCGCTCCCAGGTTCGCGGCTTCCATGATGCCGGGACCACCTCCGGTGGTGACGACGAAACGGCGGCGGCGGGCGGGAATATGGATCGACCATTCGGTCAGAAGAAATGCCAGCCGACGTGCATCTTCGTAGTAACGGGCCATATCGACGGCGGCACGGGCACGCTTCAAAGTCTGATCGTATTGAGCATCTGAGGCCTGGCTCCTCTCGATAGCGGAGAGGTTTTCTTTTGCAGAAGTGTGGCCTTGAAAGCGCGCCGAGCCGAAAAAGACGACTGTGTCCTGAATTTGCTCGCGCCGAAAGCGGGCGAGGGGCTCCTGATATTCAGCCAGGATGCGGAGAATGCGGCCGTCGGGACTGTCGATAAAAGCAGGGTTGCGATAGGCGAGTGGCGCGGGATTCAGCTTGTCGGGCATGGGATCGTTCTCGTTCAGATCAAATGGTGATGACTAAGTCTCAGAATGCTTTCCGCTTCATTGATGCTCGTGGTAATGCAGGGCTTCCCAGAAACCGATCCAGATGTCGAGCAGTCCCAGGCCGCTGCACATCCCGCGAAAGAAGCCGTTGGAGACCGAGGTGCGAAGCCAGGGAAACGAGATTAGCAGATAGTTGTCGGTCCACTCGGGAGTCCATGGCAGGATCACCAGAAGCACGCCAGCAATGGCGCTGATCAGCACGAAGAGGAAGACCGACGCGCGATGCAGCCAAAGTTGGAAGCCGCTGTGGGGTCTCGGCGCTAAACTTGAAGGCGGCGAATCGAGGAGCGCAGTGCTGGTTTCAGTATGTGCGGGTGCAGGCTGCGGAGGCGCCGCATCAGGCCCGTTTTCGACGGGCAGCTTGGGATCGATGGTCACTGGGCGCTCCGCAGGGTGCGTGATCGCAATTCACCGTGGCCACAAAGAAAAAAGTTAGGGGGAAAACCCATCGGGTTATTCTACGACTTTAGGGCCTTGATGCGCTCGGCGACGTCCCGGTAGTCGATGTTGCGGCCGTAAACTTCCATGAAGTGCTTGAGGGCAGAGCCTTTGTCGCCAGCCATCTCGTGGGCCCCGGCAAGCTCATAGTGGAGAGCAGTACGCGTTTCTTCGTCGACCCCAGGTGCAGCAAGAGCCTTTTCGTACCAGCGGATCGCGGCCTCGGGCACTCCTTTGTCGAGGAAGCATTGCGCCAGCCAGGTGTAAGTCTGCATCACCTGCGGGAACGGATGTCCGCGATCAACCGCCTGGCAGGTCTTCTGCAACTCGCCGATGGCTTCATCGAGCAGGCCCATTTCGCGGAATGCGATGCCGAGATTGTAATGCGTCTCGGGATCTTCATCGGCAGCCGTGGTTCCGGCTTCGAGATCGTGTCTGAGTTCGCCGAACATTTCGGCGAGATCCACACCAGCCTCTTCGCCGAAGGGAGATGCCTTAGCGGCGGCAGGCGCGCTGGGAATGATCGGAGAAACTGGCGGCTTGGCCGCAGCGGAGGTCGCGGTTGGTTGCGCCAACACCGGAACCGATGATGCAACCGCAGAACTGCCGGATGACGCTGCGGCAGCGTTCGCCGCTTGGGCGGCAACCGCCGGCGAGGGCGCTGGAGCGGGTATGTGCACCGGCGGCGCGGAAGCAGCGGCGACCGGTGCTTGGGCCACTGGCTCGGGCTCAGCTTGGGGTACAGGCTGGCTTTCGGCGACCGGAGCACCCTTAAGGAAATCGTCACCCAAGGAAGCTTCGAGATCGGCAACGAACTCGCCCATGACCTCAGGCTCGCGAACTTCAGCCGCTTCCGGCGCGTCAGACTCGCGCACGCCGAAGACAGTCGGCGCAGATTGTCCAATGGCCTCCAGTTCCGGCTGCGCAACTTCAGGCTCGACTTCATGCGAGACCGTGCCGGGAATGAAACCTTCGCCGAGTGAAGACTCAAGATCGGCGACAAACTCCTGAAGAACAGCCGGCTGAGCGGTGGCCGCGGTGGGCTCGGCCGCGACCGGCTCGGCCGGAACGGGCTGCTGCATCACAGGCTCGGGAACACTGGGAGCCGGTACCTCTGCAGCCTCGGCGTATTGCGAAGCGATCTCTTCGACAGCGATCTCTTCAACGGCAGTCTCCTCGACAGAGGTGTCTTCTGCAGCAGGCTCCTGAGCAGTAGGCTCTTCCACCGCGACTGAAAACCCTTCCGCAGCAGCAGGAACGTCTTCGACGGAGAATTCAGCGGCGGACTCAACTGCGGGTTCTTCAACGACGAAGTTAGTGACAGCTTCCACAGCGGCCACGTCGTCTGCGGCCGGAGACTGTTGCGAAGCCAATTCAATCTCGCTGCGAAGGGACCCCAGTGTGGCTTGGTTGCTGGTAAGAGTCCGCAGCTTTTCGAAGGCCGCTTCGGCTTGCTCGGGCATACCGTGCTCGAGATAAAAGCGGATTTCCTCAACCGTTTCGGAGGTCTTCTCGGTGTCCTCGGTTGCGGCCTTGGCCTTGCCGGTAACGGCTGCGGGCTCTTGAGCCACCGCCGCAAGCGCAACTTCGACTTCCGGTTCAGCCGCAGGCATATCGGCTTCAACGGTGATTGCGTCATCCCATTCGGAGGACAGATCGATCTCTTCGGCTGCGGCTGCAACTTCCGCGACAGGCGCAGTTTTGCCGCTGACCTGATCGTGGTCTTGATCGACTTCTTGATCGCTGACCACGGCGAATTCGTTCTCTTCGTCGGACTCCTCCGCGGATGGCCACGGAGCGGCTGCAGCCTCGACCGAAATTTCTTCGGGAGCTTCTTCTGCGGTCGCTTCCTCAACGTCAATCGTCAGCGAAGAAGTAACTGCACCCGCAGTTTGCACCGCCGAGCGCTCTTCGTAGCGGGTAGCAAGTTCGCCGTATCGAGTCGCTTCTTCAGGATATTCCGCTTCGGAGTAAATGTTTTGCAGAGTGCGGCAGCAGACTCCGGCTTCGGCGAAACGGGCCGCGCGCGTGTGCAGTGCGGCCAGGCGCTGATTCAGGCGCAGGTCCGTTGGGGCAAGAGGCAGGGCGACCATCAGTGGTCCCAAAGCCTTCGCGGGCATGTTGTAAGAGATAAATAGCTCGGCATCGGTCAGCGCAGAGCGAACGGCCAAAGCAACAGCATCGGGATAGTGTTGATGAATCGAAGGAGCGGTGGCTTCCAACTCATCCACGATAACGGCTGCTTCTTCAGCCGAAATTAGTTTCTCAGCCGCATCCCCACCCAGCTGGCTGACCACCTGCTGGTAATTGTTCATGTGCAGGGGATTGCCCGGCTCCACGGTCGCGAGTTTCTGATAGAGATCGCGCGCGCGCGACAAGTCGCCGGACTGCACCGAGGCATGAGCCAGTAACTCGATGACTTCACTGAGGTGCGTACTCTCTCCAGCTTTCTGGAAGAGATCGAGAAGTTTCTCGAGCGAAGCCGGATTGTCGCGCACATGCCCGATGATGGTGTGCAGATTCTTGAGAACTTTGTCGGAATCTTCGGCCAGCAGGCGCTCGGCGTGCTGATCGTAAACCTGCAGCGCGTTCTCGTACTGCCCCGCCTGCATCAGCGCGTCGGCAAAAGTCGAGATAGCGGGCAGGTCGTTATGGACCGTCAATAATTTGCTGGCAAGCGTACCGGCGTCGGAGAGGCGGCCGGTCTTCAGATACGCTTTGAGCAGATCGCGCAGCCCCTCGGGATTGGAATCGAGGTCCGGGACTTTTTGCAACGCTTCCGCGGCCGCTTCAGCGTCTCCGTTTTCGAGCAGGTTGCGGCCCTGCATCAGCAGCGCGTAGCTGTTGCCCGGGTCGAGCGTGAGCATGCGCTGCAGAACTTCCTCGGCGCCACTCAGCGATCCCTTGGAGCGCAAGGTCTCGGCGGCGGCGGAGAAAATCTTCCACGCCTCTTCCTTCTTGCCAAGGCGGACGTAAACTTCGGCCAAACGGACCCGCATGCTGGTATTTTCCGGATCCATTTCCAGAATCTTCTGGAAGATACGAACAGCGTTGTCCAGTTCGCCGGACTTTAGAAACTCCTCGGCAACTTGCAGGTACTGGGCTCGAGCATCATTGAAGAGTCCCTGCTGGGTGTAGAGTTCGGCCAGCTTCAGAACACTCTCGAGCGAAGGCTTGAGCTTGCTGATCTTCTTGTACATCGCGATTGCCTTAACCGTGAAACCCTGGTTGGCATAGGCATCGCCTACAGTTTTGAAGCAGTCGGTAGCTTTGTCGGCCTCGCCGAGTCGCGAGTAGAGATCGCCGATGGTGTTGGTGACCGTGAGATCTTTGGGGTCAGCTTTAGTGACTTTTTCGTACTCAGAGATGGCGTTCTGTATCTTGCCCTGCTGGACATACTTCTCCGCAGCGCTGAGTACTTTCTGTTTGTTGAACCCGAAACCGAACGCCATAAGGATCCGAACTCCAGCCCTGGTCTGACAAAAGACGTCTGAAAAAAGACAACCGACAAAAATACCTGTGAAACCTGATTCCTGCTCCTGGGAGGTGCTGTCCCGGGTCGAACGTCGCGGTGGCCAAACTCCTGTAAAGAGACATGGCCGTTCGGACAAGGGCAATTGTACGGCTGGACGAGTGGAATCGCATGGTTACCAAGGGTTACCAAAAGGGAGTGTACGTTAGGGTTACCAAGGGAATCAGCCGCAGATACCGGGGTTTCGCCCTTTCTCGCTCTGCCATGGCGTGGGTGAGAAACTGCGCCCTCACCCTCGTAGTACAAATTCGCTATGGGCAATCCTGGACCAGCGTGTAACCTTGCCATGCGAAATCCGGTGAAACTGTCACTCCAAGGACAACCCCATTAAGGACAACCCCATTTATGACCTGGATTAAAACCATTCCTCTTTCCGAGGCCGATGACAAGCTGCGCCAAGCCATCGAAGCGCAGCGTTCCCTGTATCCCAAAGAATATGCCGATCCAGTTCACCCCGACGCGTCGGGAAGTTCGTCCATTGTCGGGTCGCACACGCTGATTCCGGACGCGCTCCACCACGCGTTTTCTACGTTCGGAGCGCTGATGTCGCCCGACCTGCCCTTGAGCCGCCGGCAGCACGAAATGATTACCACCATGGTCTCGGTGACCAACCGGTGCAAGTATTGAATCGAATCACACGCAGAGTT
>Ga0210394_10001434_pt1 | contig 38357 bp, 30 predicted proteins | sample IncBWC12MmetaG_FD_160121 | JGI IMG/M metagenome (GOLD analysis project Ga0210394, IMG submission 160121) | Forest soil microbial communities from Barre Woods Harvard Forest LTER site, Petersham, Massachusetts, United States - Inc-BW-C-12-M | ecosystem: Environmental > Terrestrial > Soil >... | reverse complement strand
TGACCGTCTGGTTTGTGGCCCCTGGCTGCAGGGTCACGTCCACACGAACATCGCCGCCGTTCCCCAAATCAACGTTCTGGCGGTCAACGGCCTTGAAGCCAGCGGCTTCCACATGAACTGTATACGTACCAGCCGTCAGGCCGGGCGCCGAATACAAGCCGGCGGCATCCGAGATCAAGGGGCGCGTGACCCCTCTGGCGACGTCGACGACGTTCACCGTAGCGCCCGCGACGACGCCCCCGGTCTGGTCGGTAACGACGCCGGAGATCGTGCCTAACTGCGCCTGCGATAACGCAGGCATACAAATCAGCAGCATCATCGCTGCACTCGCAACGATCACTTGCACCAATTTTTTCAAATTGCACCCCTTCAATGTTTGAGGAATCGACCGCAAGGAACTCATAACACCCCCCGAAAGAAACCTTAAGATACGGATACAGCCTGGGGAGCAAACTATTCCTAGCCCCATTCGATGTCAAGCAATATTTTTGAAGACGCGACAAGGGGGGTAACGGGTCGCCCCTGCGGGACGCCGCGAGACACTAAAAATACGGCCCACGAACTCAACCCTGGCCGATCCGTGGCGTGCCTTGGAAGATGAGGCGACCGAGATTCGAGCGAGCGGGAGGAGCGGGAGTCCGGTCCGCACCCTCCCAACCCCGACTAATCGATTTGAAACTCGATTTGAAACCTGCCCGGCATCTGCGATAGGATGGCCGCATCATTCGGGGCGACATCGTCAACAGCACCGCGTGATGGCGCGGTATTCGAGAGGGATCCTTAAGTTCCTAGGACGACCTGCACTCGTCCGGATTGCGAGACGATCGTGAATAACGATGCGCGCACGCTTACCGTCAGCGAAGTGATGGACGAACGGCCCCTGGGCCGCTTCCAGATCATGACGATGTTGCTCTGCGGCTTGGTCATCGTATTCGACGGCTTCGCCGCGCAGTCCATCGGCGTTCTTGCGCCGTCCATGTCCAAGGGCCTGGGCATTCCGCTGGCGTCCTTCGGTCCGATCCTCAGCGCCGCCTTGCTCGGCCTGATGATCGCCTCGCTGGTCATGGGCCCGATCGCCGACCGCTGGGGGCGCAGATGGGCGATTATTCTTTCGGTGCTCACGTTCGGGATATTCATGATCCTCACCGCTCGCGCAACCTCATTCAATGAGCTGCTGGCCTTTCGCTTCTTGACGGGACTCGGGCTCGGGGGCGCCATCCCCAACGCGGTGGCTCTCGCGTGCGAGTACTCGCCGAAGCGGCTGGTTGCGACCGTGGTAGGTTCGGTAGTGGCGGGAATGCCGATCGGCCAGGTCGTGGCCGCGCGAGTCAGCGCCGTGCTGTTGCCCACTCAGTGGGGTTGGCAGTCCGTCTTCTACTTCGGCGGAATTCTGCCCTTGGCGATCGCCGTCATATTGATGATATGGCTTCCGGAATCGGTACGGTTCCTCACGGTACGCGGTGGCGACAAGAAGAAAATCGCCCGGATCATGGGCCGGATTTCGCCGGAGCTGGCAAATGTCTCTATCGGCCCCGAGACCGCGCAGAACCGCGAGCGCAAAGGCCTGTCGGTGATACACCTGTTTACAGAGGGCCGCACGGCCGGGACGATTCTCCTGTGGGTTCCGTTTTTCATGAATCTTCTGGTTCTCTACTTTATCGTGACTTGGTTGCCGTCGCTGCTGCGAGCGGCAGCGACTCCGCCCGAGGTCGCCACGGTTTTCGGGGTGGGGAGCATCATTGGAAGCTTTACGCAAGGACCTCTGATGAATCGGATCGGCGTCTATGCGTCGTTGCTGGCGGAGTTTGGCTTGTGTATCGCGCTCGCCGCGTCGCTCGCTCTGGTCGCCACCTCGTTCCCGCTCGTGATGGCCGTAACCTTCGTCTTGGGCTTGAGCGTGACCGGCGCGCAATCCGGCCTCAATGCCCTGTCCGCAAGTTTCTATCCGACCTCCATACGATCCACGGGCGTGGGTTGGGCGTTGGGAATCGGCCGCATCGGCTCGGTGGTCGGCCCGATCCTGGGCGGGTTCATGTTGAAGATGGGATGGACACCCCAGCAGATCGTTCTTTCCATCACGATCCCGGCCTCATGCGCGGGACTCGCCATCATTCTGAGCAATCGTCTGCGAGGCAGCGTCAGCGCCTATCGTGCGGAACCCGACGCGAGCCACGCGTAAGCCCGTTCGCCGGACTGTGCTGACCGCGGCGCAGGGCACGGGCTGTGGGGCCGTAACCCGCCCCGGTAGAGGCGCCTTCCCGATTGCACGCACCCTCTCTACTGCGCTGCGTCTCCCTCGCCTCCACCACCGCCCAGAGCCCAGGGCGATAGGGTCACCCCTTGGCCATTCGGCGACGTCAAGATCGGTTCCACTCCCCCCACCAGCGTAATCGCGGTCACCCCGCCGGCATCCGAGCCTTCCGTCGAAACGATCATCACCGCATCACCCTTCTGCAAATCCATCAGGCTCCCCGGCGGAGTTCGCCCCAAAATCTGCTGCAGGTCCGCCGCCCCACCGCCCCCTCGGCCCCCGCCGCCTCCCGGCCGCGCCGAATCCGCTGCGCCGCCACCGGCAGCGCCTCCCGCCGCATCTCCGGTCGCCGCCCCGCGCCCTTTCATCCGGGCCGCTATCCCTTGCGCCACTTGCGGAGGTAACTTCCAAACCTGCGATTGCGCCGTCACCTTCACCACCACCGGCTTCTTCGTCGCCAAATCCATCACCGTCAGCGCACCGGCCCCGGCATCCATAGCGTTGATCGTACCCGCGATGTTCCGGAACGATCCCGATACGATCTCCTCCGCCGCAAAGCTGCTCCCGTCTGCGTTCCGCGTACCCCGCGCCCGCAGTTGATCTCCCACCTTGATCTGGCTCGCTGAACTGGCTGTGGCATCGTCAAACTGCACGGAATTCGGCGCGTAGCGCCGCACCACCGTAGCCTTGCTCGTCTCTACGGTCACCGCCTTGGGACCCCCCGCTGCCGCCACCGTAATCGTCAGCGTTCCGGTACCGGCGTCCACCGCACTCACCAGCCCGCCAATACCCCGCTTTTGCCAATCATCTCGCTCGCTCGCTCGCTTCGCGTCCAGGTCGGAACGCTTCATCGCGATGATCCCCAGCGCATCGATCGCTGGACCGTTCGGCGAAACCGTGCGTACCAGTATCCGGTCTCCTACCTGCAGATCCGACGCCTGGATGGGTTTCGCCGCCTTCAGGTCGGTCTGTCCCGGCGCCACGCTCACGATTCGCGTCGCGTCCTTCACCGTCACGTTTACATCCGCTCCCGTGTCCGGCTTCAGGGTGATGCTGTCGCCGCTAATCGCTTTGATCACCCCTACCACCTGCCGGGCCGCTCCGGCCGCCGCTGCGCCCTGCGCCGCTTGCGGCTCCGCCAAAAGCTGGACTGTGCACAGCCCGCTCGCTACCAGCACCGCCACGCACATCGTCCCCCAAACCAATCCTGCGCGCTTGATCCGTTCCATGACTTTCCTCCGTCGCAAGGTAAGAACTCGGCCGCCAGCCCGCGCGACCTCCTTCCTCTCACCGTGTGCCCTCATTCGATTTAGACGCCGTCCGAGCCGACTGCCGTTTCGCGTTATTCTCAAAGCACTCTTGCCGCTCATCCCGCACGGCACCAGATTACAGCGCTTGCGCCAACTTCAATGTATGATTTTTTGAGCTGTTGGGCCCGGAATATACACTCGGCCGCATCCGCCGGTCAATCAAACGGACGGCTGAAACCCTTCGATGCCGGGCGACAAAGCGACAAAGATTGCGCCCGCGGGGCGATCTGAACCTAAATGCGCGTCCGGCCCATCCAACTATCAGAGTGACGACCCTTGTACGAGCGGGTATAATAGTGAATCTGTCCGGTTTCTGTAAAAGCCAGGAGGAAAGACCATGAGCACCAGCATCTGCGCCCAGGATCCCCACGTGACCACGGATAATCAGGTGAGCCAACTTGTCGCCCAGGCCCGCGCCGCCCAGGCTGCTTTCGAGTCGTTTAGCCAGGAGCAAGTGGACGCGATCGCCAGGGGCATCGGCAAGTATGTTTACGACAACGCCGAAATGCTGGCGAAAATGGCGGTCGATGAGTCCGGGATCGGCAATTACGCGGATAAGGTTCTCAAGAACAAGAGCAAGGCGCGCATCATTTGGAATAGTCTGAAAGGGAAGAAGTCTCGCGGCATTATCGGCGAGGATCCGGAAGCCAGTCTGGTGTTCGTGGCCAAGCCCATGGGCGTTGTCGCTGCGGTTACCCCCGTCACCAATCCGGTCGTCACTCCCATGTGCAACGCGATGTTTGCCATCAAGACGGGCAACGCGGTGATTTTTGCCGCTCACCCGAAGGCCGAAAAATTGGCGCTACTGCTCGCGAAGGAGTTCATGAAGGTCGTCAAGGCAAACGGCGGCCCGGACAACCTGATTCAGGCGGTGGAGAACGGCACCATTGAAACCACGCAAGAGCTGATGAAAGCCGCGGACGTGGTGGTGGCTACCGGCGGCGGTGCCATGGTCAAGTCCGCGTATTCCTCGGGAAAGCCCTCTTTCGGCGTCGGCGCGGGCAACGTACCCGTGATCGTTGATCGCGACGCGAACCTCAAGGAAGCCGCCGAAATGATCGTCGCGGGCGCGTCGTTCGATCACGGCATCACCTGCACGCACGAACAATTCGTCCTGGTGCCCGAGGAGCGGTACGACGAAGCGCTGAAAGCATTCGAGGCCACCGGCAAGGTTTGGTTCACGGCGGATGAACGGAACGTGCAGAAGTTCCGCGATCTCCTGTTTCCGGGCGGCTTGATGAACAAGGACGTCGTGGGAAAATCCTGCGCGCAGTTGGGCTCCATGGCGGGTATTCCGGTGCCCGAAACAGCCCGCGTCATTCTGCTGCCGTCGAAGGGCGCCGGCCGCGACGATCTGCTGGCTAAGGAGAAGCTCTGCCCGGTGGTGGCGATTCTGCCGTTTCGAACGTTCGAAGACGCCGTGGCGAAGGCCAAGGCCAACCTTCTGGTCGAAGGCGCCGGACACTCGGCGGCCGTTCATTCGAGCACCGAAGGCAACATCCGCTACGCCGGGACCGAACTGCCCATCAGCCGTCTCGTCGTGAACCAGTGCTGCGCTTACACGGCCGGCGGTTCGCTGACAAACGGTTTTGCCGCCACCACCACTTTGGGCTGTGGCTCGTGGGGCGGCAATTCCATCTCCGAAAACCTGGACTACAAGCATCTCATGAACGTATCGCGAATCGGCAAGGTGATCACCGGCAAGAAAGTCCCGACGGACGCCGAAATCTGGGCATGAAGTTGAAGTTCTTTGGTGCCGCGTGCGCTCGCGGGCGCGTCTGCGAGCGTCTAGCGGGCCGGCCGGAATTTAACAGGCTAGCTTAATAAGTTGCACGCTCGCGGAGCGCCATGGTAAGTAAGCGGCTCTCGCGGAGCGGGGTTTCTTCGTCAGGGGAGGATTTCAGCGGATGGCCAACGTCGGATTTGTGGGCCTCGGGGTGATGGGCAGCAGGATGGCCGAGAAGCTCATGGCCATGGGGCACAGGGTTACGTCCTACAACCGTACCCGTGAGAAAGCCCAGGGCTTGATCGACAAGGGCATGCATTGGGCCGGCACACCAAGAGAGGTTGCGGTTGAAGCGGATGTGATCTTCACATCGATCAGCGACGCCACCGCGATGAGCGCCATTACCGAAGGTCCCGACGGCTTGCTGGCCGGGCTTGGCCCCGGCAAGGTGCTCGTGGACATGAGCACCGTGAGCCCGGAGTCCAGCCGCGCGCTCGCCGCTAAGGTGCGGGAAACGGGCGCGGACATGCTCGACGCGCCGGTATCGGGAACCGTGGCCACGCTTCTCGAAGGGAAGCTGCTGATTATGGTGGGAGGGCGGAAGGAAACTTTCGAGCGCGTAAAGCCTCTGCTCGAGGATCTCACCTCGGCTCCCGTCGCCGGAAAAGGACCAAAGGTCAGCTATCTTGGCGAAAACGGCATGGCCCTGGTGATGAAGATCGCCATGAATCTGAGCCTCGCCGTGCAAATGCTGGCGTTTTCCGAGGGAGTGCTGCTGGCCGAGAAGAGCGGTATCCCTCGCCAGACCGCGGTGGAAGCGTTTATCCGTAGCGCGGTGGCCTCGCCGATGGTGATATACCGCTCCCCCTTCCTCACGAAACTTCCCGACGAAGCCTGGCACACGGTGAACATGATGCAAAAGGACATGCTCCTGGCGTTAGAATTGGGACGTCGCGTGGATGTGCCTCTGCCCACCACGGCGATCGCCAACCAATTTCTCACCGCCGCCCGGGGGATGGGCTACATGCAAAAGGATTTCGCGGTGTTGTTCAAGGTGCTAGCCGAAATGTCAGGCCTCAAAGATGAGTAACCTCGGATTTGTTGGTCTCGGCGCGATGGGCAGCCGCATTACCAAGCGGCTGATGAGCAGGGGACACGCGGTCACCGGGTACGACATTTTTCCCCCTGCAAAAGCGCAGGATTTGATTGCGGCGGGGATGAAGTGGACGACTTCAGGACGCGCCGTATGCCAGGCCGCGGACATCACCTTCTCCATGGTGACGAACACAGCGGCCCTGCAAGGCGCCTCCGAGGGACCCGACGGCCTGCTGGCTGGCCTCGGCCCTGGGAAACTTCTCATTGATATGAGCACGGTAAGCCCGGCCGTCAGTCGCGCGCTCGCCGCGAAGGTGCGCGAGAAGGGCGCCGACATGATCGACGCTCCGGTATCGGGCAGCGTTTCGCTGGTCGAGCAGGGCAAGCTAGCGGTCATGGTCGGCGGAGATCGGGCGACGTTTGAGCGCGCCAAACCGGTGCTCGAGGATATCGGGCAGAAGGTTACCTACGTCGGAACCAACGGACTGGCTCTGGCGATGAAGGTTGCCACCAACATCAGTGTGGCCGTGCAGATGCTCGCATTCGCGGAGAGCGTCGTCCTGGCGGAAAAGGCAGGAGTTCCCCGCGAAACTATTATTGAGATTCTGACCAACAGCGCGGTCGCCTCGCCCCTGGTGCAATACAAGGGCCCGCTGGTGCTGAAAATGCCCTACCAGGCGCAATTCAACACGATCATGATGCAAAAAGACATGACCCTTGCCCTGGAGTTGGGCCGCGAGTTGCACGTGCCCCTGCCCACTGCGGCCGTCGTCAACGAGCTTTTGTCGTCAGCGTGCGCGCAGGGTTTCGGAGAGAAGGATTTCGCGATCCTGTACAGAGTGCTGGCACAGATGTCAGGAGTCTCGGCATGACCACTACCCCTACCCCGGAGCGTTCCGGAGCCGAAATCGGCGTCGAGAAGCTGCTGCGGATGTATCGCCAAATGACTGCCATTCGCTTGTTTGAAGAGCGCGCCAACGATCTTTACCTGCGCGCGCTGATGCCCGGCCTCACGCATCTCTACGAGGGCGAAGAGGCGGTGGCCGTCGGCATTTGCGAAGCGCTGCGGCCCGACGACTACGTCACCAGCACCCACCGCGGCCACGGGCATTGCCTGGCCAAGGGCGCGGTGCCGAATCTCATGTTTGCCGAGCTGCTCGGCAAGGAAGCGGGATACTGCCGGGGCAAGGGCGGCTCCATGCATATTGCCGACCCGGCGACCGGAAATCTGGGTGCCAACGCCATCGTCGGCGGAAGCACCGGAATCGCCACCGGAGCTGCCTTCGCGTCCAAGCGATTGGGCAATGGACGCGTTTGCATCTGCTTCTTCGGCGAGGGTGCGCTGGGGCAGGGCGTGCTCTACGAAGTCATGAATATCGCGTCGCTTTGGAAGTTGCCGGTCATCTACGTCTGCGAAAACAACATGTACAACGAGTACACGCACTACTCCGAAACGACCGCGGGCGACATTCTCGCGCGGCCGGCTGCGTTCGGCATTCCGGCGGAGAGCGTGGACGGCCAGGACGTGCGCGGGGTGCATCTGACCGCCAAGGCGTTCGTCGAGCGCGCCCGGCAAGGAAAGGGCCCCGGCTTTCTCCTGTGCAACACCTACCGTTATCGCGGCCACCACGTCGGCGACATTAAGCGCGACTATTACCGCACGAAGGAAGAGGAGCAGCAGTGGATGGAACAGCGCGACCCCATCCGGCGCCTGGCCAACTGGATGATCGAACAAGGCTTGACCGATCGCGCGGCGCTCGACCGCATCGACGCGGAACTCAAAACCCAAATGGATGCGGCCGTGGAATTTGCCATCAACGCTCCTTATCCCACGCCGGATGAGGTGGAACAGGACGTGTATGCCTGAAACCGAGACGCAAGTTCGTGAGTTGACGCTCGGTGAGGCGGTGCGTGAAGCGATCGCGGAGGAGATGCGCCGCGACCCGCGCGTCGTTTTGATGGGCGAAGACGTCGCCGAAGCCGGCACGGCTTTTAAGGTGCTGACCGGCATGGTCGAGGAGTTCGGAAAAGACCGCATCATTGACACCCCGATCTCCGAGCCCGGCTTTACGGGCATCGGGGTGGGAGCGGCGATGACCGGGCTTCGCCCCGTGGTGGACATCATGTTCGGGGATTTCATGACCTTGATCATGGATCAGATCGTGAACCAGGCAGCCAAAGTCCATTACATGTCGGGCGGCAAGTGGAAGGTTCCGATGGTTCTGCGGACGACGATGGGCGGGGGCCGCCGTTCGGCCGCGCAGCACTCTCAATCGCTGCACGCCTGGCCGAGCCACGTCCCCGGGCTCAAGGTTGTGTTGCCCTCCACGCCCTACGACGCCAAGGGCCTGATGAAGACGGCGATTCGCGACGACAATCCCGTGATTATCTTCGAAGACAAAATGATGTACAGGCTCAAAGGTCCGGTGCCCGTCGAGGAGTACACCATTCCGTTCGGCGTGGCGGACGTCAAGCGAGTGGGCCGCGACATTACGATCGTGGCCACCAGCAGCATGGTTCAGGTGGCGCTGGGTGCGGCGAAGCTTCTCGACGAGGCTGGAATCAGCGCCGAAGTGATTGACCCGCGCACCACCTGGCCTCTGGACGAGAAGACGCTGATCGAGTCGGTGAAAAAGACCTCGCGGGCGATTGTCGTCGACGAGGGCTATCATCGCTACGGAGTGACGGCGGAAATTGCTTCCGTGATGGCAGAAGGCGCGTTCTACAATCTGGACAAGCCGATCAAGCGAATGGGCGCGATGCACGTTCCCATTCCGTTCTCTCCGCCGCTCGAAGACGCCACCATCCCCACCGAACGCTCGGTGTTCGAGATGGCCAAGGAACTCTGCAGTTGATCCTGAGATTTGGGAAAGGACGATAGGAGGCGCGACATGAAAACGAATGGAACGATGGCGGTGGATTGGGAGCAGCGAGTCGATTTCGATCGTTTGCGCAGGGACCGCTTGACGAAGGCAAAAGAAGGCCTTGCTAAGTCCGAGATGGGCGCGCTGCTGTGTTTCGACATGAACAACGTGCGCTATATCACCTCCACCAACATCGGCAGCTGGGCGCAGGACAAGGTGAGCCGCTTCACCTTGCTGCCGCAGAATGACGAGCCCATCATGTGGGATTTCGGTTCGGCGGCCAAGCACCACCGCCTCCATTGCCCCTGGCTCGGAGAGCGCTCGCGCGCGGGAATTCCGCTGTTGCGCGGCGCGATGTCGCCCGAGATGGGGCGCGCCGAAGATGTCGCCAAGAAGATTCGCGTCGAGCTCGAGATGCGCGGCTTGCTCAAGGAGCCGCTGGGCGTGGACATCGTCGAGCCACCCATCCTGTTTGCCTTGCAGCGCGAGGGGATCAAGATCGTCGACGGGCAACAGCTCATGTCCGACGTGCGGGAGATCAAGACGCCGGAGGAAATCGAGCTCCTCAATACCTCGGCGATGATGGTTGACGCCGCCTACCACGAGTTGTACATGGCCATGAAGCCGGGCATGAGCGAAAACCAGGCGGTCGGCCTCGTGAACAAGGTGCTTTACGATTTGGGGTCGGAATACGTCGAAGCCGTGAACGCCATTTCCGGCGAGCGCTGCAACCCGCACCCGCACATCTTCTCCGACCGCGTGTTTCGTCCGGGCGATCCGGCGTATTACGACATTCTCCACTCCTACATGGGCTACCGCACCTGCTACTACCGCACGTTCGCGGTCGGCTACGCGTCCCGCGCCTTGGTCGACGCGTACAAGCGGTGCAGGGATTTCCTCGATGCGGCCATCGAACTCGTCCGCCCGGGCCGCACCACCGGGGAAATTGCCGCGGTCTGGCCGAAGGCGCAGGATTTCGGGTTCCCGGATGAGGAAGCTTGCTTCGGGCTGCAGTACGGCCACGGCATCGGCCTCGCCATCTGGGAGAAGCCGGTGATCAGCCGTCTGGTCTCGCTGGAGCACCCGCACGAGATCAAGCCCGGCATGGTCTTCGCGCTGGAAACCTTCTGGCCCTCGAAAGATGGCTGGAGCGCAGCGCGTATCGAGGAAGAAATCGTCGTCACAGCCACCGGCCACGAAGTGATCACGAAGTTCCCGGCCAGCGAACTGCTGGTAGCCGGCGCGCATTACGTGGGCGTCAAAGGCCCGCTGCCGACCGAGCGGGAGCACGAGGCGCCGCCGAGCCAGCACGTGCTCGAAATGATCGAAGCCAGCGCCAAACACGAAGCCAAGAAGGAAAAAGTAGGGGTGACGCGCTGACCGCGGTCTTCTAGGCCCCCTCGCAAAAACACTATGGCCATAAGTGTGATCATGCCCGCTCTTGAGATGGCTCAGGAGACGGGCAAAGTACTGAACTGGCGCAAGAAGGAAGGCGACCGCGTCACCAAGGGCGAAGCGCTGCTCGAAATCGAGACCGACAAGGCGGTGGTCGAAATCGAGGCCACCGGCGACGGTATCCTCGCGGGCGTCACGGCGGCTGAGGGCGCCGTGGTGCCCGTGGGGCAGACCATCGCATGGCTCGTCCAACCGGGCGAAGCTCCTCCCAAGCAAACAGCGGGCCCGCAAACGGGGCGGACGGGCGGCGCACCGGCGCCTTCGGCCGCGCCAGCTGCGGCCGCCGCGAGTGCCCCCGCACAGTCTGCTCCAACAGAGGCGCGAGTCTCGCCCAAGGCGCGGCGCCTGGCTCGCGAACTCGGCGTGGACCTCGGCCGCGTGCGCGGATCGGGGCCGGGCGGAGAAATCCTCGCATCGGACATTGAGGCCGCCAAGGGAGCGGCTGCGCAGGCCGCAACTGCCGCGGCGCCGGCCGCCGCGCCGGCCACAGCCGGACAGATCGAGAAGCCCGGTGTGATCGGCCGTCTGATGGCCGAGCGCACGACGCAGAGCTGGACCACGGTGCCCCATTTCTTCGTTCTCCGCGAAGTGGACGCCGGCGAGCTGGTGGCGACGCGCGAGAAGCTGGCGCCGGCGATTGAAAAGGCCGCCGGTGTTAAGCCCACGCACACCGATCTGCTGATCGCGCTCGTGGCCCGCGTACTGACGCAGCACCCGCGCATGAACGCCAGTTGGGCCGGCGAAGGCATCCGGCTTAATCCGGACGTCAACATCGGAATTGCCATGGCGGTTGAAGACGGCGTGGTCGTAGCCGTCATTCCGAAAGCCAACACCATGGACCTCGGACAGATCGCCACCCAGCGGCGCGATCTCACCGAGCGCGCCAGGGCGAATCGCTTGCGCCCGCCGGACATCGCCGGCGCCACGTTTACCATCAGCAACCTCGGGATGTACCACGTCGACGCCTTTACGGCGATCATCGTGCCGCCGCAGGCCGGGATCCTGGCCGTCGGCGCCATTGCCGATCGGGTCGTGGCCGTGGACGGGCGGCCGGGCGTCCGGCCCATGATCGCGGTCACGCTCTCTTGCGACCACCGCGTCGTGGACGGCGCGCGGGGCGCGGCCTTTATGAATGACGTGGCGGGCGCCATTCGCGAACCCGGCAAGTGGCTTCGCTGATCCATCCCGGTCTGAACCTACTCCTCTAGTTTTTCTCTCGGGCTTTGCCCTCCATCTTTCCCTGAAAAGGTTCGGCTCGCGCTGGGTCCCTTTCCAAAAATGAACAACCCATGCGAACGGGAAACGATGCGTGTATACTCCTGCCCCAGCGAACGGAATCACGGCCCGAACCCCGGGCTTAGGAGGTAGTCATGCGAAAAAGTATCGCGGCCGCGTGTGTATTTGCGGTCACCGCGTGCGTATCGGCGGTCACTATTTTCGGACACGCTTCGCCGCAAGCGCCGGCTCAGGCGCCCCTGTCGGCGAGCGGCGTCATCAAGAAAGCGGAGACGGCGCTCGGCGGCGATCGCCTGATGGCGGCCAAGTCGCTGCGGATCGAAGGATGGGGACAGGACGCGCTGCAGAACGGCGGCGGCAACGCCTCCCCGTCGCCCGACGCGCCGCAGCGGTGGGACAACGACATGAACTACGAGGAGACGATCGACCTGGCGAACCACCGCGTTCGCGTCAAGCAGCGCAGCGCAGCCTGGCTGCCGGCGGCGACCATGAGCCGCGTGATCGGAAACGTCGTCACGACGGCGGTGCTGGACGGCGACGTTCCCTACAACGTGACGCCGCAAGGCGCGCGCCGCGCAAATGCCAATGCGGCCGAAGGCCTGCGGGTCGACATGCTGACGTATCCGGCTTCTCTGGTGCGCATGGCGCTCGATTCCGCCACGACGGTCGACAACGCACGCACCGAGGGACACTGGCAGCTCGTCGACATCCATCCCAAGGAAGGTCCGCGCGTGACCCTGGCCACGGACAGGGACGGTCTTCCCGTTTGGGTGCGCTGGATGGAGAATAACGGCGTGCTGCGGGACCTGACGATGCAGAGATGGTTTACCGGCTACGAGCCGATCAACGGCGTGATGATGCCGACCGGCTTCAAGACGGTGAGCGACTTTAGAAACACGATCGAGAACCAGCTATACGTCACGCGCAATTCGGTGGATGTGCCGACGGACGATCTGGCGGCTCCCTCGGACGTGAAGTCCGCCGCCGCGCCCCCGCCGCCTCCGGCGATCACGGTCGAAGCGACTCCCGTAGCCAAGGGCATCTGGATCATGCACGGCCGCGGCGAAAATTCGATTCTGATCGAATTCGCCGATCATCTGGCCCTGTTCGAGCTGGCCACCAGCAACGAGTGGGCGCAGGCGGTGATCGACAAAGCCAAGACCGTCGTGCCCGGCAAACCGGTCACCCAGGACATCGTGTCGCACCACCACTTCGACCATGCGGGAGGTATCCGCCAGGCGATTGCCAACGGCCTGACCGTCATCGCGGTGCGTGGGAACGATGTCATGTTCCGCGACGTGGCGGCCCGCAAATCCAGTCTCGTTCCGGATGACCTCAGCAAGAACCCCAAGCCGCTGAAGTTCATCCCGGTGGACGACCACATGACGCTGAAGGACTCGACCATGGAGATTCAGCTCTACCACATCATCGGATACGAACACATGACCGAGGGGCTGATGGCCTACGAACCGGCCGACCGCCTGCTGATCGAAGGGGACCTGTTCGACGTCACCTGGCAGAACTATCCGTGGGGAAACGTGTACGCCGACAACATCAAGCTGCGGAACCTGGACGTCGCTCAGGACGTTCCCGTTCACGGCATGGCCATGCCCTGGAAAGACGTCTACCAGAGCATTCAGACGAAGATCGCGGGGACCAAAGCGTTGTGCGCCGGTCCCATGGGCCCGCTGCTTCCGGAGTGCGAGGTAATGCGCTAAGCTCCGGAGGCGCGTAGCCGGACTCGGGCCAGACTCACCAGAGTGGGGTATCGCAGGCTGCGGTACCCCCCGCTCCATACAACGGGCTTCGCCTCGCATACGCGCTCTGGTTGCAAGTACATGAAAACAATCGTGTTGAACTTTTTAAGAGCGCAAAAAAGCGCGCCGCGAGTGCGGAAGTCGCTGATTCGACATTGCACCAAACACCAAGGCCCGTTCAGTCTGTTCTCTTTTGCTCGACGCTGGCGGAAAGCCTCAAACTTCGCAGGTTAGGAACAATCAAGTATATGTAAAAATGGGACTTAGGTGAGTTCGTTTTGTAATTTCGCCTATTGCGGCCATCAGAAGTCAAATACGACTCTACGCGAGAAATGACAACCAGCCCACTTGCGACCCGAAGCGAAGGATGAACGCCGTGCGAGCCGCCGACCCAAGCGCAATCGACATTTACAGTGACCGGTTCTCCGAGGAGGTTACATGTGATCTCGAAATGCTCAGCTGGCGATAGCGGAAATGGGAACCGGAACCGGCGGTACATTGCGGTTCGGTCCCGGTTTGTCCCAAATGATGGTGACCGCCGGTCGCTCATCGTGCTCGTCTCGGCGCGGCAGCGGGACTCGCAACTCGCTGCGATCCGTGATCTCCTTGATTGCCCGAATATCGCCCGTAATGGCCTTACGGACCAGTGCCTCCACTATCAAATAAACAAAGATTCGGCCCCGCGGGTCGTTTGGCACCTTCCGGTTCAATACCCTGATTACCGCTTCGGTAAATGGGCGCCGACCTCGCAAGCACGCATTCTCCGCTTCGGTATGCTCGGCCGTGGCCTGCATCGCGCGTCTTACGAACCGACTTGCCTTTGCCTTCCCTGTAACCATTTTCATTCCCCTACTCCACTTCGTCACACGATTCATATCGCACATGCTCCGAGCTCAGCCAGAAATGTTGACGTCGATGCGAGGAGCAAGGGGCTGGCCTCGGCGTAGCCGCTGCATTCGGTCGAGCGAACGAGCGTTCCAGACTCGCTTCATACCGCAGGAGACGATCAAGTCTCGCTGGTTGGGGAATGCTATGCCGAAGAACCTCTAACTTCGTACGTTCGGATTCGATCAACGCGCGCTTCCGCCCGTACTCGCGAAAACGGCGAATCTCTTTATCAATTTCAGATAAAACATTCTTCTTGCACTGTTCCGGAGTTGCGTATCCTTCGCGTTGCCTCTCCTCTTCAGGAGCTTCCGCCGTATCGACCCACGTGAGATAGTTGTCACGGAGTGTCTTGCGCAGATCCGTATCCGGTCCGTAGATTGTCACCAGGGCCGCCGTGTCTCGTTCCTTCTTGAAACCGCCGGACTCAATTCGCTGCCGCAGTTCGCAAAGCAATTCCATGCAGCGATCGAGTACGTCTGGAATTTGAATCTTGCAGATCAAGCCAGGATCGCTCTCGAAAAGATGCTCGACATCTGGTGCGTCGGCCTTCGCCTCCTGCCTCTCTCGATTTTGCTGATCCCATTCTAAAAACTCGCTACATTGCCGAATTTCTGCGCCCTCGGCCGTACGGCCGGTTGGTGGACGCCACGATCAGCCAGATCGAAGCCGGCCAGTTCCTCCCGCACAGTGGTATCCGCTTTCCGCAAAACGGCTGCATGAGCTGCGCCCAACTCGGTCTGTGCCTGGGTAACCCACAGTTGGTCGAGGCCAAACTGATCCGGCGTCCTGGAGCGAGTGACTTTGATTGGCTTGACCAGCTTGACGACTAACGGGAGGCAACTGGTGCCACCGAAGCTCAATCGTCGACGGGCCTTAATCGTGCTGTCGAAGATCGATGAGATCCTGGCGTGGGAGAAGAACTCTGGCCAGGAACGGGATGTCCGCTTCGTTGATCTGGGCCGCTACCTCTGTGAAGTTCGTGCCGGGCAGTACTGGCGACTAGACGATCTGCGGTCCTTCGATGAGTTTCTCGAGAGGAAGTTCCCGGAATCGAGGCGCAAGGCCTACTACCTGATGGCCATCCATGAACATTTGCCGCGGATTCCGAAAGCGGAACTGAGGTTGATCGGGTGGACCAAGGCCAGAGAATTGACGAAGGTGGCCCGCAGGGAGCGGGAGGACTTCGATTGTGCACCCTGGGTGCACAAGGCCCATGAGCTGCCCAGGGAGGAGTTCAAACGGGAAGTAGACAGGCACCTGACCGGGAAGGATACCGAGCCATGGGAGATCCTCTATTTCAAAGCTTACAAGAGTCAGTTGCCGGTGATCGAGCGGGCCCTGGAAACCGCAGCTTTGATGCTGGGTACGGACAAATCCAGAAGCTACTGCTTGGAGATGATCTGTGCGGATTTCCTGGCTGGAGCCAACCTGGAGAGCGGCGACGCTGGTGCCTTGCTTCTCTCCCTGGATCGTCTGTTCAAACTTCTTCCCCAGCCTCAAAGAGAACAATTCCTGGATGGTCTGCGACGAGCTTCATGACCGCACTTAGATCCAAACGTCCAAGGGTTCGGCTCGATCCGGAGTCCTATCACCGATTGCGTCAAACAGTCTTGCAGCGCGATCGGTGGCACTGCCAAGGTTGCGGCACCACCGAAAATCTTCAAGTCCACCACGTTCAGCCACGGAGCAGTCTAGGCGATGACACCACCGACAATTTACTGACTCTCTGCGCGAGCTGTCACCAGGACACGCATCAAAGAAATCGCCACTGACGGCGACGACCACACTTTCCGCTGGCGCAACAGAAGGATGTTTTGACGCCAGCAAGTGGGACAAGCACGCGACACACATCAACTGTTCGGGTGACGCGCTATCTGCAAGAGCGGCTGGACGAGACATGCCTAGTCTAACCAGGCTACTTTCCAAGGCCAGCAAGTGCATCAATGTGAGTTGCCGCGGCGTGACGAGCTGCTGTTCCCAACACATAACAATTATAGCGCGCCAGGCAAGATATATTACTTGTGAGTATCCAAGCGCGAGAGGAAAACCCGCATCACCCTTAAACCGAAGGGTGCGGCACCCAACGCCTCCGTCCATTCAGCCCTGGCCATCGCGGACACGCAAGAGAACCCCCGCAGAGTCGACGTGTGGGGCCCCGCCGTCGCCAATCGGGAGATTGGCGCTCTGAAGGGGGCGTAGCGCCCGCGATTCGTTTGTTACTTCAAGAGGTCGAGGATGTCCTGCGGCAGATGATTATCCGCCGGCTTGTCCCAGCCCACTTCGAAAAACTTTTCCCAGTTCTGGGCCCAGGGACGGCCGTAGTAGTCGATGAATCGCGGATCGGCGGAAGTTGTCTGACCCATCCTGCCGTTCGTGTTTCGCAGATTGCTCAAACACTCGACGTAGGTGTATCGCTGGTTCGGGTCGTCGGTGGTCGCTCGCCGGGCAAAACGAGAGGTGACGTGCAGCGGCTGGGCGAAGGCGTCGGCATCGTAAAGCACCGCCTCGTAATCGAGCCCGATGAACTTGCCGGTGGCGTCGTAGGCGGGTTTGTAGGTTTCGACCGTCTCCATCTTGTCGCTGAATTCGAACATTCCGTGCGAGAGCGTCCAGCCCTGCAGGTTCGCGGTCCAGCCGACCAGTGTGGTTCCATCCCAGAACGCGATCGTCTCCCCAAACCACTGCGGGACCTTCTGCACGTGTTCCTTCCCGATCAAGAACTGGCGCAGGAAATTGTCCGCGAGGCCGGAAAGGAACTGAACGTTCCACGGGGTCATCACGAGCTGGAAATTGTTTCCGCCGCCGGTGGTCCCGGGAAATGACCGCATGAATCCTTCCCCATAGCAGAACGAGCCGGGCCATTGCGGGTCGTTATCCACGACCTCGTGATACTCCTCTTGCACCATGCGCTTGCGATATTCCGGGCTGAGCACCGACGCGACCGTCGCGGCCTGGCTGACGGTTCCCCCAAGCCAGTCCGCGCCATCGTCCGCCCGCTGGTCCCGGCCGTAGTAGCCGTCCCAGTCCGGCGTGGTGGCCTTGGTGTAAACGGTGAGGCCGCCCTTGGCTTTGGCTGCCGCCAGCAAGGCGTCGTAATGCTCCTTGGCCGTCTTGTAGGAATACGGGGTGACGATCTTCGCGCGGGGATAGTCCTCGCTGCAGTCGCCCCACTTGCCCGACGTGGGCGGCTTCGTGCCGATGCGGCCCGTGGTCCAGATGTCCGTTACCTGGCGAGGCGTGTTGCATCGGAAATAGCGCTGGTCGGTCCAGAGCTCGGCATCCTTGTAGAAGTTTTTCGACGTAAACAGATCGATCGGCAAAGCCTGCATGCCTGCCGGAGGCCCGTCGAACGTCGGCGTGTTTCCGCCGCCTTTCCCGACGCCGCGCCCTGGCTGCTGATTTTGCCCCTGCTGCTGCTGGAATTGGACTTGGGGCCCACGGCCCTGCGCCTCGGGCTGCGCGCCCTGCTGCGCGAAGACAGTTGTCCGCACGGGCGCGAGCAGCGCCCACGCGAGCGCGCTCAAGGCAAAGAAGGTACACAACACGAACGATTTAGCTCTCATTTGGTCTAGGTCCCTTGTGGTCGTTTTGATCTGGAGTTTTCGTTTCGACGTTTCGGCCGCACGATAACTTACACTCACGCCGGTCAATATGCAATGTTCGAGCCGAGTTTGCTGATTGGCTTTCCCACGGCTGCGATGGTCCGCAATGCTTCGCAGAATACCCTTAAACTAAGGTGCTGCCACCCACCCAATTCAGTCGCTGACTGCGCGTCCGATTTCGAACTCAACCACCTTCGAATTAGTCAGGGCGACGTCGATTGTCTCCGCGACATTCCAATATGGATGGCTGGTTTCACCCGTTTTTTGTGTGTCCTGTCTTGTCATCCGTATTCTCGATTGCCATTCGAACGACAATGAATTCCCGCTCTCTCGCACGGGAGCACCGAGTAAATTCAGCACTTCAGTTCGGCCCAAGCCAAGCTTGAGCCCCCCATCTGTGGCGACATTACTTCCGAAGGCCTTGCTGGTTAGACACTGTAATTTGCAGTTCAAGCTGCGCGAGCCTGCAATTACTTTGAATCCGTCGACAAATGGCGTCGATCCTTCAAAGTCACTGGACTCAAATACGACGGCGGTTCTGTCTGGACCAACCGATACGTAACAAACGTCATTGTTCCCACCTTCTTCGTCTGGGCATCGGCCGACCGAACCATTCCCTAGCTTTGCCTGCACATCTGCGATTGTATTCTTGCCTAGTCGAAAACCCATCAGGCTGAGGTGCTGCAACGGGTTCCCCTTTGATTGCTCCTGCGAGCGAGAGGGAAGAAAACATGTCATAAGGATGGTTATTGCTAGCCCAGCGTATTTGATTCGCATTGGCCTCCGATTTTAGTTGTCGGCCTCCGCATCCACGTATTCTCTTGGACGGGTGCCCTGGCACTGGGTTTTTGTGTTGGCGCGCACGCATAAGGGGATGATAACACTGCGCCTGCGCGGAGTTGCCGCGCGTCCGCACCGGTGGAGACAAAAGGAAACTCCCACACGGAAAGTCGACGTGTGGGGCACCTGGCGTTGCCAATCGGGAGATTGGCGTTCCCCGGGGGGCGGCTTGACGGCGCGGGGTTGGTGCCATATGGTTTGGCGGCAACTGGGATTATGCGAGGGGCGGAGGCGCAAATCGTGAAAGTTCTCAAGATCATCGGCATCGTGCTCGGAATCCTCGTCGTCGTGATTCTGATCGCGGGCTTCGCTCTATTCGGCGGGCTGCAAGGAGCGGCGGCGGGACCTTCCCTGGGTGCGGGGATCGATCGTGTGCAGGCGGGCTTTTCGAGCGCGTACGTGCTGGATGCGGGGAACGGGCAGTTCGTGCTGATCGACGCGGGCGCGGACGCCAAAGGCGCGGCGCTGCTGCAGGATCTGCAGGCGCGGCACGCGAGCCCCGACAACGTCGTGGCTGTCCTGCTGACTCACGCGCATACCGATCACATCGCCGCACTTTCGCTCTTTCCGAAAGCGACGATCTACGCGATGAAACGCGAAGTGCCCTTCGCGGCGGGGCAGGAAGCTTTCAATGGGCCGGTCTTCAAGATTTTTGGCGGGAAGAACACCAGCCCTTTTACCGTGACCCGTCCGCTCGATGACGGCGAGACTTTCATGGCGGGGAATCTGCAAGTGACCGCCTACGCCGTGCCGGGACATACCGAAGGCAGCGCGGCGTATCTCGTGGGCGGGGTGCTCTTCGCCGGCGACGAGCTGCAAATCAAATCCAACCAGCAGATCATCGGGCCCTCCGTGGTCTTCAGCACCGACCGGGCGCAAGGCGAGGCTTCGCTGAAGCATCTGGCGCAGGAGCTGCAGCCGCACGCGGCCGAGCTGAAGTTCATCGCCACGGGACACACTGGCACCGTGGCCGGCCTTGCGCCGCTCGTCGCGTTTGGGGGTTCGTGAGCGGGGGCGCGCCCGACTTCGCGGATTGGCATATAATTTATCTGAGCGAGCTATTGGGTTGCGCTCGCGTCGCGGTGAGAGAGGAGGTGCGCGATGGCCACGGGATCTCTCGTCGCTGCTGCACCGTACCTCATCGAGCAGGACTATCGGGCCTACACCGCCGAACAGCACGAGGTCTGGGCGGAGCTGGTGCGCCGGTGCCGGCCGCAGCTTGAAACCTACGCCTGCCGCGAATACCTCGAAGGCTACCGGATCATCGGGCTGCGAGACGATCGCGTGCCGAACCTCGCCGCTATCACTGAGCGGCTCAAACCCAGAACCGGGTGGAGCGCAGTGCCGGTGAGCGGCTTCCTTCCCGCGGAAGCGTTTTTCGAGATGCTGGCCGCGCGACTCTTCCCGACCACCACCTACCTGCGCAGCCGCGAATCGCTCGAATACACTCCCGAGCCGGACATCTTTCACGACGTGTTCGGACACCTGCCCATGCACGCGCACAAGGTGTTTTCAGACTTCGTGCAGCATTACGGCAGCGTGTGCGCGAGGACCGGGAGCCCGGAGGTCCTCGAACGGCTCGGGCGCCTGTATTGGTACACGGTGGAATTCGGACTGATTCGGCAGGACGGAAAGATCAAGGTCTACGGCAGCGGAGTGATCAGTTCGCATCGCGAATGCGGAAACGTGATTGAGGGCGGCTGCGAGGTGAGGGATTTCGATTTGGAAGAGGTGTTCGCCACGTCGGTCAAGGTCGACGAGCTGCAAAAGCGCCTTTTCGCGATCGAAAGCTTCGAGCAACTCTACGAGGCGATGAAAGAGGCCGAGAAGCAGGTGGCCGAAATATGAGGACGCGAAGCTGACGGAAAGCAGGTTCGGCGAATCTAATGGATGCAGGCGGGAGCAAGCACATGGCTGAAAATCCTCTGCACATAAAACGGATACATCACCTCGAGTTCTGGGTGGGCAATGCCCGGCAGGCGTCTTATTTCTACCGCAAGGGCTTCGGATTTTCGCAAAGCGCGTACCGGGGACTGGAAACGGGAGAGCGCCAGATTACTTCCTACGTGCTGAGCCAGGGGAAGGCGAACTTCGTTTTCACGACACCCCTCGATCCCGAGCACCCGGCCTACGATCACATTCGCAAGCATGGCGACGGCGTGCGGGACATCGCCTTTCACGTGGCGGACGCCGATCGGGCCTTCGCGGAGGCCATCCGCCGGGGCGCGCGTGGGGCGGAAGAGCCGCACGATGCGAGCGACGAGCACGGCGCGATTCGCCGCGCGGCAATTCATACGTACGGCGATACGATCCATTCTCTCATTTCCTATAAAAACTATTCGGGGCCATTTCTGCCGGGGTTCGTCTCCGCTGCGATTCCCGGAGAGGATGCCGGAATTCTGCGCATCGACCACGTGGTGGGCAACGTGGAACTGGGGCGAATGGAGGAGTGGGCCGGCTTTTACAGCCGCGTCTTCGGCTTCCAGCGCTACATTTCGTTCGACGACAAGGACATTTCCACCGAATACAGCGCGCTCATGAGCATCGTGATGTCCGACGACTCGCAGTCGGTGAAATTTCCCATCAACGAGCCCGCGCCGGGGCGCAAGAAGAGTCAGATCGACGAGTACCTCGAAGCCTATCGCGGTCCGGGCGTGCAGCACATCGCGCTGCTGTGCGAGGACGTCGTGGAGGCGGTGGGCAAACTGAAGCGAAACGGCATCGACTTCCTGCGCGTGCCGGAGAGTTACTACGACATTCTGAGCGAGCGGGTGGGCAAGATCGACGAGCCGCTCGCGGCGATTCGCTCTCTGGGAATTCTCGTGGATCGGGACGAGGACGGCTACTTGCTCCAGATTTTTTCCCATCCGGTAGAAGACCGGCCCACGCTGTTTTTCGAGATTATCCAGCGCAAAGGCAGCCGCGGTTTCGGCAAAGGGAATTTCAAGGCGCTCTTCGAATCCATCGAACTGGAGCAGGCACGGCGAGGCAACCTGTAGAAACCCCATGAGCACACGAACCGCTTCCCCTCGCGCGACGCAGACGCTGTATCAATCCGGCTTCGGCAACGAATTCGCGACCGAGGCCGCGCCCGGCGCGCTGCCGCAAGGGCAGAACGCCCCGCAAAAAGCGCCCTACGGTCTTTACACAGAGCAGATCAGCGGCACTCCCTTCACGGCGCCGCGCTCGACGAACCGGCGCTCCTGGCTCTACCGCATTCGTCCGTCGGTGGCCCACCGGCCGTTCGAGCCGATGGGCAACGGCCTCGTGCGCAGCTCGCCCTTCGACGAGGTGGCGGCGCCGCCGAACCAATTGCGCTGGCAACCCCTGCCGATACCCGCGAAGCCGACGGATTTCGTCGACGGGCTGGTGACCATGGCCGGGAACGGCGACGCGCAGATGCAGTCGGGCGCGGCGGTGCATATTTATGCAGCGAACGGCGCGATGACGGACCGCTTTTTTTTCGACGCGGACGGCGAACTCCTGATCGTGCCGCAACTGGGCCGGCTGACGCTGCGGACCGAGATGGGAATACTCGAAGCGGGGCCGGGCGAAATCGCCGTGATCCAGCGCGGCATAAAATTCCGCGTGGAGCTGCCGGACGGGCAGGCGCGGGGCTACGTCTGCGAAAATTACGGCGCGCTCTTCCGCCTGCCGGATTTGGGGCCGATCGGCGCAAACGGGCTGGCGAACGCGCGCGATTTTCAAACTCCCGTGGCCGGCTACGAAGATCGCGCCGGCGATTTTCGCGTGGTGGCAAAATTCCAGGGGCGGTTGTGGAGCGCCACAATCGATCACTCGCCGCTGGACGTCGTCGCCTGGCACGGGAACTACGCTCCGTACAAATACGATCTCGACCGCTTCAATTGCATCAACACGGTCAGCTTCGATCACCCCGACCCGTCCATTTACACGGTTCTGACGGCTCCCTCGGAAATTCCCGGCACGGCGAATGTGGACTTCGCCATTTTCCCGCCGCGCTGGGTCGTGGCCGAGCACACGTTTCGCCCGCCCTGGTTTCACCGCAACTTCATGAGTGAATTCATGGGGCTGATCCGCGGGGAATACGACGCCAAGGCGGAGGGCTTCGTTCCCGGCGGCGCGAGCCTGCACAACTGCATGGCCGGGCACGGCCCCGATTCGGCGACCTATGAGAAAGCCAGCACGGCGGAGCTCACACCCGTCCATCTGGCCGACACGCTGGCGTTCATGTTCGAGACGCGGTTTGTTTGCCGACCGACGAAGTTCGCCCTGGAATCGTCCCAGCTCGACGAACAATACTTCGAGTGCTGGCAGGGGCTGGACAAGCACTTCGAGCCTTAAACCGGAGACATCCCAAGAAAGGCAGCGATAGCCGCCGGACCTTCGGCGGCGCGCCACACCTTGAAGCCGGTAATCGACGACACTCACGATCCGGGGATGACGAGCTGGGTGGAATCCGCAAACCGGCCCGACGCGGATTTCCCGATACAGAATTTGCCTTTGGGCGTCTGCCGCCGGAAAAGAGACAGGAGGCAGCCGCGCGTGTGCGTGGCCATCGGCGATTTCGCGCTCGAGATCGAGGGCTGCGAGACCGCGGGGCTTTTCGGCAAGGCCGCGACAAGGGCCGCGAGGGCCTGCGCGTCGCATTCTCTCAACAACCTGATGGCCCTCGGCCGGCCTCATTGGTCCGCGCTGCGCCGCGAAATGCAGGCGCTGCTGCGCGCCGACGCAGCCGGCGGCGCGAACGTCCGCGCCGCGGCGGAAAAACACCTGATACCGCTTGCAGAAGCCGAGTTCTTCGTGCCCGCGGAGATTGGCGACTATTCGGATTTTTACGCGAGCATCTACCACGCGAAAAACGTGGGCAGCATGTTTCGCCCCGACAACCCGCTTCCCGCCAATTACCGCTACATTCCCATCGGTTATCACGGCCGAGTGTCTTCGATCGTCATCAGCGGCACGCCGGTCAGGCGCCCGTGCGGGCAGACGAGAGAAAACCCCGCGGAGCCGGTGCGATTCGGTCCGAGCCAGCGGCTGGACTACGAGATGGAAGTGGGCTTGTTCGTCGGCCAGGGGAATGCGCTGGGCGAGCCGATTCCGATTGGAGACGCCGAGTCGCACATCTTCGGGCTGTGCCTGGTAAACGACTGGTCGGCGCGGGACATCCAGGTGTGGGAGTATCAGCCGCTGGGGCCGTTCCTGGCAAAGAGCTTTGCCACCAGTATTTCGCCCTGGGTGGTTACGCTCGAAGCGCTGGCACCGTTTCGCACGGCCGCGTTTGAAAGGCCGGAGGGCGATCCCGCTCCTTTGCCCTATCTCGCTTCGCAGAAAGATCGAGAGTATGGCGGCGTGGACCTGACCGTGGAGGTCTTTCTCAGTTCCCAACAGATGCGCCAGCAGGGACGCGAGGCGATTCGGCTCAGCCGCGGGAATTTCCGGGACATGTACTGGACTATTGCGCAGTTGCTGACCCAGCAGGCCAGCAACGGCTGTAATCTTCGCCCGGGAGACTTGCTGGCCAGCGGAACGATCTCCGGGAGCGCCAAGGAATCCCGCGGCTGCCTGCTGGAATTGACCTGGCGCGGCGCCGAACCCATTACGCTGCCCGGCGGAGAGACGCGACGATTTCTCGAAGACGGCGACGAAATCATCCTGCGCGCGAGCTGCCAAGCAGCGGGCGCGGCCAGAATCGGCTTCGGCGAATGCCGAGGCGTCGTGCATGCCGCCAAAGAAGAGTAAGTGCAGATGAAACTTGTTTCCGTGAACGTCGGACTTCCGCGCGAAGTGACGTGGCAAGGGCAAAGCGTGACCACGGGCATCTACAAGCAACCGGTCGAAGGCCGCGTCATTTTGCGCAAACTGAATCTGGAGGGCGACCGTCAGGCGGACCTCAGCGTCCACGGGGGAGCGAATAAAGCCGTCTACTGCTACCCGCTGGAACACTACGAATACTGGAAGAGGGAATTGCCGGGCCGGAACTTGCCGCCGGCCATTTTTGGCGAAAACTTCACCACGGATGGGCTGCTCGAAGATTCGGTCCATCTTGGCGACCGGCTTTCCGTCGGTACTGCTGAAGTGGTGGTGACGCAGCCTCGCCTCCCTTGCTACAAACTTGGGGTGAGGTTTGGGTCCGACGACATGGTGAAACGATTCCTGGCGAGCGGCCGGACCGGGTTCTACCTCGCCGTCACCCGCGAGGGGGAAGTGGGCGCGGGCGATCCGATCGAAGTGATCGCTCGGGACCAAGCCGCCGTCCCGGTTTCGGAGATTGTTCGGCTGTATATCGCGAAAAGGTATGATGATGGCGACGTGGCTATGCTGCAGCGCGCCTTGCGAGTTGCGGCACTGCCTGAGGGTTGGAAGAGCCACTTCCGCGAGCGGCTTGGCTGACCGAAGTTGAGCGTGCCATCCTCCGTCGCGGGCGTCGGCGTGGGCCGAGGACTTTCCGCCTTCGATTTGCTTGCCGGCGCTTCGGAGGATGCGTGGCTCGAAGTTTCCAATTCGGGTACCCCCGACTTCCTTACCGCGAAAGCTCCCCTCGCCGGGGACTTTCGCTCCGGGGGCACCGGGTGCCACCCGGGTGTTTTTGCGGAAGAGTGCGCAAGCGGATGGAAACAAACAGGTTGACGTTTTGAAGAGCGCAAAAGAGCGTAGCAAGAGCGCGGAAGACGTTGATTTCAGGGGCATTGAAGAGCAGCGGATTGGCAACTGGTTGCGAGAGCGCCGGGCGAAGGCGGTCGGCGAAGCGATTTCGCGCTGAGCGGCGAGGCGGGAATCAGCGGGATCACTATTTACTGATGAGTATTTAGGACGCGGGGAGCGATTCGAATATGAGGAAAAGTCAAAGGCCGCACCCTTGAAAATCGAAGGGGTGCGGCACCCACCGCCCCTACCCCCAGCGATGGTACGCGAATGTTATACTTCCGCGGTGCCCCATAACGAGCGGATTTCTGAATGATCCTCGATGCCCCACCCGTCCTTTGTTTCGGAAATCGATGGGTCCTTTTCGCTGTCGCGCTTGCGGGTTCATTCGGATCGGTGCTTCGCGCTCAGAATATCTACGTCAGAGTTCTGGATGGCCGTAGCGGGCACCCCCTCACGAATATGTGTCTGAACGTGTCGATTGGCACGTGGCACGGCGCGGATTTGTTGGCTCCGACGGACAAGGACGGACTCATTGTGCTCCATGTGGGCGGGAGTGCGGTTTCGGCAGAAGTTCCTTCCGCGACACGATGCGTAGGCGGATTTCCTACTACTGCAACACTGCCGCTCGGCGAGGACAGAATTACCCCCGCGAGCGGGGGCAACGATTGTCATCCGTTTCACAAGCATGAGGTGAATACACCCCCATCGTATTCAATCCAGGAAATACTCCAGCACGGAGTTGTGGCAGAAAATACCTGCGGAAAAGTCAAAGCCCAAGCAAAACCGGGAGAGCTAATTGTTTTCGCAAGGCCACGAAGTTTCCTGGAACGCCTCAGAGAGTAATGAACGCGCAGTTGCCCTTGGAGCTCTGCCCGTCTGCTCTTGACGATCCGTGCCGCTGATCCCGGTTTGCGATCTGGTCCTGCCGCCTGGAAGTGATCCGCCCCCTGGCTCCGCGCGGGGAATCATACGACACTCGAATCGCCGGAACTTCCGCCCTCTCTCTTGCGCCGGCAGAGGGCGGTTTGACACCCCCGCAGCGGTGTGCTACCAGAGTTGCGGCATGCCCACGGACCGAAAGGCGCAGGCTCGGCAACGATTGCAAGAGGCGTACCAGGCGCAGATGGAGGGCGACTACGATCGGGCGGTCGAGCTTTATCGAGGATCGCTCGCCCTACACCCGACCGCCGAGGCCCATACCTTTCTGGGGTGGACCTTCCACTTCCAAGGAAAGATTCCGGAGGCGATCGCCGAATGCAAGCGCGCCATCGAGGTAGATCCTGAATTCGGGAATCCGTACAACGATATCGGCGCGTACCTGATCGACCTCGGGCAATTCGACGAGGCAATTCCCTGGCTCGAGCAGGCGATAGCGGCAAAACGATACGAACCTCGGCACTTTCCCTACTTCAACCTGGGACGCGTGTATCTCGCCAAAGGCCTGATCAACCGCGCCCGCGAACTGTTTCAGGAGTCGCTCAAGATCGAGCCGCGCTACGCGGCGGCGCGCCAGGCCCTCGAAGGCCTTCGGCGGATGGTGAATTAGTCCTTTTTCGAGAAGGCTTCGCTGCTATGCTGGGTGGCGCGCGCCGAGTCAAATCCCAGGAACCAGGAGCGAGCATGGGCAATCGAGACAACCGAGGCCGAGAAGCCAAGAAACCGAAGAAAGCCAAAGACAAAACCGCGGGACCCCCGAAACCACGGTACGACAGAACGCCTGCCAGACCCGCTACGCCAGGCACCCCAGTGCAAACACCAGGGGCTTGACTGCTGCCGGACAGTGGACTAGAGTGTAGCTTCCTCAAAGAAGTCCAGATCGCTGGGGCCGGATGCAGCTTTCCCGCCATCCGGCCCCCTTTTTTTGACTAACGTCGTAGAGGCCGAGCACAAATGACCCGCTTTCTTCCCCGCGTGTTGGGCGATCCCGAATGCGGCTCACTCAACGAAGAGACCGAACGCCTCTTCGCGTATCATCAGGCAACCAAGCACACCTATCATTCCGTGCGGACCAACGCGCACTTCCTCGATTGGCGCAATCAGCCCAATCCCTTCCGTACCTATGAAGGCGCACCTCTGATTGCGCTTCCGTCCGAGCCCGGATTCTCCAATGCGGGCGCGTTCGCCACAATGGCAGACCTGTCGGAGAAAAGGAAAGCGATTGGCGCAAGCCAGTCCGAACCCGGCGAGCCGGTGCAGCTTGATGTGAATTGGCTCAGCCGTTTCCTCCGGTGTTCGATGGCGGTCAGCGCCTGGAAAAAAGCGCCCGGGGGAGGCGGACGTTACAGCCTGCGCGTAAACCCCTCTTCAGGAAATCTTCATCCGACGGAAACCTACCTGGCGATGACCGGGTTCAGCGGTATCGGCGATGGCTTATATCACTACCGCGCGGATCGGCACGCTCTCGAACTTCGCGGTCAGGGGGCCTGGACGTCGCGAATCGCCGACGACTTGGCGCAGCCCTGGGCGTCGGAGTCGCCGCTGATCGTGGGGCTGACCTCAATTTTCTGGCGCGAGGCTTGGAAGTACCGCGACCGCGCCTATCGCTACTGCTGTCACGATTTGGGACACGCGATGATGGGCTTGCTCCTGGCGGCGCGCGCACTGGGGCTGCCCGGCGGCGTGCGGGGCCACTTCAGCGACGTCCGTCTGAGCCATGCGCTCGGCGTCTTTGAAAGCGACGAAGCGCCCATGGCCTTTCTGGTATTTCCGCCGCAAGGCCCCGTGGAGTGGCCAGCTGCACCGCCGGACCAACTCCTTGCGGGAGTTCCCAACGAGCTATCCCCTGAAGAAGTTCCCTATGACACCCTGCTCGGGATGCATCGATCGACGATCCTGCCAGATCCCGCGGGTCCGCTGCCGCGCATCCCAAGGATCCGCGCCGATGACGGTCAGCCCCGTTCGCCCGAGCCCCTGCCCAATCCGGGGCGCGATGCGCTTCTGGGTCCGACCGTGCGCCGGCGGCGCTCGGCGCTTGATTTCGACGCTGGCACTCCTCCCATGGAGCGCGACGACGTGGAACAGCTTCTGGACTTCGCGACGCTAGATTGGCCCGCGGATTGGCGCGGGAACTTCGGCGGCGAGACGGCCCTAGCGGAATCAGCCGGCGATTTCGTGACGCTTTACCTCTACCTTCACCGCGTGCGCGGCTGCGAGCAGGGTGTCTACCGCTGGGACAAATCAGGCCGGAGTCTGGTGCAACTTCATCGCGCCAACGTGGAGCGCGTGGCGGCTTATCTCAGCCTCGAACAGACGCTTGCGGGAAACGCCTGCTTCGCCGCTTCGATGATTGCAGACCTGGCCGAAGCGGCTCGGATTTTCGGCAACCGCGGGTACCGCTACGCACACTTCGAGGCTGGCGCAATCGGACAGAGGCTCTACGTCGGGGCAGAAGCGTTGGGCTGGAACGCCACCGGTATAGGCGCGTTTTACGACGACGACGTGCACCGCTACCTGGGGTTCCTGGAAGAAGGAGAGGACCCCGTTAGCGTGTCTCTCGATGCGGCGGAGCGTGGGGCTCTGGTCATGCTGGGCTCACCCGCCAGCCGCGGCGCAACCGCTCAGGACAGGGATCGGCTCTCCGGTCGGAGGGAATCCCCCGTGAACGATGCGGCAGGCGCTCCGGGCAAAAACTCCGGCACGCTCCCGCAACAGGTGATCTATCACTTCGCGGTCGGCCGCGCTGTTTTCGATCCGCGGATTGAGGCCTGAACCCGTATGGTCGGCATTCTGGTACACGGCGACAACCACTTCATCGTTCGCGGTCCCTTACCGGACCGCGCGGCCTCACTGGCCCTCGTCAAACACTGGTCCCTGATTCAAATTGGGGCCAGCACGCCACCCAATCTGCAGCAATGGAGCATCAGCTCACGAGAATTTCGCGAGAACCTGGAATGGGCGGTGGTGGTCCCGGGCGATGGCCAGATGATTCCGGCGGTGGCGCAGCTAGTTGGCGAACTGTCGGCGCGGGGCATCACAATCCACGACTCCGATTGCGATGATTGGTAATTTGACTAAAACCAGTCGCTGCGATAGGCGAGCCACCAACTGACAGCACCGATGGGAATCGTTGCGGCCAGCGCCCACCAGAGCGGCAAACTGAAATCCGCGAGGAGGCCCAGGACGGTGAAACTGGTCCAGAAGACTTTCCGTTCCATCAGCTTATCTTACACCGTCTTACATCGTGGTCCGGTCGCCATCAGGGTGCAGGTGTTGCCTTGTGCTTATGGCTGGGAGGGGCTGACGGGTTGGGTCTTGTGCAGCAAGGCGACTGCGGCGCCGATGCCTCCCCCAGCCGCCGCGACGCCTAGAATAATATAGCCTGTCCGCGACTTTGACTTTGCCGCGGGAGCCGCGGTTGCAGGTGCCGCGCCAGTGGCCGGGGGCGGCGCAGCCGCCACTTTTTGGAGATCGCCCGCCGTGGTTACGGTCGCCGACTCGCCAGGATTTAGGATGATCGCACTCGCTCCTAGAATGGCCGTCACGCCAACCACGCCGCTACGGCAGTCCACTCGCGCACCGTCCGCGCCGACGTTCAGCGTCGCGACAGCCTCCACTCCGGGGGACGGGAGGTAGAGCAAGAAATTGCCGAATCGAACGTCCAGATTGCCATTGCCGGCACCCTGAAGCGAATGGATTGCCACCGTGCCCTGCTTCAGTGTCGCGAAGTATTGGTCGACTCCGAAAGTAATTTCCGTCGCAGCTCCCACGCTCAGAATACCCGCACCCGGCACTGTGACGACGACCGCACCATCCCGCCCCGTGTTCACGACGTCGCCGGGGAGCACCGTTTGCTCCTCCGGCGCGCGTAACCCGTTTATACTGACCTCGCCGCTTGAATGCAGCGAACCTATTCCCGTTCCTGCGGGGACTGCCTGCGTGTGGGCCTCTCCGGCAACGCCCTGGGCAGCGCCCTGCCGCAGCGGGAGGTGCGCGGACGGCTGGAAAAATCTGGGCGTCCGCTTGAGGCCGAGCGCAACCAAATCCGTCCTCCAGCTCCTCCGCGAGCGTCAAAATCCTTGCCACGGCAGAATTGTATGCGAAGCCTTCTGGTGGTAGACTCCGGCGATGGCGAAGAAAAAAACCGTTCGCAAAAGCAAAAAGAAACCCGCACGCCCCAAGAAGCCCGCGGGCCGCAAGAAGCCGGCTCCGAGGAAAAAGAAAAAGTCGATCCGGAAGAAGAGTTCGGTTGGCCGCGTGGCCGTGGTCGAGGCATTCGAGGTCGGGGTGATCGGACGCGCGGAAAACGCCGCTGAAGCCGAAGACGGAGAAGGCGCAACCGACGAAGAAGCGCCGGACGACGATTTCCCCCCGGATTACGGGGGAAGCGAATAGGGTGCGGCGATAGACAAACTCTCGGGCAGCCGCGACAAAGATCCATCTTAGACGGTGCTCCCCGGCCAACCCACGCCAAGCCGGCGGGCAACCTCCGGCGCGGCTATGGACTCTCAACACCCAAGAAAACAGACCTGACAACGGGGGGATTGTTTTCGTTGACGCCTTGCGACGCGGGGCGTTAGAATTCGGAACTCAGAGCAGAGGTGAGGCATGCGTACGGGCCGCTGGAGTCGTTTCCTGATATGCGTTGTCCTGGGTGGTGGTGTGCTCCTACCGATGGGGTTGCGGGCGCAAGCTCCGGCCGACGGGCAACAGCCCGCCAATCAGCCTGCCGACAAGAAGCAGAAAAAAACGAACGAGCGGCAACTCCTCAAAGAACTCGCCACTCCGTACAAGCAATGGCTCGACGAGGACGTGGTGTATATCATCAGCCCGGACGAGCGACGGGCGTTCCTGCAACTGCAGACGAATGAAGAGCGCGAGGACTTCATCGAGTCTTTCTGGCAGCGGCGCAATCCCGACCCGGATTCGACCGACAACCCCGTCAAGGAAGAGCACTATCGGCGCATCGCCTACGCTAACGAGCATTTTTCGTCGGGCATGCCCGGCTGGAAATCCGATCGCGGGCGCATCTACATCATTTGGGGCAAGCCGGATACGCTCACGACGCACTCGCTGGGAGAGGATTACGACCGGCCGCTCGACGAAGGCGGCGGCTCGACCAAAACGTACGCTTACGAAGACTGGACTTACAACCAGATGGAGGGCATCGGGCAGAGCATCACGCTCGAATTCGTGGATCCGACGGGGACGGGTGAGTTCAACTTGACGTATGACCCGGGGGCGAAGGATGCCTTTGCAACGACACCCGGCTTGGGAAATACCATAGCTGAAGCGCAGGGCACCGCGGACAGAAGCCAGCGCCAGTTGCTTGGGGGCGCCACTACGCTGGCGCAACCGTACGGGGGAACGCAGAGACCCTCCTCCATGGACGAATTCACCCTGATTGACCAGTACGCGAAGGTCCAGGTGGCGCCCCCAGTAAAATTCAAGGATCTCCAAGAAGTGGTGGACTCGCGCATCGTTCGCGACCAGATCCCGTTCACTTACCGATTCGACTTCCTGCGCGTCACCGGCGATACCGTGCTGGTTCCCATCACCGTGGAGATTCCCAATCGCGGGATGGGTTTTCAGGTTCACGAGGGCGTCCATACGGCAACGCTCGATTTGTTCGCGCGCATCAGCACGCTTTCAGGCCGCGTCGTGCAGACTTTCGAAGACACGATCCGACGCGACTTCCCCGATTCGCTGCTGGAACCCTCCCTCAAGGCGAACTCCATTTATCAGAAGGCTGTGCCGCTCCGCCCCGGCCTCTACCGGCTCGATGTGGTGCTGAAGGATACGGGCAACGGCAACGTTGGCGTGATCAACACGCGCCTCGCGGTGCCTCCGTTTGAAGATGACAAGCTCTCGACTAGTTCGTTGATTCTGGCGGATCAGATGTCGCCCGTGGCAGCCAAGGAAATCGGCATCGGCCAGTTCGTTATCGGCTCGACGAAAGTACGCCCCAAGTTGGACCAAACGTTCAGCACCGCAGAGCAGATGGGCGTCTTCCTGCAACTGTACAACTTGAAGACCGATGACAAGACCCACAAGAATAATGCCTCCGTGGACATGCAGGTGCTCCAGGGGGACAAGCAAATCACGCATCTAGTGCAGACGTCCGAAGAACTGCACCAAACCGGCCAGGAGATGACCCTCGAGCAGGCGGTGCCGCTTGCCTCGCTGCCGCCAGGCAAGTATCGGCTGCAGATCCAGGCGACCGACGCACTCGCGAACCAGACTGTTTCGCGCTCGACGGAGTTCACCGTGACGCCCGCGCCGGACAGCAAGACTGCGGCACAAGTTCCTTCCGGGAGGTAAACGGATCGTGAAGTCGCTACGATGCCTCGCCTCCGGCTGCGCGTTGATCGCGCTGCTGTGCACGTCGGGCACTGCCCAAGGCGCCACGCGATTCGGCCAATTGACCGGCGTGGTGCTTGACCCCACCGGCACTCCTCAACTAGGCGCCAGTATCTGGATTAGCTCGGAAGCGGTTAACGCGCGGGGCTCCACGCAACTCCTCACGGACCAGAACGGCGCCTTCGGCGCCCAGCACTTGCGGCCCGGCCAGTATTCGGTGCGGGTTACGCTGGCCGGTTTTTTGCCGGCAATTCAGCAACACGTCCGTGTTGGCGCCGACCTGACAACGCTCGTGCGTATCGAGCTTGACTCGGTCTTCTCTTCGCTCGACCAGTTGCGCCGGCAACCCGCTCAGTCCACGGAAGCCGATGACTGGAAATGGGTGCTGCGCACCTCGTCCGCGACCAGGCCCGTTCTGCAATTGCGCGACGGCACCATCGTGATAGCCGGCGGCGCATCACCCGCATTACCCGGCGGAGGCGACTCGCCTCGGCAAGCCCGCGTCAGCGTGGAGATGACCAGCGGCTACCGCCATCCTGGCTCTTCGTCCGCGCTTCCTGGCGCTCCCGCTACGGCGATATCCTACGATCAACCGTTGGGGAGCGCCGGCCGGCTGCTGCTGGCGGGCGAGATGAGCTACGACCCACTGGCCGGCGCGGGCACCACTTTTGCGAGCATCTGGCTTCCCAGCGGCCGGCTTGACCAGGGCTCGGAAACCACAATCGTGGTCCGAGAATCGAAGTTTCCTCTCACCGGCCGGCAGATCCGCAGCGTGCGCGCCGAACACTCGGGGCAGGTGGAGCTCGGAGACCGCATGGTGCTCGACTACGGCACCGCCTATGCCGTGGCCGGCATCGGTACCATAAATGAGTCACTGCGGCCTCACGCCAGAATTGCAGCGCGTCTATCGCCGCACTGGGATGCGGCTTTCTCGCTCGAGACGGAGCCCGGCTCCTACGGCCTACGCACGCGCAGCCCTGCGCTCGAATCGGCACTGGACACGCTCGATACGCTTCCGGTGCTGATCTGGCGCGACGGCCGCAGCGAACTCGAAAGCAATTGGCACGAAGAGCTTGCAGCTCGGCGCGACGTGGGCGCGCACGGCAGTTTTGAGGCGGCTACGTTCCACGACTACTCCCCGCACCTGGCCGTTTTCGGTTACGATCCGGCATCCAATTCCGGCTCGCCTCTGATATATGCCCGCGACGGAGGGGTGGCCGGCTCCTGGGGCTCGCGTCTCACCTACCGGCAGAAACTCTCCGATCACTTCGAGTTAGCTGCGATTTACGCCTGGGCCGGCGCACTAGCTCCTGATAGCGACGGGAATCTCGCGAATGCCGACCAGCTATCGAACGCCCTCCGCATACGGTACCGCCACAGCGTCGCGGGACGCGTCTCCGGAAAAATTCCGCGAGTTCGTACGCAATTCGCGGCAAGCTATAAATGGCTGAACGGAACCGCTGTCAGTCGCCAGGATCTGTTCGGCGAGGCCGCCGAGGGGTTGGATCCAAATCTTAGCCTCTCGCTTCGCCAGCCTTTGCCTTCTTTTGGCACCGGCGGACACTGGGAAGCGCTGGCCGATTTTCGTAACTTGTTGGCGCAGGGCTACGTACCGTTGAACGGGCAGCAAGGTCAGGTTGTTCTCACGCCCGTTATGCGGTCATTCCGGGGTGGTGTTAGCTTTCAGTTCTGAGACTTGGCGCTAGTTTGTACCGAAAACGAGAATGACTCCTTCCATAAAGCGTATTCCCGCTGTGGGCTGCCGAGAATATCTTGGTATGTCTTTGATAGTACTGGTATTAAGATAGACTAGAATTCATATTCTCTGGTAGTTAACGTGCACGTGCAAGTTAGGGGCGATCTGCCGCTATTCTGGACGTCTCGATGACCGACCAACGAGAGAACGTGTGGCTCAGGCTGGGCGCCGTTGTTTTGGCCCTGGCGACGCTTGGCGCGGTCATATTCGGGATCATCAATTTCCAGCAGCGCCTGTTGTTCGAGGTCCCTGACGATGGCGTGTCTTGGCTTGCTCAAGCAAACGGCGTGCAGGCTCTATATATCACGCCGAACTCTCCCGCGAGCCGCGCCGGCATCAAGCCTGGCGACCGTCTAATCGCAATCGACAGCGCTCCCGTTCATCGCCCCGTGGACGTTACCAAGCGCCTTTGGACCCTGGGCGCCTGGTCGCAAGCGCATTACAAGCTCGAACGCGCCGACCGGGGGTTCGAGGCCATGCTGGTCATCGCGCCGGCGCCCAAACCTCTTGCGCTAGAGAACTATCTCCGCGTTGTCGGCGTGCTGTACTTGTTCATCGGGCTGTTCATCTTCTGGCGTCGCTGGAATGCCGCGCGCGCCGTTCACTTTTACATCTTCTGCCTGGTGTCGGCCGTCCTTTTTGCATTTCATTATACGGGGAAGCTGAATGGGTTCGATTGGGAGGTCTATTGGTGCCAAGCTGTGGCGCTGCTGCTGGCGCCCGCGCTGCTGGTGCACTTTGCGCTGCTTTTTCCCGAGCGCAAGGTCGGTCAGCGAGTCTGGCGCCGATTTTGGGTGGCGGCGGTGTACGCGCTGCCGGCGGTTCTGCTCCTGGTGCACGTGGATGTCGCCACGAACCTATTGGGGTTTGTCCCCTCGCTGCCGGCGCACTTCGCGCTCAATCAGCTTGAGCTTGCCTATTTGGGGCTTTATTTTTTGGTGGCGGCGCTGATTTTCCTGCGCAGTTACCAGCGCACGCCGAACGGCGTGCTGCGGCAACAATTGAAGTGGGTGACAGGGGGCACGCTGGCGGGAATCGTTCCGTTCGGACTGCTGTACATCGTTCCGTATTCGCTCGGCGCGATACCCCGGTCTTGGATGAGTCTCTCGGTGCTGTCGCTGGCGCTGATCCCGCTGTGTTTCGCTTACGCCATCGTCCGCTACAGGCTGATGGACGTGGACATCATCTTCAAGCGCGGACTGGCCTATACGGCGGCTACCGCGGGCATCATCGCCGTATACGCGGCCATGGTCGCGTTGATCGGCGCGTTGTTTCACACGGCATGGCCCACTGCACCCGGGCTGGTCGTCGTGTTTCTGGCGGCCGCATTTCTCTTCCAGCCGTTCCGCGATTGGACGCAAGCGCGCCTGGACAAATTCTTTTACCGCGATCGCCTCAACTACCGGCGAACGCTCATCGAGTTCGGCCGCACGCTCACCAACGAGGTGCGCCTGGAGCCCATGCTCGCCTCGGTGATGGACCGCCTGTCGCAAGCGCTGCTGGTGGATCGCTTGGCGGTTTTCCTGGAAGATCCTCAGGCGCCTGGCGCGTACCAGGTCGCTCGAACGATGGGCCTGCCGGGCGCAGCGCCGTCCGCCGAACCGCTGGACCTGAGTTTTCTTTCGCCCGAGCATCCGGCCTTCCACCGCGGCTATCTTTTCTACGAGTCAGCGCGCGCGGCTCGCGACCAAAACGATTCCGTCCGCCGCACGCTCGAGCAACTGGACCTGAACTATTTCATCCCCTGCCGCGTCCGCGAGCACACGATCGCCATTCTCGGCCTCGGCAAGACCGTGGACGGCGACTTTCTGAGCAGCGAGGACGTCGAACTGCTCTTCACTATCGCGGGTTACCTGGCGATCGCCCTGGACAACGCACAGCTCTATTCGTCGCTGGAGCAGAAAGCGCAGCAGATCGAACGGTTGAAGGACTTTTCGGAGAACATCGTCGAATCGCTCAACGTGGGCGTGCTGGCCGTGGACTTGGATGGTCGCGTGGAATCCTGGAACACGCAGATCGAGCAGTTGATCGGCGTCCTGCGGCACGAGGCGGTAAATCGCAAGTTTGACGAGGTGCTGCCTTCCGACCTGGCTGCCGAGATTGCAGCGCGCACGGACGACGAGCACGTTTCCGGCCTCTACAAATTCCACCTGCGGAACCGCGCCGGCCGCGCGCTGGTGGTCAACGTATCGATGGCGCCCCTGGTGGGAAAATCGGCGGAACGGATCGGCAGGCTGATCCTGGTCGACGACATCACGCAGCGGACGCGCCTCGAAGAGCAGCTGCTGCAAACCGAAAAGCTCACTTCCCTGGGGCTCCTGGCCGCGGGGGTGGCGCACGAAGTGAATACGCCGCTGGCCGTCATCTCGAACTACACTCAGATGCTGGCCAAACAGCTTCCGGCGGAAGACCCGCGGCACAACCTCATCGAGAAAATCGTAAAACAGACGTTCCGCGCGAGCGAAATCGTCAACAACCTGCTGAATTTTTCCCGGACCGGCGCGGCGGAATTCAGCGAAGTCAACCTGAACCAAGTGATTGAGGAGACGCTGACTCTGGTTTCGCATCCCTTCCGCACGGCGCGCGTGCAGGTGATTCAAGAGCTCAAGGGCGAGCTGCCGCCTGTGATCGGCTCCGGCAACCGCCTGCAGCAGGTCTTCTTGAATCTTTTCATGAATGCGCGGGACGCCATGCCTTCGGGCGGCATGCTGGAAGTGCGCACCGGGGCGGTCAACGGCTCGGTGGAGGTCGAAGTAACCGACACGGGCATGGGCATCTCCCGCGACAATTTGTCGCGGATCTTCGATCCGTTCTTCACCACGAAAGCCACCGGACGCGGCACCGGCCTGGGCCTTTCGGTCAGCTACGGCATCATCAAGGAACACGCCGGCAAGATTGAAGTGCGCTCCACTCCGGGGAAGGGCACCTCGTTCCGGCTGGAGTTCCCCGCCGCGAGGAAAGCGGTTCATGCCTAAGGGCTCGATCCTGGTCGTAGACGATGAAGCGGAAATTCGCGAGGGCCTAAACCTGCTCCTGGAGTCCGAAGGCTATGCGGCGACGACCGTCGAGACGGGCGATGCGGCCCTGGCGCGCCTCGACGAACAGCCGTTCGATCTGGTGCTGCTCGACGTCAGCCTGCCCGACCGCAATGGTCTCGAGCTTCTGCGCGAAATTCGGCAGAGAGATCCGAGCCTCTCGGTGGTGCTGATCACCGCTTACGGTTCCATCGACATGGCCCGGTCGGCGTTCAAGAGCGGCGCGCAGGACTACATCACCAAGCCGTGGTCGAACGACGAACTACTGGCGCAAGTGGCCCTGGCGATCGAGGGCCGGCGCCTGCGCGAAGAAAACGTGCAGCTGAAACGTGCGCTCAAACAGCGCTACAACTTTCCGAACATTATCGGCAAGGGCGAGCGGATCCTTGCGCTGCTCGATCTGGTGGCGCAGGTGGCGCCGTCGCGCTCGACCGTGCTGATCACCGGCGAGAGCGGCACGGGCAAGGAGCTGATCGCCAAGGCGCTTCATTCGGCTTCCACGCGCGCGGATAAGCCGTTCGTCCCGGTCAACAGCGGCTCGATCCCGGTGGATCTGCTGGAGTCGCAGCTTTTCGGCCACGTGAAGGGTGCCTTCACCAGCGCCGTGGCCTCAAAAAGG
>Ga0210394_10001433_pt1 | contig 38387 bp, 38 predicted proteins | sample IncBWC12MmetaG_FD_160121 | JGI IMG/M metagenome (GOLD analysis project Ga0210394, IMG submission 160121) | Forest soil microbial communities from Barre Woods Harvard Forest LTER site, Petersham, Massachusetts, United States - Inc-BW-C-12-M | ecosystem: Environmental > Terrestrial > Soil >... | reverse complement strand
CCGCACTGGAGGCTGGTTTCACTCGTTTTCGCCCCGTGCTCATGACCGCTCTTGCCATGATCATCGGCATGGTGCCCATGGCTCTGGGACTGGGCGACGGCGGGGAACAAAATGCTCCCCTGGGGCGCGCCGTCATTGGTGGACTGATTTTCGCGACAGCTTCGACATTGCTTTTTGTTCCGGCATTTTTCAGCGTCCTACAAGGCTCACGCCGCCATTCAGCCCAGGAACAAGGGAGCTAGACAGCCAAGCGTGTGGAGTTATTTATGACCCAAACTGAAGAAAGACAACAAACCCCTGAACAAACACTCACATTGGTTGATGTGGGGACGGCAAAGCATTCGGGCAAATCATGGCTGGTGTTCGCGGTTGCGGCGATTGCAGTTGCCGTGCTGCTGATTTCAGGCATCTGGTCCCGTATCAACGCCCGCACCGCGCTTAACGCGGAGACCGCTCAGGCGGCGCTCCCCGCCGTGTCGGTGGTCTCGCCGAAAGCAACTGCGCCGGCCGACGAAATCATTCTGCCCGGGAACGTGCAACCATACATCACGTCGCCCATTTACTCCCGCACCAATGGTTACCTAAAACAGTGGTATTTCGACATTGGGGCGCATGTTAAAAAGGGTGAACTTCTTGCGGTAATCGAAACGCCGGAAGTTGACCAGCAACTCCAGCAGGCTCGCAGCAACCTGCTGACCGCGCAGGCGAATCTCGAGCTCGCTTCCGTTACCAAGAACCGCTATCAGGGACTCTTGAAAAGCAACGCTGTGTCTCAACAGGACGTTGACAACGCGGTCGGCACCTACAACGCGAACAAGTCCATCGTCGAAGCAGACAAGGCGGCAGTAGAGCAGTATTCGGCATTGGTATCTTTCGAAAAGATCTACGCGCCATTCGATGGTGTGATTACGGCGCGCAACACCGATATCGGCGATCTCATTAATTCCGGGAGCGGCACGGGGGTGAAAACCGATCTCTTCCACATCGCTCAACCCGGAAGGTTGCGGGTTTATGTAAACGTTCCGGAAGAGTACTCGCAAGGGATCAAAACCGGGATGACCGCGGATCTCGCCCTCACTGAATTTCCAGCCCGCAAGTTTCAGGGAAAACTGGTGCGCACCGCCGAAGCCATCAATGTGGCAACCCGCACCTTGCTGGTCGAAATTGATGTGGACAATCCTACAGGCACGCTGCTCAGCGGCTCCTATGCAGAGGTTCACCTGGCCATTCCGACACAAGTTGCCACCGTGCTGCTGCCGGTGAATACTCTGATATTTCGCTCGGAGGGCTTACATGTTGCCACGGTCAAAGACGGTAAGGTCGTGCTCACTGCCGTAACCCCGGGACACGATTTCGGCAATCAGATCGAAATCGTCTCCGGGCTTAAGCCGGAGGATCAGGTGATCGTCAACCCGCCCGATTCAGTCGTTTCCGGGCAGGCAGTCCAAATCGTTCAGGCAAGCCTGCCGGGGGATATCAAATGAAACGTTTTCAAGAAATAAGTCTGCTCAACAACCCGTGGCGAGCGTTTTGGGGATGCGGCCTACTGGCGCTGGCGGCGCTCCAGTTGACCGGTTGCGCGGTTGGACCCAAGTACCACACTCCAGTGGTGCAGGCATCTTCCGCCTATAAAGAGATGGGCGATTGGAAGCCTGCTCAACCCAATGACCAGAAGCTTGGCGGTGACTGGTGGACGATTTTTCAAGATCCGCAGCTTGATCAGTTTGAGCAGCAAGTCAATGCAGGCAATCAGAATCTGAAGGCGGCGGAGGCGCAGTTCCAGCAAGCTCGGGCAGTGCTTCGCTATTATCGGGCGGATTACTACCCGACCGTCACTGCCGGGCCGTCGGCGACTCGAACCCGGGTCTCGGCCAACAGCCCTACGAATACAACCTTGCATGGTGTAACCTACAACGACTTTGTGCTGCCGTTCGATTTTTCCTATCAGGCGGACGTTTGGGGACGGGTTCGGAAAAATGTCGAGTCTTATCGGGAACAAGCGCAAGCCAGCGCGGCAGACCTGGCTACAGTCAACTTGAGCATGCACGCGGATCTGGCCCTCGATTACTTTCAGGCCCGCAGCCTGGATGCCGAGGAACAACTTCTGAATTCCACCGCCACGCAGTACGAGCAAGCCCTGGAATTGAATCAAAGCCGCTTCGAGGGAGGAGTTGCTTCGGAGGTGGATGTTGAGCAGGCGAAGACGCAATTGCAAACCACGCGCGCTGCGGCCATTGATGTGGGGGTACTGCGTGCCCAGTACGAGCACGCGGTTGCAATCCTGATCGGGAAACCTCCCGCCGAGTTCAGTCTGCCTGCGCTTCCTCTCACCGCACCGCCTCCGCACGTTCCTGTTACTGTGCCGTCAGAACTGCTGGAGAGACGCCCGGATATCGCAGGCGCGGAGAGGCGGGTGGCGTCCGCCAATGCCCAGATCGGAGTTGCAAAATCCGCTTATTACCCGGTGATCAGCCTGGGCGCCTCGGGAGGATTTGAAAGCTCAGCCATCACCACCCTGATCAATGGTCCCAGCGGGCTGTGGTCTCTTGGACTGTCTGCCGTGGGCACAGTGTTTGATGTTGGAAGGCGCCGATCCCTCAACGATCAGGCGCGGGCGGCTTATGACTATCAAGTCGCTGCCTATCGCGAGGACGTGCTGACCGGATTCCAACAGGTGGAAGATAGTCTGGCGGCAGTGAGAATTCTGGAAAGCGAGGCCACCGTCCAGGATGAAGCGGTGGCGGCAGCCCAGCGTTCGTTAGAACTTTCGACTATTCGTTACAAGGGGGGAGTTACAAGTTACCTGGAGGTCATCACCGCGCAAAGTGCTGCTCTCGCGGATGAAGTAACAGCGGTCAATATTCTGGGGCGTCGCATGGCGAACACGGTGTTACTGATACAGGCCCTCGGCGGCGGGTGGGACCGATCAAATTTGCCGGAGCGACCAGAATGCTGCGGCAAACTGGCGAGCAATGCCAAGTAAATTCATCGATTTGAGAGGCGTAATTACGGAGTACAGAAACAAGTTTCACCGGTTCGGTTTGTGCGGCAAGAATGGAGAAAATGCGGAGTTTTCAGAGGAATGCAGCCGGGTTCTCTCTGCAACCCAGACGGCATGGCGGAGAGGGAGGGATTCGAACCCTCGATACAGGTTTTGGCCCGTATAACGGTTTAGCAAACCGCCGCCTTCAGCCTCTCGGCCACCTCTCCGGCGGTTGGTTTTCATCAGTTTAACATGCTTCCCTGGTTCCACTCTTTTTCCAGTTAGCAACGTCCTCCTTATAATAATGTCCTCGATCAGGTCTGTGCGTTTCTGTTAACCGGAAACCACGCAACCAGAACCCCCTGTGATAAAAAGATGACAGCTCCACGCCGTCCAGGAGGTAGCTGAGTGGCTGATGGCTCCGAAGTCGGTCGGGCATTCGCGTCGCGCATTCACCAGTATCGGTTGGCTCTCGCATGGATGTTATTGCTCGCGATGCCGGCCGCTGCAAGCGTCTGGTGCGCGGCGGACGATCGTAATCCTCTGGCCGGCGATCCTAAAGCAGCCAAAGCCGGGGAGTATGAGTTCCGCATCAACTGCGCGCTTTGCCACGGCTTGGGCGCGCGCGGAGGCGGGCGCGGGCCCGACCTGACCCGGGCACAAAAGAAACACGCGCACTCGGATGCGGAGATGTTTCAGACCATCAGCAACGGCATTCCGGGAACTGCCATGCCCGCCAACGGAACCAATGGGCAGGGCGTAGGGATGACCGATGAAGAAATCTGGCAGATCATCGCCTACATTCGCAGTGTCGAGGTAAAGGCTCCGGCCAAGCCGCTCGGCAATGCGACGCACGGCAAGCAGCTATTTTATGGCGACGGGAATTGCTCGCTCTGCCACATGCTGGAGGGCAAGGGCGGCCGCCTCGGGCCCGACCTGACGGCTGTCGGCGGGTCGCGAACCAGAGATGCGATTATGGACTCCGTGCGCAATCCCAGCCGGCGGCTGGCTTGGGGACTTACCGAGGCAACCAAAGAGTTTTCCCAGGAATACGAGACCGTCACAGTGGTGACCGCGGACGGGAAAGAAATCAAAGGCGTGGCCCTGAACGAGGACAGCTTCAGCGTGCAACTGATGGATGTGAACGAACGCGTTTACCTCCTGGACAAAGAGAAGCTTCGGTCGTTCCAGAAGAGTCGAGATTCCATGATGCCGAAGTACGACACGACCGTGTTAAGCGACAAAGAGCTCGAGGATATCGTGAGCTATCTGATCAGCGTGAGTACGAAATGACGGCGCGGGGCAGATGGTTGATGGTTTATCTTGCATGCGCTCTCTTCGCCGGGCAGGGCCGCGGCCAGGTCACGTTCGAGCGGCTGGTCAACTCCGGGAAAGAGCCACAGAACTGGCTGACGTATTCCGGAGATTACTCGGGGAAAAGGTTCAGCACGCTCGATCAGATCGCTTTGAGCAACGTGAACTCGCTCGTCCCGAAGTGGGTGTACCAGACAGGCGCGACGGGCAAGCTCGAAACTACGCCTTTGGCCGTTGACGGGATTCTCTACGCCACAGCGCAAGACGATCGTGCGTTTGCCCTGGACGCCCGGACGGGGCGTCCGATCTGGCTTTACCAGCGGCAACTTCCCGGGGATATTCGTCCTTGCTGCGGGCGCGTGAATCGCGGACTGGCCATCCTGGGTGACAAGGTTTTTCTGGGGACACTCGACGCCCACGTGATCGCGCTGGACGCGAAAACCGGAAATGTGATTTGGGATGTCACCGCCGCTGATTATCGGATCGGAAACAGCTTTACGGTCGCGCCGCTGGCGGTGAAGGATGCGATCGTGATCGGCATTTCTGGCGGGGAGTATGGGGTGCGCGGATTCATCGACGCTTACGATGCCGCGACGGGCGCGCGCAAATGGCGGTTCAACACCGTCCCTGGACCGGGCGAGCCCGGAAACGAAACCTGGGAAGGAGATTCGTGGAAGACCGGCGGAGCGCCCGCCTGGAATACGGGGACGTACGATCCGGTGACCAATCAGATTTTCTGGCCGACCGGCAATCCTGCGCCCTCGAATCGCGGCGAAGGCCGCGCCGGAGATAATCTCTACAGCAACTCGCTGCTGGCGCTGAACGCCGACACGGGAAAGATGACCTGGTATTTCCAGTTCACCAAACATGACGAGCACGACTGGGACGCGACGCAGGTTCCGGTGATGATTGATTCCGGTGGCAAGCATCTCATCGCACAAGCCGACCGCAACGGTTTTTTCTATGTGCTGGACCGCACGACGGGCAAGCTGATTTCGGCGACGGCATACGGCAAGACGACCTGGAGCGATTCAAAAGACGCCGAGGGGCGTCCAATTGCGAATAAACAAGCTTCGCCGACTCTGGAAGGTCGCACAGTATGTCCAGGAGCACTGGGGACGACCAACTTCATGGCGCCGACCTTCGATCCGCAGACTGGACTGTTCTATGTGACCGCGCGCGATCAGTGCGACATTTTCAGCACGGCTCCGCAGCCTTACGAGGCGGGACATGCGTATTACGGCAGCGCGTATTTTCCATCAGAGGAAGCCGAGCCGTATCGGGGATTCCTGAAGGCGATTGATCCGGCGAGCGGTCAGGTGAAGTGGAAGTTCGAGCATACCTCGCCGACCTGGTCAGGAGTGCTGTCAACCGCAGGAGGGCTGGTGTTTACCGGCGATGCCGAGGGCAACTTCATCGCGCTGGATGCGGCGTCAGGCAAGCCGTTGTGGCACTTCCAGATGGGCGGCGCAGTTTACGCAGCGCCCATCGCGTTCGCCATAGACGGCAAAGAACATGTGGCGATTGCGGCAGGCAGCGCGGTTTACGCGTTTGGGTTGCCATAGAGTGCCACGGGGCGAACCGTATTGAGTCAATCAGCCAAACGCGGCGGACAGAGCTTGCCCTAAGCTTGCCGCAGGGAGAGTGCGGCCCGCAAAACCCGCATAGCCTACGCGCCCATGGTCAGCACAACCCGGAATCGCGCCCGTCCGCTGATCATCTGCTCGTAGGCTTCAGCGGCTTTCTCCAGCGGATAGCGTTCGATCATCGGACGAACGCCAGTAAGCGAACTGAAGCGCAGCGTGTCTTCAGAATCCTTGGCCGTGCCAGAAGGCCATCCCTGGATTGCTTTGCGCCCGCTTATGAGCTGCAGGGGAGTGACCGTAAGAGATTCCATCGTCGCTCCAACGATTACCAGCTTTCCGCTCGGCCCCAGTCCATCCACCAGAGCCGATATCGCCTTGGAATCGGGAGCAGTCGCCAGGATTACGCGCGCCCCTCCAAGTTTTTGCAGCGCTTCGGCGGGAGCGCCGACGTTTGTGTCCACGTATTCATGGGCACCCAGTTTCTTAGCCAGCGGCTGTTTGTCCTGGCCACGACCGATGGCAACGGTGCGGAAACCCATTTGTCGCGCATATTGAATCCCCAAATGGCCCAGGCCACCAATGCCCTGCACCGCGACCAGGTCGCCGCCGCGCGCGCCCGAATTGCGCAGCGAGTTGAAAACCGTGATTCCCGCGCAGAGCAGCGGAGCGGCCTCGGCTGCGGGCAAATCATCCGGCATCGCCGCCACTCCTTCTGCCGGCGCAACCATGTATTCCGCATAGCCTCCATCGAAGCTGATGGCGGTGGTCTTTCCAAACTGGCACAGGGTGAAGTCGCCGCGCCGGCACGGGTCGCACTGGAAACAATGACCGCCGTGCCATCCCACGCCCACGCGCTGACCCGGCTTCCACAGAGTGACGTCAGCGCCGATCGCGTCAATGCGCCCGGCAATCTCATGCCCCGGCACCCGCGGATACTGAATTCCCGGCCAGAGTCCTTCTTTCACCAGCACGTCACTGTGACAAATTCCGCACGCTTCCACCTTGATGCGCACCTGACCGCGACCGGGCTGCGGAATCGCGCGCTCGACCACTTCAAAATTTCCTCCCGGCTTGCTGACTTGTACCGCTCTCATAGAAGGCCCCTATTCATTGATCAAAACGTGAAATGAGAATGTAGCGCAGAATCTTCGGCATAGAGAACTTGGCGGACATACCTATAGATCAGAAACCTGAGTGGCAGGATGCAACAAAATCAAATTGGGTGCCCACTGCAGCCGTGAACGTTAGCGGGTGTGCCACAGCGATTCAGCATTGATCTCTCCAACCTTCCACCATCAACCAACCTTACTTCTTGTACAGATCGGGGAACTGCTCGCGGAGATGCTCAACCTTGGGCGCGTCGTTGATGGCGATATACATGTCGTCAGGATGAAGCGTGGCATAATTTTGATGATAGGCTTCGGCGGCGTAGAAGGCTCTTAGTGGGACTACCTGCGTCACGATTGGGCGAGGAAACGATCTGGCCTGTTGAAGCTGTGAGATGTACGCCTCCGCAATATGCTTTTGTTCTTCGTTGCCGTAGAAAATTACCGAGCGGTACTGGCTGCCCGTATCCGGCCCTTGACGATTGAGTTGCGTGGGGTCGTGCGCCACGGAGAAAAACACCTTGAGAAGCTGGCCGTAGGAAATTTGTGCCGGGTCGAAGATGATCTTGACGGACTCGGCATGGCCGGTCCCTCCCGTGCTCACCACTTCATACTCGGCGGTCGCGGCCGAGCCTCCGGAATATCCGGAGGTCGCGCTCTTAACGCCTTTCACATGCTGAAACACGGCTTGGATTCCCCAGAAGCATCCACCGGAAATCACCGCGGTTTGTTCGGCTGCCTTCTCACTTAACGGGGCATCCACCGTGGGATTGGGAAGAACGCTGCGGTCCGCCGCAGCGGCCGCCCGGTTCCACGCCACCATCCCGGCAAGCACAAGGATCACGAGCAGAACGGCTGTCTTACTAATCATTGGAGAATTCTTACCTTCAGGATTCATGGCGACACCTCACCTCATTGTTCGATTCGCGTGCGCGTGAAAAGTTACAGAGTTGAAAGGCCGCCGCTCGGTCCCTGAGCAAACCGTCCCCCGTAGTAAACGTTTTCCGCCGCCTATTTCGATAAAGCTCCCAACGCGCCGCGGAACATGGTTTCAAATGATCCCCCATTCTTTGCCGCGGCAGCCAGTGCGTGTTCAGCGGCGGCGCGCTGATAACCCAGGTTCATCAACGCCGAGAGGACATCTTCTTCCACGGCGCTCATGGCAGGCGCGGCGAGCGGCGCGCCAGAGGTTTCGGGAGGGAGCTTGTCGCGCAGCTCCAGCACCATCCGTTCGGCGGTTTTCCTGCCAATGCCGGGAATACGCGTGAGCCGCGCAATATCGTTGCCCCGAATGGCAGCAGTCATCTCGTCGGCAGGCATTCCGCTCAGGATGGTGACGGCGAGCTTGGGGCCAATGCCGCTGACCGTAATGAGTTTCTCGAATAATGTCTTCTCAGCCGGGCGCAGAAAACCATAGAGCGCAAGCTGGTCCTCGCGAACGTGGGTGTGAATGTGCAGAGCGACTTCGCTGCCGATAGCAGGCAAATCCGAGAACGTAGGAATGCTGATGGTGACGTCGTATCCGACGCCGCCAACCTCAACCACAACCTGGTTGGGATGTTTTGCGAGAAGGCGTCCGCGCAGGTGAGCAATCATGCTGGGGACATTGTAGCGGTTGAGACTGCGGCAGGCCACGCGGGAACAGCCGCCCTCGGCTGTTCAGGCGGAGCAAAGTCCGCAGCGGCGCTAGAACAACGAACTCTGCTTCCGGTTCGGCACAATCCCAAAATGCTCATACGCCAACTGAGTGGCGACTCGGCCCCGCGGGGTGCGGTTCAGGAACCCAATCTGAATCAAAAATGGCTCGTAAATTTCTTCGATGGCATCCGGCTCTTCGGCCAGCGCGGCCGCCAAAGTATTCACTCCCACCGGCCCGCCCTGATACTTCTCGATGATCGTGAGCAGCAGCTTGCGGTCCACTTCATCAAAGCCGTAGCGATCCACTTCCAGCATTTGTAGCGCAGCCTGGGCGGTCGGCAGGTCTATTTTCCCGGCGCTTCGCACCTGCGCATAATCGCGCACTCGCCGCAGCAGCCGGTTGGCAATTCGCGGCGTCCCTCGCGAGCGGCTGGCAATTTCCAAAGCTCCGGCGTGGTCAATTTCCACCGCAAGGATATCGGCGGAGCGCTCCACAATAATGCGCAAGTCCTCGTGCCCGTAAAACTCCAGCCGCAGCACAATGCCAAAGCGCGAGCGCAGCGGCGACGACAGCAGCCCGGCGCGCGTGGTGGCGCCGATAAAAGTGAACGGCTTCACGTCCATGGTGTGGGTGCGCGCCGCCGGCCCTTGCCCGATCATGATGTCGAGCTTGTAATCTTCCAGCGCCGAGTAAAGAATTTCCTCCAGCGCCGGCTGCAGGCGATGCACTTCATCAATAAACAAAACCTGTTTGTCGCGGACGTTGGTCAGAATGGCCGTGAGATCGCCTTTGATTTGCAGCGTCGGCCCCGAGGTCTGCTGAAACGGCGCGCCCAGTTCATTGGCAATAATGGTCGCCAGCGTGGTTTTGCCCAGGCCCGGAGGCCCATACAACAGCACGTGATCGAGCGCCTCGCCGCGCGACTTCGCGGCTTCAATCGCCACCGCCAGATTTTCTTTGACCTTGGATTGCCCGATGAACTCGCTCAGACGCTGCGGGCGCAGCTTCAGCTCAAATGATGAATCGTCCTCGACCGGCGCCGCGGAGACGATGCGCTCGCGATCCTGCGGAAGCTTGGGGATGTTCCTGAGCGTAGCCACTGGAACGGATGGTATCAGTTCTCAGTTCCCAGTTGCCAGACCGCCGTGGGGAGCGGCGCTTGACACTTTTACTTCTCACCTGCCGGAATCCCATCCTTGAAGAAAAACCGCTTCACCTTCGAGGAGGGCAGAGTAACGATGGTCGCCATCACCTTGTGCGACGAGTCAAAGATGTAGTCGTAGCGATAGACCTCACCGTCTGCAAGCCTCTGCTCTGACACCCGGATCCGATCGCGGTAGAAATTCTCTAACAAGACCTTGCCCTCCCCATCCCGTACCTCACTCATCAGGAATGGGTCATAGCCCGGATCGAGTCGCACCCGTTGGTACTGGAAGCGGTATAAGACACGGGTTGCATCCTGCACAATTCGGACATGGCCCCCGAAGTCGTATGTGTACCTGCGGATCGTTCCCGCATCATCCTGCGCCTCGAGGATGCGGCCAGAATCGTCATATTTGAAGGTGATCGTGTGGCCGGACGGCGAAATGAGTTGTTGCAGGTTGCGCACCTTATCGCGCTTCAGCTGAATTCGGTTGCCCGCTGAGTCGCGCATCTCAACCGGCGCACCCTGCGCATAATTCTTCGCATAGTACGCCTCGGGAAAAAGGATCCGCCGTCCGTCAGGGAAGGTCATCGTCCAGCCATTACCATTCCAACCGTCCCGGGCGTCGTAAAACTCAGATCCCGCGTTGCCATTTCGGAAGACCGCATCCTCATACCGCGTGCCCTTCGAAATTCGCGGGAGGTAAATCCGGCGGCCATCCTCCAGATTCAGGTCCTGTTAGGTGTACGGAAATCTGGTTCCGGTTGGGCAGATGTCATAAGGATGATTCCCGCCCACCCCGAAAGCCCGGCTGTGCGCATCCCAAACCCGATAGGTCCGGGTCAACGATAAGGGCATGACATCGGCGACGAAGATGTCCGTCTGACGAAGCTTGAACATCCCCGAATCCAGTGCGACCTCAAACTGGTTGACCGGCGCGTCGTGCCGGAGCGTGGGCTTGATGAGTGAAATTGAGCCTTTAAAGCTGGCGCGCCCTGATTCAGAACTCAGCGAGATTACAACCGAGGGGTAGGATCCGTCCCATGCCGGCGAGGAGTCGGCGAAGGGCAACAATTCTATTGCTACTGGCTTTGCTGGAGAGGCAGCGGGTTTCCATCGCGCCAGAACAACCACCCCTGCAACCAGCGCCAGCAACACTGTCCATTTCCAGAACGGCGGACGCCAGAAGCTGCGAGCGACCATGGGATTTTGCCTTAGCGATGGCATGGAGAGCGCTCGCGCCAGGTTTTTCTCATTTCCGCAGGAAAGATGGGCGCGACTTGCGTCTATTGTTTCGGATACCACTCCAGGAGCCGGACTTCAATTCCCGTTCCTTCCAGCGCTTTTTGAAATACGGTGAGATCAGATCCGCGATAGTGGTAAGGGATCACAATCTTCGGATGGAACGCTTTGACGGCATCGGCAGCTTCCTCCGGTGGCATGGTGTAGGGCAGGTTCATGCACACGAACGCCACGTCAATGTTCTTGAGAGCGCGCATTTCGGGGACGCCTTCGGTGTCGCCGGAAAAGTAGAAGCGCTTGCCGCCGTAGGTGAGCACGTAACCATTGCCGCGTCCCTTGTCGTGAAAAAGCTTTCCCGGTTCCGGGCCGCGCTTGAGGTTGTATGCCGGGACAGCCTCAATGGTCCACTGCTGCCAGGTCCTGGTTTCTCCATTGGCAATAGGCTTGGCGCTGGTGACGGTCTGGACCACTGCCGGCGGCGCCAGAATGTCCGTTCCCGCTTTGCCGGCTTCCTTGATCGAATCGGGATCCATGTGGTCGCCGTGAATGTCGGTAATCAGAATGAGGTCGGCCTTTGGCAGTCCCGAGAATTTCACAGGTTTGGCGGGATCCAAGTAGATCGTCTTTCCTCCCGCCTCGATCAGCGTGCTGGCATGATTCAACGGCGTGATTTTGACCGGCCCAGCCGATGTGGGAAAGACCTGGGTGTCGGCGCCCCGAGCAAACAGGGACAGAGCGAAAAGAGAACAGATGAAAATCGGGATCAGTTTCACGGTTTGACCTCGCATTATCTGGAAATTAGGCAAAGCTCCTGAGCGTTGGCACTGAGACGAATGTTACCACCGACCACGTAGCGGCAGATGTCCTCATCTGCCCGTCGAAATCAACCTTGACAACGTGGCACATAATGTGTCACATTACTATCATGCATTCCATGAACATGCGCCAGCTCCGCGAGACTCGGCGTCTCAAGGCATGGCTACGCGCCGGAAAAACAGTGGAACTTCGCGATCGCAACCGCGTCATCGCTCGTATTGTTCCCGAAAAGGCAGAGGAGAAGCCAGGGAAGTGGCCGGATTTCGAGGCCCGCGCCAGGGAAATATTGGGGGACCGCGTCCTCCCCAACCTCGTCCTTGAGGATCGAGGACGTTATTGAGTGCTTATGCCGATTCCAGCTTCGTAGTCTCTTTGTATCTGACTGACATCCATTCTCCGGAAGCCCGGCGCCGCGTGCAGGGCGCACCAACGCTAATCCTGACTCCTCTGCATCGTGCCGAGTGGGCCCACGCTCTCGGCCAGCATCAATTTCGCGGAACTGCGACGTCTGAAGTGGCCCAACGCGCATATGCTCAATTTGCCTCGGATGAGGCCGCCAATCTTTGGCGTGACGCACCCTTGCCCGAGAACGCTTTCGAGCTATGCGCCGATCTCGCCCGCCGCTACGGGCCTAAGCTCGGTATGCGCACACTGGACACCCTGCACGTGGCCTGCGCGCTGGAACTCAAGGCGGATCGATTCTGGACGTTTGACGAGCGCCAAGCGAAGCTGGCCAAAGCTGCGGGGATGAAGACTGCATGAGTAGCGCCCACGATGACCAACTACCGGCTCACTCGCTCGATCCCCGCCAAAGTTTTCATCTGCCGGTAATGGCGCACCTCGACGACAATCGAGCCGACCAGCACAATCAACCCCGCTAACGCCGCCCCCGGAAGCGCAATCTCCCGATACGCCAGCGTCATATTCGGAGGCATCCCTTGCACCCACGAACTAACCACGATGCCGATAATCCCTACCAACAAGCTCAACGCAAAAGCCAGCAATGTGCCGAGGAAGGTCACCAGCAGGACCCGCGCGGGAATCAAGAGCCAACTCCCCTTGCCCGCGGCCGTTTTGGCGAAAGCCATCACAACTAAGCTACATCAACGAACGGGTAGAGGCGCGGGTTGCTTTTCTTGCCGTGGCGATGCACGCGAGATCCCCTTCGGCTTCGCTCAGGGCAGGCTCTCCCTCCGCCTGAAAAACGGCTACGGTGGGGATGACTCAGACAAGGTGGCGGTGGCTTCAGGCTGGACCCCTATCCAAGGTTCCCCCGCAGCCCCGCCCCGTCAATGCGCTAGAATAGCTTTATGTCGCAAACCGCCTCAGCCATCACGCGTCCGCCGGCGGAGGTGGTCCGCCAGACTCCGGTTTCGCAGGCGCCCAACGGAATCTGTTACGCCGTCTCCGGCGAAGTTACTGTCTCTTCCACCGACCTCGACCGCATGGTCGCCGCCGTCCCCGACGCTGCCGCCGCCGCGCTCAAGCGGAAGGCTTATTATTTCGTCCCGCTTACCGTCAATCAGGGCGACGAAACCGTGATCGCCGACCGCTACGACATCGCTCTCAGCGACAACGCCGTCTGCCACCGCAATCTCGATCTCGGCGACTCGCAGTGCGTCTTCATTTCCACCCGCCTCATGGACGACAAGTTCTCCGTCGCCTTTGAGTTCTACATCAACGTCGGACACGCCGTGGTGGAGCGGGCCGGAGTCTCGCAGGCCTTCGCCGATATGGTCTGGAAGCAGGTCGAAGCCGGAGTGCGCGGCGAAACCTCGCTCGACGCCTGGGAGTCGCGCAAGCTCGCCACCACCCACGCTGCCGACGCCGAGAAGCACAAAAACGAATACCTCGCCGCGACGTTCTCCGACGCCATCTCCATTTACCTTCTGTCTTTATTTATAGACGTGGATTACTACGATCTCCGCGAGCGCGACTACCCCCTGCTCGCCCCCGCCCAGATGGCCGAGCGGCTGAGGAAAGTCGCGGAGCTGTTCCCGGCGAACCCGGGGTTTGAGTTCGCGATTTATTACAAGAGGAGAAGCTAGGCAGTCTCCCACCGGCCGAGATAAAGAACAACTGGCGGAATGCACCAAAGTAGGGCGTTGACCTCTACGCGGATAAGCGGATACAGTGAACGCAATTCAGCCTGACGCCCAGCCCCCGAGTTGCACACACATTAGACCGAGCCAGGAGTGTGGACATTTGCCTAGCACCTTCGTTGTGCCGGTGTACGTGGAAGTCCCAAGCGGGTTCGAGCGCGCGGTAATCGCGTTAGAATCGTATTTGCGGCGAGCCGGATACGCCTTTTGCACCGGGGAACCGCTTGCCGAAGATTTGGAAGCCACAAGACTGCGACTTGAGGGAAACCAGACGGACTCTGACTGTGACGACGGACTCCGCACGGGACGATCTTCGGGAGTGGTCGAGGCAGAACATCTGTCCGAATTGCAGGCGGCGAATCCCAGCGGGTAAGCGCCAACTGGACGGAGGAGGCGCAACCTTCGACTGCGTCGCGGAGACAGCGCAACTGGATTGATTGAGAAGCACCAAAAGACATTTGCCGCAGCGGTCAAAATCCCTGCGTTGCGGCATCGTAATTCACAAACAGCGTAACTCATAAATAAGGGTTAGGGCCGACAGTGGACACTGTAGAACGTGCGTTGTTCCCGGAGATGTACGACGAACAGGGCGGGAACGGGATTTTACCCTGGCAACAGATCAAGCGGATGGTGGCCACTGGCCGGATAAGTGCCAGCCCGGATGTGGCGGACTCCCAAATCCAACCCGCCAGCCTCGACCTGCGGTTGGGGCGGCAAGCCTTCCGCGTTCGAGCGAGTTTCCTGCGCGGCCGGTCAGCCACGTTTCTCACCAGGGTGCATGAATTACTCGACAGCACCATTGACCTGACGGAGCCCACGCCGCAGTTGTTAGAACCGGGCGCGGTATATATCATCCCGGTGCTTGAAAGATTGAATCTGCCGGCCAATATCCAGGGCATCGCCAACCCCAAGAGCACCACTGGACGTCTTGATGTGTTCACCCGCTTGATCACCGAGTGCGGGGACGAATTCGACCACGTTCCCAGAGGCTACTCCGGGGAACTCTACGTGGAAGTTTCTTCCAGAACATTTCCCGTCCGTGTGAAGGCTGGGATGAAACTCAACCAGCTCCGCTTTGTGCGCGGCAGTTCATCCCAGTTAAGCCACGGCAATTTGAAAGATTTGGCCCGGCGGGAACGGCTCGTGTATGACGCCGAAGGCACTCCGGGGAAAAATCACATCGGTGATGGTGTGGAGATCACGGTAGATTTAGAGGGCGATGACCCATCGAGCATAGTGGCGTACCGGGCCAAGGCCAACCGCAAGTCCCCGCTGCCAATAGAACTGGATAAGGTTGATTACTATAATCCGGCAGATTTTTGGGAAGCGATCCCTCGTCCCCGTGACGGCCACATTATCCTCAAGACGGACGGATTTTACCTGCTGGCGTCGAAGAGGAGGGTGCGAGTGCCTCTGGATCACGCAGCGGAAATGATCGCGCATGATCCGAGCATGGGCGAATTTCGCGTTCACTACGCCGGCTTCTTCGATCCGGGCTTCGGATACGGAGCCACAGGCGAAATCAGCGGAACCAAGGCTGTGCTCGAAGTCAGGGCGTATGAAGTGGATATTCTGCTGGAGGACGACGCCCTGGTCGGCAGCTTGCAATACTATCCGATGGCGGCTGCCCCAGACAGGGTGTACGGTTCCTCGATAGGGTCTTCTTATCAGCAGCAGGGGCTGGCTCTGAGCAAGCAATTTAAGCGTTCTGACGCACAGTCGAACCACGCTTCAGGCCCGGCTCCGCGATTGGCCACAGCCTGAGGGCAGGGAGTGGCCGTTCGGGCGACTGGCTCATTTCCAGCGAACTCAGGGTTTGAGTTCGCGATCTACTACAAGGGGAGAAGCGAAGGGCTGGCCACGGATTGGCGCGGATTACCCCCGCCCGCGCCACACTTGCGGGGAATAGTCGTTGTGCTCTTCCCCCATTCCTTGACTACAATCATCCTTCCATGCTCACCGTGCGATCCTTCGCCAAGATCAACCTCGGCCTCGCCATCGGCCCGCTCCGGCCCGACGGCTTCCATGAGCTAAGGACTATTTATCAAACCATCGCCCTGCACGACATCATTCGCGTCTCGGTCACCCGCGGGGTGGGTATCGAGATCCGCTGCCCCGACCCTCGCGTCCCCAAAGACCAATCGAACACCTGCTACCGCATCGTGGAACGCGCGATGTCCGCGCTCAAGGCCCGTGGCCGGGTCATCATCGAAATCGAAAAGCGATTGCCCGTCCAGGGCGGCCTCGGCGGCGCATCCGGGAATGCCGTCGCTACTTTGCTCGGGCTGGAACGCGCTCTCAAGAAAGCTCTTCCCGACGCCGAGAGACTCCGCATTGCCGCCGAAGTCGGCTCTGATGTCCCTTTGTTTCTCCTCGGCGGCACGGTTTTGGGCGTCGGGCGCGGCGAGGAAGTTTGTCCCTTGCCGGACTTGCCCGCGATTCCCTGCGTGGTGGCGACTCCAGATATCGCCGTCTCCACCCCCAAAGCCTTCGCCGACTGGGACGCGCATGGCGCGTTGACGCCCGCTTCCCCCTCCGATAGACTATTAATGTTCAGCCGCAATATGTCTGCGTGGCTGAACTCCCAGGATATTTATGGGAGGGCTTCATCCGGTGTCCCTGCTGGCAAGCGCAGGGGCCGGGCCGGGACCCCGCTTCTCGACCTCGTCCGTGCCGGGATCGAAAACGACTTTGAACAAGTCGTCTTTCCTCAGTATCCCGAATTGCGAGAGGTGAAGCGTGTGCTTGAGCTGGCTGGGGCGTTCTATGCCTCGCTTTCCGGCTCCGGCGCGGCGATTTATGGATTGTTTGCCAGCCGCGAAAAAGCCGGAAAAGCCGCGGCGAGACTGGTGAAAATGGGCATTCCGGCGGTGGCGACGGCCAGCCTGACGCGGCGGCAGTATTGGAGAAAGTTTCGGTAGTGGTGCAGTTTAGTAAGGAAGCGAGCCAATCGCGCGATTATTGCGTCGCAAAAACGCGCCGCTTCGCGCGGCTCGCCCAGATTCCTCACGGCGCAAAGAACGCTTGTTCGGAATGACAATCAAACTGCACCACTACCAAAGTTTCTGGCTGCGGGTTCCTAGTTTCCATTATGCTTGTTATGGACTTACTGGGCCGTCGACTAATGGTAGGTCAAGTGCCTTTGGAGCACTTTGTCTAGGTTCGAATCCTAGCGGCCCAGCCAAGAAAAACAGCTTTTAGCCGTTGGCTCCTGGCTGTTAGCTCTGGAGCTAGCGTTCGGGATTCAAGCTAAAAGCCAATAGCCAAAAGCTGAGAGCTAACACCATGGCAACTCTTGCGACAGCGACGGAAAAACTGACCGAAAAGAAGATGCCGACTCCCGACGACAAGGCGGAGCGCAAGCCGCAACGCGCCCGCGTGGATGACAAGTTCAAAATCTTCTGCGGGACGGCCAACGAGCCGCTCGCCGACGAGGTCTGCGCCTTTCTCGGCATGAGCCGAGGCCAGGCCCTGGTCACGCGCTTTGCCGACGGCGAGGCCTACGTCCAGATTCAAGAGAATGTCCGCGGCGCCGACGTCTTCGTCATGCAGCCCACTTGCCGCCCCGTGGATTCGAACCTCATGGAGTTGCTGTTGATGCTTGATGCCCTCAAGCGCGCCTCGGCGCGGCGCATCACGGCCGTCATTCCCTACTACGGTTACGCCCGCCAGGATCGCAAAGACAAGCCGCGGGTCCCGATTTCCTCCAAGCTGATGGCGGATCTTCTCACCACCGCAGGCGCTCATCGCGCCCTGGTCATCGATCCCCACACGCCGCAGTTGCAGGGATTTTTCAATATTCCGGTGGACCATCTTTTCGCCTCGCCCGTGCTGGTGGACTACTTTAGAAAACTGAGTCTGCCCAATCTGACGGTGGTTTCCCCCGATGCCGGAGGCGTGGAGCGCGCCCGCTTCTTTGCCAAGAAGATAGACGCCCCCCTCGCCATTGTGGATAAACGCCGGGTTGAGATGAACGTCGCCGAGGTCATGAACGTGATCGGCGATGTCCACGGCCGCACCTGTCTGCTGATTGACGATCTCATTGATACCGCCGGAACTCTGGTAAAGACCGCCAGCGCCCTGGTCGAGAATGGCGGCAGCGCCGTCTATGCCTGCGCTTCGCACGCGGTGTTTTCCGGGCCTGCCATCCAGAATCTTTCCCGGTCGCAGATCAGGGAAGTGATCGTCACTAACACCATTCCCCTGACCGGCGAGGCCAGGCAGGAACCCAAGATCAAGGTTTTATCCATCGCTGGATTGATCGGACGCGCCATCCAGTCGATTCACGAAGAAACGTCCGTCAGTAAATTGTTTTTGTAAACGGGACTCAAATATGGCTACTGCAACTGAAATCAGTAACGTCGTGCAAGCCCAGCCGCGACCTGCCGGCAGTAAGAACGACGCCCGCCGAGTGCGCCGCGAGGGCAAACTTCCCGCCGTGGTTTATGGCGCCGGAAAAGATGCCGTCCCGGTCAGCCTCGATCCTCGCCAGGTCACGCGCATTCTGCACTCCCAGTCCGGGCACAACACCATTTTTGATCTCGCCCTCAACGGCGAGCAGACCAAGGCCATGATCGTGGACTGGCAGTACGAGCCCATCAAGGGAGCGCTGCTGCACATTGACCTCAAGCGCATCGCCATGGATAGGGCGCTCACGGTCGAGGTCCCCATCGTGCTCAAAGGCGAAGCTGCCGGAGTCAAGCAACAGGGCGGCATTCTCGAGCAAATTCTCCGCGAAGTCGAAGTCGAGTGCCTGCCGGGCGATATCCCGTCGCATATCGAAGCCGATGTCAGCGAGCTTGTTTTCGGCAAGGTGCTGCGGGTCGCCGACCTGCCGCACAGCGACAAGGTTAAGTTTCTCACCGATGCCAATCAGCCCGTGGCTCACGTGATCACGGTGAAAGAGGAAGTCGCGCCTACTCCGGAGGCAGTCGCTGCGGAAGCTACCGCAACCCCGGCCGAGCCGGAGGTCATCAAGAAGGGCAAGCAGGAGGTCGAAGGCGAGGAAGGCGCCGAGCCTGCCGCCGAGAAACCGGCAAAGCCCGAAAAGGCGGAGAAGAAAGAAAAGAAGTAGCGAATGGTCGTTGCGCTTTCGTCGTGCGCCGTTGGCCGTTGGGCGTTCGTCATTAGCCGCGAAGCGGCGCAAGAATGCAGCCCATGGCGCAAGCCGTGGGTGGAAGGTGAACGGGAATTAAGGGTAGTGGTGCAGTTTGGTAAGGAAGCGAGCCAAACGCGCGATTATTGGGTCGCAAAGAACGCGACCCTTCGCGCGGCTCGCCCAGGTCCCTCGCTGCGCAAAGAACGCTAGCTCGGGATGACAATCAAACTGCACCACTACCGGAATAGGCACGGGCGGGGAAGGTCGGCGCTTTAGCGCCGCGCTAGCTGGGAGCTTAAAGCCAAAGCGTGAAGCTGATTGTAGGTCTCGGCAATCCGGGCATCGAATATCAGTTCACGCCCCACAACCTGGGTTTTCTTGCCATTGATCGTCTGGCGGAGGAATGCCACGTCGAGGTGAGAAATCGCCAGTGCAGGGCGCTCACCGCAAGAGCGGTCATCGGTTCAGAAACGGTTCTTCTGGCCAAGCCGGAAACCTACATGAACCTCAGCGGCATTGCGGTGCGCGAGTTGCTGGCTGAGCACGATGCCAAGCCGGAAACGGACCTGATTGTGCTTCAGGATGAGCTGGATTTTCCCCTGGGCACGGTGCGGATCCATCGCAACCGCAGGTCCGCCGGGCATAACGGCATCGAGTCGGTGATCGGCGCGCTGGGCACGCAGGATTTCCTGCGCATCCGCATGGGCGTCGCGCCCGACCGCAAGGTCGAAGACGGCATGAGCTATTTGCTGTCGCCGCTGCGCAAGGCGCAGCTCGACATTGCCGGCGAAATGCTCGACACCGCAGTTGCCGCGGTGAAGACAATTTTGAGTGAAGGTCCGGCGGCGGCCATGAATCGCTTCAACCGCAAACCGGAACCGGAAGAAGAATCGGAGAAGGATTAGACGGAAGAAGGATAGACCATGAATCGTACTTATGAATTGATGTTTATCGTCCGCCCGGACATGCTTGAAGAAGACCAGGACAAGCTGATCTCCACCTTGGAGACGGCGGTGACTGCAACCGGCGGAAGTTTGAAGAAATCAGAGAAACTGGGCAAGCGGCGCCTCGCCTACAGCGTTCGCAAATTTCATGACGGCATCTACATCCTGCTGACGGTCGAGGGTGGCGGCGGCCTGATTCACGAACTGGAGCGCCGTCTGCGCGTGACCGAGCCGGTGATCAAGTTTCTCACCGTGCGCATTGACGAGGAGCAGAAGCGCCTCGACAAGATCAAGGCCATCAAAGACGCGCGGCGCAAGACTTCCGCCGCACCGCCTCCCGTGGAAGCCGCCGCGGAGCCCGCCGGCGAAGCGCCCGCAGCCACGGCATAACCTATTGGCATCGACGATTTTGCGCGACGTACGACGAACGACCGATTTTAAGGAGCATCATGGCTGACGAAACCAGAGCAAGTGAAACCCCGAGAGCCCCAACCTCTTCCGGCGGCGACCGCCCCTCGATGGGCGACCGCCCCGACCGCGGCGAGCGCCGTCCCCCGCGCCCCGGCGGCCCGGGCGGGCGGGAAGGATCCGGTCCCGGCGGCAGGAAATTTTTCCGGCGCAAGAAGGTTTGCAAATTCTGCACCGAAAAAATTGACGCCATTAATTACAAAGACGTGCGGCTGCTGGCGCAGTTCGTGGCGGAAAGCGGCAAGATCGTGCCCCGCCGCCTGACCGGAGTCTGCACACCGCACCAGCGCCGTTTGTCGCTGGCCATCAAGCTGGCGCGCAACATAGCGTTGCTGCCGTTTGCCGGCCGCGCAAGCTAAGCATCGGCCACGGATCGCCACGGATCACGCGGATTGTTCTTGCTTTGATTTAATCCGCGAAAATCCCTGGCGAGAGAACTTTTTTTGAACGGAGCCATCATGGAAGTCATATTGAAAGAAGATGTAGCCAAGCTGGGATCTCGTGGTGACGTAGTAAAAGTAGCCGAAGGCTTCGGCCGCAATTACCTGCTGCCCCGCAAACTGGCGATTGAAGCCTCGAAGGGAAACAAGGCTGTCATCGAGCAGATGAAGGCTGCCACCGTCCGCCGGTCGGCCAAGGAGAAATCACAGGCCGAGGAACTTGCCAAACAGTTCGACGGCGTTTCGGTTTCGTTCGCCCGCAAATCCGGTGAGCACGACCAGCTCTTCGGATCAGTTACCCCCGGCGACATCGCCGACGCCCTGACAAAAAAGAGCTTCAACATTGACCGCCGCAAGATTCAACTGCACGATCCGCTGAAAACCGTCGGCGAGTTTACCGTCCCCATCAAGCTGCACAAGGACGTCACCGCGCATCTGAAGGTCGTGATCGAGAAGGAAGCGGCGGAGTAGGGCTGTGTGTGAAGCTGATGCGCGCGAGATCCCCTTCGACTTCGCTCAGGGCAGGCTCTCGCCCCGCTGGTCGAAACGCGGGGCTTCGGGGTGACTGTGCGCAAGAGTAATATCCAGCAAACCTGCCTGGCGGGCGAGGGCGCCCGCCCCCCACACAGCAAACTGACTGCCACATAACCCCGCCGCCCCCTTAGCACTTCCCCTTCCAAACCCCTATAATTTCTGCTCACGGTTCTCAACCTGAAACGTCCATACTATGCGACCGGGAAGAACGGCAAAGGCGCCCGGTTAGCCTAGTAATAAGGACAGCAAAACATGCCGGCCGAAGCGTGGGCTATACCTTTCGCGGTTGGCGAGCGTTCCCATCCCGAGAGACGGGAACCGGAGAAATCAGGTAGCGGAACCCAGAGCGACCCCATTGTGCGGGGCCAAATGACTGGGCAAAGTCTAGGCCGCATTGACGACACGGTATTGGTTCGCGAAGCGCAGCGCGGCAACCGCGCCGCCTTCGAGGAGCTGGTGCGGCACTACGACCAGGCCGTCCTCCGCCTGGCCATGCACCTCACCGGTTCGCAGGTTGAAGCCCAGGACATTTATCAGGACGCCTTCTTGAAGGCGTACAAGAACCTCGGCAGCTTTCGCTTCGAGTGCTCGTTTTATACGTGGATCTACCGCATCGTGAGCAACCTGTGCATGGATCACCTGCGAAAAAGGCAGGTCCGCAAGGAAGATGCTCCGGTGGCGACTGATGCCTCCGGCGAGCAGTACGATGTGCTTGAGCAGCTGCCCGACGGGAGGGCTGGAGCCAATCCCGAGCGCGACCTGATGCGCCGCGAACTGGGCAAGCGCATTGGTCATGCCCTGGACCGATTAACGCCCCGCGAGCGCATGGTTTTTGAACTGAAGCATTACCACGGCTTGAAATTGCGAACGGTAGGAGAAGTGCTGAACACGACGGAAGAAACGGCCAAGAACACGTTATTCCGCGCCACCCAGAAACTCCGTGGCGCCCTGGCCGACATGAGATGAAGACTTGCGCCGGGGCAGGTATCTCACCTGCCCGGCCGGGCAAAGCTCGGCAGTTGAGAAAACGGTGAAACCATGAAATGCGAATGGGTTAAAGGCAACATCACTTTATACATCTACGACGAGCTGCCCGACGACGCTCGTTACGAACTCGACCAGCATCTGGCGCGCTGTGCTGATTGCACAGCCGAGCTGAAAATCGCTCGCCAGTTCCACGCCACGTTTGCCGAGTTCCCGGTCGAGGATCCTTCGCCCAATCTCGTCGCCTCCTCTCGCATGCGGTTGCAGGAATCTCTGGAAACCGCGACGCAAGGCGGCTTCTGGCAACGTCTGGCATTCGATCCGGCCGTCTGGCTGCATCAAGTTCGCTTCGCGCCCGCGCTGGCTGCCATCATCTTCATCGTGGGCTTCGCCGGCGGCATCGCAGCCACTTATAAGATCGTGAGCGGCAACCCCGCGGCTTCCATCGCTTCGATTCCCGGCGCCCGCCCTGCGGAATCCTCCATCACCGGCATCCGCTCCATTGCCCAGGAACCCGGCTCCAGCAAGATCAGCATCAAATACGACACCGTTTCCACTGAAGAAGCGGACGGCTCGCTCAACGATTCGCGCATTCAGCAATTGCTCCTCTTCGCCGCCCGTAATAACTACAACTCCGGCGTTCGCATGGATTCCGTGGACCTGCTCACTCAGCAGCCCAACGATGCGCACGTGCGCGAAGCTCTGATTTATGCTTTGCGCTATGATTCCAATCCCGGCGTTCGCCTGAAGGCGCTCGACGGCCTGGCCGCGTCCGTGAAAACCGATGTCCGGGTGCGTGATGTTCTGCTGGAAGCTTTGATCCATGATTCCAACCCCGGCGTTCGGGCCGAGAGCTTGCGTCTGCTGGAGCCGGTCCGCGCCGACGGTAGCGTGCGCGACGTTCTGCAGAAGCTCGCGGAGGGCGACCACAATTCTTATATCCAGTCGCGGGCCCGCAGCGTTCTACAGGAGCTTTCGGAGATTGATTGATGCTTAGGGACGGCACATATTCGCACACGTGCCGAGGGTTAAACATGACGGAGGATACAAATTGAGAAGGTTTTTCCAAATCGTGACGGCGCTCTTGCTGGCCGCACCGCTGCTCGTCGCGCAGGAGACCAGCGTCCATCGTGAAGGCGATGCCTGGGCGCGAGAAATCACCGGATCGCTCGGCGCCGCCAAGAACATCCGGATCAAGGTGGAAGTCGGCAACGTGCGGGTCGAAGGCGGATCGCAGGATATCAGCTACGTGATCCGCAACCGCGCCTATACGGACTCTGAAAGCAAAGCCCGCCGCCAATTCGACTCCTACAAAGTCAGCACCTACGTCCGCGGAGACACCGCCTGGGTGGTGGCCGAGTGGGAGGGCGGCAGCCCGCGCAAATTTGCCGCCGATTTCCTGATCAAGGTTCCGCGCTCGATCGAGCAGGTAAAGCTGGAAACCGAAGGCGGCAACATCGCCACCACCGCCATCGCTGGGCGCGTGGAGGCGGAGAGCGGCGGCGGAAGCATTCACCTGGACGACATCGGCGGCGCTGTTAACGCTGAAACGGGCGGCGGCAGTATTGACGCCGGTAACACCAGTGGCGATCTCAGTCTCCACACCGGGGGCGGCAGCATAAAGATTGACTCCGCGAAAGGCAAAATCATCGCGGAAAGCGGCGGAGGCAGCGTAATCCTGCTCTCCGGCATGCAGGGAGCCTCGCTCGAAACCGGCGGCGGCAGCATTCAGGTGGAAAAATGCAACGGCAAGGTAAAGGCTTCTACTGGTGGAGGCAGCATTGACCTGGGCGACATCGGCGGCCCGGCGGACATTGACACCGGCGGCGGCAGCATCCGGCTTAGTTCCGCCAAAGGTTTTGTGAGCGCCAATACCGGCGGTGGGACCATAGAGTTGAACGGGGTTCCCTCCGCCCGCGCCGAAACCGGAGCCGGCGGCATCATGGTCAAGTTCGTCTCCTCCAATGGCGAGCGCAACGATTCCATGCTCGAGACCGGAGCCGGCGACATCACAGTTTATCTGCCTTCAGATTTGCATATTTCGGTTCGCGCTTCCATCGAAGTCGCCAACGGCCACAGCATTCATTCCGATTTTTCGGATATTCACGTGAGCAGCGAAGGCGGCGACTGGGGCCCGAAAACCGTCACCGCGGAAGGAAGCTTGAATGGCGGCGGTCCGGTGCTCAAGGTCCGCACCGCCACCGGAGACATTAAGTTTCGCCTGAGCCACTAGATGGGGAAGGACGTTTAGAGGAGCATAACCATGCGTAAATCAATCGCGCTTATGATGCTGTTGCTGGCGGGCGCCGCCTTTGCCAAAATTCAGGATTTCGCTTCGCCCGGCGATCCCGGCGGCTCTTGGAGCGAGGATTCCTGGAGCGGCTCCTATCTGGGAGTGGATACTCGTAACGTCACCACCGACCGGATCAATGCCCTCAATCTCAAGGACGAGCGCGGCGTCGAAGTGACCCTCGTCGATCAGGATGCTCCCGCCGGCAAAGCCGGAATCAAGGAACACGACGTCATCCTCACTTTGAATGGCGCCGACCTGCAAAGTGTCGAGCAGCTACGCCGAATGATCCACGAAATCCCGCCCGGCAGAACCGTCACGCTGGGCATCAGCCGCAACGGGCAGCCTCTGACTATAAAAGCCGAGCTGGTCAGCCGCAAAAAGGCTTTCTCTTATTCCTATGGGCCGGAGGGCAAAGATTTTCACTTTGAAATGCCTCCCATCCCACCGATTCCCCCCATTCCCGACATGGACATCCCCACTTCGATCGTGGTGGTACACTCCTCCACCCGCAGCGGCCTGATGATCGAAAACCTCACTCCCCAGCTCGGAGACTTTTTCGGGGCGAAAAACGGGCAGGGCGTTCTGGTGCGCTCAGTCGAAAAAGGCAGCCGCGCCGAAAAAGCGGGCTTTCGCGCCGGCGACGTCATCGTGCGCGTCAATGGCGAGACCATTAACGACACCGGCGACTTCAGCCACGCTCTGGGCGCCCGCAAGGACAATACCGCCAGCATCAGCATTATTCGCGATAAGAAAGAACAGACAATATCCCTCACCCTGCCCGAGCACAATCATTCCAAAGTCATCGACGAGGGCTTTGAAATCCCCGACGTGGACGCCGATATTGACGTCGACATCGATCTCAGCGAACTGAACTCCGAAATGGCTCGTCTCAAGCCGGAGATCGCAGCCGCTGAGGAAGCCGCCCGCGTGAGCACTGCGGAGGTCAGACGCATTGCCCCGGAGATCAAGCGTCAAATGAAAGAATATCGCGGACAGGAAGAAGAGTTGCGAAGGCAGATGCGCGACACGCAGCGCGAACTCCGTGACCACCAGCGCGAGCTGCAAAGAGAACTAAAGCACGAACTGCAAACCCACTGCACCTGGATCTAACAGTGGTGGTGGTGGATTTAGTTATTCTCGAGGATGCCCGTCAAGCTCAGCTTGGGCGGGGATTCTTAGCGCAGCCGCGAAAGCCGCAGGGCGCGGCCTGCCCCAGCTATTTCCCGCTCCCCTGCGCCCAACTCCGCTGCACATCCGCCGCCATGCAGACCCGGTTCCTTCCTGCCTGCTTGGCCGCGTAAAGACCCGCATCCGCTGCTTTTACCAGTTCATCTCTCGTGGTGCCGTGTTCCGGAAAACTAGCCGCTCCCGCACTGATCGTAACCGGCCGGGGCACTCCCGGGAATTGCCACGCCTCCACCATCCTCCGCAGTTTCTCCGCCACGCCGAGCGCATGCTGCAGATTGGTCTGCGACAGCAGCACCGCAAATTCCTCTCCTCCATACCGGCAAACTACGTCAATTTTCCGCAGTTGCTGGTGCAGGATGGACGAAACCTGGCGCAGCACTTCGTCTCCGAGCAGATGCCCGAATTCGTCATTCAGCCGCTTGAACTGGTCAATATCCATCATGATGACGGCCATCCCCGAATCGAACCGCCGCGCCCGTTCCATTTCTTCCGCGATCCTCAGCTCGAAAAATCTGCGGTTGAAGATTCCCGTCAGCCCGTCAAGATACGCCAGTTGCTTCACCCGCTCCACATAATGCGCATTCTGAATGGCGGTCGCGCAAATGTCGGCCACCGATTCCAGCGGCTGTACGTCGTGCGCCTTGAATGTCCCCGGAGTGCTGCTGTCCAGCAAAAGCACCCCCAGAGTCTGGCCAAACGAAACCAGCGGAATGCACATGCGCGACCCGGTTTCAAGATAAAGCTCCACGTAGTCAGCGGAAGTCTTGACGTTGTTTTCAATCAGCGTCTTGGCCGCTGCCAGCGCGCGTCCCCACAATCCCGCTCCCGCCGGCAGCCGCCCGCCTTCCGGAATGCGGGGCGTGAGCTTGCCATGGTGCGCTCTCATCACCAGATCTTCCTCATCTTTCAACAGCACCGAAACGTGACACATCTGGAATGCCTGTTGAATCAGCAGGCACACCTTCGCCAGCAGCTCCTTTAATTCCAGCACTGCCGTGGTCTGCTGGGCAATTGCATTGATCGCTTGCAGTTGCGAGGCCCGCCGCCGTTCCAGCGAGTAAAGTTTCGCGTTCTGCAGAGCCATCGACGCCTGCGTCGAGAAAAGCGTGAGCAGGTCAATAGTCTCCACATCGAAGTGGTTCAGCTTCTCGCTCTGGCAATCCAGCACCCCGACAACTTCATCCCGCACCATCAAAGGAACTGCCACTTCGGAACGCGTGTTCTTGGTGGACGAAATATAGCGGCTGTCCTTGGTCACATCTGGAGCGTAAACCGGGCGCTTCTGCCGCGCTGCCGCTCCCGTGAGTCCCACCCCGGGAGGCAGTCGCACCTCGAAGCTCTCGTCCCATCCGATCTGGCGGTGGACGTACAGTTCCTGTGTCTCCTTATCCAGCAATAAGATGGCAACGTTCTGCAGATGGAAGTAATCCCGCGCAATCGCCAGGATCTGCTGCAGCACCTCATCCAGGTCAAACGTGGACAACACCGCCTGACCGGCGTCATAAAGGATGGCAATTTTTTGCATGATTTTGCTTGGCGAATTCTAAACCGCGCGGAGCCAATTACCCTAGGTTCCGAAAGTAACGTGGCAATCCCGGCCAGACTCGGACCATTCATCAACCACAGAGGGCACAGGGTTCCACAGGGGGAGCCTCACCGCGGTGTCCGCTTCCAACCGGCCACCGTCTTAATAATCCCGAACGCCAGCAGGCAAAACCAGAAGTCCACCACCAATCCCACATCCATTTGAAACGGCACATGCTGCGCCCGCACCGGCAGATAGCGCATCACCAGGTAATACGCGCCGTTTCCCGCCAGAACCGCAGCGAGCGCATGCACGAGATTCGCCGTCGCTTTCGTCACGCTTTCAACCTGCTAACATCCCTTTGAGATGCTCGAGCCCGCCACGCCTGTGCAGTACGTAAAGGGTATCGGCCCCCGCCTCGCCGAAGTGCTGGCTGCGAAAGCCATCCATACCGTTGATGACCTGCTGCACTATTTGCCCTTCCGCTATGAAGACCGGCTCAACCCCCGTTCCATCCCCGAGTTGCGGGCGGGCGAAATGGCCACCATCATTGCTGAAGTCCGCACCTCCGGCCTTTTTCGCACCCGCCGCATGCCCATCTTTCAGATGACCGCCGGACAAGGCCGCTCCCGCCTGCGCTGCATCTGGTTCAACGCCCCCTACCTTCGCGACAAGTTTAAACCCGGCCAAATGGTGGCTTTATATGGCAAGGTAGAGGAGGACTATCACGCCGGCGAACTGCAACTCATGCACCCCGAGTTCGAAATCCTCGGAGACGGCTCGGAAGACAGCTCCACGGATGGCAACAGGAATGGCGCCGCCGAACAGAAGCTCGCCGCATCCCTTGAAATTGGCCGCATCGTGCCCATCTACGAGTCCGCTGGAAATGGCCGCCTGACCGCCCGCTGGTTTCGGCGTATCATCCACGCCACCCTCGAAAATCTCGGACCAGACTTGCCCGATTCCATCCCCGCTTCTGTGCGCCGCCATCTAAGTCTGATTTCTCCCAGCGAAGCCCTTCGCAAAGTTCACTGGCCTGATCCGGGCGAGAGCCTGCACGATTTGCAGTCCGCCCGCACTCCCGCGCACATCCGGCTGATTTTTGAAGAACTCTTCTTCGTCGAGCTTGGGCTCGAACTCAAGCGCCGCCAACTCAAGGCGCAGACCGGAATCGCCTTCCATCTCGATGATCGCGCGCGCACCGCGATCAAGAAGATTCTTCCCTTCCATCCCACGACCGCGCAGAAGCGTGTGCTCAAGGAAATCGCTTCCGACATGGAGAAACCTTCTCCCATGCGGCGTTTGCTGCAGGGGGACGTCGGCTCCGGTAAGACGATCGTCGCCTTCGAAGCCGCCATCATCGCCATGGAAAACGGATATCAAGTCGCGCTGATGGCGCCCACCGAAATCCTGGCGCAACAACATTATTTTTCCGCCCGGCGCATCCTCGAACCCGCCGGCTACCGCGTCGTCCTTCTGACCGGCTCGCTCGAGGACGACCGCAAACGCGATATCCGCCGCCACATTTCGCAAGGCAACGCCCAACTCGTCATCGGAACTCATGCCTTAATCGAGCAGGCCGTCGAGTTCTCCAAAATCGGCCTCGTCATCGTGGATGAGCAACACCGCTTCGGCGTCCTCCAGCGCTTCAAGCTCATGAAAAAATCCGGCGATGCAGGCGCGGGCGTCTCACCGGCGCGGAGGAGCACTACTCACGTGGGGACGGGCGCCCTCGCGCGTCCAGCCGAGCCTAGCTCGACACCTTCCCTCGAACCCGACGTCCTCGTCATGACAGCTACTCCCATCCCCCGCACCCTTGCCCTGACTCTCTACGGCGATCTCGACATCAGCGTCCTCGACGAAATGCCCCCCGGACGCACTCCCATCCTCACCCGCCGCATCACCGATGAACGCTCCCCCGAGGTCTGGGATTTCGTCCGCAAGCAGGTCCTCGCGGGACATCAGGCCTATGTCGTCTATCCCGTCATCGAAGAAAACGAAGAAACCGAGCTGAAAGCCGCCATCAAGATGTACAAAGAGTTGAGCAACCGTATTTTCCCGGAATTAAAGGTCGGCCTGCTGCATGGCCGCATGGAACCCGACCTCAAAGAGCAGGTCATGCGCCTGTTCCAGAAAGGCGAACTCCAGATTCTAGTTTCGACGACGGTCATCGAGGTCGGTGTGGATGTCTCGAACGCCACCGTCATGGTGGTCGAGCACGCCGAGCGCTTTGGCCTCGCCCAGCTTCACCAGCTTCGCGGGCGCATCGGCCGCGGCGCCGCCAAGTCCTACTGCGTGCTTATGACCGGCGGAAAAGTTTCCGAAGACGGCGAACGCCGCCTCGACGCCATGGTCCGCACCAACGACGGCTTTCAGATCGCCGAACTCGATCTCGAACTGCGCGGTCCCGGAGAGTTTTTTGGCACTCGCCAGGCCGGAATCCCCAGCTTTCAGGTTGCCAGCCTCATCCGCGACCGCCAATTGCTGGAGCTGGCCAAACAACAAGCCGCCTCCGTCCTCGCCGGACCCAACCCCGAAATCTCCCAAAAAGAAATTGACCAAACCCTCCGCCACATGCGCGCCCGCTGGCAGAAAACCTACGGGTTGGTGGAAGTGGGGTAGGATCCACGCTTCACGGTCTCAAGTATTCCTCGGACAACCCGCTGTGGGTCTATAATCGCAAGTTTGTGCGGTGATGTGTGCGTCTTCTTCTATTAAGCGATATTCACAGCAACCTTGAAGCGATGGAAGCATGCCTGGCGGCTGCGCCGGAGCATGACCTGGTGCTCAATCTGGGGGATGTTGTGGGCTATGGCGCTTCGCCTAACGAAGTGATCGAACGCTCGCGCGGCTTGGGGAAGACGTTTGTTCGCGGGAATCACGACAAAGCCGTGAGTGGCGTGATGGCGATGACGGATTTCAACCCGGTTGCGGCAGCGGAGGCATTGTGGACCCGGGAACAACTCTCGACGGAATATGCGAAATGGCTGCGGGAATTGCCCCAGGGACCGATTCTCGTGAGCGAGTTTCCGCAGATGCAGTTGGTTCACGGGTCTCCTCTCGACGAGGATGAGTACGTGGTGACTCTGAACGATGCGATCGAGCCGCTGCTGACCAGCTCGAAGCAGGTGACATTTTTTGGACATACCCACCTGCAGGGCAGCTTTTCGATCAATGGCGACCGTGGCGACGCGTTCCGTCCGGCGTATGAAAGCGTAGGACGAAGCGAGAGGTGCCAATACCCCTTGAAGGATGGGGTGCGGTATATGGTTAATCCCGGTTCGGTGGGACAGCCGCGCGATGGGGATTGGCGGGCGGCGTTTGCGATGTACGATTCGGAAGCGGGGATCGTGACCTTCTGCCGGGTTCCCTACAACGTGAAAGGGGCGCAGGAGCGGATCCTGGCGGCGGATCTGCCGTCGCGACTGGCGACACGGCTGGCGGCGGGAAGATGAAGGGGCATATACCGAGCACGAATTCCCACCCGTCGAAAGGCGCGACGGGTGGGGCATCCGCTGCATTGGTGGTTACGGCGTTGCACGGGCGAGTCGAGCCGGAAAAATCAAAATCAAAATTGGCGGGCAGGAGTGTCCGCCCCACATGACTCCATCGTCATTGAACTACGGAAGGACTTCATGAAAGTAAAAAACAGATGGCTGGGAATTGGGTTGGGGATGTTGCTCCTTGTGTTTTGTATTGCGGGGATGGTTCCGGCGTGGGGGCAGAGCAATGGGCAGCGAGCGCGACACTTTGCCCAAGTGGCAATTTCGCCAGAGGGAAGCCGTCTGGCCTGGGTGGAAAGTCTGGTGGGAGAGAACGGCGAACCCACCGGCGGAACGGGGATTTTTATCGCGGACGTGAGAGCCGGCGCCAAGCCGCGGCGGATTTTGGCGAGCGGGGAGAGCAATGGCAACAACGACAGAAGCGCGGTGTGGTCACCGGACGGCAAGCGGCTGGCTTTTTTGTCGGATACGGAGAAGAGCGGGCAAGAGGAGATCTATGTCGCGGATGTGGCGGCGGGGACAGCCCAGAAGCTGACCAGCTTAACGGGTAATCTGGCGGATCCGGCGTGGTCGCCGGATGGGAGATCAATCGCGTTCTTATTTACGGAGAATGCGCCGCGAGCGGCGGGGCCGCTGATGCCGATGACGCCGGAGACGGGCGTGGTGGAAAGCAAAGTCTATGAGCAGCGGCTGACGGTCGTGGATGCGGGATCGGGCCAAGTGCGCCAGCTTTCGCCGGCGGATATGTATGTCTATGAATTCGACTGGGCGCCGAATGGGCAGAGTTTCGCGGTGATTGCGGCGCACGGAGAGGGCGACGCGAACTGGTACGTGGCGCAGCTTTACACCCTGGCGGCAGGCGGTGAGATGAAGGCGATTTACAAGCCGCCGCTGCAAATTGCCGGGCCACGGTGGTCTCCGGATGGCAAGAGCATCGCGTTCATCGGCGGAATCATGAGCGACGAGGGATCTACCGGCGGCGACATCTTCGTGGTGCCTGCGGCAGGCGGCGAGGCGCGCAATGTGACTCCGGAGATCGAGGCATCGCCTTGCGAGATCTACTGGGCGGATCCGGACAAGATTTTGTTTGCCGAGAACATTGACGGGCAGCCGGGCTTTTCCACTCTGCAACTTTCGACGGGGAAAGTTTCACTGTTGTGGACCGACGCAGGGGTGGTCTCCGTAGGGCGGGGGGCGCCATCACTGTCGCTGGCGGTGGATCACGAGACCTCGGCCATGATTCAAAGCTCGGCGGGGCAGCCTCCGGAAATATGGGCGGGGCCGGTGGGCAAGTGGAAGCAGGTCACGCATGTGAATGACGGGGTGCATCCGACGTGGGGTGAAATGGCGAGCCGGCACTGGACGGATGGCAAGACGAAAGTGCAGGGGTGGCTGATGTATCCCACGCACTACGATCCCAACCAGAAATACCCGATGGTGATAGTGGTGCATGGCGGGCCGGCGTCGGTGGCGCATTCAGCGTGGCCGTCACGGTTCTTCAACACGTACACGCTTTCCGAGCGCGGCTATTTTGTGTTGTTTCCCAACCCCCGTGGAAGCTATGGCCAGGGCGAGGCATTCACCCGGGCGAACGTCAAGGATTTTGGCTATGGAGATTTTCGCGACATCCTGGCGGGCATGGATGACGTGATAAGAACGCTGCCTGTGGATTCGCACCGGGTGGGCATCACGGGCTGGAGTTACGGCGGATTCATGACCATGTGGGCGGTGACGCAGATCCATCGCTTTGCGGCGGCGGTTTCCGGGGCGGGGTTGTCGGACTGGCTGAGCTATTACGGGGAAAACGATATTGACGAGTGGATGATTCCCTACTTTGGGAAGTCGGTGTATGAAGATCCGGCGGTTTATGCACGGAGCGCGCCGATTAATTTTGTGAGCAACGTGAAGACGCCGACGCTAATGCTGGTGGGCGAGCGGGACGGGGAGTGTCCGGCGCCGCAGTCGCGCGAGTTCTGGCATGCGCTGAAAACGTTGGGAGTGGAGACGCAGTTGGTGATTTATCCCGGCGAAGGGCATGTGTTCTTCAAGCCGGAGGATCAACGGGATGCCATGGAGAGATTGATTGGGTGGTTTGATAAGTATTTGAAGCCGGGGAAGTAGGGTGGGTCAGCCCGAGCATGTCGTCGTGAGCGAAGTGGGATGTTTCGAGCGAAATGGGATTGTTTCGCTTGCGGAGATAATTATGGCAAAAGAATTCACATGCGCCACACCGGGATGCAAGTTCAGGATACGCAGCAGCGTCGCTGACGAAGCGCGCGTCCCGGCGGCGGCGGAAGCGGCGAGGGGGCGGGGGTGTCGCGCGTGAAAGCCTCGGAGCGCATCGACCAGCACATCGCGGGGATAGCGGACTGGCGCGGCAAGGTGCTGGCCACCGTCCGGAGGATCATGCTCGAGTCCGACCCCGGGGTCACCGAGGACTGGAGGTGGATGGGGACGCCCGTCTGGTACTGCGACGGGATGGTCGCGCTCGCGAACCCGCACAAGGGGAAGGTGAAGTGTACCTTCGTCCAAGGGGCGAACTTCCCGGACGCGGACCGGCTCTTCAACGCGGGGCTGGGAGGGAACGCCTGGCGCGCGATCGACATCTTCGAGAACGACCGGCTGGACGAGGCGGCGCTCCGGCGGCTCGTCCGGACCGCTATCGCCTACAACCGATCCAAGTTGAAGGGCAAGGAAGCCCCCGGACCTGCCAAGAAGCCGTCCCGCCCCTCGGCGCGAGGGAAGAAGAGGCCCTGAGGGACCCGTCGGCCGCAGCGGCATGGAAGCAGCTTTGTGGGACTCCGCGAAGGGATGACACTCTAGACGGCATGCAGGTTTGCGCGGTGTAAACTTTTGCCATGCCTTCTTTTTCTTCAGGTTCAAAATCTTCTGACAATTCAAAATCCGGGATGAAGGGACTTTTCAGCGAGCGCGAAAACCCTCCAACACGTTGTTTGATTGCGCATATTGACGGAGGAGCGCGGGGGAATCCGGGGCCGGCGGGGTATGGGGTGTTTATCCAGGATGAGGCGGGGAAAAAAGTTGCGGGGTTGAGTGAGTACCTGGGGTTGCAGACGAATAATTTTGCGGAGTATCAGGCGTTGATTGCGGCGCTGGAGTATGCGGCGGCGCACGGGCACAAGGCGCTGAAGGTGATCAGCGATTCGGAGTTGATGGTGCGGCAGATCAAGGGGATTTACAAAGTGAAGAATGCGGCGTTGCGCGACCTGCATGCGCGGGCGAAGGAATTGATAGGGCAGTTGGAGTGGTTTTCGATTGGGCATGTGCTGCGTGGGGATAATCGGGAGGCGGATGAGTTGGCAAATGCGGCGATGGATAGGGGGATGGGACGGGGGATGTAGGCGGCCCCTACCTGATCCTGACCCCAGTGCCTTCTAGCGTGATCGTTTGTGGCGCCTGGGCTGCGCTGTCCGTGATCGTGACGTCCGCAGCCATCTGCGCGTGTTGAAGCGGCGTGAAGAACACTTCAATTACGCAACTGGCTCCAGCCGCTACGCTGGAGGGACAGTTGTTATGCTGTTGGAAATCAGCGGCGTACGTCCCCGTAACGCCGATGCTGCTAATGCTGAATGCAGCATTGCCAATGTTAGTGAACTTAACTTTCATCGGCCCGCTAGTCTTGCCTATCTTGACCTGACCGAAGTTAACCAGCGTCGTGGATAGCACCGACGTTACCTGCCGCAAGACTGAGATCGTGTTGTCGTATAAGTTCCCCGCGACCAGATCCAGCATACCGTCATTGTCAAAATCGCCGGCAGCGACCGCAAATTCTCCATTGCCGATCGGAAAGTAATCCAGAACCCCGAACGTTCCGTTGCCGCGTCCCAGAAATGTCGCCACCACCTCGCCCGCAGACGCAGTACCTCCGGGAGTTGCAAAGTCGAGAATCCCGTCGCCATTGAGATCAGCTTCCGCAATTTCTTCTCCGGCCGAGGTTGGGTAGTCAACGTGGTTTTGAAACGTTCCATCACCGTTGCCAAATAGCACCGAGATATCGCCCACGACATCATTACCCACACACCGTACTGCCAAGTCCAGTTTGCCGTCTTGGTTAAAATCTCCGGTGATCGCCGAATACGGGCTTTCAGCCGTTGAAAATCCCATTGGCGGCTGAAACGTTCCATCGCCGTTTCCGAGCCAGACGTCCACACCGGTATTTGAAACTGCGTCGCCAGCAATCGCCAAGTCGAGCTTGCCATCGCCGTTGAAATCACCAGCCGTAACTCCACCGCCTACGTAGCCGGAGCCATAGAACACGGGGGCTTGGAATGTTCCGTCGCCATTGCCGAGCAGCACTGAAAATTCGTAGGTCGGCGGGAAGGAATCGTTGGCGACAACGAGATCGAGATTGCCGTCCCCGTTAAAGTCTCCTGCGGTCATGCCAAACCAAACAGTACCAGCACTGAAGTCCTGATGGGGCTGGAACGTGCCATCCCCATTGCCCAAGAGGACCGACGCATATCCAGTAAAACCATCGGAGCTGATGTTCGAAACGGCCAGGTCCACATTGCCGTCATGGTTGAAATCGCTGGCTACGATCGTGTACGTCGGAAATCCGGCGACCGGATATGTGGCCGGCGGCTGAAACGTACCATCCCCGTTGCCCAAGAAGACCAAAATTGCGTTCTCAACAACCTCGCCAACAATGAAGTCCAGATTGCCGTCGGCATTGAGATCCGCAACGGTGACGCTGTGTGGCGAATCTATGCCGCTCAAGGTCGTCGTCGCGAAGGAAATGGCGTTAAACGGCTTCCGGATGGAAAAGAAAACAACGTTGGACGGGCCGCCCGGCGCAGGATTGACCACCGTTACCGACGCGGTGCTCGCGGTGGCAATGTTCGCAGAGGGCACGGTCGCAGTTAGTTGTGACCTACTGACGAAGGCCGTCGCCAGCGCATTACCATTCCAGTTCACCACTGAGCTGGAGACAAATCCTGTACCGTTCACGGTCAAGGTGAAGGTCGCTCCGCCCGGCGCGGCGGCGTCGGGGACGAGCGGGTTGTTGATCAGAGGGACGGGGTTGGTCTGAGCCAGGGCTGCGGCGGTGAGGAGGAGCATGAGTGGGAAAATGTTGCGAGATGGCTTCATGGGAAGCTCCGTTTGCGGACGGGTGCTCGAGTGTGGTCAGCGCGGGGGACGCTGAGCGAGCGGTCTGAGTATGCTTCGGATGGGTGGGAAAGTCAAATGGAGGTAAGCAGCACGAATTCCCACCCGTCGAAAAGCGCGACGGGTGGGGCAGCCGGTGCAGTGGTGGTAGGGGCGTTGGACCCTTCTCTTCCTCTTCGCAAAGGACGCTCGATCAGGTTGACAATCAAGCTGACCCACTACAGTGACATGGGAAAGTGTGGTTAATTGGCAAGCCCTGGCGTATACTCGACGACGTTCTGAAGGCAAACGCTGGAGGAAAAGTATGTTTCACTTAATCTGGTATGTTCTGATTGGGCTAATCGCGGGGGTTATCGCGAAACAGGTGATGCACGTCCACATGACGATCTTCTGGACGATCGTGCTCGGCATCATCGGATCGATCATCGGCGGCGGCATTAGCCACATGTTTTCGCGCCCGACAAACGAACGATATCATCCTGCCGGCCTCATTCTTTCCACACTGGGCGCGATGCTGGTCCTCTACGTTTGCTACAAGCTGAAGATTCATCTTCCCGAGGTCCACCCGTTCTAGCTCATCACCGGCTGATTATTCGTCGGCGACCGGGTTCGATAGCGTTCCGATCGCTTCGACGGTGACTTCGACGACGTCCCCTGCGACGACGGGGCCGACGCCTTGGGGAGTGCCGGTGGCGATTAGGTCTCCGGGGACGAGGGTCATGGCCTGGGCGATGTAGCGGAGAATGACATCGAGCGGGAAGATGAAGTCGCGGGTGTTGCCTTGCTGGCGGATTTGGCTGTTGACGCGGGTTTCGACGGCGACTCCGGCCCAGGGGTCGAGTTCGTCGGTGACCAGGGGGCCGACGGGAGAGAAGGTATCGAAGCCTTTGGCGCGGGTCCATTGGCCGTCTTTTTTTTGCAGGTCGCGGGCGGTGACGTCGTTGAGGCAGGTGTAGCCGAGGATGTAAGGGCGAAGGTCTTCGTCGGGAGCGGGCTGGTAGCAGGGCTTGGCGATGATGACGGCGAGTTCGCCTTCGAAGTCCACACGCTGGGAGAGGCGAGGGCGGCGGATGGTTTGGCCGGTGGCTAGGAGCGAAGAGGGTGGCTTGAAAAAGAGCAGAGGCTCGGTGGGAACTTCGTTGCCGAGTTCGGCGGCGTGCTCCCGATAGTTGCGTCCGACGCAGATGATTTTCGAGGGCGCGACTGGAGGGAGAAGCGTCGCCTCGGCGAAGGGGATGTGATCCATGCGGCGGGTGGGGAGATCTTCGAGGTCTCCGATTTGGTGCGGCGGCTGGAGGAGGAGCCGCGTGATGTGGTCGGAGCCGGCGACGGATTCGATGAGGCCGTAGTGAGGTTGAGAGTCGAGTTGGAAGCGTGTGTATTTCATGGGGTCAGGCGTAAGTTAGACAGCCTTCGATAAACCTCTATGGTACAGTCTCGCTGGCTTCGGGGGAGCGGGGGCTTTCGTTGCCGCGGATGTCGGCGGCGGAAATGGAATAGAAATAGGTTTTTCCTGAGGCGACGCTGGTGTCACGGTACGCCGGAGTTTTGACCAGCTCAGAACTAATTTTCATCGGCTGACCGTTTTCTTCACGGCGATAGATGTTGTATCCGGCGAGGTCGGCGGCGGTGTCGGGAGTCCAGACCAGGTCCACGAAGGGTTGCTGGCCGACGCCGGAAAATACGGCTTGCAGGCCGGAGGGCACGGCGGGCGGAAAAACGTCGTGAGCCAAGAGCTGGACGGCGGGCGAGTCGTCGCCTTCGACTTCCGCGGCTGGCTTCCCCGGCGGGTTGACCACCGTAACGACAGTCACGCGGTAGGAATATACCTTCTCCCATTCGATGGTGCGGTCGAGAAGCTGAGGTGTGTCGAGCGCGGCTTCTCCGGCCAGGGTGTCTTGAGGACTTGTGCCCTCGCGGCGATAGATGCGGTATTTGAAGGTTAAGCCGGGGATGCTTGGCGGGGTGGTTGGGGTCCAGGTTAGGAGAACGCCATCGGCAGTCGCCTGCGCGTTCAGGCCGGAGGGAGCGGGTAATGTGGGGACAGCGGGGATTTCGACGAGATTGGAAAGACCGGCGCTGCGGCGGCGCTGGTTCTGGGCTTCGACCGCATAAGTGAATTGACCGGATGCGCTAGCAATCGGCTGCGAGGGGATCGTGTCTATGAATTCCGCAGTTCTTTTCGGCGGAACGGGACGCTTGTTCTTGGACATCACGGGCGCGACTTCAGTTGGAGGAACTTCGCCGACTGGCGTTCCGCATTCGGTCGGGGTTGAGTTCAGGGTGCGACAAACTCTGGTGGGTCCGAGGTGCTTGACGATCAGGCGGTCGGCGGTGCGGGTGGGAACGGT